>Ga0207652_10003779_pt1 | contig 12400 bp, 10 predicted proteins | sample KBSC63BmetaG_FD_184334 | JGI IMG/M metagenome (GOLD analysis project Ga0207652, IMG submission 184334) | Corn rhizosphere microbial communities from Kellogg Biological Station, Michigan, USA - KBS C6-3B metaG (SPAdes) (version 2) | ecosystem: Host-associated > Plants > Roots > Rhizosphere ... | reverse complement strand
CTGGTGGCTGAAGGGCGACGAGACCGCCACCGGCAAGGGACTGCTGGTCGGCGCCGGCTGTCCCTACTGCAGCGGGGGAGCCTGGGAGTACAAGTCGGCGCACGTTCCGTAGCGTCGGCGCGGCATCATGCCCGGCGCCGCCGTCTGGCCCGGGCCGCTCGCCTGCCCAGCAAGACGGTGCCGGCCAGCGCCAGCAACAGGGCAGTGAACGGCGCGTCGCCGCCCGAGGACGCGGTGGCAGAGCAGGCACATCCGGACGAACCGCCGGCAGCGGGGTTACCTTGACCGCCGCTACCAGGCGTTCCGCCGCTCGCCCCCGGGTCGCCCCCCGACGAAGAGTCCGGCGTACCGGCGCCGCCGGCCTGGCCGGCTCCGCCCGTGCCGCTGCCCCCCGACGCCGTCGCAGCCCCGCCACTGCCCGGGGCGGTTCCACCCCCACCGGTGCGTCCGCCCGTGCTCGCGGCGCCGCCGCCCGTTCCACCACCTGAAAGGCCACCCGTGCCACCGACGGCACCGGCGCGCCCACCGGTGCTGACGCCGCCAATTCCACCGGTCGCGCCCGGCGCGCCACCGCCGCCAGTCCCGGCGGGCAGCCCGCCGCCGGCTCCACCCGCGGCCCCGCCGTCGCCGCACGGGACCAGCGGCTTCGTCGAGGCGCCCCCGGCCACCGGCCAGCCGTCGCTGCCCCAGGACAGCTCGTTCTCGCCCAGCACCGACGAGGCGCCGGGATAGTAGTGATACGTGAAGCGCTCCACGCCGCAGGCGCTGTAGATGCCGATGTGACCGGGGCCGTGCACCTCCCCCGCTCCGGCATAGAAGACCTTCGCGCCCGCATACGGCCCGGCGACACCCGCGGTCGAGCGCGCGACCCAGATCGTGTACGTGCTGGAGGTGCCCGAGCAGCAGCTCCCCTCGTTCCAGAACAGGAAGTACATGCCGCCGTGCCCGTGCAGATAGGCGCCCTCGCGCCGCCCGGTCTGCAGCGGATGGCCCAGCACGGCCGGCGGCATGAACGCCGCGTCGCTGGCCAGCGGCAGCCCCGTCTCGTCCAGACGGGTGAGCCACAGCTGCGTCTTGCTTTGGTCCTTGCCGTACCCGCTTCCCCAGCCCAGCCACAGATCGCCCGCCCCGTCGACGATCGGCGCGGGGTCGATGGTCGAGAACTGGTAGGTCGCGTCGTTCATCGGGTTGTTCACCACCATGCCCGCGTCGGTCAGCTTGAAGCGCGGCGACGTCGAATCCAGCGTCGGTGTCGTGTAGAGCCCGATCGCGCACGGCGCATCGGCGGCCGGGACACCGCAGAACGAATAGAAGACGTAGTAGAGGCCGCCGAAGACGACCAGGTCCGGCGCCCAGATTCCCTGGTTGCCGTTCGGCGCGTAGCGCGTGGCCCAGGACGGCACCGGGATGCGCAACCCGGTGGTGCGCCACACCAGGCCGTCGGTGGACGACGCGCAATTGCCCCCGGTCGAGCAGAAGTAGAACTTGCCGTCGCTCTCGACGATGCGGGAAGGATCGTGGGTGCCGTTGGCGCCGCTGGTCTGGGCGCCGGCGCGGCGGGCAGTCGCCATCACCAGCACGGTGGCCACCAAGGCCACGTCAGCGGCTGCGCGTCTTGCCACTGACACAAAGGATCCCATCGACCGCGCGCGGGTGTCAAAGCATTTCGCGGTCGGGCGCGAGCGGCCCCGGGTTCGTATGCTTCCGGCGTGAGCAAGGCGTTCACGAAGGACGATCGTCCCGACGAGCCGGTCGTCGTGCGCCACCGTCCCGCGCTGCCCTACGGCGTGCCGAACTACGTCACCGCGCGCGGGCTGCAGGCGTTGCGGGCGGAGCTGGCGGTGGCGGAGCCCGGGCCTCGTCGGGCCGCGCTGGAGCAGCGACTGGCCACCGCCGTGGTTCCCGCGCCACCGGAAGATCGGGAGGAGATCCGCTTCGGGGCGCGGGTTGCGCTGCGGGCAGAGGATGGCCGGCTCCGGCAGGTGCGCATCGTGGGCGTGGACGAGGCCGACCCCGCGCGTGGCTGGATCCTGTTCGTGGCGCCGCTGGCCCGCGCGCTGCTGGGCCGGCGGGCGGGCGACGTCGTCAGCTTGCGGACGCCGGGCGGTGTCGAGCAGCTCGAGATCGGCGGCGTCGAGTACGACGCGGTCGATCATCCTGCGTGAGCCTGGCGGGCTCACCCGCCTGAGTCCGGCGGGCTCACCCGCAGCGTCTTCGACGACGATCGCGCGGCGCGCAGGCCGGTGCAGCGTCCCGAGGCGACGGCGGGTACACTCTGCCCCCATCAAATGGCCGTCACGTCTCTTCTGGGCGGCATGGCGCCCGGCCGGTTCTTTCGCACGCACTGGCAGAAGCGTCCCCTGCTGATCCGCCAGGCGATGCCGGGCTTCCGGGGGATCATCGGCCGCGACGCCTTCTTGAAGCTGGCCACCCGGCCCGACGCCCGTTCGCGGCTGGTCATCCATCATCCGCAGCGGCGGCGCGACCGCTGGGAGCGGCATGACGGCCCGTTCGGGGGGCTGGACGCAGGGATGTTGCCCACGCGCGCCTGGACGTTGCTGGTGAACAGCGTCGAGAGCCTGGTGCCGGGCGGCTGGGAGCTGTTGAACGCGTTCTCGTTCCTTCCCGCAGCGCGCGTCGACGACCTGATGATCAGCTACGCGGCGGACGGTGGCTCCGTGGGGCCGCACGACGATCTGTACGACGTGTTCCTGTTGCAGGGGCCGGGACGGCGGCGCTGGCAGGTCAGCGCGCAGGCAGACCGGACCCTGGATCCGGACGCCGCCATCAAGGTCCTGAAGAACTTCACCCCCCAGCACGAGTGGCTGCTGGAGCCGGGCGACATGCTGTACCTGCCGCCCGGCGTGGCCCACTTCGGCGTCGCCGAGGGGCCGTGCTTCACCTACTCGATCGGCTTCCTGGCGCCCTCGCGCGCCGAGCTGATCGAGAGCTTCCTCGGCTATCTGGGCGCGGCCCGCGCCGCCAACGTCGACGAGGATGCGCGCTACGAAGATCCCGAGCTGCGTCCGCCGCGGCAACCGCTGGAGCTGGGGGACGCGATGGTGGCGAAGGTCGCCGCCACCATCGGGCGGGTGCGCTGGGACCAGGGCGACGTCGCCGATTTTCTGGGACGCTACCTGACCCGGCCCAAGCCGCGCATGAGCTTCCGGCGGCCGGCACGGCCCGCCGACCTGGACGCCTTCGCGCGACGCCTGCGAGGGGGCCCGGTCGCGCTGGCGCTGCCCACGCGTGGTCTGCTGCGGGGCGGGCGGGTGTACCTGAACGGCGACGCCTGGGCGCCACCGCGCGCGACGCGTCCCTTCTTTCGCGAGCTGCTGGCCAGGCGGACCGCCGCCGCCCCGCGGGATCAACGCACGCTGGCGATCCTGCACGCCTGGTACCTGGCCGGCTGGCTGCTGGCCGGCGCCCGCTGAGGTCAGGCCCGGCGGCGATCCGCGCCGTCCAGCGCCTGCTGGATCAGCTCGGGCGGCACCTGGGGCGCGGGCACGAACCAGCGCTGGCGGGCCCGCCGACCCGCCCGCGAGCGGTCCGCCTCCGCCGGCGGGTCGAACCAGCAGCGCACGTCCTCGTCCAGCCCTACCCCGTGCATGAAGTTGTACAGCGCCTTGCGCAGGCCGGCGCCCAGCCGATCGTGATCGCAGCCGGTGGGATCCTCGAACGGCACCTCGTTGCGCGCGAACGTCTGACCAGGGCCCAGCGCCGGGGGACGCGTCAGGCGGATGCCGAACAGCTCCGGGCGCTGGCCGATGGGGCTGTGCGCGGTCGCCGCGAAGCGGTGCCAGAAGCCCGACTGGATGCAGCCGGCGGCGAACAGCTGACGGACCCGCTCCAGCGAGTCGATCGTCTCCTGTTCGGTCTCCGTCGGGAACCCGTACATCAGGTAGGCGTGCACCAGCACGCCCGCGTCGGTGAAGGCGCGGGTGACGCGCGCCACCTGGGCCACCGTCACGCCCTTCTTCATCAGGGCCAGCAGCCGATCGGACGCGACCTCCAGGCCGCCGCTGATGGCCACACAGCCCGAGCGCGCCAGCACGTCGACCAGCGCCGGGGTGAAGCTCTTCTCGAAGCGGATGTTGCCCCACCAGGTGATCGCCACCCGGCGCGCGATCAGCCGCTCGGCGATGGCGCGCAGGGCGGCCGGCGGGGCGGCCTCGTCCACGAAGTGGAACCCCGTCTGCCCCGTCTCGCGCACCAGCGCCTCGATCCGATCGACGGTGACGTCGGCGGACGCGGTCTCGTAGCGCGAGATGTAGTCCAGCGACACGTCACAGAACGTGCACTTCTTCCAGTAGCAACCGCGCGCCACCGTCAGCTTGTTCCAGCGGCCGTCCGACCACAGGCGGTGCATCGGGTTCAGCATCTCGAACAGCGAAACGTAGCGATCCAGGGGCAGCCCCTGGTACGTCGGCGTGCCGGTGTCGTCGTGGTGCAGGTCGGCCAGCGCGGACGTCGTCTCGAACGTCACGCGACCGGCGCGGCGCACGAACGTGCGCAGCAGCGGAAGCCGCGGATCGCGCAGGTGCTGCAGCAGCGCCAGAAAAGGCCGCTCGCCGTCGTCCAGCGTGAGGTAGTCGCAGCTGTCGAACACGCGCGGGTCCTCCAGCGACCGCAGCTCGGTGTTGACGTATCCCCCGCCCAGCACCACCACCGCCTGCGGGCGGATGGCCTTCACGACGCGCGCGATGCGCAGCCCGCCGTAGACGTTCCCGGGGAAGGGCAGGGTCAAGCCGACCACGTCGGGCGCCTGCGCCGCTACCCATTCGCGCGTCAGCTGGTCCAGCAGCTCGTCGACCAGGGTGGGCGGGCCGGCCAGCGCGGCGGAGAGCTCGTCGAAGGTGGGCGCGCTCGACGCCAGGCGTTCGCCGTAGCGGGACAGCTCGAAGCGGGGATCGATGCCGTCGCGAACGACGTCCGCCAGGTCGTCGACGAACAGGCTGGCCAGGTGGCGGGCCCGGTCCGTGGTGCCCAGGTCGCCGAAGGCCCACCCCAGCGGGTCGGGGGGGCCGTCATCGTCATGCTGGTCACTGAACACGGCGGCGCTGTCGGCCAGCGACGCGAAGCGCGACCCTTCCGGAAGGAAGCCGCGGCCGGCGATGCGCAGGGCCAGCGTGGGATCGCGACCCTGCAGGAACGCCACCACCGGCTCGACCAGCGCGACGTAGTCGTCAGCGTGGGTCAGGAAGTGCGCGACGGAGGGTGACGCCAGGTCGGCGCCCCCATCGCTGCTGCGGGCCGGGCGCCTTCCCCGACGCGCCGGCGCGGTCAGGCGGGCCCGCACGGCCTGAAGACCCGCGCGCGAGAACAGGCGCAGGAACAGCTCGATCGAGAAGTCGGCTTGCGCCACCGTCACCTCGGGCGCGTGACGGCGCAGGCAGCCCGTCAGATAGGCCGTCGCCGGGTACGGCGTATTCAGCTGCGTCATCGGCGGCGTGACGAGGAGGACCCGCATCGAGCCCGACAGCATACGGCCTGCGCTGCAAAGGCGCTTGCCGGGGGGAAGGCGGTGGCAGCTTCCGCGACGCGACGGGGCCGGAAAGCGAGCTGGCCTGGGAGACGCCCGGCGAGGAGGCCTGGTCCATCGCCGGGTACCGGCGGCGCAGCTCGCGCGTGGCTCCGACCAGGTAAAGGCCGCCCCACAGCACCAGCGCCGCGGGGACCAGCCAGCGCCCGCGGTCCCGTCGCCGGGGCGCGCCGGCGGCGTACACCGATTCGGCCCGGGCCAGCGCGCGCGCCGACGCGACGTCATCCAGCGCGGGCCGGGGCAAGTGGCCCAGCCGTTCCAGCAGAGGATCCTTCGTCATGAGGTCATCCGTCTACCCGGGGACCGCCCCTGGGCGTCAACGAGCTCGGCCAGCGCGGCGCGGGCCCGCGCCAGCCGCTGGCGGGCGGCATCGGGGCGGATGGCCAGGACCGCCGCCACCCGCGTCGTGTCCAGACCCTCGATCGCCACCAGCAGCAACAACTCGCGATAGGGCTCGGGCAGCGACGCCAGGGCGCGCTCCAGGTCGCGGCACCCGGGATCCTCGCTGGGCGGCGCGCCCGCCAGTTGCTCCTCGGGGGCGCGCGCGGCGAGGGGCTCTGCGCGCCTGCGCGACGACGACCGGAATCGATTGCGCGCCACGGTGAAGATCCAGGCCGCCAGGTCGGTGTCGGGCGCCAGGCGCGTCGCGTGACGCGCGATCGACAGCCAGACCTCCTGGTGCAGGTCTTCCGCGACGTCTCGCCGGCCGGCCAGGCGCAGCAGAAAGCCAAAGGTCGCCTGCGAGAATCGCGCGTACAGCTCGCGGAAGGCCCCGCGGTCGCCGCTGCGCAGCCGTTCCACCAGCGCGGCGTCCGTGGCGGTGGGCGGGTGCATCGCCGTTCATAACGCCACCGGCAGCCGGTCCGTGACAACAAAAATCGCCCCCACCGCCGTCACGCGCCCCCTTCTCGCGGCGTTCTCTCGCCCACGATGGAAAAGTTCAGCTTCGCGGAGTTCATGCTGGAAGGCGGCTGGGGCATGTGGCCGATCTTGCTGTTCGGGGTCGTGGCCCTGGCCAGCGCAGCCTGGTTCGGCTTCGCGTCCCGGCGCGTGTCGCTGCGGTTCGTGGCCATCCTGTGGCTGACGCTGCTGGCGACGGTGGCGCACGCCACGATCACCGATCTGGCCGCCGTGTTCGCGCACTTCGAGACGGCGCCGCACCCGGACGCGGCCCTGGTCAGCGTGCTGTTCATGGGCCTGAAGGAGTCGACCCGCCCGGCCGCCCTGGGCGGGATCTTCCTGACGCTGGTCCCCCTGCTGGCGGCGGTGGGCGTGTACCGGGACGCCGCCCGGTGAGCATCAAGGACTTCTTTCGTGACGAGTGGGCCGGCGTGGCGGGAGCGTGGGAACGCTGGGGGCCCGCGGTCCGGCGACAGAGCGCGGCGGCGACCGCCTGGCTGCTCGCGTTGGCCCAGGTTCCTCCCGGCGCGCTGGTCCTCGATCTGGCGAGCGGCACCGGTGATCCCGCGCTGGCGCTGGCACGCGAGGTCGGCCCCGCGGGGCGCGTCGTCGCCACCGATCTGGTCGAAGGCGCGCTGCAGTTCACCGCGCGCGCCGCCGCGGCCGCGGGCCTGGCGAACGTCGTCACGCGCGTGGCCGACATGGAGGCGCTGCCCTTCGGCGACGCCAGCTTCGACGCGATCACGTGCCGCCTGGGCCTGATGTTCTGTCCCCATCCCGAGCGCGCGCTGGCCGAAGCTCGTCGCGTGCTGAGACCGGGGGGGCGCGCGGCGTTCGTGGTGTGGGGAAGCCCGAGCCAGCCGCTGTTCGCGGCGACGCTGGGGCAGGTCCGACAGGCCTTCGCTGCCCGGGCCTCCAGCGAAGAGCGCGTCGAGGGCCGAAGCGCGCCCCACCGGCCCCCGGAGCGCGACCACGACAGCGCGCCGGGCCCGTTCCGGTTCGCGGACCCGGCAGACCTGGCGCGCCTGCTGGGCGCGGCGGGATTTGCCGACGCGCAGGCCCAGCAGCGCGTGGTGCCGTGGCCCTTCGCCGGATCGGGCGCCGAGCTGTGGCGGATGTTCGTCGACCTGGGCGGTCCGGCTCTGCAAGCCCAGTTGCACACGCTGGACGCGGCCGCACGGCGCGCGCTGGACGACGGGATCGCCGCGGCGCTGGACGCCTACCGCATCGATGGGGACACCACCGATCCCGGCGCGTGGCTGGTCGGGGCGGTGGGCCGCCGACCGCCGGGCGCCGGCGCGCCGCCTTGACACCACGGACGGCGCTCGCGTAGGAAGGGCCGCCTTCGTCGCGCGCTCCCGCGTGGCGACGATTCGCCGTCCGACGTTCTACTGACAACCGAATTCACGTTCTGGGTGCCCATTCGGGCGTAACAGGGAAGTCCGGTGAGATGCCGGCGCGGTCCCGCCACTGTAGGTGACGTATCAACGGCCCTCGCGATCCCACTCGCTGCCTCTGGCAGCGGGGAAGGGGAGGGCCGGAGTCACGAGCCAGGAGACCTACCCAGGACCAGCATCTGACCTTCGCGGTAGACGAAGGGGGTGGGGCCCGCGCGGCGCTTGCATTGACGCGCGACCCTTTCGACCCCTCGTTCCGCGGAGCGAGGGGTTTTTTCATGGCAGGTCTCCGGACCGGGGCCGCGCGCGCAGGACGCCCGGCAGCGGTCTTCACAGCTCACCGTTCGCGCCGGCGCGGGGATTCCACCCGCGGGCGGGCCTGCGCCTGCGCGGTGGGGCTGGCGATCTGCGGCTGGGGCGCGCTCGTGCGCGCGCAGGTCCCGGCGCCGGTCGAGGCCGACGGCGGTGCTCCCACCGTCGAGGCGGCCAGCGGGGAGCGCCACGAGTCCGTCGTCACGGCGTCGCGCCTGGCCTCCGGCGCCCCCCGCGCCGACGTGAGCGCGGCCTCCTCGGTGGTGTCGCCCGCCGACAGCCCGCGCGCCCGCGACGACCTGGGAACGCTGCTGCTGCAGGTGCCCGGCGCGAACGTCACCCGCCAGGGCGGACTGGGCGCGCTGACCACCGTCTCGCTGCGGGGCTCGAACCCCGACGAGGTGCGCGTCTACCTGGACGGCGTGCCGTTGAACCAGGCGGTCGGCGGCGCGGTCGATCTCTCGACGCTGCCGCTGGGGGACGTCGAGCGCGTGGAGATCTATCGCGGCTCGACGCCGATCGCGTTCGGCGAGTCGGCGCTGGGCGGCGTCATCGCCATCTCGACGCGCACGCCCGACGGACCGGCCTGGGTGGCGGGGCGCGCCGGCGCCGGCTCGTTCCGGACGTTCACGGGCGACGTCATGGGCGGCGGCGCCGCCGGTCCGGTGCGCCTTTACGTGGGCCTGCACGCGCTCGATGCGGCGGGGGACTACCCGATCTCGGTGCCGGCCACCCCGGGCGCGTATCAGCCGACCACGCGCGAGAACGCGGACGTGTCCCAGCTGGACGGCGTGGCGCGCGCGGCGCTCTCGCTCCCTGGCCGGCGCGAGCTGCGCCTCGGCCTGCTCGGATTGATGCGCGGGCAGGGGCTGCCGGCGCTGGACGTCTATCGGGCGACCAGGGCGCGCGGCAAGACGGCGCGCGCGCTGGCCCACCTGGACTACGAGTCGCGCGAGGATCTGGGGGCCAGCAGCCGCCTGCGGGTGATCGCCTTCGCGTCGGCGACGCGCGACGAATTCCTTGACCCCGACCACGAGATCGTCGGCGTCCCCACCGCCACGCACGACGTGACCCGCACCGTCGGCGCGACCGTCAATGCGGACAAGGCGCTGGGATCGTGGGGGCGCCTGGCCACGCTGCTGGAAGGGCGCAGCGAGGACTACCTGCCCCACAACGACGACGATCCGGGGCGGCCCGCCGGCTATCCCGCCAATCGTCTGGTGGGCACGGCCGGCGCCGAGCTGGACGTCCGCTTGCCGCGGGCGCGGCTGGACGTCCTGCCGTCGGCGCGTCTGGAAGCGTCGCGCGACGTGCGCACCGGTCGCGACGTGTTCGGCACGCAGCTGGGCGCCAGCCCGCCCATCGACCGGCTGTTGCCTGTGCTGCGCCTCGGGCTGGTGCGGCCGATCGGCGAGACGCTGGCCGTGCGGGCCAACGTGGGCCGCTACGCGCGCTTGCCGTCCTTTCTCGAGCTTTACGGCTACAACCGGGGCGTGCTGGGCAACCCGCAGCTGGCGCCCGAGCACGGCACGAACGCCGATCTGGGCGTGACGTCGTGCTGGCGTTCCCCGGCCACCGAGTGGTCGGGCGCGCTGACGGCGTTCGGCGCGCTGGTGGACGACCTGATCGCGTGGCAGCCCACGGCCACCCAGACGCGCGCCGAGAACATCTCGCGGGCGCGGGTGTGGGGCGTGGAGGGCGAGGCGCGCCTGCGCACCCGGCGACTGACCGTCGCGGCGCAGGCGACCTTGACCGACGCGCGCGACGAGAGCGACAGCCTGGCGAATCACGGCACGCAGCTGGTCTTTCACCCCCGCTACCACGGTTACGGGCGCGTCGAGTGGCGGCAGCCGCTGCCACTGCCTGGGCTGGTGGCGAGCGTCTACGCCGACGTCGACGCCACCGCGGGGAACAACCGCGCGCCGCGCCTGGGCGCCATCCCGGCGCACGCGTTCCTGGGGGCCGGCCTGGCGCTCGAGCACGCGCCAAGCGGCTTCAGGCTGGTGGCCAGCGCCGCCAACCTGGCCGACACGCGCACGCAGGATTTTCAGGACTACCCGCTGCCGGGACGCTCGCTGTTCGTGACGCTGGGCTGGTCCAGCGCCGCCCGGCGGGTCCAGCCCGATTGATGCCCAGACCCAGCCAGTTGACCAACCCCGAAGGAGAGATCGTCATGTCCACGTTCCTCGACCCGCGCCGCGCCTTGCATTGCAGCCTTCGCCCTCGCCTCCGCGCCCTGTTGCTGGCCGGCGCCATGACCATCGCAGGTCTGACCGCGGGCTGCGACGATGGCAAGTCGACCGGCGGGATGGGCGGCGCCGGGGGGACAGCGGCGGCGCTGGCGCCCACGCTGGCGATCCTGAGCAGCAACTACACCACCACCAGCAGCGTCTCGCTGTACACGCCGCGGTCGGGGGCGCTGGTGGACGGATGCGCGAGGAGCGGCGTCACCAGCGCCGCGCTGGCCCAGCCCCTGTCCGGGAACACCAGCCTGCCCGCGCAGGCGCAGGTGGGCGGCAAGCTGGTGGTGCTGGACGGGACGACGTCCGTGTTGACGTTCTTCGATCCCGCCACCTGCGCCGCCACCGGGCAGCTGTCGGTCGCCACGGCCGGATTCAAGGCGAACCCGCACGACGTCGTGACCCTGTCGTCCACGAAGGCGTACGTCGCCCGTTACGAGACCAACGCGGCGCCCACCGCCGACCCCGCCGACCTCGACGAGGGCGACGATCTGCTGATCATCGATCCCACGCTGCTGACCATCACCGGCCGTGTCCCGTTGACCGCCTACGCCACGCCCGGCGACGACGGCACGCCCACGCAGGCCCGGCCCGATCACGCCGTGCTGGCGAACGGCCTGGTGTACGTGACCCTGAACAGCATCGACGCGACGTTCGCCGCGACCGGCGCGGGCCGCGTCGCCATCGTCGATCCCACCACCGACACGGTGACGGGCGTGATCGATCTGCCCGGGTTCAAGAACTGCTCGGGGTTGTCGTACGTCGCCGAGACGAAGAGCCTGTACGTCGCCTGCGGCGGCGCGTTCGGCGACACCGACCAGATCGGCGAGTCGGGGCTGGTCGAGGTCCTGCTGTCCGGGCCGGCACCCGTGCAGGGCCGCGTCGTGCACGCCGCGGCGGTGGGAACGGGGACCGACACGCTGAACTTCTTCTACGCGGCGGTCCTGGGTGACACCGCGTTCGTCGGCACGCTGGGCCAGTATCCCAGCACGGACGGCAGCTTTCCGGGGACGCCGGACGGCTTCTACGCCGTGTCTTTCGTCAATGGCCTGGCCACCCCGCTGGCCAGCGGCGCCGCAGGGCAGCTGGGCGGTGCCGTGGCCGATCCGCTCACCAGGCGCGTCTTCCTGCCCGACGCCCTCGATCGCGCGCCGCTGGTTCACGTCTTCGACGCCAGCGGGCCCACCCCGGTCGAGCTGACCGGGTTCGAGCCGAACCCCTCCACGCATCTGCCCCCGCGCAGCATCGCCGGTCTGTAGGGGGAGCGGCGGAGCGGGGCTTGCCCGGCGCCGCCGCGGCCTCGGTCAGCCGCGGACCTCGCACGCATCGACGGTGCAGCGGAGCTGAAAGAAGCGCGGCCGTCAGGAGATCGACGGTGACGGATCCGCAGAACGCGTTTCGTGATCTCTACACGAAGACACACGCCCAGCCATGAATGGCGTGATTTCCGCCGCTGGCATGGCTGCTGCTTCGTGAGCGGTCATGTCCAAACCACCCCGCAGCAAGACCCCGAACGTTACCGACACGAAAGAAGAGCGCGATACGCACGACTTCCAGCGCGTCGACGGACCCGGACCCAACGACGCTGGCAAGGGCGCCGCTGGCCGCGAAGCGCTGGACCGGCTCGCGGGCGCGCCGGAGGTGATCCCGGAAGGTCGGGACGCCGACGAGGCCGAGGACGACGAGGACTGAGACTGGCCAGCGGCTACCGGGCGCGCGTCGACCTGCCCCCGGGCGCGGCGGCGTTTCCTGTCACGCGGGCTGCGCGAGCGGCAACGTGATCTCGAACCGTGCGCCGGCACCCTGGGGATTCGCCTGGCAGACGGCGTCGCCGCCGTGATAGCGCGCCACCTGGCGCACCAGCGCCAGGCCCAGGCCATGTCCCGCGGGCGCGCCCGCGCCGCCTGGGCGCCGGAAGAACGGCGCGAACACCTGCTCGCGCTCGGCTTCGGGGATCCCTGGCCCGTCGTCGTCGACCGCCAGCCGCGCCCGCGTGCCGTCGGTGGTCA
>Ga0207652_10003774_pt1 | contig 12405 bp, 12 predicted proteins | sample KBSC63BmetaG_FD_184334 | JGI IMG/M metagenome (GOLD analysis project Ga0207652, IMG submission 184334) | Corn rhizosphere microbial communities from Kellogg Biological Station, Michigan, USA - KBS C6-3B metaG (SPAdes) (version 2) | ecosystem: Host-associated > Plants > Roots > Rhizosphere ... | reverse complement strand
ATGTTTTGTTACCGAATTCGACAAATCAGTAAAAATACAATTAGATTTAAAATATAGAGAATTGAGAAATTTAATACCTTCTTTTTTAAATTCCGAGATGTTTGAAGGAGAGTTTGCTAAACGAGATAAAATCCTAAAAGGTATGATTTCTCCGGGAGAAGATGTTTCAAGCTATATTCACATGAGTATGAACAGGTGGTTTATTGCTGAACAACGGCTTCTGGAGTACATGTGCTACCTTTTTTGCAGCAAACATTATAACGAGAAAATACATACCAATACAAGGTAATTTTAAATTTTCTTTTTCTAATTTACAGGATGGATAATATATGAACAAGAATAAAAAAAACATTCGAACACATACTATTATTGAAAAAATAGCGACTTTTGATTTTGATAAGTATTATACTCCAACGGTGCGACTTATGTGCCACCTTGCCATGTGGATACTGTTTACTTTTTTCATTCAAATCAATTTGTTGTTTGACTACAAGTTGCCTTTCACCGTTACACTTTTATTTGCTGGTAGAAGTTTGTTGTGTAATATGGCAGTTTTTTATCTTTTTTTTTATTTGATTGTTCCTCATACTCTATTAAAAAATAGAGTGGTCTTAGCAATTTTATCCTTACCTCTTTGCCTGGTACTTTGGATAATTCTCAATCATTATTATCTCCTTGTACTTGGTGAAAATTTGATGTCATCTAATCCATATCTAAAAGTTGTAAACGAAAATCAACGTGAAACTTTTGCTCAGGTTATTTCTTTTAAAAGTATCCTTGTTAACATAATAGTAGTATTTTATTCCATTTCATCTTTTTTCTTCATAAAAATTGTTTTTGATATTATTCGTTTTTATTCAAAATGGTTTAAATCCGAAAGAAAGTCTGTACAACTGGAATTGGACAAACTAAATCTTGAAAGGGATTTTTTAAAGGCGCAATTAAACCCGCACTTTTTATTTAACACATTAAACAATTTATATGGTCTTTCGTTAATAAGTGATCATCGAACTCCTAATGCTATTGCGCAACTATCTCAAATGATGAGATATACATTATACGAATCAAATGCAGAATTAGTGCCTCTTACAAAAGAACTTGAATTTTTGGAGAATTATGTTATGCTTGAAAAAATGCGCTACAAAGAAAATAAAAATATCGTTTTTAACCTGAATAAGTCAAATATCGACGTTCAGATGATTGCGCCTTTACTTACTTTTACCTTTGTTGAGAATGGCTTCAAGTATGGGTTGAAACCAAAGAATGAAGGGTTTCTGAAAATTGATGTTTCTATAAAAAATAATGTTTTTCATTTTTCCATACTGAACGACAAAGAAGAGAATGTGGAACAAAAGGAATATAGTGGTATAGGTACAGTTAACATCAGGAAAAGACTGAAACTTTTATATCCGGCAAAGCATGAATTAAAAATAGAAGATCGCGGAAAAAGCTTTTTTGTTGAAATGAAAATAAAGCTCTAATACCTTGAACAAGACCATTAAATGTTTAATTGTAGACGACGAGCCAATAGGGCGCCAGATAATCGAAAGATTGGCAAAACAAGTTAATTATCTTGAAGTGGCAGGAGTATGTGAAGACGCTTTTGAAGCGATTACGATTCTACAAAACAATGATATAGACCTTTTGATCAGTGACATACAAATGCCAAAGATCAATGGTTTGGAATTTGTTCGTTCGTTACCGTCTCCACCGGTTATTATTTTTATTACAGCTCATGATCAATTTGCAATAAATAGTTTCGAATTGGGAGTCGCTGATTATTTACTAAAGCCGGTTACATTCGAAAGATTTTTAAAAGCGGTCAATAAAGCGAGGTTGCAAGTAGATTTAAAAAAAAGTAGATATGCAGGGGGATCCGATTCGGACACCAAAGCAACAGAATCTTTATTCATAAAAGCCAACAATAAGCTGAATAGGATCAACTATAAGGACATTTTATATATAGAATCAAATAAAGATTATATAAAAATCTTTACCACTGAAACAAGTTTTTTAACTTATTCCAGAATGAAGGCAATGGAAGAAAAATTACCTTCAAGCCTATTTTGCAGGATTCACAAATCCTACCTAGTACAAATAAGCGCGGTAAAAGCAGTTATGGGTAATACTGTAGAATTAACCAATGGTGTATCCTTACCCATAGCTCTAAGCCACAAAGATTCTTTGTTTATTGCCTTGAAACTCAATAACAGCTAATATTTTCCTTTTTAAATTTTAATTCAAAATTTATTAATTCCCTTCAATCGTCGAGCATTTCATACAGATGGTCGAAAAAATTTTGTGACTGTTTTCACAAAAATCATTTTTGACAGGTAATTCTTTTATCAGACAAAAAATTAAGTATGAAACAAACTGCTGTGACTCTAAAATCAAAATTACTTATTAAGAAAAACATTGTTGCAAAATTTAATAACTTGACTCAAAATAATGTAAAGAATCATTCCGGTACCTTCCCAACAACGATTACTTCAATTGTTAAAACAGCGGTATTCTAAAAGGAGAAACTAACAGGTTATTTAAGATTAGTTTTAAAAAGTGAAATAACTGCATGAGAACTGTAGAAATTAAAGTAAATAATTTGTATTGAGGTTTCAGCGTGTTAATTAAACTGTAAACGAAAGCAATAGAAAATGATATTATCATACTCTCAAATTTGGCCAAAAAATTTATCGCCTCCTAAGTATTAATTGAAAAACACAATAATATTTTTATAAAATCAATTGATAACAATTAAAATTTAAATAAAATGAACAAGAAAGTTTTAAGCATTGCTACTGGATGCTTATTTACAGCCGGTATTTTATTGTCCCTTTCTGAAAATCAGGATGGACAGATTTCATTAATAGAAAAAACTCAGGCAGAAGTGTCACCATATCTTTATCAAACTTATGATGCGATTTGCCCCGATGGTACCCACATTATAGTTTGTGGCCAGGGAAATAGTACATGTATGCCGTTGGGCGTTTGTCCAGGCACGTAGAATCAATAAAAATTGCAACGAGCTTGATATGAAACTCCTTTAAGAATGTTTTTAAAAATCAAAAAAAAATGAAAAAGAAAATTTTAGCCGTCGCTACTGCATGCTTGTTTACAGCTGGTACTTTATTGTCCCTATCTGAAAATCAGCATGGACAGATTTCATTAATAGAAAAAACTCAGGCAGAAGTGTCACCTTATTTGTACCAAACGTATTGGGCGATTTGTCCCGATGGGATAACTCGAATTATTCTTTGTGGTCAAGGATATGACACCTGTATACCTGATGGGATGTGTCCTGGAACGTAATTTAGCGATTTCAAGGAGCTCGTAAATCGGGCTCCTTTTTAGACTAATTTATCAATCCTTTTATCAACAGTTTTTTATAATTATTTAGTTGTTTAATTTTTACCCGAAAATGTATTTATTTACTTATCTGAAATTAGCGAGCCGTTTGTTATTGCTCTGCCTTATATATTCGTGTTCAAACATGGATAAAGGTCGTGTTGAAAAGGGCCATCCAAGTGTAATTAATTTATCTGATAATCCAGATAGTTCAACATACTTTTCAGTTGCAGACAACATACAAAGCTTGGATGTTATGAATTTGGAAACAAGTGAAAAATCAATAATCTCGGAAGCGTGGGGTATTGAGAGAATTTTAAAAATTAACTCTAGATTTTTCATTTTAGATGCGAAATATATGTCTGTTAAGGTTTTTGATACAAGTGGCAAGTTTCTTTTCAATATCGGGAAGCTAGGAAAAGGAAAAGGTGCATTCGTAAGAATTGAAGATATGCAATACTATTTCTCCCATAATTCGCTTTTAGTTTTGTGTAACTCACCAGCAAAATTAATGGAGTTTACATTAGATGGGCAACTAATAAAGGAAACACCAATACAGTTCTATGCTACATCGTTTGCTTTTCAGTCCTTTAATTCTTTTATTTTTTATGTTAATCAAAACAAAAGCAAAGAATCTGGAAATAAGAATATACTGATAACTGATTCTTGCTTTTCTATAAAGGAAAGAATGCTTGACATGCCTAGTACTCTTTCAACTTCAGTTAAATTTTCAGGCGGTATCTTTTCCGTCAATGGTGATGTTTATTTTAATCCTGCTTTTTCAAACATTTATTATTTGTCTAAAAAAGATACCTTATTACCAACTTTTCAAGTCGATTATGGGTCTAGAAAAATCCCTGCAGAAACTCCGGAAGGATATTTAATGGATAATTTAAAGAATTATGGATTCCAGTATAATTCATTCATTAAAACAAAAGATTTTGTTGGATTTAACTATCACAGTAGCAATATAGTTTCGTCCGCTTTCTACAATATTAACAGTAGAAATATTATGACAACCAATGAAAAAAGAGATAGTTTGAATTTACTTTTCAGCAATTTGATGTTTCAAAAAGGTGATACCATTATTTCAGTATTAGATTTAAACAGGCTTTCACCCTTTATTGTAAGAAATAAAGAAAATATAAGACATAGGTTTCCGGAGTTTTTACAAAAAATAAAAATTAAAGATAGTAATCAAAACCCAGTCTTATTAATCTATAAGCTTAAGTCAATTTAAAACCATATAACATGAAAATAAGATATATTCTCTTTGCTTGTGCATTTATATTTTTTATTGTCTTCTTTATTAAGTATATTAGGAATGGAAGAGATATTGATTTTAACGATAATAAAATTGTTCAACCGATAAATCTTCTATCTCCAGAATCAATAACTACTATAAGCATTAAAGACACATTTATGGATGTAGGCTTCCAAAAATTACATGTTCCGGTTAAATCTAATTTTATTATTTATAATACCGGTGTACGGAATCTTTACATTGAAGATGTAGTGCCTGACTGTCATTGTACAGTAGCTGATTTCCCCAAAAGGCCAATTAAACCACATGATTCGGCTTCTGTTATACTTAAATATAATGCTTCGAATCCTGGGCCTTTTCAGTCCTCTGCAGTAATCACTACTAATACCAACACTTCGCCTCGGCTTATTTTTATGAGAGGCTTTGTAAAAGAAGATGGGTAAAGCAATTGTTCAAGTGATTTACAACTAGCAAATAAATCTAAATCTTGCTTTGAAACGGTAAACATCATTACAAAGATTATTTTAATTTTATTTTCTCCACTCATTCCGCTACAATGAAAAAATATTTTATCTTTTCCTGCTTTTTTCTATCCTGCCTTTCTGAAATTCAAGCGCAAAAAAACATAACCTTAAGAATTGATCCTGATAATGCACGAGGTGGTACTGCCTCACAAATTTTTGATTCTCTAGAATTTATCCCTTTGGAAACTACCAAAGAAAGCCTGTTGGGTTCAATTGATCAATTAGAAATTGTAGATTCATTTTTTATCATACTTGATATGCGCGGTAGCCATTCTATTTTAATATTTAACAGGAATGGAAAGTTCCATGCGAGAATTAAGGCTGAAGGAGGAAATAGATTTTTGGGCTATTTTTCAATCAACAGAAAAGCAAACCAAATAATCATAACTAATAATTTTGACGATAGTCTTCTTATTTATAATTTTAATGGGAATTTGGTAAATAAATTGCCTTACCCGCAGGAGAAAGTGAATTCTTTGTATTACTTCAATAATGGGAATGTGGTTTATAACTTCAGGCGTAATACGCCATCAGAGCCTTTCGATATCGGTTATTCAAAAGACTTTACTGATATCACAAAATATATCAATAAATATGATCCGCGGTATCAGGACGACCAATATAACATCATGAACGATCCGATTAATTTTTCAGGAGAGCCAGGTTCCTGTATGTTTTCCCTGCCATTCGATTATACTGTCTATGAATTAAATGATACCGGTATCATTCGTAAATATACTTTTGTCTTTCCATTAGGATATTCACTTCCCCCTGATTTTTCTACTGATAGTATGTTTGCAGACAAAAGGGCGCAATATGTATATAGAGACCACATCCATTCAAAGATGATTTGGGATATCAACCCTGTTTACAAGGTCGGAAATTATTTGCTTTTCTCGGTGCTGGACCTTACTTTAAAAGTATATGGAATCCGCAATTTTCTCTATAACTTTAAAAATGGAAATCTACTTTCTTTTAGCCGTGTAACCGGAGACAGTTCTTCTTTTTATTTTCCTTTTCTCAATACTACCCTTGATAAGGTAGAAGGTGTTTATGGAGATAAAATATTTACTTCTCTTCCTGCAGTAAGAATTTTATCATTAAGCAAGGATATCACTCAGGAGGTTAATTATCCCCAAGGGTTAGATGAACTGATTAAAACCGGAACCAAAATGAACAACCCCGTTATTATACAATTCCGGCTCAGAGAAAATTTATAAGTTATGAGATTTGGATTAAAAATTATAGTATTCTTTTTGGTTACTATAACTTTTAATATACATTTATCTGCACAGCGAAAGGATTCCTCTAATATTGGCTCTGTTAAGGGTACGGTAAAGGATACCTCCTTAAATTATTATTTACAGGCAGCGTCTGTATCTGTGTATAATTTAGCAAATAAACTTATTGCTTATTCTCTCACCAACAATTATGGCGAGTTTATTATCAAAGGGCTTCCAATAAATATACCTCTCGAGTTAAGAATCAGCTTTGTGGGTTATAAAACTTTTTCAATGCGTTTTGAGGTAAGTGTACAGAAGAAAACCATAGATGCAGGACAAGTGGCACTTGCAAAAAGTTCGGGCTTGCTTGACGATGTAATTATAACTCCTCCGCCTGTACGAATGAATCACGACACCCTTGAGTTTTCTGCTCAAGCTTTTACACTGGAAAAAAATGCTGTTGGCGAAGATTTACTAAGAAAATTGCCAGGCGTAATAGTATGGGGCGATGGAACCATTACAGTAAACGGCAGGCAGATAAACAAACTATTAGTAGATGGCAAGCCTTTCCTAACTGGCGAGAATAAAGTGGCTACACAAAATATCCCCAAGAGTGCGATTGACAAAGTACAGGTTTACCAGGAGTTTGTAGATCCTAATAACCCTTATGATTCTATTACTTCCATCAATTTTAAATTAAGAAAAACCATGCACAATGGCCTATTTGGCGTAGTGTCTGCAGGTATGGGAACAAATGGAACCTATCAATCTGTAGTTAATCTGAATGTCTTTAATTCACGGAATCAGTTCGCCTTAGTAGGGCAGTCAAATAACATCAATAAGCTGGGTGATGAGATTAATACAATTCTATTGAATAACACATTCAAAGGAAAAGGCGTAAAAGTTGAATACCAGCCGGATTTCAATCTTCCTGGTGCAAATAAAGAAAGTTCCGGCGGAATTCTTTACACGCATGATTTTATCCCAGATTTTAACCAGGATAAACAGGATCGCCTTTCAATCAATTCATTCATCAATCATTTTTCGAATAACACTGTAAAGCAAACTACTATTTTAAACTTTATTGGTAATAACAGCGCTTTAACACAGCAAATTAATAACTCGTTACTGACGGATAATAATGAATTTACTCTATCGTCTCGTTATAATAAATTGAAGAATTATAATTCGTATTTTGTAGAAGGAGATTATAATTATCTAAAACAAACAGGCCAGCAATTTTTGAATAACAAAACATTAGTGCCCGCAATTGGAGTAGCAAGTTTTGGAAATCGTTTTGATAGTTCTTCAAGCAGTACAAATAAAATTTCTTTCAAAGCAGGTATTAATCATCAGGGCTTTTTTAAAGAAAGTAAACCAAAATTAACCAAATGGAATCTTTCTTATTTTTTAAATGCAGAAAATGGCGATACAAACAGAACTGCACTCGCTACATTTGTTGATTCAACAAACACTGGTTTAAATGAAAATTTTAACAGGAGGTATAAAAATAATTTGAATATCATTGACCAGGGACTTTCCTTTACTTTGGGAGATTTCGGCAAAATGTTATTTAAAAAAAGCAGCCGTTTTTCAAATCTGAATATTCAATTTGAAAATGATTTGCAATTCCGAATCCAAAAGATTGATAATTTCATAACTGATATTGACTCCGGGGCATATTTACAATGAATTAAATGAAAGCCCAGGATTAAGAATAAGCAGGGATTTTATGCACTTGCTGGCAAGCAGGTACCAAAAGGATTGGCATTTGGAGCTATTTCCGAAAATCCAATTTAATAATCAAAAATACGTCACTCCAAATCATCCTTTGCAAAATATAAACAGGGACTTTTGTGATTTTGTTCCGAATGCGACAGCATCCTATACTAATTTTCAGTATGGCGAATTTGTAGATCGTTATGAGCTAAACTTTACTTCATCCTACACCTTACCAACGACAAACGAACTATTTAATTTGGCCGATAGTGCAAACCTGTATTTTATTCCAATAGGCAATCGTCATTTAACACCTTCAAAAAATCAGGAGCTTTCATTTCGTTTTAAACATAATAGTGTAAGCCGAAAAAATAGTTTTTATTATGGCACGAAAGTATCTGCCGGAATGACAGATAATTATTTTGCAGATAGTATCATTATTACAAAAAATGGAAGAAACATCTACTATAATACAAACCTCAATGGTCACAGATATTTTAATTTCAATGCCTTTTTTAATAAAGCACTCGTAACAGGCAAAAACCAATTTCAATTTAATTTGAAGGCTAACGCTTTCTTTTTTAGAAATCCCGGTTATTTTCAGTATCAACAAACCCGGTATATACCTGCCTCCGTTTCCCATATTTTTATGCAGTCAGATTCAATTTCCTTGAGCTATACCTATAAGGATTTTTTTGCCATTAATTTTTTGCAGTATCTTTCTTTCTATAATAGCAGCCAAGCAGGATTTACCAGTACAAGATTTCATAATTCAGTAAGCGTATCTAATATTGGCGTAAGCATCAATCCCACCAATAAACTTAATTTCAATTCAAATGTTTCATTTAACAGGACAATATCTTCCGGTTTTTCTCGCATACAATCCACAATTTTAAATGCCTCTTTCGCTTACCGGTTTTTGGCAGGTGATAATTTGGAATTTAAAATTTCTGCATTGGATTTGCTAAATGAAAATAAAGGGGTTATTAACTTCGGAAATAACTATTCTTACACGCGTGGAACTGTTAATTTGTTACATCAATACTTTATGGCAACCTTAAGTTTTTATCCAAGACGATTTGGGAAAAGGAAGACAAGAGAAAAATAAATTTATCATTCCTTTGTTGTTCCTCACAAGTAAAGCGGAGCATGTGAGTGAATTAAGAAGAACTGGTTAACTTTAGACAGCTCCTCTCCTTTGGGGATCTGGAGGCTGATAAAATTATTTGTAAAAAACGGAGGTGCGGTAGGCCGACCATAATCATCTAGGTTAAGTACAACAGATAGGCAGAAGCTCATGAACTTTCAATAGCCCTGGATACCGCTATTTTACTTTTGACGAAGAAAGACAAAATTAATCTGAGAGCCTTTGTTGGCGGAACCTTTCAAAATCTTCGAGAATTGCAGGCTGATTAGGCAATTGTTAGAATATATAAATGCATCCTCAAGGATGTTTTAAACGGAAATTTTTCTTCCGCAAAATAATTTTGGCAAGGCTGATACGGGCATGCAGCTGCAGCTGCAGTTTGATGCCTATCCTTATGAAGAAACGGCTACGTGAAAGGAAAACTGACTTATATCTCCAAAATATCTACTAACAGTGGCTTCTACGTCAGAGTGGCGTTGCAAAACGGACTGGTTACGAATTTGAAAAGCCAAATTCCATACAAAAGTGGTTTGCACGCAAAAGCATTGGTAATCACCAAAAATCAGCGGTTGCTGCAACGGCTGTATTATAGCTTGGTGAAAACGACTTCAATGAGCAAGTAATAAGAATTAAAGCGTGGAGATTGCATGTTTCTGAACTATAAAATTGTTTCATCACCTGCAAGAGACTTAAAAAGTATTGAGTTATGTGCGATAACTTTCTGTGCGGAATAGTTTCGCTTTGTACTTTATTTGGAAGTAAAAGCAGTTATAAGGATATAAAGATTTTGCCAAGAAAGCTTCGAAATTTCTGCTTGAATCGAGAATAAGGCTATAATTCGATTGAGTGTATAAGCGGATTCTATATCCTATCTCAAAAACTTTTCCGGAAGGAAGATTAAAATGCTTTGATACTCTTGAGGAATTTCGGCCTAAAAAATCAAAGAAAGCCTCATGTATGAGGCTCATACCGGGATCTTTTGTAATTACCCCTGATTCCCTTCCCAGGAAATCAGTTGCATTCCTGACATTATAAACCTTAATTACTCTTCATCTGCGCTTATGCCTGCCGTAAGTATTAACAGTTCTATAATTCTTATAATGGCCTCCCCGGTGGTGGGCATTGGTACTACCGGCATAATAACCTCCATGACTTGTTGTATGGTGCCCTCCTCCATAATAAGGATGTCTTGTTTGCGCAAAACTTATCGCAGTAATAAACAGCGTTATTACAAACAGCATTAACTTTTTCATGGCTATATAATTTTAATTTGTAAAATAATTTATAATTACCCCGGTAGATATCAAGGAAACAGTGTTGAAAAGGAACTACGGTATGAAATCAAACGGTATGGAAATCAATTAGAATGATAAATCTACTCATTGTCATTTAAAATGAAAAAAATATTTGAGAGATATTGCCCTCCGGCTGTCGGTAGAGTGTTCAAGTAAAAAATGGTATAGCTTCCTGAGCATGTTTTTTTGCGGGCAATAAGAATTATGGTTAAGATATCCCGGCATTTTAATAATTACATTTGCTTTCGTTTTATCTCAAATTTAGTGTAAGCGTTGGTAGATGCGAACTTTGTCCAGGGATAGAAAAAAAATATCGCACATGTCGATAACAAAAGCATCAGAATTAATTGGATTGAAAAAGGTAAGTGAAGCAGTTGCACTTACTTTAAAAGAAATGAGAAACTATGCACAGCCGGGAATGACAACAAAACAATTAGATGATTTTGGAGGAAGCCTTCTTCTAAAATTTGGCGCGCAGCCTGCGCCTAATTTGACTTACGGCTTTCCAGGTCATACTTGTATAAGTATAAACAATGCATTTTGTCATGGTATTCCTTCCGACAATAAAATACTCAAAGAAGGAGACCTTATCAACATTGATGTGTCAGCAGAGCTTAATGGCTTTTGGTCAGATAATGGAGGTTCATTTGTTCTTGGAACAGACCTTAATCAACATCAAAAACTTATTGACGCTTCCAAACAAATTTTACGCAAAGCAATTTTCAATATAAAAGGTGGAATTCGAATTTCAGATATAGGCCTTTTAGTGGAAACAGAAGCAAAAAAACGAGGTTACAAAGTAATTAAAAATTTGACAGGCCATGGAGTTGGTAGAAGCCTGCACGAAGAACCACATGAAATAACAAATTATAGAGACCGGTTTAACCTGGCACGATTTAAGAAAAATTCGGTTATAGCTATTGAAACTTTTATATCTACATCTTCAACATATGCTGAAACTTCCAAAGATGGTTGGACCATGATCGGAAATAAAGGCGGTTTTATGGCACAACACGAACATACCATTGTAGTCACAGATGGGAAACCGCTTGTACTGACAGAGATGAATGAGATCTGGAATTAATGATCAAGGTGAACCATTAATCTGAAGTGTGTAAATAAGGCCTTACCTTCTTTGTCAAATGTGATTAATTCTAAATTTTTCAAAAGCTAGTTCAATTCTTCCCATTCTAAATTATCTGTTCGTAATGCTTCATCTGCTAAATCGAAACAGTGATTTCTATTCCACATACAACCGCCCTTTTCTAATCAATCTTAGATTAAAATCTTTAATTGCAAAATTAATTTCAGGAATATCGAAAAATTCAAAAAACTCCATGTAGGATAATCTGACACAGAGTTGATCTTGCCTCCTGAAAAATGATTCACGTCAACAAAATCAAGTGTTTTAAATTTTTTCGCGAATTCCTCTTTTGAAAATTTTTCTTCAAAAATTTTTTTTGAAAGCCAGATAAGATCTTGTATTTCTCTTTGTGAACCACTCCCAATGCCGACCATTTTCCCGACATCGGCAAAATGGTCTGAAAGCTGCGCACCTGCATTTTCACAGGCTGTTTTTGCTTTCTCAATCACATTTAAAAAGTTATCCCATTTTGAATAACCAAGAATAGTTTGGAATTCCGTTTCACTCCAACATTCAAAGATTATTTATTTTCTTTCTTATCACTCCATTCAAACCAATCTTCCATTGTCTTTATTAAGGATTCCGATTGTTTTCGAACGTTAGACTGATTAAAATACTCATCATAATATATCACGCCGGTGGCGTCTTTTGAAAACACCTCTTGTAGGTTCACATTAAAAGGGCCGGCACAGGCAAGAGAATAAGTGGTATCGTCACCATCATGAAATGTTAGTTTATAAAAATAAA
>Ga0207652_10003763_pt1 | contig 12422 bp, 21 predicted proteins | sample KBSC63BmetaG_FD_184334 | JGI IMG/M metagenome (GOLD analysis project Ga0207652, IMG submission 184334) | Corn rhizosphere microbial communities from Kellogg Biological Station, Michigan, USA - KBS C6-3B metaG (SPAdes) (version 2) | ecosystem: Host-associated > Plants > Roots > Rhizosphere ... | reverse complement strand
AATTTATAATTTATAATTTCTTCAAACTCTTCGTCTTCTCACTTCGTTCACCGAGTATTCGTAATGCCTCTAAAGTTGCCATGACATTATTAGCTTGATTTCGTGTTCCGAGAACTTTCGATGAAATATTTTGAATACCTGCCGCTGAGACCACACTTCGAATAGCGCCACCTGCGATAATACCGCTTCCCACTGGTGCAGGCTTTAGCATAACGCGAGCTGCACCCACTTTAATATCAATCCTGAAAGGAATTGTTCCCTCGATAAGTGGGATAATAATCATGTGTTTTTTTGCCAATAAAATACCTTTTCTGATTGCATTTGAAACATCTGGCGCTTTGCCCAATCCGACACCTACTTTTCCTTTTTTATCTCCGACAACTGCCAACGCAGAAAATCCGATTTTATTTCCACCTTTCGTCTTTTTTGAAACACGACTGATCTTTACGATCTTTTCTTCAAATTCACTTGGTGTTCGCTCCGCCATCGGTCGATTGTTATTTCTTGGATTATTATTTCGTTGATTCCCAAAACGATTATTATTGTTATCCATATATTATTAATTCAGAATTTCTAATTTTAAATTTTTAATCAATTTTTATTGTACTAATTTTTAATAATTAAATCATTGGATATTCATTGAAAATTAAAAATTGAAAATTGAAAATTAGAACTGTAGTCCTCCTTCTCTTGCGCCATCAGCTAATGCTTTCACACGACCATGATAGCGATAACTTCCTTTATCAAAAACTACTTTTTTAATCTTTTTTGCACCTGCTGCTTTTGCCAAAGCAATTCCCAAAGCTTTTGCTTTTTCTGTTTTATTGCCGGTCATTTCAGCCGTTTGTTGCATGCCTACCAATGTCATTTGTTTCGTATCATCAATAATCTGTCCCGCTATAATACGATTCGACCGATAGACACTCAAACGTGGTTGCTCAATCGTTCCTTGCACCTTAGCTCTAACTCTTCTTTGTCTTTGTATTTTTTGTTTATTCATAGTATTTCCTTTTTGTCATTCTGGCTTGTCCAGAATCCGCACTAGATCCTTCGCTGCTTTCACTGCAGCTCAGGATGAGGCAAAGCCTCATTTTGTTCCTACTGCCTTGGCTGCTTTACCAGCTTTACGTCGGATATATTCACCAACATACTTAATTCCTTTACCCTTATATGGTTCAGGTGGTTTGATTGCTCGTATTTCTGCTGCCAATTCGCCAACTAATGTTTTATCAATGCCGGAAATAGTCACCACATTATCTGCCACTGCTAAGGTCGTTCCAGGCTTTGCTTTTATCTTCACTGGATGAGAAAATCCGAGTGACAATACTAAATCTGCTCCTTGCATCTGTGCTCTATATCCTACTCCGACTAATTCAAGGCGCTTTTCAAAACCAGTATCCACACCTTTTACCATATTTGCCAGTGTTGCACGGATAAGACCATACATCGCGCGTCCTGTTCTATCATTCGTATCAGCCTGTGTCACCACGACTTTATCATTATCCAAAGTCACACGAATACTTTGGGGAAGTGCGAAATGCATTTCACCTTTCGTTCCTTTCACATTTACCTGTGAACCTGCTAAGGTCACGCTCACTCCATTTTTTATTGCTATTGGCATTTTTCCTATTTTACTCATAACTTTTAATTTTTCGTCATCCTGGCTTGTCCAGGATCAGATTTTGGAGAAGTCGTTGCTTCCCAGAATGACAACCTTTCTACCAGATCTGAAATAACAGCTCTCCTCCCACACCTTTTTTATTCGCTTCTTTACTTGATACTACTCCTAGACTTGTTGATAGCACAGAAACTACCGATGGATTATATCTCTCTGTTATATTTTTCTTCGTTTTATAGATACGAAGTGATGGTTTTGAGATAACTTTTACTCCTACCACTGCAGGACGACGATTCACAAAGCGTAATTCTGCAACTAAACCTTTTTTTCCTTCAATCGTCTCGTCTTTTATCGATGCGAGAAAGCCTTCTTTAATCAAGACTTTGGCGATTGCTTGACTCATTTTTGAGTACGGCATACGGACTTCTTTACGTCTGGCTAAAGACGCATTTTTAATTCTAATAACGAAATCTGCTACATGATAATTCATAAAAATACTACCAAGACGCTTTCAATACGCCTGGTAACTCTCCTTTCGATGCTCTCTCTCGGAAACAGAGCCGACATAGTCCAAATCGACGTAAATAACCACGAGAACGACCACAAAGCGCGCAAATATTTTTATATCTGCCCGCAAATTTCAATTTTCTATCATATTTTACGATATCTGATGTTTTTGCCATATATATTTTATTATGTCATTCTGGCTTATCCAGGATGACTCGTGCTTGGGAATTATAGCATATTTAAAGCTACGTCCGCACTTCTTACGCCTCTTTGGTAAACTTTACTCCTAAGGCTTCAAGGAGTGCTAATCCCTGTGCGTTATCTTTTGCACTTGTCACGATGATGATTTCCATTCCTTGTGCTCTCTCCACACCTGATTGATCAATTTCTGGAAATACTGAGAATTCAGGAAATCCTAATGCATAATTACCCCGACCATCAAAGCTGGTTCGACTAATTCCTCTGAAATCTTTAATTCGAGGAAGCACGATATCGATTACTTTTTCAAGGAATGCATACATCCGCTTACCTCGAAGCGTGACAGTGACACCGATTTGATCTCCTTCGCGAAGTTTAAATGTCGCAATAGATTTTCGTGCTTTGACAATTTTTGGTTTTTGACCGGTGATTTGAGTCATTGCTGCAGCTGCTCGTTCGATATTTTTCTTATCAGCAACTGCATCTTTCACACCCATATTCACCACAATTTTTGTAATTGCCGGAATAGCCATAGGGTTTTTAATCCCTAGCTTGGTTTGTAATTCCTGAGCAATTGTTTTTTGATATCTTGTTTGTAATGGTTCCATAATATTTAAAACTCCAAATCCTAATTTCTAAATCCTAAATAAGTCCTAATGTCTGAATATCTAAATATTGTTATTTTACTTTTTATATTTTATTATTATTTAGATATTAGTTATTAGAAATTCCCTCATATACTCTTTCCGCATTTCTTACAAATGCGTTCTTTTGCTCCTTTAACATCAGTAAATCCTACTCTAGTCGGCAATTTACATTTTGGACAAAGCAACACGACATTGGCCACTGGTAATGGTTTCGTCACCGTGACAATTTCCGATTTCTGTCCTTGCATACGAGCTTTGACATGGCGTTTATAGAGATTTAATCCTTCGACGACTACCTTGCCCTCTTTTGCGAAAACACGGATAATCTTCCCGGTTTTCCCAGATTCTTTTCCTCGTACTACTTTTATATCATCATTTTTCTTCAATTTCATATTAAATAAAATTATAAATTATAGATTACAAATGATAAATTACTAATATCTTATAATTTATAACTTGTAATTTGTAATTTCTATACAACCTCCGGTGCCATACTAGCAATTTTCGTATATCCTTTGTCACGTACTTCTCTGGCAATTGGTCCAAAAATTCTGGTCCCTCGAGGATTCTTATCTTTTGGATTATCGATAACCACAGCCGCATTATCAGAGAAGCGAACATATGACCCATCTGGACGACGGAATTCTTTGCGTGAGCGAACTAAAATCGCTTTCACCACTTCGCCATCTTTCACTGTCCCGTTTGGTGTGGCAGACTTGACCACACAATTAATGACATCCCCAATATAGCCAAATCGACGGCGTGAGCCACCAAAGACCTGAATCACTTGCAATATTCGAGCGCCTGAATTATCAGCCGCAGTAATCATTGAACGAATTTGTATCATAGTATAATCGCAAATCTGAAATCTTAAATCGCAAAACTATATAGTGTTATATTTATTTGAGATTCGATTTTTGAGATCTACGATCCTGCCTCCTTTGCGTTCACAGTATTTTGTAAAATAAAGTGTTTATCTTTAGATATAGGTTTCGTTTCAGTAATAACAACAGTATCTCCAATCTTTGCTGTCTGTCCATTTGTATCAGCTTTAAATTTTTTACTTTGTTTCAACAATTTTTTATATAATGGATGTGGTACTTTCCGAGTCACTTCAACGACAATTGTATTTTGCATTTTCGTTGAAACTACTGTACCTGTAATACGTTTAGCCATTTATATGCTCCTTTCTTCGTAATTGCGTTAAGACATAAGCAATTTCTTTTTTCTTCCAAAACAAACTTCGTAGATCTTTCAACTTTGCCATTTTAAGATCCATTTGTAGATCAAAGAGTGCCTTTCGTGCCTCAAACAATTGTTTTTGTAATTCCTCTGTTGATTTATTTGCTAAATCTTTTATTTCTCTTCGTTTCATAATTAACCTTCCTTGGTAATAAATCTCGTTTTAATCGGTAACTTATGTGCAGCTAATCGAAGTGCTTCAATTGCTACATCATGGGTGACGCCGCCCATTTCAAATAATATTCTTCCTGCCTTCACTGGTGCGACATAATCGGCCACATCACCTTTTCCGCCTCCCATTCTGACTTCTGGTGGTTTCTTCGTAATTGGCTTATCCGGAAAAATACGAATCCAGAGTCTGCCGCCGCGAGCCGTGAAATGTGTAATTGCACGACGCGCTGCTTCGATTTGGCGACTGGTTATCCAACCCATATCAGTTGCTGTCAAGCCAAATTCACCATAGGTAAGCGTGGTTCCACGATAGGCATCGCCTTTCATGTGTCCGCGCATTTGTTTTCTATATTTAACTCTTCTTGGTGCTAACATAATAAAAACTTAAAACTTAGATCTTAAATCGCAAAAATATATCTTAGATTTTATTTTTAGATATTTCTTTGAGATTTGAATTTTGAGATTTAAGACTCCTCCTTCTTATTTATCCAAACTTTAACACCGATATAGCCTTTTTTGGTTAAGGCTGGAAAATCTGCATAATGAATATTCTCGCGAATGGTTGATAAAGGTACTGTTCCTTGCTGAATCTTCTCTGTCCGATGAATTTCAGCTCCAGCGATACGTCCTGCAAGCACAATTCTGACACCCTTCGCTCCACTGTTCATCACTTTATCAGCAGTGGTGACCAAAATACGCTTGTATGGTAACCGTCTGATCAATTGTTCCGCTACATTCTTAGCAACTAAGAATGCATCCAGATTAGGTTCTTTGACACCTTGAATATCCAAGTCAATTCGTGGTGCGCTTTTCCCATGTCTTTTCTGCATAAAACCAGCTAAAAACTTTTTTAAATCTTCAATGCCTGCTCCACCACGGCCGATGACCATGCCAGGTTTTGCCACATAAATAATAATTTTAATACTATTAATTGATCGCTCAATCTCCACTTTCGCCACTCCAGCACGCTCCAAGCGTTTAAGTAACATCGAGCGCAATTTATAATCCTCCAGCACGCCTTCTTTATATTTTTTTTCATCAAACCAGCGACTATCCCATGTATGGATGACTTGCATTCTGACTAAATGTGGATTAACTTTTTGACCCATATGTTAATTTTCAATTTCTAATTTTCAATTTCTAATCAATTTTCAATGAGAAATCTTTAAAATTAAAACATTTAGATTTCATTAAAAATTAAGAATTAAGAATTTTAAATTAAAAGTTTACTTGTCTCCTTTCTTCTCAACGGCAACTGGCGTCGTTGGCTTCTCATCTAATATTATTGTAATATTCGAACTTTTTCTCTTATATGGATGGATCCGTCCTCTGGTTGATGCATGAAAGCGCTTCAATGCTTGTCCATCATTTACAATAATCTCTGAAATAACTAAATTCTCCCGTTGCAAATGTGCATTATTGGTTGCGTTGGCAACTGCACTTTGCATGACATCGGCTAGAATACTCGCTCCTCGCTTCCGCACCAGTGGTAATTGCAAAATTGCTTGCTCCAATGGCATTTTCCGAATTGCATCCGCGACTAAACGAACCTTTCTCGGACTAATTCTGACTTGTTTTAAATGCGCTTGTACTTTCATATATTTTTAATCTTGTATCTCAGATCTTAAATCTCAAAACTATATTAGAGATTTGCGATTTAAGATCTGATTTTTGAGATTTCATTATGTCTTACTTATCTCTCTCGAGACAACTCTTCCATGGCTTCTGAATGTTCTGGTTGGTGAAAATTCACCCAATCGATGTCCCACCATACTTTCTGCAATCAATACATTAACGAAAATTCTTCCATTATGCACAGCAATCGTATGTCCCACGAATTCCGGTGGAATTTGACAAGCTCGTGCCCATGTTTTTACTGCAGTATGTTCACCGCTTTGTTTCTGTTTGAGAACTTTTTTCAAAAGTTTCTCGTCTATATATGGTCCTTTTTTATTTGATCTAGCCATAGTTTATAGTTATAAAGTATGAGTTATAAATTATAAGTTATTCCATCTTCATTTATAACTTGTAATATATAATTTGTAACTTCTTAGTGTTTTCCTTTCTTTCTTCTCTCCACGATATATTTATCTGAATACTTATTTGGACGACGTCTTTTGCCGTAAGCAATATTTCCCGAATAGTTTTTGGCTGTTGGCATACCGATACCCGATCTACCTTCTCCGCCACCGTGCGGATGAGATCGTGGATTCATCGCGACGCCTCTGACATGTGGACGAATACCCATGTGTCGCGCTCGGCCGGCTTTCCCAATGACTTCATTTTTCCAATTAAGATTTCCAACCTGACCAATGGTTGCCATACCACTTCCATTTACTTTTCGCACTTCAGACGATGGCAACTTCAAATAGACCAAGTCTCCCTCGCGCGCACTAACCAGAAGACCAGTCCCTGCGCTTCGAGCCAGTTGCCCACCTTTTCCGGGTGTTAATTCCACATTATGTACGAGTGTTCCAACGGGAATATTTGTTAACGGGAGAGCGTTTCCCACTTTAATATCCACAGCTACACCAGATACGATGCTATCTTTTACCTTCAAGCCTTCTGGAGCCAAGATATAGCGCTTTTCTCCATCAGCATAATGTATTAATGCGATATCACACGTTCTATTTGGATCATATTCAATCCCAACGACTGTCCCGACAATATCGTGCTTATTTCGTTTGAAATCAATTAATCGATAGAATCGTTTATGCTCTCCACCTTGGTGACGGACAGTTACCTGACCATCTTGCCCTCGACCTGCATGCTTTTTTCGAATTGTTTTTAATTTTTTCATATATTTTTTTCATAAAGCTGACGCAAGGCTAATTCTAGCACATCCCAGCTTTAAAGTCTAAAATCTCAAATCTGAAAACTCAAATCGCAAAACAATATTATATATTTAAATCTTCTATCTATTTTTGAGATCTAAGATTTGCGTTTTGAGTTTTTCTATGCTCCTAATTCAAATAACGTAATCTTTTGTCCTGCTTTGAGTTGCACAATTGCTTTTTTGATCGGTTGCTTCACTATTTTTTGCCGATTCTTCCCGACTCGTTGCGTTTTTCCTTTAGTAATAACTGTCATCACCTTCACGACATCCACACTGAATAAGTCCTTTATTGTTTGGCGAATCATCGGTTTCGTTGAATTATATGAGACGACGAAACTAAAGCGTCCTTTTTCAGCTTCAGCCATTGATTGTTCTGTAATAATCGGTCGAATAATTGTATTCATAAATCTTAAATCGTAAATCTCTTCTCTAGACTCTCAAGCGCATCTTTACTAAATAAGACCTGCTTCGTAGTCAACACATCATAGACATTCAAACGTGAAGCAGCTGTGATGGTTATTCTGTCAATATTTCGTGCCGCTCGAATCACACTGGTTGCACCGTCATTAATCACTAATAAAACTTTTGGGGTCTTTTCCCTTGATTCTTGATTCTTGATTCGTAATTCTAAATTCTGCAACGTCCCAACCATACTTTTTGTTTTTCCATCCAATTTCTCCATCCCTGAAACAATTTTTACTTCTTGATCCTGTACTTTGGCACTTAAGGCTGAAGCTAAGGCCAATTGTTTCATTTTTTGTGGCAAAGATAAATTGAAATTATGCGGTCGAGGGCCCCAAGCAACGCCGCCGCCAACGAAAATCGGAGCACGGATGCCACCATGTCGAGCTCGACCTGTTCCTTTTTGGCGATAAATCTTTCGAGTAGAACCAGTGACTTCTCCACGTGTTTTGGTCGAAGCATTTCCTTGACGTTGGTTAGCAAGGTAAACGCGCACTGCTTGTGCGATCAATTGTTTATTGATTTTCACGCCAAATACTGTAGCAGCTAAAGAATGACTCCCAACAACTTTCCCATCAACTCCAAAGACATCAAGTATCAAATTATTGTCTTTCTTGGTTGTCTTTTTAACTGGAGAAGCAACAGGAGCTTCAGAATTGACTACTTTTGCAGTCGTTGGCTTGGATGTTTTAACTGTTGCAGTCTTCTTTGCCACAGATTTTTTCGCAACCTTTACAGATGACTTGACACTGGCAACTTTTGCTTTAATAACTTTCGTTTTTTCTTGTACCATAATTTTATAATTTTCAATTTCTAATTTTAAATTTTCAATCAATTTTCAATGAATAATGTTTAAGGCTTAAAACATTTAGATTTCATTAAAAATTATAAATTTTAAATTAAAGATTTACTTTGTTTCCTCCTTCGCTTCAACTACTGTTTCCTCAACAGGTGCCGTTGTAACTTCTTCAACAGTCTCTGTACTTTGCTCTTCGCTCTTTGCAGTTTCTCCATTGGTCATTTTTAATTGGTCATTTATCATTTCCGTTGCGTCCAATCCATCAGCCCGACGCATTGCACTGAACTTTTTCTCTTTCATTTCACCAGATTTGGTAATCATGACGTAACTTTTGATAGATCCAGGAATAAGTCCTGCGATGTAGAGATCATTGCCAATCACATCAGCTACGAAAAGATTTTGTACCGTGACTGTCTCATTACCCATTCTACCTGCCATTCGTTTTCCTTTATAGACACGCCCTGGGGTTGTGGTTTGTCCGAGGGATCCAGGTGCACGTTCTCGATCAGATTGACCATGCGTACGTGGTCCTCCTCGGAAATTATGTCGTTTGACGACGCCAGCCCAACCTTTTCCCTTCGATGTTCCAGTAACCGCAATGAGATCTCCTGCTTTCAACACGTCTGCTACATTAACTGCTTCACCGACTTGTGGCACTGCTTTATCATCAAAAAAGCGCACCTCTTTTATGAATCGTGGTGCGCTGGATTGGTTTGCTTTCTTGGCGATGCCTTGTTGGCTTTTGGTTGCCTTTTTACGCATACCCGTGCCCATTTGAATGGCACTATATCCATCTTTTTCAAGAGTTTTGACTTGCAGAACTGCGTTTGGAACGACAGAAACGATCGTAACTGGAATACGATTACCGTTTTCTAAGAAGCGCTGTGATTGTTGTAATTTTTGACCCAAAATAGTATTCATAACATGTAAATGTTGTATGTATATTCATTTTGCTATTCGTAATTATTCGCATTTGCAAAATATCCATTAATTTATATCCCAATTATACTAAAACTCGACTCCAGCTTCAATAGACTGGATCGAGTTCTCCTTAAAATAAAATTCTGCTTTTCGCAGAACTACATTTTAATTTCTACCTGCACACCGGCTGGTAATTCAAGATGAGAGAGACTATCCATTGTTTTTTCGGTTGGTGAAACAATATCGATTAACCGCTTGTGCACACTAATTTGAAAATGTTCACGAGCATTTTTATCGACAAAAGGAGATTTATTAATCGCGTACATGCTTCGTTGGGTTGGTAATGGGATAGGTCCGACGATTTTAGCCCCGGTTCTGATAGCCGTATCTAAAATCTGTTGACATGACGCATCTATGACGCGTGAGTCGTAACTTTTTAATCGTACTCGAATTCTTCCTTTTGGCATAATTTCTCTCTTTCAAAGTTCTTACTCTATTATTACTAGAAAGTTATTTTGATTATACAATATACTCATGGAAATGTCTATAAGACCTGTACAAACTATATCTTCAGGTATAATAATTTTACATGTACCGATTGCTTGATGATATCGGGATTGGTAATTCTCTCGCAAAAGGTATAAGATAGAGGTGAAAGGAGGTAGATAGATTTAATTTAAATCTAAAAAACTATGAAAGGAACTATTAAGAAAAAAACTGATAGAGGCTTTGGATTTATTTCTCGAGAAGGAGAAGCCAAAGATCTTTTTTTCCATTCGAAAGATTTAGTCGGCGTAACGTTTGACGAATTGCGAGAAGGCGATGAAGTGACATTTGAAGTTGTCGAAGGCGATAAAGGCCCAAGCGCCAAAAATGTAAAGCGCGTATAAGTTGTACGACGCTTTAGATAAAAAAACCTCGTGTAATGCGAGGTTTTTTACTAGACCGCATTAGGCAAGAGGAATGCTATTATTATTGCAAATGCAATAAAACAAATTGGTAACATAAAGCTTGAAATAAGTACACTGTAAAATAGATATGATAGCCATTTACCCTTGTTCTCTCCTGATAATATTTTTTTATTTCTCTTAGGATTTCCAGTTTTAATGTAATCCTTGAGTACTGCCCATATACATATACTATCAATCAAAATAAATACGAGAAAGAAAATTATATTAAGGGGGAATGGGTACACTGCTTTAATGATAAAATAATAAATAAAGAGAGGAAACATTATCGCTATCCAGTAAATCAATATTAAATAAAACAATTCAATCATAGCTAATAATCATTTACATCTTGTCAAAGAAATACCTGTCTGTCAATTCATTTTTGTATATCTGTATCCTTAAATTCTGGCTAATGCTTGTAATGTTGCCTCTACTTGCTTACTATTTTTTAGAACAATGACTCGTTTACTATCCTTATAGCGATCAAGTTTATGTAGACTTTCCGGCACCTTGTAAACCAATAACCATTATTCTATCCATTTGTTTGAGTATAGCAAAAGTTATGCTGAAATTGACTCAGCCTTGTGGCTACTGATTATAGAACGAGATATGAAGAAAATGATGAGCCCTCCTAAAATAAGCAGAGCACCGGACGCATAGGGTAACCCTCTCCAAACGGGATATGTATATGCAGCAAAAAGCGGGCCGAACACACGGGCAATTGCTTGCATACCTTGATTTGCGCCTTGTACTCTTCCCATCATTTTTCGATCCACTGTATTTGAGATAAGCGTATTTTGTGAAGGTTCGAATAAGCCGTCACCGATATTAATGATGATGACCCCAACATACAGTAAAAAAGGCGAAGGAAATACAGTAATGAGGGCCGCTATCACAAAACCACCAATAGTGAGAAAAAGACCAAGTGAGGCAACTTTTATCTCTCCAAATATAGGGAGAAGCTTTCTTACAATCATGCCTTGAGTGATGATGTCCACAATACCCACGATGAAAAGAAGCAATCCGATTTCCGTCGCATTCCAGCCAAGCACATCTTTCATGTATACAGACGCATTCCCATAGAGTGCATAGAGGGCTAAGAAGAAAAGAAAACTGGCGACAAAGATTCTACGTAATATTGCGAAAGTAAAAATATGCGAGAATTGAGCAAATGGGTTGAGATGTGTCAGATTAATCGTCTTACTTTTATGTTCCTGTAGTAAACTTTCAGGCAAAACGAAATATCCCCAGAGTAAATTAAGAAACGTGATGCCAGCTGCAACGAAAAGAGGTGTAGGGATACTAATTGTTGCAAGTAACCCGCCAAGTGCCGGTCCGATCATAAAACCGAATCCGCCGGCTGCACCGATAAGTCCGTAGGTTTTCCCCCGATCTTTTGGTTCAGTAATATCTGCTATATATGCGTAGACCGTACTGATATTGCCTCCAGTTAATCCATCGATGATCCTTCCTAAGAAAAGTACCCACATCGCACCACCAATGCCTAAGATGATATAGCCAATAACTGAGCCAAGAAGGCTGATAAGCAATATTGGTCGTCTTCCCACATAATCACTTAAGGCGCCTAGCCCAGGGGAAGCGAAGAATTGGCAGAGTGCGTAAACGGAAAGAAGCGTACCAACGTAAAAGGCAACGTCAGTAGGTGAGACATATTGTTGGACGAGAAAGGGAAGAATGGGAATAATAATACTAAATCCGAGAAAGTTCAGAAACATGGTGAAGAGAATGAACAGCATTCGTCTGTTGGATGAAGCAAAGATATTTTTCATGTGATTTTTTATTGTAACAAAAAAAGAGAAGATGAGAAAGCAAAATAATACTTTTTAACAATACAGTTTAGGCTGCATCTTTTGTCTCTGCTGAGAAAAAAACCGCAGGTTTATAGCGTAAGATTGCTGCGACCAACAGTGTGGGAAAGGTCGACACTTTTGTATTGTAGATTGAAACATTTTCATTATAGATTCTTCGTGCACTGGCAATTTCATCTTCAGTCTTCGTCAATTCATCCTGTAATTGGAGATACTGCTGGTTCGCCTTCAAATCAGGATAA
>Ga0207652_10003757_pt1 | contig 12440 bp, 14 predicted proteins | sample KBSC63BmetaG_FD_184334 | JGI IMG/M metagenome (GOLD analysis project Ga0207652, IMG submission 184334) | Corn rhizosphere microbial communities from Kellogg Biological Station, Michigan, USA - KBS C6-3B metaG (SPAdes) (version 2) | ecosystem: Host-associated > Plants > Roots > Rhizosphere ... | reverse complement strand
ATCGCCGCCGCGATGACCAGCACCTCGCGCACGCAGCCCTGCTGCTCGGCCTCGAGCACCATGCGGCCGAACCGCGGGTCCACCGGCAGCCGCGCCAGCCGGCGACCGAGCCGGGTCAGCCGCTTGCGCGGGTCGCTCGCGGTGGGGTCGATGGCGCCGAGCTCGTGCAGCAGGGCGACGCCGTCACGGATCTGGCGCCGGTCGGGCGGGTCGACGAACGGGAACGCCGCCACGTCGCCCAGCCCCAGGGCCGCCATCTGCAGGATGACCGAGGCGAGGTTGGTGCGCTGGATCTCCGGCTCGGTGTACAGCGGGCGACGCTCGTAGTCCTCCTCGTCGTACAGCCTGATGCAGATGCCGTCGGCGACCCGGCCGCAACGGCCGGCACGCTGGTCGGCGCTGGCCCGGCTGATCGCCTCGATGGGCAGCCGCTGCACCTTCAGCCGCAGGCTGTACCGGGAGATGCGCGCGGTGCCGGGATCGACGACGTAGCGGATGCCGGGCACGGTCAGCGAGGTCTCGGCCACGTTGGTGGCCAGCACGATGCGCCGGCCGGGGTGCGGCTGGAAGACCTTGTGCTGCTCGGCAGCGGACAGCCGGGAGTAGAGCGGCAGGATCTCGGTGTCACGCAGGTGCCGGCCGCGCAGGGCGTCGGCGGTGTCGCGGATCTCACGCTCGCCGGACAGGAAGACGAGGACGTCGCCCGGCCCCTCGCGGGCCAGCTCGTCGACCGCGTCGAGGATGCCCTGCACCTGGTCGCCGTCGTCCGGGTCGAGCGGCCGGTAGCGCACCTCGACCGGGTAGGCGCGGCCGGACACCTCGACCACGGGCGCACCGCCGAAGTGCTGCGCGAACCGCTCGGAGTCGATCGTCGCCGACGTGATGACGACCTTGAGGTCGGGCCGACGCGGCAGGATCTCGGCCAGGTAGCCGAGGATGAAGTCGATGTTGAGGCTGCGCTCGTGCGCCTCGTCGATGATCAGCGTGTCGTAGCGGCGCAGCAGCCGGTCGCGCTGGATCTCCGCGAGCAGGATGCCGTCGGTCATCAGCTTGACCAGGGTGGTGTCGCTCACCCGGTCGGTGAAGCGCACCTGGTAGCCGACCGCCTGCCCGAGAGCCACGTCGAGCTCCTCGGCGATGCGTTCGGCGACCGAGCGGGCGGCGATCCGGCGCGGCTGCGTGTGGCCGATCATCGCCTCGACGCCGCGGCCGAGCTCGAGGCAGATCTTGGGCAGCTGCGTCGTCTTGCCGGAGCCCGTCTCCCCGGCGACGATCACGACCTGGTGGTCACGGATCGCCGCGAGGATCTCGTCCTTCTTCTGCGCGACCGGCAGCTCGGCGGGGTAGCCGATGCGCGGCACCGCGAGGGCGCGCCGCTGCAGCTGCTCGGGCGAGAAGGACACGCTCCATGGTCGCCCAGGCCGGCGACCGGTTTTCGGTCAGACCTTCAGCAGGCTGCGGGCGATCTCGCTGATCTGGATCTCGTTGGTGCCGGCGTAGATCTCGAGCACCTTCGCGTCGCGGGCGAGCTGCTCGACCTGGAACTCCGCCATGTAGCCGTTGCCGCCGAACAGCTGCACCGCGTCCATCGAGACGCTGACCGCCGCCCGGGCGGAGTAGAGCTTCATCGCCGACGCCTCGGACAGCGACATCCGGCGCCCGGCCTTCTGCATCTCGATGTGCCGGAAGACGAGGTTCTGGATGTTGACGCGGGCGACCTCCATCTCGGCCAGCTTGAGCTGGATCAGCTGGAAGTCGCCGATCGGGCGGCCGAACTGCATGCGGGTGCGGGCGTAGTCGACGCACAGTGACAGGCACTGCTCGACGATGCCGAGCGCCATCGCGGCCACGCCGCTGCGTTCGGTGGTGAACGCGTCCTTGGCGCCCTCGCGGTAGGGCCGGTCCTCGGTCTCGCCGAGCAGGCGGTCGGCCTCGACCCGTACGTCGGACAGGAACAGCTCGCCGGTCGGCGAGGAGTGCAGCCCCATCTTGCGCAGCGGCTTCGACTGCTCCAGGCCGGGCATCCCGCGGTCGAGCACGAACGACAGGATCTTGCGGTCCTTGGGGTCGTTGCCCTCGTCGAGCTTGCAGATGAAGACGATCGTGTCGGCGTAGGGGCCGTTGGTGATGAACGTCTTCGACCCGTTGAGCACGTAGCCGTCGCCGTCGCGCACCGCCCGCGACTGCATCGAGCCGAACGCGTCGGAGCCCGAGCCCGGCTCGGTGATCGCCCAGGCGCCGATCTTGTCGAGCGTCTGCAGGTCGAGCGCCCAGCGCTCCTTCTGCCGGGTGGTGCCGCGCGACATGATCGCGCCGGCGGCGAGGCCGACGCTGACGCCCATCGCGGTGACCATGCCCGGGCAGTAGTGGCACAGCTCGATGATCGGGATCATGAACGACGCGCCGCCGTCACCACCGCCGCCTGCACGCTCGCCGCCGGTTTCGCCGGCCGCGGCGCCCTTCTCGGCGGCGATGCGCCTGGCGAAGCCCGCCCGGGCCATCTCGTCGAGCCCGAACGTCTTGTAGAGCTTGCGCAGGACGTCGTAGGGCGGGGTGCTGCCGTGCTCGAGCTCCTCGAGATTCGGCTTGATCTCCTTCTCCACGAACTGCCGGACGGCGTCGCGGATCATCAGCTGGTCTTCGCTCCACTCGAACATGAGCGCGCAGCCTACGCGGGCGACGGATGCGGCCGGACGCTGCCGGCCGTGGTCAGCTCGCGGGCGCTTCGACCGGGTGCAGCAGCCGCTCGCGCAGCGCCGGCGCCCGCGCGAACAGCTCCTCGAGCCGCTCGTAGCCGACGTCGAACATCTCGACCGGCGCTTGTCGACGGGCAGTTCCTGTCGGGCCCCGGCGTTAGGGTCGGCGACATGACCGCCGTCTCGAGCGCGGGGCTGACGCCGCTGGCCGGCTGCCTGCAGCGCCGCGCGCTCGACGCGGGGTCATGGGTCGACCTCGCGCGGGGCTGGTTGCCTGACCCCGACGGCCTGTACGCCGACCTGGCCGGGTCGCTCGACTGGCGGCAAGGCCGCGTCTGGCTCTACGACCACTACCGCGAGGAGAACCGCCTGGCCGCGGGCTGCTCCCCCGCCGCGCACCCGGTCGTGCTCGCCGTCCACAAGGCACTACGGCGGCACTACGGCGTCGACTTCATGGGCGTGGGGCTGTCCTGGTACCGCGACGGGCGCGATGCGATGGGGGCGCACCGCGACACCGACCTGCGGCACTGCGAGGAGACGCTGATCGCGATCCTCACACTCGGCGCACGACGGCCCTGGACGCTCACCCCACGGTCGACCCCGCGCACGCCCGGCCGGCGGCCGGCGGCCGACCTGGCGCCGGCCGCCGGCGACCTGCTGGTCATGGGCGGCCGGGCCCAGGTCGACTGGCTGCACGGCGTGCCTCCCGCGCCGGCAGCGCGCGAGGGGCGGATCAGCCTCCAGTGGCGCTGGACGTCCGGGCGTGGGCGGCCCGAACGCGGGGGTGGCTCACGCGCCCCGCGACGCTTCGGCAGCGGTCGCTAGCGCGGCTTCCCCCGTCGACCTCGGTCGACCTCAGAGCCTGCGACCGATCCCGCCCAATGTCGCGACACGACTCTTGTACCTTGAGCAAGCGTTCTGCACACGTTTCGGCCGCCGAATTCGGCGGGCCTCCTAGATTGCCGTCGTGGCACCAGCGCTGCTGACGTTCGGGCACGGCACGGCGTCGCAGGACGAGATCGTCGGCCTGCTGCGCGGCGCCGGGGTCGCCCGGCTCGTCGACGTACGCCGCTACCCCGGCAGCCGCGCGCACCCGCACGTCGCCCGGGACGCGATGGCGCAGTGGCTGCCCGAAGCGGGCGTCGGCTACCGGTCCGAGCCGAGGCTCGGCGGGCGGCGACGGCTGCCGCCGGACTCGCCGGACGTGTGGTGGGAGGTCGCGGCCTTCCGGGCCTACGCGGCGCACATGCGCACGCCGGAGTTCCTGTCGGCGGCCGATGACCTGCTGGCCGAAGCGGCCACGACTCCGACCGCGGTGATGTGCAGCGAGACCGTGTGGTGGCGCTGCCACCGGCGGCTGATCGCCGACTTCGTGACGCTCGCCCGGGGTGGCGAGGTGCTGCACCTGGGTCACGACGGCCGGCTGTCGGGCCACCCGCCGGCAGCGGGCGCACGGGTCGTCGACGGCCTGCTGGTCTACGACGTAGGGTCGGCTCCCCGATCTTGAGGAGCTGAGGTGTCCGACGGGCCGCTCGACGGCTACACCGCGATCGTCTCCGGCGGCGGCACCGGCATCGGCGCCGCCTGCGCGCAGCGGCTGGCCGCCGACGGCGCGACCGTCGTCATCTGCGGGCGCACCGAGCAGCGGCTGGTCGACGCCGCGGCTGCGATACCGGGCAGCGTGCACCCGGTGGTCGCCGACGTCACCGACGAGGAGTCGGTGCGCGCGCTGGTGGCGCGGACGCTGGAGCTGACCGGGCGCGTCGACGCGGTCGTCGCCAACGCCGGCGGCGGCGGGGCGCTGGTGCCGCTGCACCAGCAGGAGACTGCGGAGTTCGTGCGGGTGCTGCACCTCAACGTGCTCGGCACGTTCCTGCTGCTCAAGCACACGGTCGAGGCGCTGGCCGCGTCGGACCGCGGGTCTTTCGTGGGCATGTCGTCGATCGCCGGTGGGCTGACCCACCGCTACTTCGGCGCCTACGGCGTCGGCAAGGCCGGCATCGAGATGCTGATGCGCGACGCGGCCGACGAGTACGGCCCGTCCGGGGTGCGGTTCAACGCCGTACGCCCCGGCTTCACCGACACCGAGCTGATGTCCGTGCTGCCGCGCGACTCCGACGTGTTCCGCAGCTACCTCGACAACACCCCGCTCGGCGGCATCAGCGCCGCCTCCGACGTGGCCGACCTGGTGCGCTTCCTCGTCGGGCCGGAGTCGGGACGCGTCACCGGCCAGGTGATCGGTGTCGACGGCGGCCACGGGCTGCGCGCGGGCCCCGACTTCTCGCAGTACGTGCCGCCCGACCCGCTGACCCGACCGGGAGCCCCCGCATGAAAGCCCTGCGTACGCCGGACGAGCGGTTCACCGCCCTGCCGGGCTACGACTTCGCCCCGCACTACGCCGAGGTCCCCGACGGCGAGGGCGGCGCGCTGCGCGTGCACTACCTCGACGAGGGGTCCGGCCCCACCGTGCTGCTCATGCACGGCGAGCCGTCGTGGTGCTACCTCTACCGCACGATGATTCCCGTGCTGGTCGACGCCGGTTTCCGTTGCGTGGCACCGGATCTGGTCGGTTTCGGCCGGTCCGACAAGCCGACCGAGCAGAGCGACTACACCTACGCGCGGCACGTCGGCTGGATGACCGCGCTGCTGTGCGACCGGCTCGACCTGCGTGGCGCGACGTTCTTCGGGCAGGACTGGGGCGGCCTGGTCGGGCTGCGGATGGTCGCGGAGAACCCGGACCGGTTCGACCGGGTGGTGGTCGGCAACACCGGGCTGCCGACCGGTGAGGGCCGGATGACCGAGGCGTTCCTCGCCTGGCAGCGGTTCGCCGCCGAGACGCCCGACTTCCCGGTCGGCGGCATCGTCTCCGGCGGGGTCGCGTCGAAGATGGCGCCCGAGGTGATCGCGGCCTACGACGCGCCGTTCCCCGACAACTCCTACAAGGCGGGTGCGCGGATCTTCCCGTCGCTCGTGCCGACCTCGCCCGACGACCCGGCCTCGGCCGCCAACCAGGCGGCGTGGGAGGTCTTCCGCCGGTGGGACAAGCCGCTGCTCACGGCGTTCAGCGACGGCGACCCGATCACGCGCGGCGGGGAAGGCATCTTCCAGCGGGAGGTGCCGGGAGCGGCCGGGCGAGCGCACGTGACGATCGAAGGCGGCGGCCACTTCCTGCAGGAGGACCAGGGCCCCGAGCTCGCGCAGGTGATCGCGGAGTTCGTCCGGTCGACCTGATCCCGCGGCGTACGCCGGTCAGTCGCCGACCGCGCCGTCGACCAGCTCGCGGATGAGGTCGGCGTGCCCGTTGTGCCGGGCGTACTCCTCGATCATGTGCACGTAGATCCAGCGCAGCGAGCACGGCTCGCCGTCACGCACCCCGGTGTCGTCGAGGTCTCTCTGCGCGGCCGCTTCCCGGCTGAGCCGGCAGGCGTCCTGCCAGAACGCGAGGTCGGCTTCCCAGTCGGCGTCGTCGAGCGGCACCAGCTCGCCGTCCTCGGCCGTTCGGTCGTACCACGCGGGCACCGCCAGGCCGGTCTCGCCGAGCAGCGTGCGGCGGAACCAGCCGAGCTCGACGAGGCCCATGTGCCGCACCAGACCGTGCAGGGACAGCTTCGACGTCGGGACCGGCCGGGCCTTGCGCCCGGCGTCGTCGAGCCCCTCGCACTTGAGCAGGAGCGTGACGCGGTGGAACTCCAGCCACGACTCCAGCATCTCCCGCTCGCCGGCCACGAACGGCGGATGAATCCTTCGCGGGTCCTGCAGCTCCTCGACCATCCGCGCATCCTGCCAGCAGGCGCACGACCCCTAGGGAGCCGTGCGCTGCTGCGGTGTTACGGAGGCCGGCCGGATGTTGGCGTTGAGGTGGAAGACGTTGTCGGGGTCGTAGCGGCGCTTGATCTCGGCCAGCCGGTCGTACTTCTCGGGGCCATAGGCGAGGCGCACCAGGTCGTCGGTCTCGTCGATCAGCGCATTGACGTAGATCCCCTCCCCCATCGACGGCTGCAGCGCCCCGTAGAGGTCCCGCACCCACTGCCGGTCCGCGTCGAGCACCTGCTGGTTCGGACAGACCGCGATGACGAAGACGTTGTAGCCGGGCACGCGTCGCCCGCTGAACGCCGTCGCGTCGTCGGGCACGTCGAGGTACGCGCCGTCGAGCCGGTAGAAGAGCAGCACCGAGCCGGGTGACTGCTTGGTCAGGAACCGCTCGGTGATGGCGTCGATCACGTCGTCGGTGAGCTCCGGGAGGTAGCCGCCCTTGTCGTAGTCGTACTGCCCCCAGGCGTTGTCCTCGTCGAGCATCTGTTGCAGCGCCAGGTAAGGCATGACGTCGACGAACTCCCACAGGGTCGGCAGCGCCTCACGGGCGCGGCGTACGACGCCGTCGTGCTCGGCGGGGTCGCCGAAGCCGACCACGATCAGCGCGTAGCCGGGGTTGCCCTGGTGCTCCGGCGGGACGAAGGGCGCCATCGGCGCGGTGATGCAGCCGATGACCACGTTGACGTCGGGCGGCAGGTCGCGGCAGACCTCACGGGCCATCCGGAAGAAGTCCTTGCCCTGCTCCGGGCTCCAGAACAGCAGCGCCGCCTGGATCATCGGGCCGACCGGGTGCAGCGCGAACTCGAACTCGGTGACGACGCCGAAGTTGCCGCCGCCGCCCCGGATCGCCCAGAACAGGTCCGGGTTGTCGTCGTGGGAGGCGCGCAGGATGCGCCCGTCGGCGGTGACCACCTGCGCCGAGAGCATGTTGTCGATGGACAGCCCGTGCTTGCGGCTGAGCCAGCCCATGCCGCCGCCGAGCGTGAGGCCGCCGACACCGGTGTGCGCCACCATGCCGACCGTGGTCGCCAGGCCGTGCTCCTGCGTGGCAGCGAGCACGTCGAGCAGCAGCGCGCCGCCGCCGACCCGCGCGGTGCGGGCCTCGGGGTCGACGTGCACGTGGTTCAGCCGGCTGAGCTCGATCATGAGGCCGCCGTCGACGACCGCCTTGCCGGCCGCGCCATGGGCACCGCCGCGAACACTGATCTCGAGTCCCCGCTGCACACCGAAGCGCACCGCGCTCGCGACGTCCTCCGCGGTGAGGCAGCGCGCGATCACCGCCGGACGACGGTCGATCTCGGCGTTCCAGACCTTGCGCGCCTGGTCGTAGTCGGCATCACCGGGCAGGAGCGCGGCCCCCTCCATCGCTGCGCGCAGGGTGCCGACCTCGTCCCCAACTGTCTGCGTCATTCGAGCCCCCCTCGACAGACCAGCCGAAGGAGCCACCATCTACCGGAGCCCCTGGGGCGTCAAGGAAAAGTCGCGGGCCGAGGGGTATCCATGGCCACCTCGTCGATCTAGCTGTCCGTGCGGCCGAAGAGGAAGTAGGCGATCGGCACGCCACCGACGGAGTTGACCAGGACGATGGACGTCGCCCACGCCCACCTCGGGCCGCGGACCTGTGGCTGCGGCGTACGCGCCAGGTCGACGAGGGCGGCAACCTTGAGGACCCCCTCGAACACCGCTCCCGCGATGACCAGCTTGCGGGTGCCCAGGCTCAACTCGCTCCAACGCCGTTTCATGCTCCGAGCCTCCCTTGCTGCGAGGTGGCGACCGCTCCGTTGCCCTCGAGCGCGCGGTCTCTTCATCCGGTGCTTGGACCTGACGGCGGCGGCACCGGGTGCAGCGGCGGCTCACCTCGCAGGACGCGGAGCAGGTCCTCGGTGGCCCGTACCCGAAGTTCGGTCACCGACGCGTCGGAGGAGAACGCGACGTGCGGGGTGAGGATGACGTTCGGGTTGCCTGCGAGCGCCGGCGGGACGGCCGGTTCGTCGGGCAGCACGTCGAGGGCGGCGGCGCCCGGCCGACCGTGCTCGAGCGCGCGGGCCAACGCGTCGACGTCGACCAGCGAGCCGCGACTGGTGTTGACGAGCAAGGCTCCGGGCCTCATGGCCGCCAGCGCGTGAGCGTCGATGAGGCCGGCCGTGTCGGGAGTGGCCGGCATGTGCAGGGTGAGCACGTCGCAGTCGGCAAGCAACCGGCCGACCGGGACCGCGGTGACGTCGTACGACGTCCGCTCGGGATGCCGGTCGTCGCAGAGCACCCGGCAGCCGAGCGCCGCGAACTTCGCCGCGGTCCTGCTGCCGATCGCGCCGAGGCCCCACACGCCGATCGTCAGGTCGCGGATGCGGCGCAGCGTGCGCGCGCCGGGTTGCCACCTGCCGGCGTGCACGTCGCGGTCGTAGCCGACGATGCCGCGGGCCCACGCGTGGACCAGCGCGACGACGTGGTCGGAGACGTCCTCCACGCAGTAGTCGGGCACCCGGGTGACGGTGATCCGGCGCCGGGCCGCGGTGTCGAGGTCGATGTTGTCGAGGCCGACACCGAGGCGGGTCGCCACCTGCAGCCGTGGCGCCGCGTCGAGCACCTTGCCGGTGACCGGCGCCCAGCAGAACAGGATGCCGACCGGGTCGGCCTCGGCCGCGAGCGCCGCCAACGAGGCCTCGTCGGCCGGCGGCGGCGCCTCGACGAGCCGGTAGCCGGCCGCCTCGCACAGCGAGCGCTCGATGTCGGCGTCGGGCCAGCCGCGGTCGGTGAGCAGCACGCGATCCACGCAGGCACGCTACGGCGTGGCCGGGTCGATCACCGGCGGACGTCGGCGGGTTCGTCCGTGAGCGGGAATCCCGCCGCCACGTATGCCTCGACGCCGCCGGCAAGATCCGTGGCCCGCCAGAGCCCCAGCGCGCGCAGGCTGGCCGCCGCCAGGCTCGAGCTGTAGCCCTGCGCGCAGACGACGATGACTTCGATGTCGTGGTCGACCGCCTCGGGGATCCGGTCCGGGCTGCAAGGGTCGAGCCGCCACTCCAGCACGGTCCGGTCGATCACGAGGGCGCCGGGGAGCTCGCCCTGCTCCGCCCGCTGCGTCTCTGTCCGGGTGTCGATGGCCAGCGCGCCGCGCTCAAGCGCGTCGACCAGCTCGGCCGGCCCCGGCCGGTGTACCCCCGCCCGCGACGCGGCGAGGAGTGCGTCCACGCCGAGCGGCCGATCGACGGACGTCAACACGGTGGTCATAGGGCTACCCTGCCCTACCTCCCGACTCCGTCACTGCCGGGGACGAGGGTTCGTCGGGAGAGCACGGGGGCCAGGCCTCCGGCACAGACAAGCGGCAGCCGACCCCTGGGAGACGACCGTGACCGCGGAGAGCGGCAGCCACGTGCCGGTGACCTACGAACGCTGCGGGCACATCGTGGGCCCCTTCTACCACGGGACGAAGTCGGTGCTCGGCGTCGGAGACGAGCTGGTGGCCGGCTACGGCTCCAACTTCCACGAGGGCCGGGTGTCCAACAACATCTACTTCTCCGCGCTGGTCGACACGGCTGCCTGGGGTGCGGAGATGGCGACGGCGCTGGCCGGCAGCGAGGAGCGAGGGCACATCTACGTCGTCGAGCCTCAGGGCCCCTTCGAGGACGACCCGAACGTGACCGACAAGAGGCTCCCGGGCAACCCCACCCAGTCCTATCGCACCCGCCATCCGCTACTCGTCGTTGCCGAGCTGGACTCCTGGGAGGGTCACCACCCGGAAGTCCTGAAACAGATGCTGGACCGCCTGGCCGTCTTGCGCGAACAGGGGCTCGACGTCATAGACGACTAGAGCGCGGCGTCGGGATGGCGCCTATCGCCGCCGAGCGCAGGCTCCGGCATCAGTGCGACACCGACCGACCGCCGAGATCGCGACGCACGGGCGCCAGGGACGACGCTCGCCCCGATGAGTTCGCGGTGGACCGGTCGTCCACACCGGTAGACGATGAAGCGCGACGCCAGCTGCGCGCAGATCTCCGGGAGGCCACGATGGCGCGAGTCAACACCTACCTGAACTTCCAGGGTCAGGCCGAGGAAGCGTTCACCTTCTACGCCAAGATCTTCGGGACCGAGATCAGCATGCTCAGCCGGTTCGCGGACATGCCCGCCGCCGGGCCCGCAGAGTTGCCGGCCGACGAGCGGAACCTGGTGATGCACGCCGAGCTGCCGATCCTCGCCGGCCACCTGCTGATGGCGACGGACATGCTCCGGTCGATGGGGCACGAGACCCGGATCGGCAACAACACGACGCTCTGTCTCGACGTGGACAGCCGGGAGGATGCCGACCGGATCTACGCCGCCCTGGCCGACGGCGGGTCGGAAGGCTCGCCGATGGCCGACATGCCGTGGGGCGCCTACTGGGGCGTGACCCTCGACCGTTATGGCATCCGCTGGATGATCAACCACATGCCGGCATCCTGAGGCGTCGAGACCATGGGCCGTCTGGTGGTCATGCTGTCGATGTCGCTCGACGGGTTCTTCGAGGCCCCGGGCGGTGACATCTCCTGGCACGACGTGACCGAGGACCTGCATCAAGACATGAACGCGGTCCTCGGGGCGAGCGGTGGACTGCTCAACGGGCGTCGCAACTGGGAGCTCATGGCGGGGTTCTGGCCGCACCTGGGCTCCGACGAGCCCGAGGTGATGCAGGAGTTCGCAGCGATCTGGAAACGTGTCCCCCAGCACGTGTTCTCGACGACGCTGGACCACGTCGAGCACGGCGCCGTTCTGCACCGCTCCGTCGACGTCGTTCCCGCACTGAAGGAGCAGGCCGACGGCGACCTGTACGCCGGCGGCGGGACCCTCGCCGGCGAGCTGGCCCGCCGGGGCTGGGTCGACCGCTACGTCCTGCACGTCACCCCGGTCGTCCTCGGCGCCGGGACCCCGCTCTTCGCCCCGGGCGAGCGGCAGCGGCTACGTCTGGTGGCCCACAAGACGTACGACGGCGGCGTGATGCAGCTGCACTACGACGTAGCGCGGTGATCGGCGACCGGGAGCCCCCGGTGAAATCGTCGCGGCCGCCGCACCTGCTCGGGAGAGCGAGGGCGGCGGCCGCGACGTTCAGTTACGCAGAAATCATCATCAGCTGCAGCCGCTGGTGCTGCCGCAGCTCTCGCAGACGTAGCAGCTACCGGCGGGCCGCATCTTGACCCCGCAGGTCATGCACAGCGGCGCGTCGGCCGCCGTGCCCTGCTGGGCCTCGATGAGCTCGGTCGACGACCGTGCCTCGACCGGTGCCGGCCGCTCCCCCGGCTCGTGCGGCGTCCCCAGCGGCACCGAGTCGCGCAGCGTCTCCGGGTCGATGTCCTCATCGGAGGGCGCGGTCGCAGGCGCTGCGTCGTAGGAGGTCGCGACATGGGCCGCCCGCTCCTCAGCGGTGAAGATGCCGAGCTCGGCCCGCTGCTCGTAGGGCAGGTAGTCGAGCGCCAGCCGCCGGAAGATGTAGTCCATCACCGACTGCGCCATGCGGATGTCGGGGTCGTCGGTCATGCCCGCCGGCTCGAACCGCATGTTGGTGAACTTCTGGACGTAGGTCTCGAGCGGTACGCCGTACTGCAACGCGATCGAGATGGCGATGGAGAAGGCGTCCATGACACCGGCGAGCGTCGAGCCTTGCTTGCCGAGCTTGAGGAAGACCTCGCCGAGGCCGTCGTCGGGGTAGGAGCCGGCGGTCAGGTAGCCCTCGGCGCCCGCGACGGAGAACGACACCGTCTGGGACGGCCGCTTCTTCGGCAGCCGCTTGCGCACCGGCCGGTGCTCGTGCACCTCTGCGTCGGCAACGGCTTCGTCCTTCTTGGCCTTCGCGTCGGTGAGCGGCTGGCCGACCTTGCAGTTGTCGCGGTAGATGGCCAGCGCCTTGAGGCCGAGCTTCCAGCCCTCGAAGTAGATGTTCTCGACTTCCTCGATGGTCGC
>Ga0207652_10003756_pt1 | contig 12441 bp, 7 predicted proteins | sample KBSC63BmetaG_FD_184334 | JGI IMG/M metagenome (GOLD analysis project Ga0207652, IMG submission 184334) | Corn rhizosphere microbial communities from Kellogg Biological Station, Michigan, USA - KBS C6-3B metaG (SPAdes) (version 2) | ecosystem: Host-associated > Plants > Roots > Rhizosphere ... | reverse complement strand
GGTGCAGGCGCGCTGGCGTCCCCGTGCCCGCCGAGCTCCTCGCGTGGACGAGACTGATGCTCGTCGCCTATTTCCTCGACGCCACGGCCTGCACCGTCGAAACCATCGCGAACGAGATGGCCTACCCGTCGGCGACGGCGCTGCGCAACACGCTCAAGCGCTACACGGGCCGCACCGCCCAGGAATTGCGGCGCGATGGCGCGGTCGCGGCCATCATCGACCGCCTCCGGAGCCACGCGTTCATACGTCCCCCTGGCGAGCTCACCCTTGCACCTGGCGTAACGGTCCCCACCTGAGCGCGGACCTACGTTGTCCCCGAGCGCGGTTGGAGCGCGCCAATTCGGGAGGCAATCGTGAACGCCAACGTCATCAAACTCACGAACTACTCCGCTCGCCGCCCCTCAGCTGAGGACGGGCAGGAACACCGCGTCCTCGAGGCGGCGATCCTGGTGAGCGAGCGTGCGGGCACGCGCCTCGAGGGATGGATGCACGCTGGTCCGCAGTCCGTGGTGATCACGACGCCCGACGGGGGGGCCGTGAAGGCCCGTCTGGCGATGGCGCCACCGCAGTTCACCGAGCAGACATTTCCCATGTCAGGTGTGAAGATCAACTGGGCCACGGGCACCGTGAGCCGCGGCCGCAACCGCGTGGGCCTCTCGCGCACGGAGCTCAAGCTGCTGAGCGCCCTGGTGGGCGCCGAGGGACAGGCCGTGTCCCGCCGTGCGCTCGTGTCGGCGGCGTGGCCGCGGGACAGTCTGTCGCAGCGAGACAGCCACCTGACCGTCTATATGTGCCTGCTGCGAAAGCGCCTGGCCACGATCGGGCTTGGCGACGCTGTGCGCACGGAGCGCGGAGTCGGGTACACGCTGGAGCTCTGAGGCCTTTCGGGCCCGCGCCGCCGCTCTCGCCGGCCGGTTCGGCCGCGCGTATGTTGGGCGCATGAAAAGTCAGCTTTTCGCTCGCGTCGCGGTCGCCGCCCTGGCGTGCAGCGCATGCTCGCTGCATCGCGCCGAACCGGCGCCCGCGGGGCTGCCGCCCGTCTCCGGCAACCCCCACGTCGCGTTCGCGCTGCGTGAGACGGATATCCAGCTCGGCACCGGCCAACTCGTCGAGCCACGCCACTGCCTGTACGTCAACTACACGGGTTGGCTGACCAATGGCAAGAAGTTCGACTCGTCGCGCGACACCACGGACAAGGGCAAGCCCGGCGAGCCGATTGCCTTTCCGCTCGGCGCGCGCCGCGTGATCGCGGGATGGGACCTCGGATTCGAGGGCATGCGCGTGGGTGGCCAGCGGAGGCTCTTCATTCCCTACCAGTTGGCCTACGGGGAAGCGGGCCGTCCGCCGGTGATACCGCCGAAGGCCGAGCTGATTTTCGATGTGGAAGTGATGGCGATGGCGGACACGCTCCCGCGCACCGACACGGTGCGCGCGCCGCGCGGCCAACCCGCTCCGCCTCCTCGCTGTGCCACCTGGCAAGCGGTGAGCGCGCGCTAGCACAATCGTTCGTCGAAACCCTTTCAGCTCGAGCGATGCGACTCTCATTGATAGCCGTGAGCGGCGCGCTGTTTTTCTCACTCGCTACACTGTTCGCTCCGCCGGCTGAGGCGCAGCAGGCGTCGTGCAACGCGCCGGCATCGGACGCGATAGTGAATCTGGACATGCCCGGCGGTCCGTTCGAGCCCGTCGTCACGCCAGACGGCTGCTGGATCTTCGTCACGATCGCGGGCGGAAACGGCGGCGGCGGCGGTCGCGTGGTCGTCGTGCGCCGTGACGCCGGCTCGTTGCGTGTGGAGAGGATCGCGGAGCTCAAGGGAAATCCCACGGGCGCCGTGCTCACCCACGACGGTCGGACGCTCGTGGTGGCCGACGGCGGATACATCGCGTTTCTCGATGCGCAGAAGCTCATCAGCGGCAACGGGAACCCTGTGCTCGGCTACATGGGCAATGGCGGCGGCGCGGGCTTCATAAATGTGAACGTCACGCACGACGACAGATTGCTTTTCGCCGCCGCCGAGCGCGCCGAGGCCATCGAGGTGATCAACCTCGATACGGCGCGCGCCACGCAATTCGCTGATCGGGCGGTGATTGGCCGAATCCCCACGGGAAACGCGCCGATCGCGCTGAGCTTCTCGCCAGACGAGAAGTATCTGTATACCACGAGCGAGGGCCCGCGGGTCGAGTGGTCGTGGCCGCGCGAGTGCAAGCCTGACGAACAACCGTCGCGCACGCCGCCGCCTCCTCCGTCGCGAGACAACAATGGCCGCCGCAACGGTGGACTGCCGCGCCGAGGCGCGATTCTGACGCCGCCGCCATCGGCGCCCTTCCACGCGCGCGGCGCTGTGGTGGTCGTGGACATGGCGGCGGCCGCCACGAACCCCGAGTCGTCAGTGCGTTCCATCGTGGCGGCTGGCTGCGAGCCCGTGCGGCTGGTCCTCTCACCCGACGGCGCGACGGCCTACGTGAGCGCACGGAGCGATGATCAACTTCTCGCGTTCGACACGCAGCGGCTTCTCACGGACACGGCGCACGCGCTGATCGGGCACGTTGACGTGGGAGTCGCGCCCGTGGGCGTCGCCGTGGTGGACAGTGGCGCGCGGGTGTTCGTGACGAACTCGAACCGCTTCGAGGGCGGCGAGGACGACCGTCAGCCCGTGGCGATCGTGGATGCCGCGAAGCTGCGCGCGGGCGGCTCCAAGGCGAAAATCGGCACCATTCCGGCCGGCGGTTTTCCCCGCGAGCTGCGCGTGTCGCCCGACGGCCGTACGCTTTTCGTCACGAACTTCGCTTCTCGCACGCTCGAGATGGTGGATCTCGCGCGCGCGCACTGAGACGGCGAGCGAGCTGTCAGAGCTGACCGCCAGGGCGTAGCTGCCAGATCTGGTTCGCGCGATTCACATCTGGAAACGCCCCGGCCGCGTCTATCTCGACCTTCACCACGGCTGGCGTGGCGGCGACACGCACAGTGTGCCGCCGCGCTCCGCTCAGCCAGACGCTCACGGGCACCTCGATCCGCTCCACGGCGCCCCCCGCGCGTGTGATCGTCAGCGGCGCCGGCATGGGCGCCAGTCCGCGGTCTTCGACCACGATGCTCGTGGAATCCCCGGCAGTCGTCACGCTCGCGATGGCCTGATCGAGCGACCAGGGCTCGTAAAACCAGGTGCTCCAGAACCAGCCCAGATCCTTCCCCGACACACTGGCCATCGTATTGAAGAAGTCATACGGGTACGGATGCCGTCCGACCCACCGCCGGCCGTACTCGCGGAAGGCACGGTGGAAGGTCTCCTCGCCGAGCAGCCCGCGGAGCGCGCTGAGCACCTGCGCCGTCTTGTCGTAGTACATCACGAAGTAGGCGTCTTCTGGATAGATGTCACCGGGCCACATGAGCACGTTGTCGCTGTCGGCGCGCGCCTTGGCCAGATAGAGCTGCCGCTGTCCCTGCTCGGAGTCGTTTGGCCGTCCGCCCGCCCGGGGCTCGCCGTACAGCACGCGCATCCCCTGCGCCTCGTCGAACTGCGTGAAGCCTTCGTCCATCCACGGGTAGCGCGTTTCGCTGCTGCCCACCTGCATCGGGAACCACATGTGTCCCGTCTCGTGCATCAGGTCCCCGGCGAGCGAGAGCGTGTCGGACCAGGGTTGCATGAGCGTCATCATGGGGTACTCCATGCCGCCGCTGTCCAGGACGCCTTCCATGGACGTCATCGTCGGCCAGGGATATTCCCACAGGTACGCGGAGAGCTGCTCGATCGCGTTGCGCGTGAAGCGTGCGCCGCCCACGCCCCACGCCGCCGCGGCGGCGCTCCGGCGGTAGAAGCTGTAGATGTTGACCGTGTCGCGCGCGGACGTTCCCGCCTTTGCCACGAGTGCGCGCGTTGCATCCCAGACGTACCTGTCGCTCGTGCCCCACGAAAAATCGCGGACGTTCGGCGCCACGAAGCGCCAAGTAGCCGTGGCGCCGCTCATCGAGAAGGCGCTCGCCGCCGCGGGGCCGGGTTCGACTACGTGGACCACGGAGCCCGTCCGGCGTGCGTCGGCCAGACGCGTGCGCGCGGCGAGGCTCAACAGGTCCAGACCGTTCTGGAGTGTGCCCGTTGCGCCCACGACCCAGCCATGCGGCACAGTGATGCGCACGTCGTAGTCGGCGGGATCCATGTAGAACTCCGCCTGGAGCAGATACGGATCGGCCACCCAGCCGTTCACGTCGTCGTACACGGCCATCTGCGGATACCAGTAGCCGGCGAAGTACAGGTGATCCTCGCGGCCCTGCCGTCCATCGGACGGCGTGAGCGGCGGCGAGTAGGACCAGGCGAAGTCGAGCGCGATGCTGTCGTGCGCCGCGAGCGGGTGGTCCAGCGGGATCCACATCACAGTCCCGTTCACCGTGTAGCCGCCGGTCGCCTCGCGATAGCCGGCGACATCCGTGATCGGGATGGCGGCGGCTGTCGGTTTCGCCTGCACGGGTGATCCATTCACCACGACGCTCGTGAGCGATACGCCGCCCGTGATCGGGGCGGACTGGCGCCGCGGCGCGCCGCGCGCGAAGGCGTTCTGGCGCAGATAGACCGCCAGCCGCGTCAGCGCATCGGGCGAGTTGTTCTTGTAAACCACGTGCTCGCGGCCTGCGATGCGTTGGGTGGCCGTGTCGAGCGACGCATCTATCGAATACCGGGCGTGCTGCACCCAATTGGCTGGGCCGGGCGTGCCGTTCCGAGTTCGGGTCCCGCGGGTCACTGCCTGGCTGAAGCCGGGGATCTCGTAAACAGGGCCCGGGACGGGCCGGGCAGAGCGCGCCGCGTCTGGATCGCGGAGCGGGGAGGGGCGGCTCTGGGCGGCGGCCGGCGAAGCCAGAAGGGCCGCGAGGGCGGCGTGGACCGCGAGCTTTTGGACTGACGATGTCATAGTCGCGAAGATCGCCAGCCAGGGCGCGGCGCGCCAGCGCTCGGCCAGGAGCGGCAAGGCCGGAATTCCCTGTCAAAAAATCGGTGGCGGGGCCGCGTGTAGTAGCCGCAAATTGAATGCATGTCGGCCACCGCCCGCGTCTCCAGCAGCAGCCTCCCCCCGCGCACCGAGCTCGTGCGAGCCTACATGGCCGGCGACGAGTCGTACGAAGGCATCTTCATAACCGCGGTCAAGACCACGGGCATTTTCTGCCGGCCAGCCTGTCCCGCGCGCAAGCCAAAGCCGGAAAATGTGGAGTTCTACTCCACGGCCCAGGAGGCGCTCTTCGCCGGCTTCCGGCCCTGCAAGCGGTGCAAGCCGATGGAGCCCGAGGGCGCATCACCTGAGTGGCTGTCGCCGCTGATCAGCGGCATCGAGGCCGATCCCACGAGGCGCTGGCGCAATCAGGATCTGCGCGAGCTGGGGCTCGATCCCGTGCGCGTCGCGCGGTGGTTCACCAAGCACCACAACATGACGTTCCATGCGTACAGCCGGTCGCGGCGTCTCGCCGCGGCGCTGTCGCACATTCAGCAGGGGGACCAGGTGACGACAGCCGCCTTCGACGCGGGGTACGAATCCGTGAGCGCGTTCAACGACGCGTTCCGCAAGTTCGCCGGCAGCGCGCCGCGCGCTTCCCAGAACGCGCCCGTGGCGCACGTGGATCGCATCTCGACGCCACTCGGCGCCATGGTTGCCGCTTCCATCGGCGGCGAGCTGGTGCTCTTCGAGTTCGCCGACAGGCGCATGCTGCCCACGCAGTTCGAGCGCCTCTCTCGGCGCTTCGGCTGCCTGTGCGCGCCCGGCGGCAACTCGCGCGTGCTGCAACAGCTCCGCCGTGAGCTGGACAAGTATTTCGCCGGCAAGCTCCGCGACTTCAGCGTTCCGCTCCGGGTGAAGGGCACTCCATTCCAGGAGTCCGTATGGAACGCGCTGCTCAGAATTCCGTGCGGCGTGACGCGAAGCTACGCCGACATAGCCCGCGAGATCGGCCGCCCCACGGCTGTGCGCGCCGTGGCCCGGGCGAATGGCGATAACCACATCTGCATCCTGATCCCGTGCCACCGCGTCATAGGCTCCAACGGCACGCTCACGGGGTACGGTGGCGGCTTGTGGCGCAAGCAGCGGCTGCTCGAGGTCGAAGGCGCCCCAGCGGCGGCGGCTGGATCGGCTATCATTCAGACTTCTCTCGCCATCGGGTAATCGCCATGAAGCTCGCCGCCCTGCTGTTCTGCATTGCCACAGCGACAGCAGTCCGAGCGCAGACTCCAGCGGCGGTCACCACCGATCCGCCGCGCGACGCGCGGAACCCGGCGCGCATGGAGGTGCTTCACATCCCGAGCGGCGGGGTGCGTATCAACGGCGTGGCATACCTCGCGTCGGGTGCGGGCGCGCACCCCACCTTCATCCTGCTCCACGGCCTCCCGGGCAACGAGAAGAATCTCGATCTCGCGCAGGCGGTCAGGCGCGCGGGCTGGAACGCGATCACCTTCAATTACCGCGGCTCGTGGGGCAGCCCGGGCGAATTCCATTTCGCGCAGAACCTCGACGACGCGAACGCGGTGCTCGCGTTCCTGCGCGATCCGGCGAACGTCAAGGCCTACGGCATTGACACGACGCGCCTTGTGATCGCGGGGCACAGCATGGGCGGCTGGGTCACCGTGCATACAGCGGCTCACGACCACAGGCTTCGCGGCGCAGTCCTCATCTCCGCCGCGGACATGGGGGCTGAGGCCGCGGGCTCGCCGGCGGAGGTACTCCAGATAGCTCGCGACAACATGGAAACACTCAATACGACGGCCGACGCGATGGCGCGGGAGCTCATCGCGAACCATGCGGCGTGGGGCTTCGACCGCGCGTACGAGGGTCTGGCGCACGTTCCGCTACTGGTGATCACGTCGAACGACGGATTGGCCCCGACTAACGACAAGCTCGTGGCGGCGGTGCGCGCCGAGGGCAACAAGCACGTGGCGACCGCGCATTTCCCAACCGACCATTCGTATTCAGACCAGCGGATCGCGCTCGAGAGCGCGGTGGTGCGCTGGCTGGGCGGCATGAAGTAACCGGCGCGGGTGAGCGCCTCAGCCTCTGCATCAGGCCTGACCGGATTGGCGGGCGCGCTCGCCGAGCGCCTCACGTTCGCGCCCGGCGCCGCCGCTGGCCTCCAGCGACTGATCGGTCCGGACGTCAACTTCGGCCGCGAGCTCCTGCTCGCGACGGCGCGCGCGACCGGATTCATGGCGGGCTGCTCGGCCACGAATCTGCGCGGCGTCGCCGACGAGCTGGCCTTCACTCGGCTCGCCGCCGAGGGACTGCGCGTGGCGGACGACGTGCAGCTCGCCGATCTGGTCACCCGCGCCGTCGCGGCGAACTCGCGTGCGCGCGGCACGTCCGATGTCTTCCGTCGCCTGGCCTCGAGTCCCGGCTTTCTGCGCGCGTGCCGCGATTCGATCCTCGAGGCCCGAATGGCAGGCCTCTCGGCGGCGGACGTGGGGCGGGTAGCGGGCGGGCGCACGACGGCGACCGACCTCGCGTCGGTGATGCATGAGTACGAGCGGCTCGTCGTTTCTGAGCGACTCGCCGATCCCGCGCGGGTGTTCGAGCTCGCGCTCGAGGCGTTTGACGCCGAGGCCGATTTCGTGCTGCGCGGTGGAACGCTACTCGTCGCGGGTCTGTCGCTGCGCGGGCTGCCCGGCCGGTTGATCGCGCGATTGCGCGAGCGGGGCGCGGATACACTCGTGCGCGAGGCGCCTCACCCACTCGCTGCGCCGGCATGTCTGCTCGCGGCGAGCCCGCCGGCAACTCCCGTCTCCAGCCTCGCGTCGGCCGTGGGCGCTGCCTTTGGCGGGCAATCCCTCGACGCCGATCCCGGCCTGGTCGTCTGCGACGTGTTCGCCGCGGCGACGCCGGCAGACGAACTACGCGAGGTGTGTCGCCGCGTCCTGGCAGAGGGACTGCGCTGGGACGACGTTGAGGTCGTGACCCTGGATCCCGATGAGTACGGGGTCGCCCTCGATGCGCTGGGCCAACAGCTTGGCATCGGCGTGACGATGCTGCGTGGCATCCCGCTGGCGCGCACGCGGCTGGGTCGCGCACTCGAGCGCTGGGTGACGTGGCTCGAGAATGGTTTGCCGGCCGACGTGCTCCGCGAAGCGCTCGAGGCCGGCGATCTGTTCCTTCCCGGTACGGAGGTCACCCCGGCGGCGCTCGCGCGCGAGCTGCGGCTGCTGAACATCGGCTGGGGGCGCGGGCGCTACGAGTATGCGGTGCAGGCTCTTCGCGACGGACGCCCCGTAGCAGCCATGCGCCCCGCCGAGGACGAAACCGACGAGGATTTTGGTACCCGGCGAGACGTTCGCGCGGCGACGTGTCTTCACCTCGCGACTCTGCTCGAGCGACTACTGGCGCTGGCGCCGCCCGTGCCGGCACGCGGGAGCGAGGAGCCTGTGGCTGGCAGCGCGCATCTCCTCGCCGCGGCAACGCTCGCCTTCCTGGAGCTGGTGCCAACGCACGGAGCCGCGGAGGAGCAGACGATGGAACGCCTGTGCGGCCGGCTTCAACAACTCGCCGCGATCGAGGGCGAGCCGACGTCGTTCAATCAGGCGCTCGGCGCCGTTCGCGCTCTCGTCGGTGACCAACGAGCGTGGCCGCTCGAGACGGCGGACCGGAAGCCGTGGAGCTCGAGCGGCGGCTTCCTGCATCTCACAGATGTCGCGCACGCTGGAATCACTGGCAGGCGGCGGACGTTCGTGGTTGGACTGGACGCCGACCGAACCGCCGGCCCCGCGCGCGAAGACCCATTGCTCAATGATTCGGTCCGGCGCGATCTGGCGGCGAGCGGGCTTCCCACCACGTCGGAACGCCGCGAGGAGTGGGAATACGCGCTGGCCGTCGCGCTGGCCGGGCTCCGCGGCCGCGTGACGCTCTCCTACGCCACGAGTGCGACGCTCGATGGACGCGAGGCATCGCCATCGGCGATTCTGCTTTCCGTTCTGCGAATCGCCGCCGGCGATGCGACGCTTTCGTATGCGGACTTTCGCGCGCGCGTCTTTCCGCCCGCATCCGCGGTCCCTCCGGTGGCGGAAGAGACGCATCTGGATGCGCGCGACGTATGGCTCTCGGCGCTCACCGACGGACCGTTGTTGCTCGACGGCTCCGACGTGGTGGCGGCCTCCTTTCCCATGCTGGCGGCGGGACTGCGCGCGCGCGATGCGGCGCGCTCCGCGGCGATAGGCGCGTACCACGGTCTCGTGCCGCATGCGGGCTCGTCGCTCGATCCGACGCGGGCCGGCGCGCGCTCCGTGTCGGCGAGCGCGCTCGAGGCACAATCCGCCTGCGCGCTTCGCTGGTTCTACCACTACGGGCTCGGGATCGTCCCGCCGTCGGACCCCGAATACAATCCCGACGCGTGGCTCGATCAGCTCCAGCGCGGCGCGCTGCTCCACGAGGTGTTCGAGGGATTCACGCGTCGCTACAGCGGCAGGCAGGACGCGCGCGCAAGTTCGGAGGCGCGCACGGATGTCCTCGCCGAGGCAGAGGCGGCGCTCGCGCGTTTTCGCGACGAGCTTCCACCGCCGAGCGAGGCTGTGTTCGAGGTCGAGGCGATGGAGATTCGACGTGCCGCGCTCGCGTTCCTCGAGATGGAGCGCGCACGCTGGGAGTATGGAGACCGCGGGCTGTGGGCGGAGTTCGAGCTGGAATTTGGCTGGCGAAATCCCGCGATTGCGTACGCACTGCGCGACGACACGTCGCTTCACATCAGGGGACGCGTGGATCGCGTGGATGCGCTGCCCGATGGCACGCTTCGCGTCGTGGACTACAAGACCGGTAAGGCCCACGGCTACGGCAACAATCCAAAGGCCGGTCCGTTCAATGGGGGACGGCGCCTGCAGGCCGCGCTGTACGTGCCCGCTGTCGCGGCGACGCTGGGGCGCGAGGTATCGCGGTTCGAGTACCGCTTTCCCACGGAGCGGGGGCAGAACGAAGTGATCGGCTACGAGGCCGACACGCTGGAGGCGGCGCGGGGCATCGTGTCGGACCTCGTGGAGCAGGTTCGGCGCGGCGAGTTCGTGCCCACCAACGACGCGTCGGATTGTGCCTACTGCGACTACGTGCAGGTCTGCCGTGTGAGCCGCGACGGCTGGAACACAGTGTCGCCGCGCGCCGGCTGGGCGAAAGAATTCGGTGCGGCCACTCAGGAGTACGTGGCGATTGTCTCCCGGCGCGGCGCGGCGGGGGCCGACGAACCCGGCGACGACGAATGACAGTGCATGCGAGCGACGAGCCGGCACGCGAGCAGATTCGAACGGACCTCTCGACGAACCTCCTCGTGGAAGCCGGTGCCGGATCGGGCAAGACCACGCTCCTCATAGACAGGATGCTGGAGCACGTCCGCGTCGGAACCCCCGTGGAGCGCCTGGCGGCGGTCACGTTCACGCGCAAGGCGGCCAACGAGCTGCGTGAGCGTTTTCAGATAGCCCTGGAGGTTGCCGCAAAACGCGCCGGCGGCTCCGAAGGGGCCCGCTTTCAGCAGGCGCTTCGCGACGTGGACCGCGCCTTCCTCGGCACCATTCACGCTTTCTGTGGCCGGCTCCTCCGGGAGCATCCCCTGGATGTCGGGCTCGATCCCAACTTCACCGAGTTGACGGCCGAGGATTTCCCCGAGCTGCGGCAGGACTTCTGGCGCCGCTGGGTCGACCGGGCAAAGCGCGACGGCAATCCCGACATCGACGCGCTGAGCGCTTTGGGGTTGGAGCCGGCGGATCTGGCGCCCGGATTCAAGTTCGTGGTGGCGTATCCCGATGTGGACTTTCCGATCGGTAGCGCATCACCGCTCGACCCGGAGCCATGCCGTCGCCAGCTCGAGCGACTGCTGGATCGCGCGGAGGCGCTCATGCCCAAGGCGGAGCCGGCCGAAGGGTGGGACAAGCTCATGAAGCTCGTGCGACGGCTCCAGTTTCAGCGGACCGTGGCGGACTGGAACGACGTCGCTCATTTCTGCGCGGCGCTGGAGTCCATCGGGACGTCGCACGTGAAGCCCACGCAGAAGCGATGGACTGACGACAACAAGAAAAAGAAGGAAATCAAGGCACTCGAGATAGATTGGCTGGCGTTGATTCAGGAGGAGGCTGCTGAACTGCTGCGCTGCTGGAGGGAGCGACGGTATCCAGTGGTCATGCGAGTCTTGCTCGCCGCGGCGCGCGACTTCGCCGCCGAGCGGCACGAAACAGGTCAGCTCAGCTTCGAGGACTTGCTGCTGCTCTCCGGACGCCTGCTCCGCGAGCGACCGTCCGTGCGCGACGAGCTCGGCGCCAGATACGCGCACTTGTTCGTGGATGAATTTCAGGACACCGACCCCGTGCAGGCGGAAGTCTGCTTTCTGCTCGCTTCGGAGTCGGCGCAGGGAAACGACTGGCGCACGGTCACGCCGCGACCAGGAAGCCTGTTCGTGGTCGGCGACCCCAAACAGAGCATCTACCGTTTTCGGCGCGCCGACATTCAGGTGTACGAGTTCGCGAAACAGCGCATCGCGCTCCACGGAACCGTGCTCGCGCTCACGCGCAACTTCCGCTCGGTCAGCAGCATCGAAGCCGTGGTCAATGGCTATTTCGCCACGGCGTTTCCCGAGCAGGCCACGGCCGAGCAGGCGGCGTATCGCCCCATGGAAACCCAGCGCGAGCCTGAGGGCGACGATGGCGTGTACAGGTATTGCCTCCACGTCCGCGGAACGACCAAGGCGTCGAGACTCGCCGCGCAGGATGCAGTTGGTGTGGCCGCCTGGATCGCCAACCGTCTGGCATCCGGGACTCGTCGCGCCGGCGACTTCCTGATTCTCACCGCCGCGAAGGAGCACATAGCCGAGTACGCGAGGGCGCTCGCGGCGCGCAACATCCCCGCTACCACGACAGGAGCGCCGCTGACGCAGGAGTACGAGCTGCGCGAGCTGCTCGTGGTGCTGGGCGCCGTTGCCGATCCGGAGAACCCGGTACTCGTCGCCGCCGCTCTAGAGGGATTGTTTTTCGGGCTGTCGCCCGCCGATCTCTGGAATGGGTCGCGCGCGGGCCTGCAATTCCGGCTCACGCACCCGCCGACAGACGTCGAGCTGCCGGCCGCGAAGGCGCTGCGCCAGCTGCACGACTGGTGGATCTTCAGCCAGCGCCATGCGGCTGACGTATTTCTCGAGCGCGTGATAGACGATACGGGGCTGCTCTATCACGCGGCGAGCGCCGAGCTGGGAGAGTCGCGCGCGGGCGCGCTGCTGCATCTGGTGAACGCCGTGCGATCCACGGCGGCCGAGGGCGCGATGGGCCTCACGGACATGATGCGCCACGTGCGGCAGTTGCTGATCGCCGAGTCGCCGGATGCGCCGCTGCGGCCCGGCCGCAGCGACGCGGTCCGTGTCATGAACGTGCACAAGGCCAAGGGGCTCGAAGCGGAGGTGGTGATTCTCGCCGCGCCGGTGCCGTACACGGTTCACGAGCCAGCCATACACATCACCCGAGACGC
>Ga0207652_10003753_pt1 | contig 12450 bp, 5 predicted proteins | sample KBSC63BmetaG_FD_184334 | JGI IMG/M metagenome (GOLD analysis project Ga0207652, IMG submission 184334) | Corn rhizosphere microbial communities from Kellogg Biological Station, Michigan, USA - KBS C6-3B metaG (SPAdes) (version 2) | ecosystem: Host-associated > Plants > Roots > Rhizosphere ... | reverse complement strand
CGAATTAAAAAATGGCAGGCTTGTAACAGTTTATGCTGCATATAATGGTAATACCGAAATTGTAACGAGCGGTGATAAAGGTAATCATTGGTCTTCGCCCATAGTTGTTGCAGCAAAAGCAAATGGGATTAGAATGGACGCACCTGATATTCTATTATTGCAGGATAATTCACTGATGATTTCCTACAATCCAAGACCAATAGGACGTAATATAGATACATCAAAACATTTTGCCATTCGTGTTATAAAAAGTTATGATGGCGGAGCCTCCTGGAAAGATGATAAATTATTATACGAAGCAAGCTATCAATTTAAAGACGGCTGCTGGGAGCCTTCTGCTTTGCAATTACTTTCCGGTGAGATACAATTATTTTTTTCAAACGAAAAAATTTATACAAATTCTAATGAGCAAAATATTTCTATGTTTCGTTCTTTTGATAATGGTAAAACATGGAGTTCAAAACCTGAGATTGTCTCTTTCAGAAAAGGTAGCCGGGATGGAATGCCCGTGCCTGTTTATTTACCAAAGAGCGAGGAAATATTATTTTCAATTGAAGACAATGGATTCAGCAATTTTAAACCCTATATTATTCGATCAACAATAAAAAATAACTGGAGTAAAACGATGACTGCGTATAGCCCTAACCGTGAGTACGCATTAAAAGATAGTTTACCGGAAGATGTTTATGCAGGTGCACCTTATTTGCGTCTACTTGTTAATGGCAATACATTATTGTCGTATCAATCTACGCAATTCCGGAGTGGTAAGCAGGATGTTCAGAATGCTGAAATGGTTGTCACTGTTGGTGATAGCGAAGGATTAAATTTTACCAATCCCACAGATCCTTTTAAAATACCTGCGATTGCTACTGGGTTATGGAATAGCATTACTGTTTTACAAGATAGTAGTATCATTGCCTTAACATCAACTAATGCATATAACCAACACGGAGTGTGGATGATTAAAGGATACGTGTTTGTTGACAACAAAACAAGTAAATAATGTAAATAAATATTAGCCCTTTTGCATCAACTAATTTCACTTTTTTTACTCCGTTCTCAAACTTTTTATTGGATTAGCCAACGCTGCTTTTATAGCCTGAAAGCTTACCGTGGCCAATGCAACTGCTGACGCTAATATAGCCGCTAATATAAATACCCACCAATGAATATTAATGCGGTAAGCAAAATCCTGCAACCATTTCGTCATGGCATACCAGGCAATCACAAATGCTATTAACGAAGCAACCAGCACCAATTTTAAAAATTCTTTTGATAATAAAACAACAATGGAACTAACGTTGGCTCCTAATACTTTTCTCACACCAATTTCTTTTATGCGCTGTGTAATGGCAAACGCTGATAAGCCAAATAGACCTAGGCATGCTATAAAAATGGCAATGCAGGCAAATACTGTAAATATGGTTCCCTGCCTTTGTTCAGACTCATACAACTTATTAAAATTTTCATCGAGGAATGTAGATTGATAAGGGACGTCGGGGAGATATTGTCGCCATGCTTTTTCAATGATAGCAAGTGTTGCAGGAATGTTATTTCCAGCAAGCTTTATCGACAGGTTGTTGAATCCTGAATTGTTAGCGGACACAGGAGGGTTTACCAAAACAATAGGAACAATTTTTTGTCGCAGCGATTCAAAATGAAAATCACCCATTACTCCCACTACATGCCCTTTTCTGCCGCCATAGGTGAAGTCTCTGCCAACAGCATCCTGTGGCGACGTCCAGCCAATGGCCTTAATAGCCGCTTCATTTAAAATGAAATTGGAAGTATCCATTGTATAATCTCTTGAAAAATTTCTTCCTGCAACTATATGTACGCCATAAGTAGGGACAAAATCATAATCTGCTGCAACAACTTTAATATCTGCAGTTACCGGGCGCATCGAATCGCCAACCATGGCCGAGGCACCTTGCTCATCGAGCAATCTGCCGGTAGGGATGCGTGAAGAACGGGCAATATTTTTAATGCCTGTATTTTGCAACAAATCGTTGCGGAATGCATCATACCGCGGATTAATTGAATTATAGTAAGGCATTGTAATAATATGTTCCTTATCGTAACCAAGAGAAGTTTCCTGCATATACCGCAACTGTTGAAAAACAATAATGGTAGTAATGATAAGCACTATGGAAATCGTGAATTGTGCAATTACCAGCACCTTTCTAAATGAAATACTGCCTCCGCCAACTTTCACTAAGCCCTTCAATGTTTTCACCGGCTGAAAAGACGACATGAACAATGCAGGATATACACCCGATAAAATGCCAACAGCAAAAGGAGTTAAGAAAAGCGGAACCAATATCTGCCATTTCAATAATATATTAATAGAAAGTTGTTGTCCTGAAATTTTTACAAGCCACGGCAACGTAAAGTATAATAGAACAAACGCAATTAAAATAGCAGCCCAGGATATTAAAACAGACTCACTAAGGAATTGAAATATCAATTCCTTTTTTCTTGCGCCAATTACTTTTCTTATGCCAATTTCTTTTGCCCGAAGGGCAGAACGTGCGGTGGAAAGATTCATGTAATTAATGCATGCAATTAATAAAATAAAGAATGCGATGATTGAAAAAACATATACACGATTAATATCTCCGTTAGGTTCTGCTTCATAATCAGTATGCGAATGCAAGTGAATATCAGTAAGTTTTTGCAAATCCAGCGATGTAAATTTTGATGCCTGTTTTCCGCCGTATTCCGTAGCCATGTGCTTATCAAGAAAGGCAGGAAATTTTGAAATTAATTTTTGCGGATCGTAATGATTAGGTAACACAAGAAAAGTAAAGAACGAATTATTGCCCCAGTTGGTTCGCAGGTTCTCTGCACCATATACCGCCGAATCTTTTAGTGTATTGAAGGAAACCAGAACGCCCGGATGGATAAAAGAATTTTCAGGAAAGTCTTTATAAATGCCTGTGACCTTTACATCAAACTGGTTGTTGGCTTTTAAAACCTTATTCATCGGGTCTTCATTACCAAAATATTTTTTAGCAACATCCTCGCTCATCATAACGCTGAAAGGGTCTTTCAGTGCGGTTTGAGGATTGCCCTCCAGTACTTTTAAAGTAAAGACATTAAATAAATTTTCATCTGCAAAATATACATTGGGTTCGTTGATAAGCTTTTCTTTATACTTAAGCGGAGTTGTGCCGATATTCAACAGCCTGGTCATTTTTTGTATCTCAGGAAAATCAGTTGGGAAATAATATCCAAACGGCGGTGAAACCGTACTTAAGACAAGTGACACAGCGCCGTCCCCATTCTTAAATGTTCTTGTAACGCGATAAATGTTCTCCGCATTTTTATTATAACGGTCATAACTTAATTCATTGATGATATAAGTTGTAATAAGTAAACAGCAGGTAAGCCCAACTGTTAGTCCGAATAAATTAATGAACGAGATGAATTTATATTTCATCAGGTTTCGCCATGCGATTTTAAAATAATTTTTGAACATAGATAATTATTAAAGAAAATACATGCAAATACTTTTCAATCGGTATACCAATACTGTATTTTATTGAGAAAGAGAAACTTGTTCTAAAATAGAATTATACAAGTGTTCGTAATCGAACACATTTTGGAACAAAGCGAACACTTGGAATCGATAGTTCCAGGTATTATATAATTCATTTTATTTTAATAGTCTACGAACGCCAGAATTTTTTCCAGGGCTTATTCCAATAACTCTTTTTCATAAAAATCATCTTCCGTAATTATGTTTTCATCAACATGCATCGGGCCGGCGTGATAGTAAAAAGAAAGCACTGCCCTTCGCAACTGTTCTGCCAACACCACTTTTGGGTTATCCCTGCTAAACACGAAATCAGTTCGTTCATTAGGGTTATAATCTTTTGCACACAAAATATCATAAGTATAAAAAAAGCCCCACTTGCCGATAGTGAAGAGCGCTTTACGACGCACCAATATGTTGCTGAACACCTCGCTTTTTTTATGGGTTTTTATGCCAATGCAAACGCCGAATGTCCTGGTATCATCATCGTTAAGATGCTTCACAAGATGATATTTTAATTTTAAAGCTTCCACACTATTATCTTCCACCTGGAAGTTGAGCTCATTTGCTGCATGCCGAATGTTTATCTGGTATTTATCCAGCAGGTAACTCCACGCTTTTTTGTCTGCTTCTTTTATCCCTTTTATGATTATGGTTTTCCACGGCGTGGAGCATAATTGCCCGGTTTCAGTTTTAATACAAAGGTGGCAAACGCTCTTTAAAAAATCTATGCTGAATAATTCATCCCGTCGGTAAATGCCCAGCCAGTACTTATCCTTATAGCGATTCAGCCCTTCGTAATAAGGAAGATTGAAGGGAGGTAAGGCTAATGGACCATCCGCAGGCCTGGCATTAAAAATATCCACATTTACTTGTTCATATAGATTATTGCCACTGGCTTCATTATTATCATAAAAATCATTCTTATTCTGCAGTATTGTTTCTTCAATACGCAGCGACATGGCGGCCACAGATTTTGTTGGAACAATATCTTTCCATTCATATACCACATTTGTTTTTGGAAAACGAATGAACAAATGCCAGTAATTACGCTCAACAGGCGACGCTACCCAATTGATGTTTCCGGTAAGCAGCGGTGTAAAACTTTGATTAGTATCGCTTACATTTATTTTTAAACGCGGCGTATAATTTACTGATTCGAAAATTTCATGATACACATTTTCGTTAAGCCATGTATCAACGATAAATACATCTTCCGCCGGGAAAGAACTTATGATGTTTGGAAACTTGCTTTCATTTATTTCATAAGTGATGCGCAGTATGTCTAGTTCCCGGGTTAAGCTATGCAGTTGCTGATCTGTCTCTACGTCCAGCAAAAGTTGTTGCCTCAGGCCAAACCTTACAAAAAGCAGCCCCGACTTACCCGCTGCCAGCAGGATGTTATAAAGGTTGGTATGAGGAATGATGCCCCCTTTGAAGTTAATTTTGATGGTATTCACTCGTTTCATTTTAGAGAAATAATAATAAAGTAATATTTGCTAAAATACCCGGCAGAGATTTATGCGCAGCCGGCAAATATTACTCTCAAACATACAAAATGTATTAAAACCTTTACGCTATTCTAAAAATTGCTTATGGTTTTATATGGTGATGAAAATATTTGTGTCCCGTGGTTAATAGCTGGGCAACGTGCGGCTGATGCAACCACAACAATCAATACACTTTGAAATTAAAAAGCCCTTCCTGCCAATTCTAAAAGTAGGATTTTGAAAAAGAAATAATTATAATAACATCAGTTACATTTGAAAATATTTCTGCTAAAGATGGCCGCAGGAATATCCGGTTAACATTTAGAATTGAAACAAAAATTATAAATAATCATAGTATATGAAATTCCAAAAATTATTGTCACTTGTTGTATTGCTATTGACAGCTTACTTTACCACTTATGCGCAGGCAAAAAAAGAAATTACCTCAGTTCAGGTAGCCATGCGGCAGGATACTACTCTCAATTATAAAAAACCTCAAACTGCCACCACGTATGGTTTTGTAACTGTGGAAGGTAATCGCATTAATTACCAGGCCGAAGCCGGAACATTGATCTTGAAAGATAAATTGGACAGCCCTACCATCAGCATGTCGTATGTTGCTTATTTTAAGAATGATGATAAAGATGCTGATAAAAGGCCAATAACTTTTATTTATAATGGCGGCCCGGGCAGCGCAACTATCTGGCTTCACATGGGTGCATTTGGTCCGCAAAGGGTTTATCTTAACGACACTTCGCGAACAAAGCCGCCATATAAAACAGTTAATAATGATTATAGCCTTTTAGATGCAAGCGATCTTGTTTTTATTGACGCACCCGGAACGGGCTTTGGCGAAATCATTACAAAAAGAATGGGCGGTTCCGGCGAACCTTCAGATTTTTATGGCATAGACGAAGATGGAACTGCCTTCGCTTCTTTTATCACACAGTTTATAACTGAATATAACCGCTGGAATTCGCCTAAATATCTTTTTGGAGAAAGCTATGGTACTTTCCGTTCGGCTGTAGTAGCCAATTTGCTGCAGGACAGGTATCGTGTAAGTCTCAATGGAGTTATTCTTCTTTCCCAATTATTAACGTATGAAAACATGTCTGATATTGCCAATTCGCATCCGGGCAATGATTTGCCCTATATATTAGCGCTGCCTTCGTTTGCAGCTACTGCATGGTTTCACCATAAATTGCCTGAACAGCCTGCAAAATTAGAACCTTTCCTGAAAGAGGTGGAACATTTTACTATGAATGAATATACGCTGGCACTTAATAAAGGATCGCTATTGGATAGTAATTCTTTTAATGAAACAGTTGCAAAATTACACAGTTATACAGGACTACCGGTAACGTATATACGAAAAGCTAACTTACGCATAAGCGGTCCTCAGTTTGAACAAACATTACTCGGTTCAACTGATGAAATTACGGGAAGGCTCGACTCACGTTTTTCAGGTGCCGCCTCAAATCCATTGAGCGAAACTCCTGAATATGATCCTATGGATTCTTACATTGACGGCGCATTTACAGCCACCTTTAATAATTATGTACGCACGAAGCTTAGGTTTGGTGTGGGTATGAAATATAAAGTATTTGGTGAAACAGGTGGATGGGATTTCAGGAGAAATAAAAGATCCGGAACATATGCAAATGTAATGCGTGACCTTGCGGATGCGATGATCTATAACCCTGAATTGAAAGTAATGTTGAATATGGGTTATTATGATTTGGGCACTCCATATTTTGAAGGTGAATATGAAATGCATCATTTGCCAATGCCTGTATCATTGCAAAAAAATATAGAATACGATTTATATAATTCAGGACACATGGTATATCTGCATCCTGAATCGCTAAAGCAATTGCATGATAATGTGGCGAGGTTTATTGGCTCTACGCATTAATTTGTGTCGATAGGAACATCTGGTGCGGAAGAATTTAAATTAAAACCTTATAATTTTGCTAACTAACGATGTCGGCTACACGAGGATTTGCAATCTTTATTGCTAAATTATTCCTTTCTAGTCTTAATTTCTCCCACCGCAAAGGCTCCTATTTCCTTTCCAATGTCTAATCCATAATTTACAGCGGGCAAATAGTGGATGCCTCCATAGTAGCGGCTAATTCCCGCTTCCTTCGATGCATCATAAAATGAATTAAAGTTTCGCGGCGGTATTCCAAATTCAACCTCTGTAGAATCGGTAAAAGAAAAATTTTCGCCAAATAATTTTGTAAGAACCACGGATGCTCCTGCTGAAATAACACTATGCGCACTTACATATTCAGGAAATGGCGGCGTTTGCAGCACCGGCCTCCAGGCAGGATCAATATATTTATTAATATAAGTTTCCGGGCGCATCACTACACTTCTGTATTTTTCATCCCAGCAGGCAATAAAGCCATCATTAACGGTTATGGCTACCCATGCATAAGCTTCAGCAGATGCAACCGGGCCTTTATTTGCTTTTTGGCAAACCAATCTTGTAATGTTTATCCAATGGCCGCCCGGAGAAATCTTTTTAACGGCATACATAACATGGCCGCGTTGGTTTACATTAAACGGATTGCAATCCCAAAATTGTGCAATATTTCTTTGCTCAGATGTGTTTTTATTTCCCTGTGTAAGAACCTCAAAAGCTTCTTTGTAAAAAGCGCTTGAACTATCTATTGAAAAATGCGGCGGCTTTACAGGCTTAAAAGCTTGTGCCGAATCCAAAATGAAAGTGCGCATTTTATTCCAGTGCGGTTCAACAGCCTTCATATAAACAGGTGGCGTTGGCTTCCATGATGCAGAATCATTTCTTACGGTATAGGCGCCCATTGTCTTGGTATAATTATAATTGTCCTTACTTATCCACGTAAGAATATGGTGAACCATTTTATCGCCATAAGCAATTGAATTATCAAAAACATTTTGTGGAATGCCATCTTTTTTAAATTCTTCAAGCATCGCTTTTTCAAACGCATCAACTTTTTCTTCAGAAATTACTAATGATTTACCAACTGTAAGAAGCGCATGAACTGCCGCTAAGGTGAAGCTATACTCTTTGCCGATTTCCGGTTCAGGAGATGGCTGTAAACCATGCAATTGTTCGGCAAGGCTTATGTAATCGTGGTTTTCATGTATTAGTGTTTCATACGCAGTTACAGAAATATAGGCATACGTTCGGGCTGCCACAGGTGGCGAATAAATATCATATACCATTACATCTGTTATTTCCTTTATTGCTCGATGAATATAATTGGCATCTTCTGTTTTAGTTTTCCAGGCAGGCACATCCGCTTTTACAGAAAAGCATGTAAGCATCACCGTTATAACGACTACGATTATACGCTTCATAATATCTTTCTTTTAATTCCTTTATAATTTGTTATTGTGACTGCTTTATAATTTTTATCTATAGGAAGCGTTCGTGACGATTGTGATAAATAAGTAGAACCATAATAAAATTCTATTCTTCTTTTTTTACCGTCTTTATAAATTACATCGGTATAGAAATCGTCCGGCTTCAGCCCTATCCATTTAAGAATATCTTTTCTGTACGAAGGATTTTTGCTATACACCATAAGGCTGTCCTGGTTTTGCGTAGCAATTAATATATCTTCATTCTTTGCTGTGTGAACCGTTGCCAACCCTTTACCATCGCCATTTACAAAGAATCCGCTCTTTTGCAAATCAACCGGGACAAAGTTTCCTTTGCCATCGCCTTTCATGCACAAGCCGATAAAAGCATCGTGCCTGCCGCTATAAGGATCCATCCCATAATCGTTGCCCACCATTATTACATCCAGGTTTCCATCCTCGTCTATATCTTCACTTTTCATGCCATACACCGGTGCCTGTTGAGCTTGCAAAGGCAAAGGCTTTATGGTGAAATGTCCATTTCCTTTATTCTCAATGTAGGAGCTTTGCATATCGGTTGCTTTCATTACGATTGCATCTTTCAAATTATTATCATTCCAGATATCGTGCATAGATGCGTAACCATAGGCTTTGTAGGTTGGAAATTTTTTACGCATGCTTATTACCTGGCTTACCAAATCATCTCTTGATGGCATGGGATAAGATTTTTTTGTTCCGTCCGGCGCCAGCAAATAACAAAACACCATAGGATCAATAGAACCATTCTTATCAATATCTTTCGCAATTACCGTCATAGGCTCACCAGACGATGCACAATAATTGGTATTAAGACCAAGATTGCCTACGATATAATCCATATCGCCATCGTTATCAAAATCGCCGGAAACAATACTGTTCCACCAGCCGGTATTATTTTCTATTCCCGTTTTTACAATCTCAAAATTATGCCCTGTATTCTTTAAAAAAGTTAGCGGCATCCATTCTCCTACCACAATTAAATCTACTTTGCCATCATTATCAAAATCAGTCCAGAGTGCATCTGTAACCATCCCGATATATTTCAACTGCGGGCAATACTCATCAGTAACATCTATAAATTTTCCTCCCTTATTTTTTAAAAGAAAACTTTGCGGCGTTGTTGGATAAGCGCCGGAAACTACTCTTCCTCCAACAAACAAATCAAGTTTTCCATCGCCATCAAAATCTGCTGCACGTACGCATGAGCCGTTAGATGAATCGCCGGGAAGCAACGTAGTACCTTTAAAAAAATGCCCTGTGCCATCATTTAAAAAAAGCCGGTCGCTGCTGATAGGATTGTTTGGCGGTATTTCATAACTGCCACTTACCAAATATAGATCGAGATTATTATCGTTATCTGCATCAAAAAATATAGCGCCCATATCTTCATACAATGGATCATCTTTTCTTGATAATCTTGTAGAATCAAGCGTAAAATTTCCTTTTGCATCCTGCATAAAAAATACACCGGGGTTTCCTGAAGAGCCGCCTATATAAAAATCATCGAAACCATTATGATCTATATCTCCTACTGCAATGCCAGGCCCATACTGGCTTAGCTTGTGCGGAATAGTAGCCTGGATATTATAATCTACGAAATCAACTTCCTTAGGCTTGTATTTAATGCCATAGCTTTTTGCCGTATTAATAAAATAAGATGATTTAAAAGGATCATTGACTTCTTTATTTTTTACAACAGCATCTTTATAAGAAACAGTTACGGTATTATTAGATTGAATATCCCGAAGCAATTGTCGTTTGCCATCAGGCCATACAACAAGCATGGAATCTATCTTATCAACTGCGCCTAAACCAAAATGCGCCCTCGGATCATCAGTAGATAAATAACCTCTTGTTGGATGTTGCTCATAATATTGCTGCTTACCATCATAATATAAATTAAGTGTAGCGCCTATTCCCTCATTATTATTTTTGGTTCCTTCAAAATTTACGATCAGATTATGTTCTTTACTTTTTTCATTCGTAGTATTTAAAGTATTCTCATAAACAAATGCGGGATCATTTAAATTATTGACAATAAAATCCAGGTCTCCATCATTATCTAAGTCCGCATACGCGGCACCGTTAGAAAACGCAGGAATGCTTATACCCCATGCTTTTGTTTCATTTTCAAATAAAGTTCCATTGGTGTTTTTGAATGCGTAATTGGAAAATTTTACAACAGGAAGCGAGTCGGTCATCGCTAAAGAATAGTTGGCAGTTGCGCCGCGTTGTCCATTATTAAAATCAACATAATCCAGGTCGGTTACATCTCTCGGCAAACCGTTAGTAATGATCATATCACGCAGGCCATCGTTATCGAAATCAGCCACCAGCGGGCACCAGCTCCAATCTGTTTGATAAACTCCTGCCATAAAACCAATATCATTAAACACAGGATGGCCTTCGGGAGTTGGGCCGCTGTTTAACTGGAACATATTGCGTACATATTGATGCTGGTATCCATACATCGCACTGTTGATGTAATTATAATATTCATTGCCACTTAGCATTCTTTTTTTACGAAGGTTATCTTCCGGAAGCATTTCAAGAGAAACAATATCCACGAGGCCATCGTTATTAATATCTACGGCATCTGTTCCCATTGCATTCCACGCAGTATGTTTAAAATATTCATTGATGCGATCAGTAAAAGTTCCATCTTTATTATTGATATAACAAAGGTCGTTCGATACAAAATCATTAGCCACATAAATATCCGGCCAACCATCTTTATTAATGTCTGTGATGCAAGCAGCATGCCCCCAGCCTTCAATAGTAATGCCCGCCTCTTTTGATACATTGGTAAAAGTTCCATTATCATTATTGCGGTACAACCTGTCTGTATTTTTTGCACTTCCGTCTGTAACTTTTGGCCGAAATCTTATAGGTGTTTTTGGGTCATAAATTTCATTAGTAACAAGATACATATCAAGATCACCATCATTATCATAATCGAAAAAATAAGCCTGTGTGCTAAAGCCTGTATCAGCAAGTCCATACGCTTCGGCGGATTCTTTAAAAGTGGGAATGCCTTCTTTATTCAATCCCTGGTTGATGTATAAAAGATTGGTGCGAAGTTTTGGATCGCTTCTAAAAGAGGCACATACATAAATATCCGGCCAGCCATCTGCATTTATATCAACAACAGAAACACCGGTACACCATCTGCCTTCACCGCCCACTCCCGCTGCATTCGTTATATCATTAAATTTTAAAGAACCTTTATTAAGATATAATTTATTAGGCATCATGTTGCCCGCAAAATACACATCCATCAATCCATCTTTATTGAAATCACCAATGCCAACCCCACCGCCATTATAAATATTAGCCTGGTTTAAAATATTTAAAGAATCGTTTTCAAAAAGCTGGTTTTTAAAATCGATGCCTGTTTGCGAAGCAGGTAATAGTTTAAAAAGCGTTGAATTATTTTGTGAAAAAATGTTTGAAGCAAAAAGCATCAATAGCGTTGGTAACACGAAGCGAAGCGCCCATATACGTACAATCATTAAATGAATAATTTATCCGCAAGGTAGTTTTTTTTGTTTTTTTGGCTTACTTGAATTGAGTATTTACTTCGCTGAAATGTTCAATTGAAACGTATTGAATACATTCTGAAACAATTGACATGGCATTTATGAAACTTACTATCTGGTTAGCAAACAACGATAAAAACCGATTGCGTGAATTGATAATATTGTAATCGTAGTTAACAGTTATTTTAACACTGAAATAAGTAATTCAATTAATTTTTTACTATAAAAAATCTGGACTTCATAAGGAGGCTTATTGGGAGCAATTATTTTTTTTGACAAAATAATTTTACCTTTTTTTGAAATAGAAATATGAGCATATAGTTTGCTGATATTTTGCTCCGGAACGGGGCTTGCATAACCAGTGCTGCTTAAGCCAATGTCTGAGCAAAACATTTGAGCCACTGCAATTGCCATTTCATTTGAAACTTTCCCCGAAACACAATTACAATCTATGGCATGCGTAGGCTCTACTGAAAGGTGCTTGCATTTT
>Ga0207652_10003748_pt1 | contig 12471 bp, 9 predicted proteins | sample KBSC63BmetaG_FD_184334 | JGI IMG/M metagenome (GOLD analysis project Ga0207652, IMG submission 184334) | Corn rhizosphere microbial communities from Kellogg Biological Station, Michigan, USA - KBS C6-3B metaG (SPAdes) (version 2) | ecosystem: Host-associated > Plants > Roots > Rhizosphere ... | reverse complement strand
CGTACTTCTGCTCCCATGCGCGATAGCTGATCACCGCCACCGGCGACGCGCCTGGCTGGTCGTCTTCCGGCGAGATCAGTCGCCCCGCAACCGCATGCAGACCCAGCACCGAAAAGTAGTTACCGGAAACCAGCTCGCCGGAAAAGGATTCGGCCGCATTCGCGCCCTGGCGGCGCACGCTCAGATCGGGCCGGTTGGTTTGCGATGCTGCAAGCTGCTCGTATTCCGGCGTGTGGTCGCGCAGGTACTCGTAGAGCGGATACGAGAACATTGTCCAGTCATCCTGGAGGTCGCCTTCCACGCAGCAGTTGTACTTATCGCCCACGCGGTACAGCCCGGCGGGATCGCTGACCGGAAGCGATTTCAGCAGCACCTCATGCACCATGGTGAACACCGCAGTGTTCGCTCCGATTCCCAGTGCCAGCGTCACAATTGCCGTGATGGTGAAAGCAGGCGCATTGCGCAACTGCCGTAGTGCGTATCGGATGTCCTGGAGGAATGTAAGCATGCGTGTGTGCCCCCGAAGATGACCTTATCAGGTATCAGACGGGCGAAACGCGGCAGCGTAAGCAGGACCAATGGAAGGGGACCAGGTGCCTGGTCGCGCAGTTTATTTTATCCGGTGACCGTCGGGGGGTGCTGCGACGGCGACACCGGATCACCCTGGTGGAATGGCGGGCAGGCTCGCGTAGAACTTGTCGAAGGCATTTATTAGAGGTAGAAGGACTCCATTGCGGACACCTCAGGCTCGTCTGCAGCGTGATTTTGCAGCGCCATTTCGATCAGCGCGTAAAGAACCCAGTCGTCTATCTGGTGAGCCTTTCGGGCGTATTCACGGCTGAGCCGGGTAAAGGCGCGGCGGCGTAATGCCTCACGGCGGGTCTGCCGCCTGGGCAAATCGCGAACTACCTGCCTTGCTGCCCTACCCAGGTCCGACGCAAACAGGTTGTTTGCAGCGCGCATGAATGCTTCCAGCCCAAGTTGACTTTGCCCACAGGTTAGCAACTCCGGGGATAAAGAAAATATTTGTGCCATGATTTACCTCCTGAGCTGCTTCAGAGAAATCCCAGCTTGCGGCTCATGATTGCTATAGCGCGGCCGAGCGCGATTTGCCGCCACGCAATGAAATCAAAAGTTGCTTCTGCGGCTGGCGCATCTTTCTTTTCAGTCCCAGTGAGCTTCTAAGCCCGGTTGAGCGCTTTTTCGGGCTGGTGCGCTCTTGCAGAATCGCTGCCCGGAAACGCTCAGAGGCGCGATGCAGCAATACCCGCAAATGCCCTCTGGTGACTCCCATCCGAAGGCAGACCTGGGTTCTGTCTTCTTCGTCAAGGAGCACAGCTTTCAGCAATTCCCTGTCAAGTTGTGAGAGCTCGCCCAGGATCTCTCTTACCTGGACTTTAGCTTCATCCGCTTCGGCCATAGCATGCGGGCTGCGGAACGGGCCATCAGCCTTGCCGCCGGTCTCCAGGTCTTGCGAGGCGGTGTCTTCCAGATACACAAAGCGTCGTTCCGCACGCCAAGTTTCCAGAGCCACATTCCGGCACACTGCATGAACAAAAGCGCCAAACCGTTCTGGATGACGAACTCCACTTTTCGATCGCAGCGCGGACAGAACACGCATAAAAGTTTCTTGAGTGGCTTCCTCAATCAGCTCAGGGGTGCGCAAATGCTTTCTCAGCTTCGCGCGGATGAGAGGCGTAAAGTATTCAAAAAATTGACGTTCCGTCTCCGCGTCTCCCTGTTGCAGTGCTCTGAGATAAGCAGCATCAAAAGCCAGCAGTGCAATTTGTGTCGCAGCAGCCATCTTCCACTCCTTCGCCATCCGCTGCCCTCAGTGCCAGCCGGACTGCCGTGAAAAGGCATTTACGAATGGGCAAGAACGTTTCCATAGATAGCGAGGAACACAGGAAAAGTCCGCCAACAATCGTTTTGGGCTGATCAGCTTTATTTGCTCAAGGTTGCGGGTGAACCGCTCCCGCATTTTTATCTTCAGTTCCCATCTGCCGATACGGGAACAGTAGCCGGTTGGCTACACAAAGAAGCCAATTGTCCGTGGTCACTCGCCCGCTGCTATGCCTCGACCCGGTTCGAGACAAGTAAGAAAGTTCTAATGAAACACTTTCTGCTGAAGCGTCACTTGTCTTTATGCACTCTTGCATTGCTGGGAATTGGCCTTATAATGACGCGCATTTAACCTCATCATTCTCTGGCCGAGGTTGCGAGTCCGTGCCGGTCAATCCTGAAGAGATCACGGTTTTGCTGCAGCAATGGCGCGGCGGGGATCGTGATGCCGAATCCCGTATTTACGAGCTGCTGATGCCTGAGCTTCGGGCCATCGCCGACCGCAGTCTTCGTCGCGAGCGAAAGAACCATACCCTGCAACGCACCGAAGTGGTGAATGAGATTTTCCTTAAGCTCTACAACAGCAAAATTGATTGGCAGAATCGCGGTCATTTTCTCGCTATAGTCACCAGGATGATGCGGCGCTTCCTGATCGACTACGCGCGTGCCAAGCCCAAGGCCGTGCTGCTGTCCATGGACGGCCTTCCCCAGGGATTGATGGTGGGTCGCACCCGGCTTGAGTTAGCTGTTGCCGTTGATGAGCAACTTGATGAACTTGAAAAGCAGTTCCCGCGCCGCTGCGGGGTTGTAGTGCTGATGTCGTATCTGGGGCTAAGCGCGGAGGAAGCCGCTGAAAAGCTGGGCATGGGCCCGCGCACAGTGGAACGCGAATGGCACAAAGCCAAGAAATGGCTGTATCAACGATTGACCAACAAGCCATGCAAAGCAGCGCAGAAAACGACGAACGGGTAGTCACTCTCGCCAAAAAGGCGCTGCGCCTGGCCGCTGCGGAACGCCTTGAATTCCTCCGGCGCGAGTGCAACGGAGAGCCTGAACTTTATGCGGAAGTATTTGACATGGTGGAATGGGAAGAGCGCATGGGCGACTTCCTGTGCCAGCCACTGATCGAAAGCATCGACCTCGAAGAAATTGAGCCACCCTGCTCAGTTTTTCATCCGGGTGATGTACTTTGCGACGGCCGTTTCGAGGTCCTGCGTGAAGTGGGGCAGGGTGGAATGGCCGTGGTCTACGAGGCCATTGATCGCAAGCGCAACCGGCGGATTGCCATCAAGTGCGCCAAGCCCGGCTTCGGACGCCTTCTTTCGCCCGAACTCGAAGGCGCTCTCAAGGTCCGCCATTCCAACATATGCCTGGTCAATGACACGCATACAGCAAAAACGGACTCCGGCGAGATTGACTTCCTCACGATGGAGTTCCTCGACGGCGAAACGCTCGCCGCGCGCCTGACACGGGAAGGCAAACTGAATCCGGAACAGGCTCTGGCAATCGCGCGCCAGCTTTGCGATGGACTAGCGGCAGCGCACCAGGCTGGAATCGTCCATCGCGACCTTAAGCCGGCCAACATCATCCTGACGCGGAACGAAGATGACGAACTTCGGGCGGTAATCACCGACTTTGGGCTGGCCGCCGAGACGCGGCTGGAGAGTCCGATTGAAGGCGGCACTCCGCGCTACATGGCGCCGGAGTTGTGGCAAGGCCACAAACCGGATAAAGCTTCTGATATCTATGCGTTGGGAGTCATTCTGTATGAAATGCTCACCGGCGCCAGGTCACTCCAGGCCTCACAGCTCTGGGACGGCAAACCAACTGCGCCGCCGGAACCGCCGAGCACGGCCAACAAGAACCTGCCGGCTCTCTGGGACAAGGCAATTTTGCCTTGCCTGGATCGGCGTCCAGAGCGGCGGCCGAAAGCGGGTGAAATCCTCGCTGCCTTCGACCGGAAGCCGCTATGGAAATCGCCGGCATTGTACCTCGCTGCATTGATTTTGATTGCGCTTGCTGCGGCATTCCAGCGGCCACTGTTGAAGCTCTTCAAAGCGCCTGACATCCGGCTGGCCATTCTGCCCCCGGTCACCAGCGCCGATCAAATCCAATTAGCAGACGCAGATTTGCAACGAGTTGTCGAGCAGATTAGGCAAGCGGGAAAAGGAACACTTGTCATTTTCCCGCCTTCAGATCTCACCCGAAAGGGAATCCATACTGCTGAACAGGCCCGGACTGAATTGCAGGCTACCCATGTGGTCACGCTGGAGCTGAAGGGCCAAAGCGGTGTGACGGAGGTCCGGGCCGACATTCTTGAAACGCGCCATGGCACCCATTTGCGCGATTTCACAGGCCGTTATTCCTCTGTCACGGCATTGGATATTCCCGCAGCTTTGGCCGCGGTCATCGTGAATGCGCTTCATTTGCCCAACCCTTCTCCGGCAGGCGCCATTTCTCCATCAGCAGCGGCGGACTATGAAAATGGCCTGTTATTTCTGAAACGTGATGATCAAAGCTACGACAAGGCGAAGCAATACTTCGCTTCAGCGGCCCAAAAGGATCCACATTCCGGACTGCCGCTCGCCGGGCTGGCCGAGGCGGAGCTTTCGAAATTCAGCATCACCGCGGAGCGGCAATGGATGGATGCAGCACGCGAACATGTCCAACAAGCGGAAGCTCTCAGTCCGGACTCGGTGCCGGTGCTGCTCGCGCGAGGAGATCTTTTGGTAAACGCGGGACAGCTGGAGCAGGGACTCGAAAGTTACCGGAGAGCTGAAGAGCTGGCCCCCAACAACCTGGACGTGTTGCTGGGAATGGCGGAAGCCTATGAGCGGCAAAACCTGTCAGATGAGGCCCTGCGGTTTTATCGGCGCGCGATCCTCGCGAGTCCAAACAATTACAAGCCTTACCAGAAACTTGGTTTGTTCTATTACCGCCGTGGTGACGATGTGGCAATGGCTGAGCAGTTTCAAAAAGCGGTTGATCTTGCGCCTGAGCGCTACGATCTGCACATCTATCTTGGCAGCGCGCGCGGAGAGCAAGGTGACTATGGCGCGGCCGAGCAGGAGTTCGCAGCCTCCCTCAAGATCCGTAAAAGCGGATGGGCCCTTTGTGGTCTCGGCTCCATAAGAGAGAGCGAACGCCGTGATGACGAGGCAGCACGCCTCCTTGCCGAATCCGTGGCCCTCGATTCACGGAGCCCGACATGCTATCTGAACCTGGGCGATTCCCTGCGACGCTTGCATCGTAGCCGGGCAGCGCGAGCTGCGTACATGAGAGCGCTCGCTCTCAGCTCTGCGGAAATCAGGAACGACCCACGCGGCGGTTTTCAGCGCGCATTTGTTGGTTACTTCGCAGCCAGACTGGGCCAACGCAGCCGTGCAATTGATGAGACCGAAGAGGCGCTGCAGTTATTTCCGCACGATACTAAAGTGCTCCGCCGCGCCATCCTTACTTATGAAGCACTGGGCGAAAGGACGCGTGCGCTTGAGGTAGCCGCAGGAGCTCCGACTTCAGTTTTGCAGGAACTCGATCGTCATCCTGATCTGTCAGCTTTCCGCCAGGATCCCCGTTTTAGAGACTTGCTAGAGACCACAAAGAAAAGAGGAACGTAATATGTCATCGGCAGCGCATCCGACCCCTTCACAATCGCATGAACCGGCTGTAAAAGAGATCACCTTATCAGTCGTCACTTCCATCAACGGCGAGCAAACCGTAGTAGCCAGTGTGCCCCCGGTTGAACCTCATGAATTTGTAAGCTTTGTCCCGGCCCTGCCGTCGGACAAAATAAAGGTTCAGATGCTGATCAATAAGGACACGGGCGAGAAGGACACGCCCTTTGTTGACAGCGACCACAACAGGCCTCAATTCGTGATAGAGGACAGCAAGCCATACAAGGCCGAAAAGAAGGGCTTTTTCCTGTTCAACTGCACCGTCAAAAGGGATGGGGAGGAGATCGGCTGGGGCAATAGCGGCGGAGAACTTCCGATCCCGCCACGGTGACGGACAGAATCAACTCCCAACGGGGAGACGGTGCAAGGAACTGTGAGGCTGCTCGACAAAGATAACTGGCCGCCGCAGCGGCCAGTTGCTGTAGGTTCTCAGCCGGCTTATTGCTGCACGCCGACTGTGGTTGTTCGCTCCGGCGCCTGGGTTGCTGCGGTTGCGGTGAAGAAGTTGTGATCATACAGCGCGCGGTAGAACTTGCCGGTAATCTCCGCCGCCTTAGGGCCATACGTGGGCCGTCCGCCCTGCAAAAACACAACTGTCACAATGTGGCCGTATTCGGTCTTGGCGTACGAAGCGAACCAGCCAAAGCGCGTTCCATCTTTGGAGCAGGTGCCTGTCTTGCCAAGGATCTGCTCTTCATCGAAGTTAACGCGCAAGCTTCGCGCAGTCCCGTACTCTACCGCGCCCATCATGCCATCCTGCATTTCGGGGATCACGTCGGCGATTGCAAGCTCACGCTTGACCCTGGGCTCAAAATTCTGCACCTCGTCCGGCGAAGTCGGATGCTGGAGGTAATAAAGCGTTCCTCCATTGGCAATGGCGGAAACCAGCGCGCCCAGTTGCAGTGGCGTCATGGAGATGCCTTCACCAAACGAGCACATCCTGCCTACGCCGCCAAGTTTCGCTGGAATTTCTGTGGTAGGGTACACGCCCCGGTGCTCGCCCTCAATGTGATATCCCGCGAGTTCGCCCAGCCCAAACTGGTGCGCATAATAGCTGACCTTGGCAAAGCCCAGGCGGCGTCCCAGCGCTTCAAAATACGCATTATTCGAGTGCGCCAGCGCCTGCGTCAGGTTCATTTTCCAGCGGCCGCCGAGTGAAACCTCTGTCTCGCGCGAGATGATGCCTTCACTCAACGCCGCGAGCGCCACTGAAAGTTTGATCGTCGAGCACGGCTGTGCGCCTCCTGAGAGCGCCAGCGTCTGGTTGACCATGGCGAGGATTCGGCCGTCTGTCGGATCGATGGCTACCATCGTCCCGTTCATGTTCCCCAGGGCATCCAGCGCGGCCTGACGAACCATGGCATCTTCACCGGCGGTCTCATCCCCATTGGTGATGTCGGTGGCGTACGAGCTGGTATGGAAATGCTCAACGTAGCGGTGGCGACGATGGCGTACGCGCGCAACTCGCCGTTTGGCAGTAGTGCGCCGGCTGCGCACCGCTCGTTTGTGCGCGCTTACCTTTCGTTTGTGGACGCTCCTCTTCCTGGTCTTGTGCACAGTCTTCGCGACTGTACCGTCTTTTTTCACTTTACTGGTTGAGTCTGCAGCGGCAAAGCAGACGGTGGAGACGAGCGCCATGACAAAGGCCGTAACTACCAGAAAGACAATTCTGAACCGGGACTTCATGGGGTCACTTATACCTTGTAATTTCCTGGGGAGACGAAGTGTTGATGGATAACCGGCGTCCACAACGGAACACCGGGCTGCGCTGTATTAATTTGAGCCGCTACGTGCATGTTACGAGAGCAGCCGCATGTGTTACATCCCGAATTCACCTGAATGCGGGCTAGGTGTTTCCCGGCTTCGTTCCGGCGCACTAAAAAGAAGATGCGGCAGCTCTGGCGCGGTTTGTACGCCTGAGCTGCCCGGCACCTGCTGCGAAACGGGGAAGAACTCTCCTGGTTCCAGCTAAACCCTAAGTCGGAAGCCAAGTTGTACTGCTTAACTGGCCCGCCGCCGGTTAATTGATTTCGCCGCGTTTGCGAATGAACGCGGGCACATCCAGGTCGTCCCGTTCCACAGTGGTACGAATGGATTCGGTGACCGTAGCTAGAGTCGGAGTTTCACGTACCGGCGCCGCCATTACGCGCGCCGGCATGCCATTGCCGTTTCCATTCGAGCTATGCGCTGGCGCTGCGTTGACTACGCGCGCTTCCGGTTGCGCAGGCGTCGGTTGCTGATAAGTATTGGCCGTGCGCGCTGACGCAATTGCCTGCTGTGCGACGGTAACACCGCGCTGGCTGCGCTGCTGGAAGTCGCTCTTGAACCCGGTGGCGATCACCGTGATCTTGACCTCGTCCTTCATCTTCTCGTCCTGTACGGCGCCGAAGATGATGTTTGCGTCCTCATGCGCAGCCGATTGAATAATGGTGGAAGCCTCATTCACTTCCGCCAGCTTCAGCGAGCTTGAGCCGGTAATGTTGATCAGGATGCCGCGAGCGCCGTCTATCGCGCCTTCCTCGAGCAACGGCGACGAGATGGCCGCCTGTGCTGCTTCAGTAGCCCGGCGTTCGCCTTTGGCGATTGCCGTTCCCATCACAGCATGGCCCATGCCCTGCATGATCGTCTTCACGTCAGCGAAATCGCGATTGATGATGCCGGGAATGGTGATGATGTCGGAAATGCCCTGGACAGCCTGGCGCAGAATGTCATCGGCCACCCGGAACGACTCAAAAAAGCCTGCATTCTGGGCCACAGCGAGCAGTCGCTCGTTGGGGATGACGATCATCGTGTCCACGCTGTCCACCAGTTCGGCCATGCCGCGTTCGGCCTGATTCATGCGCCGTTTGCCTTCAAAAGCGAATGGCTTGGTCACTACGCCCACTGTGAGCGCGCCCATCTCGCTGGCCAACGAAGCAATGATCGGCGCAGCACCGGTGCCTGTGCCACCACCCAGTCCGGCGGTTACAAAGACCATGTCCGCGCCTTCAAGGGCTTCAATGATTTTGTCGGCATCTTCCAGCGCCCCACGGCGCCCAACTTCGGGATTAGCGCCCGCGCCCAGGCCTGTGGTCAGTTTGGTGCCAAGCTGAATTTTGACCGGCGCACGCGACATCTGCAGAGCTTGCAGGTCCGTATTGGCCACTACAAACTCCACTCCCTCCATGCCTGCGCAGATCATGCGATTGACTGCGTTGCCGCCACCCCCGCCTACGCCGATCACCTTGATTTTGGCGTTATTGCGCGGGTCCTCATTGAAGCTGATCCGGATCTCGCTGTCCGGCTGCGTCCTCTTCTTTTCGTCATTCATGCATCACACTCCTGATCCTTATCCGGACCGTCACCTGATCCGGGATGCGGATTGACAGCATCCCTTCTCCATCCTTAATTTCCGGAAGCCTGCTGCGACTCCCGGCAGGAAGAGTTTTTCTTTACGCACCCAATTTGGCCAGAAGAGTGCGCACCTTCGCGCCAAAGCCTTGTTCCTGGATCATCTTCGCCGCCGTCGTGCGATGGGCATACATGGCCAGCCCGATCACGGTCGCAAACTCCGGCTCCGCCAGCTCAGGCGGCATGCTCGAAATTGGCTGCGGTGAAGCCAGCCGCACCGGTTTGTCCAGGACTTTTTCAAAAACGTCGTATAACCCCTCCAGACGCGACCCGCCGCCCGTGAGCACCACGCCTGCATTACACAGCTCAAGCACTCCCGCCTGCGCCAGATGCTCGCGCGTCAGCTCGCACAGCTCGTCGGCGCGCGGCTCAAGGATTTCCGCCATGAAACGGCGGGGCATCAGGCGCGACGGCCGATCGCCGACCGCGGGGACTTCAATCTCGTCAGCTTCAGGGACCTCGCTGCTGACGGTGTGGCCGAATGCTTTTTTGATCTTCTCCGCTGCGGCCACCGGAGTTCTGAGTCCAACGGCGACGTCGTTGGTGAAGTGATCGCCGCCAATGGGAACCACGCCTGTGTGGGCGACCATGCCTTCGTAGTACACAATCAAGTCTGTCGAGCCTGCGCCGATATCGGCCAGGCAGACGCCCAGCTCTTTTTCGTCGGCCCGCAGGACGGCGTCGGCTGACATGAGCGCCTCATAGACCACGTTATCCACGTGCAGCCCGGCACGGTTCACAGCGGTGACCACATTCTGCGTGGCGCTGGCGGAGGCCGTGACCATGTGCAAATTCACTTCCAGCCGGCGCCCCATCATTCCAACGGGATCGCGCAGGCTGCCCTGATCATCCAGAATGAATTCCTGCGGCAGCAGATGAAGGATTTCACGGTCGGCCGGCAAAATGACGGAACGCGCCTTCTCCACGGCGCTGCGGATGTCCTCGCGCTTCACGTCGCGAGGTCGATTTCCGAGAGTCACGCCACCGCGGCTGGTCACACCTTTTATATGTGATCCGCCGACAGCAACCATGGCGCTCTCTACCGTGCACCCAGCGAGCTTTTCCGCCTCTTCAAGCGCCTTTTGAACGCTGTGTACGGCCCGATCGAGTTCAACAATGATGCCCTTGCGCGAGCCGCGGCTATCTACAACCGAGTGTCCGGCATAGCGCAGCCCGGATTCACTGGCATGGCAAATCAATGCCACCGTCTTGGCGCTGCCCACGTCCAGCACGGTAATCGTGTTCTGACTGCCACTGCCGTTTCCGTTCATTGGCGTACTGCTCATTCTTGGCTCCTGGCTGCTTGCTGCTGGCTTTAGCTATTGGCTCTTAGCTTTTGGCTATTCGCGCTTGCTCCCTGCACTGCTCACATGGAAGCTCTGAATCAATTGCTTCTTACCTCTTCTTTCTCCAATGTTTTCTCCGCGACTGCGCGGCTCCGCGGTGAACCGGTTTTGCGGGAGCAACTGCGGGCACGGGCTTCGCCTGGGTCGTTGCGACAGGCGCTTTGTCCGGATTAACAATGATCTGCCCGTCATACCGCAAATCCACTGACTGCAGATCCGGAAACTGGCGTCGCCATTCGGCGATGTGCGCCAGATACAGCTTGTAGCGGTCCAGAAAATTCGACGATCCCAGATGGATCAACAGCGCTCCGCCGCCTTCATCCGCCAGGACCTTTACGTCTTCCGGGTCGGAGAGATCCACCTCGCTCAGTTGGCGGGTATAGCGCGCGCCATCGGCGCCGCCCGAGTCAAGCTCCGCAGCCATATGGTTGTAGATCTTCATGGCCGCCGCGCGAGAGGAAAGCGGCTCGGTGTCGCTGATTCCGTGAATTACCGGGAAGGAATATTTGCTGTGCCGGTCGGCGGGCATGCCCATGATGACGCCGTTCGCGTCAATCAGGCTGATGCGCGGCCCGATCTCGACAAATGCGACAGGCGTGCGCTCCTTGATATCGACGGCGACGCGATTGGGCAGGAGGCGCATCACGGTCGCGGATTCCACCCATGGAATCTTTTCAAGCTGGCGCTGCCGTTCTTCCAGCGGGACATAAAAGATGTTGCGGCCAATATCTGCGCCGGCAATTTCCATCACGTGCGAGCGCGACGCATTGCGAACGCCGGTGATCTCAACGTTGTCGCTGGAGTTGATGCGGAAGCGCCAGGAATGCATGGCATAGCCGTAAGCTGTGGCAGTGACGCCGCCCACCACCAGCGCGCCACCGACAAGCACCGCTGCCAGCTTGATCTTCTGGGCCAGTTTTTTCGGCAGCACGTTGCGCTTGACTGGGACGCGACGCTGAGCGCGCAGAAATTGCACTTCATCGTCATCTTCGAGATCGAGCGCTATCGCGTCATCCAGATCGTCACTTACAGGGGCACGTTTCCGGGAACGTTCCGCACTTCTGCGGAATCCGGATGAAGGTGAATCGGAGGAATCGGAACTGCGCGCAGGGCGGCTCGCGCGGTCATCCGCGGAGTTGCGAACAGCAAATTCGCGGCCACGGTCGGTCCTAATCCGTGGCGGGACGGCAGGTTCGTCGTTGGGATTGACTTCAATCAGCTCGCGCGCCATTAAAGCAATCAGGCCTGCGGAGTTTTCGCCAACCTCAATATACCTGTTTCTTCCCGTTTTTGTTAGGAGATTTTACGGTGAGACCGATTTTTTTCCGGGTTGCTTCGGAAGTGCGAGTTGATGGTGGTGGCGAAGCTATTGAAATCTCCGATGCGCGACTCGGACGCAACGACGGACATGTGACGCAGACGCTCTTGCCGCCAGGTCCATAGTTGTGTGGCACAGCGCGGCAAGCATCAAGAGCACAAGCAGCAGCTCGTTGAAGGTGTGGCACAGGCGCCCGCGCCTGTGAGTCCGCCCCTCTCGATGCAACCACGGTAGGAGAAGGCCTTTTCCCAATCAAGAATTCCATCCTGACCCCGCGCACTCAATTCTGGCTGACCAGGCAAAAATTTATGCGCGCGGGTGAAGGATCCGCTCCGCTGGTGTTTCGCGGCAGCCCACCAGAAATCCAAAGACCTTCGCTCCCAACTGAAGTTGTTCCCAAAAACAACCTCTCTTCGACGACATCAGCACAGGCAGGAGTGCCTGTGCCACACGAGTATTTAAGATTGCTGCAGAGAGGTCGAGTCTCACATCTGTAACCGCTATCCCGACGAATGTGGCTGGGCAATCGGTTATATAAGGGTCCTCTGGTTTTTCCAGCCGTGGTGGCTCTTGATCCGCGATCGTCCGCGTTGATCCGCGGTAACAAACTCACTTGCTTTTGGCGTGCGCAGGCCCGTGGGAATGAAGGATCGTCTCCGCTGTCACAAACACCGGCTCAATATCTGTGGGCAGAGATTTCAGCCGGTCCAGCGTTTTCTGCGTCTGCGGACGGACCACACTGAGCTCGGTCAACATCTTCTTTGCGCCGTTGTAATCGCCGGTTGCTTCGATGGTCAGGAACTCGTGATCGAGCGAGTTGACCGCATCCTTCATCTTGCTCACGTCCACGCTGTACGTGCCATCAGCGTTTTCCTTGTACGAGCCTTTGTCGAGGAAGTAG
>Ga0207652_10003744_pt1 | contig 12476 bp, 11 predicted proteins | sample KBSC63BmetaG_FD_184334 | JGI IMG/M metagenome (GOLD analysis project Ga0207652, IMG submission 184334) | Corn rhizosphere microbial communities from Kellogg Biological Station, Michigan, USA - KBS C6-3B metaG (SPAdes) (version 2) | ecosystem: Host-associated > Plants > Roots > Rhizosphere ... | reverse complement strand
ACGCGGTAGTTCAGCAGTGCGGGGAACGGGGACAGCAGCTCGGCGTCGAGACCGGAGGCCGCGGAGGACTCCAATCGCCTTTCGGCGTCGAACCAGACGCGCTTGGCCGGGAAGCGCATCGGCCCGTTGACGAGCAGCCGGGTGTCCGCGTCCGGACCGTCCTCAACCGACGGCCACGACGCGGGATCGCACCCCGCCGGGACGGGCCCGAAGTCACCGGGGAAGATGTGGGCGTGAGTGTCAACGATAGGCATCTGAAAGAAATGCTCCTTTCCCCGTGAGACTCACAGGCCCGGCATGACCGCGACGTGGATCCCGTCCTCGCCGGGCACCTCGCCCGCGAGGAGCTTAATCGCGTGCTCCACGTCGTCCAGGCCGTATTTATGCGTCTGCATCTTCTCGAGCGGGAACTTGCCCGACTCGATCAGCTTGATCGCGTCGGTGTAGGCGGCGGCGTCCACGGAGAACGCGCCCTTCACGGTCAGCGCCTTGTTGATCAGCATGTCGGTGGTGATCGGGATCTCCTTGCGGCCCTTCAGCCCGGCGAGCACGATCGTGCCGCCCCAGCGGACCGCCTCGATCGCGTCACGGATCGGCTGCTGGGCCATCGGCGTCAGGTCAAGCACCACGTCGACACCGTCCCCGCCGGTCAGCTCCTTGACCCGCTCGACCGTGTCCTCCTCGTCGACGTTGATCGTGTGATCGGCGCCGAACTCCCGCGCCAGCTCCAGCTTCTTCGCGTCCCGGGCGAGCCCGGTCGCGATGATCAGCCCCGCGCCGACGTACTTGGAGGCGAGGATGGCCGCCAGGCCCCGCTGGCCCGCGCCGAGCACCAGCACCGACGACCCGAGGTGGACGCCGCCGTACTGCAGCGCCCAGCGCACGCCGGCGCCCAGCGGGTTGAACATGACCGCGATCTCCGCGGGCAGGTCCGAGCGCATCGGGTGCACGATCGAGTTCGGGTGCAGGTGCATGTACTCGGCATAGCCGCCCCACAGGCCGAGGCCCCGCTCCGGCGGGTTGTACCCGCCGTGGCTGCCGGCCCGGTTCTTGCACTGCATGTACCGCCCGGCCAGGCACAGGTCACAGGACCGGCAGGGAATGAGGATCTCCACGGCGACCCGGTCGCCGACGTTGACCCCCCAGCGCGCCGCGGTCGACGGAGCGATCTCCTCGATGACCCCCAGCGGCTCGTGACCAGGGATCATCGGCAGCCCGCGGGTGCCCATCGCCCCCTTGTACTGCTCGACGTCCGACCCGCAGATGCCGCAGGCCTCCACGCGCAGCAGCGCGCCGTCGTCAGGACCGATCACCGGCCGGGGGAACTCGCGAATCTCCATCTGCCGCGGCCCCGTCTGGACCACAGCCCGCACCATGTCAGCCATACACGTCCTATCTGCCTCGCCCTACTCCGAGCGCTGCGGCCGGGCCCGGGGGGTTGGGCTCGGCAACAGCGCCTGACCGGGTGATTTGTCGCAGGTCATAACCGCTTCTCCCGGCTCACGGAAGACGATATATGACACTTGGCGCGACGGGAAGCGCGTGATATGAAATCGAATATCCGGACAGCCGTGCACGCGCTTGTCATGAGTGCGGCCACAATGCCGCTGACCACCAGCAAGGTAAGACCCGACGTCGGAGGCGCACTATGAAGACCCGTGCCGCGGTGCTGCGCAAAGCGGGTACCCCCTGGGAGCTCACGGAACTCGAACTGGACCCGCCGAAGGCGAACGAGGTACTCATCCAGATGGAGGCCGCCGGGCTCTGCCACTCCGACGAGCACATCCGCGCGAAGGGCATGGCCCGCCTCCCCATGGTCGGCGGACACGAAGGATCAGGCGTCGTCGTCGAAACCGGCCCCGGCGTCACCCGCGTCAAGGTCGGCGACCGCGTCTCCTGCTCCTACATCCCCGTCTGCGGCAAGTGCCGCTACTGCTCCACCGGCAAGCAGAACCTCTGCGACGCCGGCCTCTACGCCGGCGTCGGCTGCCTGCCCGACAAGACGTTCCGCTTCCACCAGAACGGCGAGGACTTCGGCGGCATGTGCGTGGTCGGCAGCTTCGCCGAGTACTCCGTCATGTCCGAGTGGTCCTGCGTCAAGATCGAAGACTACGTGCCCATGGAACTCGCCGCCCTGGTCAGCTGCGGTGTCACCACCGGCTTCTGCTCCGCCGTCTACGCCGGCGACGTGCGCGTCGGCGACGTCGCCGTCGTCTTCGGCACCGGCGGCGTCGGCATGAACGCCGTCCAGGGCGCCCGCTACGCCGGCGCCAAGTACGTCTTCGCGATCGACCCGAACCCCTGGAAGCAGCAGCAGGCACTCGACTTCGGCGCCAGCCACGCCTTCGGCGACCCCGTCAAGGCCAAGGAAGTCCTCATCGACCTCACCCGCGGCCAACTCGCCGACAAGGTCATCTGCACCGTCGGCGAGATGGACAATGACGTCGTCAAGGCCGCCGTCGACATGACCGGCAAGGCGGGCACGATCGTCATCACCGGCGTCGGCTACTACGACATGGTGCTGCCCGGCGGCATCCTGATCGGCTACCACCGCCGCATGCAGGGCTCCCTGTTCGGCGGCGCGAACCCGCTCTACGACATCCCGATGATCCTCAGCCTGTGGCACGAAGGCCGCATCAAGCTCACCGAGCTGATCACGAAGAAGTACACCCTCGACGAAATCAACGAGGGATACACAGACCTCATGGAAGGGCGCAATATCCGCGGCGTCGTCGTGCATCAGCACTGAGACCGTCGCAGTGCGCCGGCACTGAGAGATAATGACGGAAGTTAGCAAGGCAAAAGGCAAGGAGTTCTCATGCCGAACGCGATCCTGGACCCCACGGGAACCGCTACGACCAGCGCCGCCGAGCAGGCAGCACCCCGGGCCCCCCGTCCCGTCAGCCTGCAAGGTAAGAGAGTCGGCCTGCTCATCAACACCAAGAACAATGCCCGCCCCTTCCTTGAGGAGGTCGGCCGCCTGCTCGAGGACCGCTACGACGTCACCCTCACCCAGCGGACCAAGGTCAACTTCGCGGTTCCCGAGCCCGAGAATGTCATCAAGGAACTGATCGCGGAGAACGACGTCATCATCACCGGCGTCGGGGACTGCGGCTCCTGCTCGGCGGCGGCCGCCGCCGACGGCGTGGTCCTCGAGTCCGCTGGCGTCCCGGTCGCCGCGATCATCACCGAGTCGTTCATCCCCACCGCCGACGCGATGGCCGCGCTGCGCGGCGCGCCCGGCTACAAGTACGCCACCACCGCTCACCCGGTGGCCGTGCTCACCGAGGACAAGGTCAAGGAGCGCGCGGCGCAGGTACTCGACGACGTGGTCGCGCTCCTCGTCGAGCCCGAGAAAGTTGAGGAATGACCGCAGCTAACACCGAAGGGGCCGCCGACATAGCCGCGGCGGCCCCCGACCCCGACGAGGCCCAGCGCGCCATCGAGTACTGCTACGAGCAGGGCTGGTCCGACGGCCTCCCGCTCGTCCCGGTCTCCAAGCCGCTCCTCGACCAGTTCCTCGCGACCACCGACAAGGACCCCGAGGAGATCATCGGGTCCCTCGAGCAGGTCGGCCGGGACGTCAACGTCTACCTCGCCGCGATCAACGCCGCGATGGCCGGCTGCAAGCCCGAGTACTTCCCGGTGGTGCTGGCCGCGTTCGAGGCGCTGATGCGCGAGCGCGCCGCGCGCGGCGGCGGCTTCCAGTCCACCAGCGGACCCTCGCCGCTGATCGTGGTCAACGGCCCGATCAGGAAGGAACTCGGATTCAACACCGCCGGCGGCGCGTTCGGCCCCGGGTTCCGGCCCAACGCGACGATTCCCCGTGCGATCGGCCTCCTGGTCCGCAACGGGTTCGGCATCCACCCGCACGTCCTCGAGCAGGCCACGCAGGGCCTCCCCGGCCGTTGGCAGGTCTGCGTCGCCGAGAACGAGGAAGAGTCCCCGTGGGAGCCACTGGCTGAGAACGGCGGGGTGACCGGCGGCGTCTCCGCCGTCACCGCGACCCTCACCCGCACCATGGAGTTCGTCGACAACCGGCACACTCCCAACCACGAAGACGTGCTGCGCGACTTTCAGGACACGATCTCCAGGATCGGCTCGCAGATCTTCCCGCTGTCGTCAGTCGCGCTCGTGCTGTGCCCGGAGCACGCCCAGATGTTCGCCAGTGCCGGCATGTCGAAGGCCGATGTGCAGAACTGGCTGCTCGAGCGGTGCGGCCGCACCGGCGCCGAGCTCACGAGCATGGGCAAGGCCGAGGTGAACCGCAAGGGCTTCCGCGGTGAGTACGACGGCGACGAGGCGTTCCACAAGTTCCTGGCCGGCCCCACGTCGATCCCGGTCATCGTCGCCGGCGCGAAGAACGCCGCCATATCGATGGTCGTTAGGATCTTCGGTGAATGGTCCGGCACCTCTGTACCAGTTGTGGAGAAATAGCAGTGAATTACACCGAGCGCATGGCCGACATCGCCAACATGCTGGCGGCCGACGGCTACAACCTGGCGGTCGAGGAGAAGGGCCAGCGCGTCGCGCTGACCGTCTCCCCGGGTCCCGATGCGTGTGAGGACTGCCTGGTGCCGAAGGACGTGTTCCGCGGCATCGCGTCGCACCAGCTGGGCGTCGAAGGCGACCTCATCGACATCACCTACCCCGTCGACCTCCCCGGCTACTCGGGCAGCGCGCATTGACCACACGAGTCGCACTGATCACCGGCTGCGGCAAGCGGGACGGCATGGGCAGGGCCATCGCCCTGACCCTTGCCGCCTCCGGCGTCGCGGTCGTCGTCACCGACAAGCAGGCCACCGGCGTCCTCAACCGTCGCCAGGAGGTCGTCGGCGTCAAGGATGAGTCCTGGGGCGGCGTCGAGTCCCTCGTCGAGGAGATCACCGCCGCGGGCGGTACCGCGATGGCGCAGCTCGGCGACATCTCCGCCGCCGAGGACGCCCAGCGCATGGTCGATACCGCCGCCGCCTGGCGCGGGAGGCTCGACATCCTGGTCAACGGCGCGGGCGCCCCGCAGGGCCTCGACCGCCAGGACATCGAGGACGTCCCGATCGAGGTCTTCGACTTCGTCATCGCGGTCAACCTGCGCGGCACGTACCTGATGTCGCGGTTCGCGGTGCCGCACATGCGCGCCCAGCGGTGGGGGAGGATCATCAACATCTCCTCCCAGGCCGGCCAGGTCTCCGCGGCGATGTCCACCGCCTACTCAGCGTCCAAGGCGGGCGTCCTCGGCTTCACCCGGGCGTTGTCCGCCGACGTCGCCCCCTGGGGTATCACCTGCAACGCGATCTCACCGGGCATGGTGGCCACCTCGCGGGTGCTGCTGTCGCTCGACCCGGACATCGACGTCGACGCGGAGGTCAAGCGCCGCGGTTCCATGCTCGCGGTCGGCCGCTCCGGCTACCCGGAGGACATCGCGGCGGCGGTCGCGTACCTCGCCTCCGAGGGGGCCGGGTACATGACCGGCCAGACCCTGGTCCTGGACGGCGGCGGCTCCGGCTCGATGTTCGCGAAGAAGCCCCCGGAGGCCGCGAAGCTGTAGCTCGAGCGTCACAGTAAAGGCCAGAGAGCAGATCGAGACCAGCACGTCGACGTGCTGTGGACGGAACTGGGATGGAGGCGGCACGCTGGCCTGGTGGGGAGGCTGCGTGAGCGCGAGCGTGACCTGGCGGCGGTCGAGGAGCTGCTGGAGCACCGTAGCGGGGTGCTGCTGATCGAAGGCCGGGCCGGCATCGGCAAGACCTCGCTGGTGGAGGCGGCCTGTTCGCGGGCCGATGAGCTTGGCTACGAGGTGCTGCGTGCGCGGGGCTCGGAGCTAGAGTCGGGTTTCGCGTTCGGAGTGGTACGCCAGTTGTTCGAACGCCGCCTGGCGGCCGCGGGGGAGACTGGGCGTGCGGCGCTGCTGGCCGGGCCTGCTGCGGCGGCGTGGCCGTTGCTGTCCGGCGAGGTCTTCGCGCAGCCTGCCGGTGATAGTTCGTTCGCGGTGGTGCACGGCCTGTACTGGCTGGTGGTCAACTTTGCGGCGAGCGGGCCGGTTCTGATCGCCGTGGATGACGCGCACTGGGCTGATGAGCCCTCGCTGCGGTGGCTGGCTTACCTGGCGCCGCGGTTGGAGGGGCTGGCGGCGGGGATGCTGGTGGCGATGCGCGAGTGCGACCCGGCGGCGATGGGTGCCCCGCTTGCGGCGGTGCGCGCGCAGACGGCGGTGGTGCTGCGGCCGGCGCTGTTGAGCGAGCAGGCGGTCAGTGCCGTGATCCGCGCCGTGGCTGGCGGCGAGGCCAGCGATGAGTTGTGCGCGGCTGTGTACACGGCCTGCGGCGGTAATCCGCTGTACCTGGCCGAGCTGCTGCGGACGGCTAACCTCAGCGGACGACCGCTGGCCGCGCTGCCGCCGGCGGAGTTGCTGGCGGGAGGGCTGGAGGGGATCGCGCGGCAGGTGATCACCCAGGTGAAGAGCCTGGGCCCGGGCGCGCTTGGCCTGGCGCAGGCGCTGGCCGTGCTGGGGGATGGCTGCGAGCTGCGGCACGCGGCAGCGATCGCGGACATGACGATGGTTGTCGCTGCCCGGCTGGCCGCGGGTCTTGTCCGTGCCGAGGTGCTGGCGGCCGGTGACCGGCCGCGGTTCGTGCACCCGGTGATCCGTGATGCGCTGGAGGCGTCGCTGGATGACGGCGGAAAGGATCGCGCCCATCGCGGCGCGGCCGGGCTGCTGCACGCTGATGCCGCCCCGGCGGGGCAGGTGGCCGCGCATCTGTTCCGGGTGCGGCCGTCCGGGGATGGCTGGGTGCTGACCCGGCTGCGGGAGGCGGCGGAGGCGGCGATGGGCACTGGCGCCCCGCAGGCCGCGGCGGCCCTGCTGGACCGGGCGCTGGCTGAGCCGCCGCCACCCGGGCAGCGGGCCGGGGTGCTGCGGGAAGCCGCCCGCGCTCAGGTGACCGCGGGACGGCAGCGGGCGTTCGTGCTGCTGGAGGAGGCGCTGCGGCTAGCCGCCAGCCCGCGAGAGCGTGCCGGGATCGCGCTGGAGGTCGCCGAGGCCTACGCGGCGTTGTTCCGGTGGGCGGACGCGGTGGACGTCATCGAACGCGCACTGGCCGACCTCGGCGATGCCGATCCGCAGCTCGCGGCCGGGCTGGAGGGCGAGCTGACGGTGTGCGGCCTGCATGACGCGCGCGGCGCCGATCGGGTCGCGCCCGTGCTCGCCCGGCTGGGCTCCAGCAGCCCGGGGTCCGTCGGCGAGCCGTTCGCGGTCGCCCAGGCGATGACGATGCTGCTGACGGGCCGACCCGCTAGTCACATCGCGGCGTTGCTGGAGCGGACGCTGGAGCGCGCGGATCCCGCTACCGCGAATTGGGACACGCGGGCGGCGCTGCTGTGGGTGCTGGTCACCGCTGAGCGGTTCGGCGCGGTCGAGAAGTCGCTTGAGCCGATGCTGGCCCAGGTTCGCCGCGGCGGTTCGGCGCGGGGTTTCGTGGCCGTCTACTCCACCCTCGGCCTGCTCAAGCTGCGGCTTGGCGCGCTGGATGAGGCCGACGCGGCGGCCCGGGTGGCGCTGCGCGTGCTGCAGGAAGGCGACTTCGCGCCGGGGCTCGGATTCGCCGCCACCGTGCTAGCGGACATCGCCGTCGAGGCCGGCGAACTCGGCGAGGCGCAGGCGCTGCTTGACCTGCTCCCGCAGCGGGGGTGGCCCGCGGGCGTCGGGACGGTGCTCATCCCGGCCGCCCGCGGGCGGCTGCGGCTGGCCGAGGGGCGGGCCGCCGACGCGCTGGCCGACTTCCAGGCGTGCCAGGCGCTGTTCGGCGCCGATGTGTGGGGGATGCCGATCCGCGACACCGGCTACACGCACGCCCGCTCGGGCGCCGCGCTCGCGCTTCTGCGGCTAGGCCGATACCAGGACGCCCGTCAGCTGGCCGACGCCGAGCTCGCCGACGTGCGGGTGTTCGGCGCTCCGCGTGCGCTGGGGATCGCGCTGCGGGTTGCCGGCCTGGCGCGCGGCGGACAAGAAGGCCTCGCGCTGCTGCGTGAATCGGTGGCCGCGCTCGACCGCTCGCCCGCGCTGCTCGAACGCGCCCGCTCACTCGCCGAACTTGGAGCGGCCCGGCGGCGGTCCGGCCAGCGCGCCGCGGCCCGCGAGCCGCTGGCCCGGGCGCTGGAGCTGGCCGCCCGGTGCGGCGCCTCTCCGCTAGCCGCCCGGGTCCGCGACGAGCTCAAGGCTGCGGGCGCCCGCCCGCGGCGCCCGTGGCGCACCGGCGTGGACGCGCTGACCCCCACCGAGCTGCGCGTCGCTCGGCTGGCCGCTGACGGCCGGTCCAACCGCGAGATCGCGGGGGAGCTATACGTGACCCTCAAAGCCATCGAGGGTCACCTCGCCCGCGCCTACGCCAAGCTCGGGATCGAGGGCCGCGACCAGCTGCCGCGAGCCCTCGGCAGCAGAAAAGACTAGGGTGCCGGCCCTACGGCGAACCACCGGCCAGACGCGCGACGGTATTGCTGTCACATCACCTGCTGAAGGAGATCTCGATGGCAACGACCGTACGCGAGGTGTTCGAGAAGGGCACGGACACCTTCAACGCCCATGACATCGACGGGTTCACCAGCGTGCTCGCCGACGACGTCACCTACAGCGCGCCGGGCGGGATGAGCGGCCGGGGGAAGGCAGCCTGCGCGCAGTTCTTCGCCCGCTGGTGGGACGCCTTCCCCGACGCCCATGTTGACGTCCACGCGGTGCACGTCGTCGGCGACACCGCCGTTGAGGAGGGAACTTTCACCGGAACCCACCACGGCACCCTGCACGGCCCGTCGGGCGACATCCCCGCCACCGGCCGCCGGACCGCGGTGGACTACATCCACGTGCTCCGCTACCGCGACGGCCTGCACGTCTCGTTCAACCTGGTCTTTGACCGGCTGCAGATGCTGGAGCAGCTCGGCCTCATCCCGGGCCCGGCACCAGCACGCTGAGCCTTCTGCGGCCGTGCGGCGGGCCGGCTCTCGCCCGCGAATGTATCCGGCGGCTCGGCGGCTAGCTTGAGGTGTTATGACCTCCGGGCGTCGCGCTCGGGGCCGGAGGCCTGGCCGGCGCCTACACCGGTGCCCGCATTCAGTCCCGGCTCCCGAACTCGCCATCCGGCGGGCAGCGCTGCGGGCATTGCCGGGCGTGCGATGACCACGCGCTGGTCGGCGCTCAGGCCAGCAGCTGGACTGCCCCGGTGCGGGACAGGTCGTAGCCGCCGAGCGAGTGCACCGCGGACTGGACGGCCGGATCTCGCAGCGCGGCGATCAGCGCCTCGGCTGGCTTCAGCGCGTCGGCGCTGAGTACGACGTCGAAGTCTTCCCCGGTGACCGGGGTAAAGCTGAGGTCAAGCGCGGTGGCGGCCGCGCGGACGCCGAGGCCGACATCGGCTTGCCCGGCGGCGATCGCCATGGCGACCTCGAGGTGCGAGGCGGCCTCAAGGCCGGCGAGGGATGCCGGGGCGATCCCGGCGTCGGCGAGCAGCCGGTCGAGCAGCACTCGCGTTCCGGTGCCGAACTGCCGCCGGGCGACCCGCAGCCCTCGCATGTCCGGGACCCCGGTCACCCGGGCGGGATTGCCCTCGGGGGTAAGCAGCCCCTGCTCGCGCCGCCACAGGTGGATGAGCGCCGGCCGCCGGCCGCGCAGCAGGGCGCGGGCGAACGGGCCGTTGTGCGCGCCCGACCGATGCCGCAGGTGGATCGCCGCGGCGTCAGCGCTGCCGCGCCAGAGCCCGGTCAGACCGTGGAAGCTGCCGCGTGTGCCAACGGTCACCACCCGGTCGGTCCCGGCCTCGCGGAGCACGATATCGAGCGCCGGGTCGTCGCTGCCGGCCAGCCGCAGCAGGCTACCGTCGGCCACCGGCCCGATCAGCCGCCGGGCCGCGAAGTCGCCGCCGTGGGCGACCCGGGAGCGGCGGCGGTCCGCCGAGTCGATCACGCCCGCGTCGGCCAGGCGCCGGTACGCGCGCGCCGCCGTGGTCGTCGTCGTCCCGTACCGGCGCGCCGCCTCCCGGACGCTCGGCAGTTCGTCCCCCGCGGTCAGCGCGCCGGACGCGACGCGTTCAGCGATGTCGTCGCTGACCTGGAGATAGGTCGCCATGGTCGCCGATGCTATAACCTGGCCGCGGTTTGTATCGCATACCTGTCACTAGCGCGTGACGCACTGTTAGGCTCTGCACCAATCTGTCCTACCTCACAGGTCATGCAGAAGGCAGGTACCAGATATGTATCGCAGATTTCGCGTCGGCGGCGCAGCGGCGGCTACCTGCGTGGTGATCGCCGTCGCCGCGGGCTGCAGCAGCTCGTCAAGCAGTTCTTCCGGCTCGTCCGCCCCGGTCAGTTCTCCGGGCAGCGCTGCGGCGCGGGGCACGCTGACCGTGTTCGGCGCGGGCACGCTGAGCACCCCGTTCACCGCGGAGATACAGGCCTTCACCAAGGCCAACCCCGGCGTGACCGTGCACTCCCGGTTCGGCGCGAGCGGCGACATGGTCAAGGACGTCACCCAGGTCGGCCAGCCCGACGACGTGCTCGGCGTGGCGGACTACTCGCTGATCCCCAAGCTGATGTCCGATCCGGCCAGGCCGCACGCAACCTGGTACCTGGGGTTCGTGTCCAACCAGATCACGCTCGCCTACACCAGCCACAGCAAGGGCGCCGGCCAGCTGACCCCGGCCAACTGGTACACGGTGGTCTCGCAGCCGGGCGTGCACATCGGCCGCTCCAACCCGGCCGCGGACCCGTCCGGGTACCAGTTCCTGCAGATGCTCCAGCTCGCCCAGTCCTACTACCACGACCCCGGGCTGGCCGCCGCGGTGCTGAAGAACTCGCCCGACTCCAGCGTCGCCGAGACCGAGACCTCGCTGTTGGCCGCGCTGCAGTCCGGGCAGATCGACTACCTGGCGATCTACCGGTCGAACGCGCTCGAGGAACACCTGAAGTACATCGCGCTGCCGCCGCCGGTCAACCTCTCCGACCAGGCCCTGGCCGCCAGCTACGCCAAGGTCACAGTCAACGCCGGCTCGCTGGGCAAGAAGCAGGCCAAGCCGATCATCTACGGGCTGACCATCCCGAGCAACGCGCCGGACCCGGCCCTGGCGGAGAAGTTCATCGGCTTCGTCCTCGGCCCGCAGGGCCAGGCCATCATGCGGTCCAACGGTTTCGTGGTGATCAATCCGGCGCTGGCCAGCAGCCAGGGCAAGGCGCCCGCCGCGCTGCAGCCGCTGACCACGCAGTGGCCCGGCGGCTGATCCGCGCATGAGTACCCGGGTATCGGGGGCCGCCCGCCGCGGCTGGCCCTGGTTCGCGGTGGTGATGTGGCTGGCCAGCGGCCTGCTGCTCGCCTTCATCGTGCTGCCAATCATCAGGCTGGCGGTGGCGGCGCCGCCGTCCAGCCTGCGGCAGGCCGCCGCGACCGCGGACGTGCGCGACGCCACGCTGCTGAGCCTGCAGGCGGCAGCCATCACCGCGGGCATCGCGACGCTGCTCGGGGTGCCGCTGGCCTACCTTCTGGCCCGCGGCACCTTCCGCGGCCGCGGCCTGGTCCAGGCGGTGGTCGACCTGCCGCTGGTCGTGCCGCACACCGTGGCCGGGATCGCGCTGCTGTTCCTGCTGGGGCGCACCGGCTGGGTCGGCGCCCCGGCCACCCGCCTGGGTGTGTCCTTCTACGGGTCGCAGTGGGGCATCGTCGCCGCGATGCTGTTCGTCAGCGCGCCGTTCGCGGTCAACAGCGCGCGGGTCGCGTTCGAGGCCGTCGACCCCCGGCTGGAGCGGGCTGCTCGCAGCCTCGGCGCGTCGCCGTGGCACGCGTTCCGCCGGGTCACCCTGCCGCTGGCCGTGCGCGGGGTGCTGACCGGGGCGGTGCTCGTCTACGCACGGTCGATCAGCGAGTTCGGCGCGGTGGTGATCATCGCCTACTACCCCGCCACCGCGCCAGTCGAGATCTACAACCGGTTCCTGCAGTCCGGCCTGACCCAGGCCACCGCGGCCGCGGTCATCCTGCTGATCGTCACGCTCTCCACGTTCCTGGTCTTTCGCGCTCTCGCCTCCGGCCGCCTGCTGACCAGAATCGACCGCGCGTATTCCTGACCACTGCGCTCGCCCGAACCTGACAAGATTGACCGTGCCTATCCGCGCCGCCGAAACTGACGCCCTGCACTACGGCGGGCTGAGCGTCCGCGGGCTGACCGCCAGTGCGGGGTCATTCCGGCTCGGGCCGGTGGACCTGACCGTCCCGCCCGGCCGAGTGCTCGTCGTGCTCGGCCCGTCCGGAGCCGGCAAGACCATGCTGCTCGAGACCATCTGCGGGCTTCGCCCGCAGCTCTGCGGCCAGATCCGCCTCTCGGGCGCCGAACTTACCGGCCTGGCCCCGGAACGGCGCGGCATCGGCCTCGTCTTCCAAGACGCGGCGCTGTTCCCGCACCTGTCGGTGCGGGAGAACGTCCGGTTCGGCCCCCGGGCACGCGGCCGCG
>Ga0207652_10003738_pt1 | contig 12490 bp, 7 predicted proteins | sample KBSC63BmetaG_FD_184334 | JGI IMG/M metagenome (GOLD analysis project Ga0207652, IMG submission 184334) | Corn rhizosphere microbial communities from Kellogg Biological Station, Michigan, USA - KBS C6-3B metaG (SPAdes) (version 2) | ecosystem: Host-associated > Plants > Roots > Rhizosphere ... | reverse complement strand
AACGTCTTTTTTGATGGTAGTTCCTGATAATATGATCCTGTTTTCGATACTTGCCTCGATTTCGTCTATTAATTCCCGTACATCAATCGCTTCCTTTACCGCCATTCCGCTTTCTAATTTGCCTATGGTTCCCAATTCTTCTACCAGTTTGCGGAATTTTACAAATGAGGCGTGAATAACTTTCATTACGTTTCTCAACTTCGGATCATCATTTAATTGAACGTCAGTCAATACGCTAATGCTCAGTTCGATGTTAGTAAGCGGCCCCATCAGATCATGGGAAGCTGCATGTACAAAATTATCAAGGTCTGCATTTGCAGCCAGGAGATTCTTATTTATTTTATCAAGCTCCAGTTCAGTTTGTTTTAATTCGGTAACATCATTAAAAGTAATCATGGCGCCGTTTCTTTTGTGATCGAGGGTGATATAAGGCATTGTAATGGTCTGATACCATTTGCCGTCATCCGTTTCAATCTCTTTACTAATGGTAGTTCCCTTGTCAATTACCTGTTTAATATCTTCAGTAATTGTTTCAAATTTGATATTGGTAGAAATATTACTGAGGGGCCTGCCAATATCAGTTTCGCGCAGATTGATCAATTTTACAGTTCCCGGTGAAAACTTCATCAGTAACAGATCCTCATTGACAAATAACTGCCCGTTGGTATTGCTTCTGAAATAATTATTGAGATCGTCATTGGATTCTGAAAGTTCCTTATTTTTTATCAGATAATCTGCATTGATGGTATGCAATTCTTCGTTTACTGACTGCATTTCTTCATTGGTACTTTGCATTTCTTCATTAGCAGACAACAGTTCTTCATTAAAAGATTGCATATTATCATTGGAACGGTCAAGCTGTTCATAAGTGGATTGAAGTTTGCCCTTAAGTTCTTTTAATTCCTCTTCCAGATTCAAAGTATATTCATCAAAGTAAATCTTTTCATCAAACACGGTTTCCTGAAGATCTGCGTGTGATACCGTTTGATCCTGGCTAAAAGTAACCATCAGCAATTTTTGCTCACCTTTAATTACTGTCAACGGGCTTACAGAGATGCTTACTTGAATGGCCTTATCATCCTGCCTTATTTTTATCCCCTTATTGGTCGCTTTTTGATTTGTTTTTAAAGCCTTTCTGCTCAATAGCCTGTACGCCACATCCAGAGGACGGGGTAAAAGCTCCTGCAGATTTGAATTAAAGTTCTTTTGCAAAAGAATTCTGGAAGTATCTCCATAAGTTTTTATTACCCGGCTGTTTTCATCAACGCAAACTATAAGATGATTCATTTGCTTCACAAGCTCCTGATTCACTGCTTCAGACAACAAGGTGTGACTCTCCTTTTGGATAATACTTTCTTTAAAAACATGCTTCTCTTTTATGTCAATCATGTGCGGCACCGAAAACCCATCAAAGTGAATGGTACGGTGGGTTTGCAGATTTTTATAAATCTTCCATGTTTTATTTACTACTTGAAGGTTTTGAATGATGGGCATGGGGTTTTCGCTGGAACCTAAAAATAAATACCCATCTATCTTAAGGCCAAAGAGCAGCATATAAAAGATCTTTTTCTGCAAAGCAGGTGTCATATAAATGAGCAGGTTTCGGCAACTGATAAAGTGCATATTGCAATAGGGAGGATTTTTTACCAGGTCGTGGCGCGCAAAGATGATCATATTCCGTATCCGCGGCTTTATTTTGTAATTGCTGCCTTCCTTTGTAAAATATTTTTCAAGCCGCTCTTTAGAAATCTCATTCGCAATGGTAGCAGGAAAAATACCGTTGCCTGCATGAATCAGTGCAACGGAATCTATATCGGTAGCAAATATTTTTACCACCGTGTCTTTCAGTTGGCTGTTCAGTTGCTCGGCGACCAGTATGGCCAAAGAATAAGCTTCTTCGCCTGTCGCACACGCTGCCACCCACATTTTTAATTCTTCCTCCGGATTCAGCTTCTTTATTATTGCCGGCAGGATGTCTTTTTCTATAATGTCGAAAGCCTCTTTGTTTCTGAAAAATGACGTGACGCTTATCAAAAAGTCTTTGCTAAGCGCATCTAATTCTTCAGGAGAAGCTTTTAGAAATTCAACATAATTTTCCAGCCTGATAAAATTATTATATCCCGCTCTCCTTTTTATCCTTCTGAATATGGTACTTTGTTTATATTCTGAAAAATCAAGAGGTGATTTTTCTTTTATTAATTCAATAATAGCCGTAATGTTTTTTTCATCATCAGCGGTTTCTAATAATTTTCCATCATGCTTTACATAATCTTCAATTGCGTCTGGCATGAGCGATGGTTCCAAAATCATATCGACAACACCGGTAGCGATCGCATTAGAAGGCATGCTGCTAAATTCTGAGGTTTCCGGATTGCGCACCATTACCATTCCGCCTTCTCTTTTAATGGCTTTGATACCTTCAGACCCATCCGACCCAAGCCCGGATAAAACTACCCCAATTGCACTCTTACCACTATTGATCGCAAGTGAATTGAAAAATGTATTGATGGTAAGATGAGGCCCTTGTATTTTATCTTTTGGCGTTAAATATAACCTGTCCTTACTGATGGTCATAAACTTATTGTTAGGGATAAGATATACTTTATTCGCATCTACTGCTATTGCGTTTTCGGCTTCTTGTATTACAAGCTTGCTGTGCCTGGCTAATAATTCAACCATCCTGCTCTTGAAGTCAGGCGACAAATGCTGAACGATTACATAAGAAACTCCATCGCAAGGAGTGTGATCGAAAAATGAATTGATTTCTTCCATACCGCCGGCAGATGCTCCGATAGCGATAATATAATTCGGATGTTTTGAATTTTGCATTGATTTATTATTTCACTTTTACGTTTACTTTCTCCGCGATCCTGACCAATCGCATTAATTAATGAGGAGTGCAGGTACATGAGGAGACTCAGATGAAGGAAAATTTTTTATTGAGGAGTACTAATAATTTGTACAAGGTAGAATAATAAAATGATGAACGCTCTTATTGTACGTTAATTTATGAAAAAGGCGGACATATTGAAATTGTGAACTATTTCACGAAAATGGTTCGTGCGGGGTCGATACATCTGCCGGGCGCGGAAACGTTATTTTCAATGTCGGGGATCTTTCCGCAGGTGCTCATTTAACAGCAAGTACTGAATAAAATGTACATCGCGGCCCGCTAATTGTAGCTCAACATATATCGATTCAATTCTTCCCATTATACTTGCAGGCTTCTGCAAAAAATGATTCAACACAATAAATTAAAATAAAATGAAAAAGATTTTTCTTTTGCCGGTACTGGCTACCCTCCTTGCCTTACCCGCGTTTTCACAAACTTATAAAACTGAAGATTCCGTTGCATTCAATAAAGAATATGCTAAGGTAACCAGTAATATTGCCGACCTTACTACCAGGCTCACCAAGGCGCAAAACGATCTGGCAACATATAGCAGCAAATCCGACAAAGCCAGTTCTGATGCACAAAGTACCGCTATGGCAACGGCCAATAAGGCCTCACATGCCACTAATGGAAATGTAAGAGATGCCCGGAGAGCAAAAAAAGAAGCCAGAAGATCCGTAAAAGATGCGAAAGATTCAAGAAAAGCCGGCAATGCGCTTGACGATCAAAATAAAAAAATAAGCCAGCTGACTAGTGATCTCACAAAGAATCAAAACAGGCTAAAACAACTTGACGCGATGCGTGCCGGATTCAATCAACAGTAACATGGTTCTTAATGATACACAACAAACTGCCAGCCGGCTGGTATTAGGTGGATCAACTTCGGGAAATAAAGAAATATGGTCTTTTCATTGTTACCGGTAAAAGAGCAAACAAAAGGAAGATAGTTAAGTACTTGAATTCTATCAAATTACAAAAAAAGACTGGTAAACAAAACACACTGCTTTCAATAAAAACATCCTTTATGAAATCTTCTTAAGAAATGAAAAAAGAAACCGGTAAAGAGTGGGGAAATAAAAATAATAAAAAACAACCGACGGCAGTGAAAAAAGAACCCGATGTAAAAAAAACAGATCAACAACTTTCCGCAACGAATGCTGAAATAGAATCAAAGAAAAATATATCCAGGTGGAATACAGATGGCGGAGTGGATTTATGTCCTTAAACAATAAATTTTTAGTTAGTCAAAAAGACTGACGATATACATATATTGGTACCAGCTTATAACCAACAGTTGAACCGGAAAACTGCTTATTTCCTTCTTTACTGCGGCGATGTTTCTCTCCTGACCCCTGCAAGCCGTCATCGGTAATCAATTTTGGGTAAAGCATGGAACTCACTTTTCGAAACAGTAACAAAAAGAAAAGACGGCAATTCATGATAATGTTGTACCTTATGGTCCGTTACCCTCTGTAAAAGTCATTTTATTCGCTAACGAGCTTTAATTTTTTCTTCAATTAAAAAACATCTCATGCAAAATGATAAAGATTATCCGGATATGCCCACAGCGGCACAAAGCCACCCACGCGTTTCATTGATTTTGCCCTTTGAATTAAAAATGAACCAGGAAAAGAGCCTGTTTGATTTGCTGACTTTGTCTGCAGATAAAATAGAAAAGGAATTAGGATTAAGCTATTCAAAAGAAAGAACCATTCCGGTAATAAAAAAATTGCGGCACCTGATTTCAGGCATTCATTGCCAGCCAAATAATCAAAGCATTGGTATTTTTGTATCGCCGCTAACGGAGAAAGTATACTTTTTTACGGGTACCCGTGAACTTACCAATCATTTTCCTTTAATTTGATTTAGGAAATCTAAACTTGTGTCATAGGACTCTGTTTTTTAAGGTTATAGAATTAGTCGCTTAATTCGTGATGCTGCTATCAAGCAAATCTCAATTTGTTTCCTGACTGAGTTGATATGATCGGTGGGACACCGACCACGGCGTGGATTTAGGGACTGTAGCTTATCTTATAGCTGTTCAGTTTTTTAAAGTGATTACATATCTTTCAAAAGTTGCCGGCTTTGACGAATCCTTTTCATTATAATTTCATACTGCGGCCATATTCACTGAAACCAATAATAATCATAATCTCCGGCAGTTTCTTTGAAACATTTTGCCGTCAGCGCTTGATTTATTTTCCGGGAATTAATTGGGGGAGCAGAGATTAATCGGTATGAAGGGATTAAAATAAAAAACAGGACCCGGTTTAATAAACAGGGTCCTGTGCATTGGTGTTTTAAATAATTCTTTTACTTTATTTAGCCGGAATGATATCAATAATTACTGTTCTGTTATAAAATCTTTCTTCGGGAATTGTATTTTCAAAAGGCGCGGTGCCTGCATCTTCACCAAATCCATAGGATTGAAATTTTACACCTTTCGTTCCGGCTTTTGCCAGTGCCTGCTCAATGACCTGCTGAGCCGCTGTTGCTCTTTCCTGGGAAAGGGTATGGTTGTATGCTTCATCTCCTATAATATCCGTATGGCCATGAATAATAACCATTCCATCTTCAGGAATAAGTGGCGTTACTATATCAGTAAGGAAATTTTGATAAGACGCAATTGATTTCGATTGATCGAAATTGAACAGAATGCTGTACCGTAATCCTTCCTGTTTGGGATCATCCGTTTTCATTAAACTAACAGAGCTTTCTTTCTTAACTGAATCGCCGTTTTTTGTTTCGCCGAGCATCATAATTTTATAATTACCCTGTTGGCTTTTGCCCAGGATGGTTTTTCCTGAAACTGCAACCTGGTCTCCTGTATAAGGTCCATAGTGCTGTACATTTCCCTGTTCATCTGTCACGTCTACAGACCATGATTTTAATGATTGGGTAGCGCCGTTTGTATTAAAAAGCACATAGCTATCTAACGGATCGGCTTCTGTGGAATTCATTTCCACAGGTTTTAAAAATGGTAAATTAGTTCCACCGACCTGCATCAGTAATTCAGGAGAAGTGCTTACAATATCTACCCTGCGGTCTTCTTGCTGTAATAAGGACAGTTCTTTTTTAGCTCCTGGTTGCTCTGAAGAAACAGATGGTTTATCTCTTCCATTAATACTTATTCTTGAGCCATCTATTCCAAAAGCGCTAACTAAATACTGCTTCACATTCGCCGCCATTATTTTTCCTTCAGCCGGATTTTTATCTGATGCGCCAATTAAATTAATAGTGCTTTGGGGATTGCTGCGCATCCGGTCTCCTATAATATTCAAAATATTATGATAAACTGCCAACTGCCTTGCTGAACGGCCATTATTTAAATTATCAGGCTGGGCGTCCTGCAATTGTGCTTCATAAAATGAGACCGCCTGGTTCTGATTTAATAGTATGTAACGGGCGGGTATTTCTGTTGATTCCTGGTTAAAAAATACTGAATTAATCAGTGGGAATGTTTCTTTTACCTGCCGGCTTAATGGAACAACTTTCGGTGCCCGTACAGAAAATTGCACTTCCTTTTCCTTCACAACGGGCATACTTGTTACGTCATTCGCAATTGCTCTGGCAGGAATTGACTTCCTTGATGTACCAAACTTTAATGCTAAACCGGCACGAACGGTGTAGAATGACCATGACTCTACAGAACGAGGTTCATGACCAAAGTCGGTAAGAAAAGATACAAATGGAGAAATGGTCATCTGTGTTGGGCTTGTTCGTGCAGAAACAGGAATGTCTATACCAGCGCCTGCCTGTCCTGAAAATACCGTTTTGTGTATATCGCTCCAGTCGCCCCTGATGTCGGTTTGTTTTTCCTGCGTATAAGTAAATGCTTTGCTCAGATTGAAACTGAGGGTAGGCCCGGCGAAAATATAAAAGGCATTTGCAAAGGGAGCCAGGCGTAAACTCGGTTCTACAGTTAGGTAACTGATATTTGTTGACAGGTCTGCTGCACAATTACACGGTGCCATTACCCCATCAAATTTACCGCCGCGATTATCATACGCTACATTTAGCATACCACCCCACACTTTATTCGGCCTGTACTCAGTAAGCAAAGAAAGATATGGCTTCACTCCGGATCCTTTATGAAATGCAGCCGGCACTGTTTTGTCGTTGTTCAGTATTTGCGTGGTACCGCGATAAAAATTAAAATTTGCCGCAGCCGATTCACCAAACCACCATACGGGTTGTGTTCGCTTTACCTTTTGTGCATTCACCGCGGTTCCTGCAAAAATTAGCATCAGAAATACGGTTGCAAATTTTTTCTTCGATATATGAAATTGTAACATGAAATATTTTTTTAAAATGAATTTGTATTGATTATTGGGAAAAAATCCCGCCCTGCGGCGGGATGAAATTTTTGTGTTATTGTGGTACGTTGATAGTTGTGTTTACCATGGTAACTGAAGCATTTAAGGAAAGTGCCCTGCCATTCAATACTGTTTGTACTGAATTACCGGCAGTAGAGAAAGTAACGCCTGCAGAAGCAATAATAGTTCCGCTCATAATGCCACCGCCTGCTCCATTAATAGTAGCTGCACTGCCCACATACCAGTAAACATTTTTAGCCTGGCCTCCGTTTATCATTACCACATTGCGCGCGCCTGACGGCCCGGCTACACCTACTGTTAAGCCACTTGCTGTCTGGAATATCCACTGCGCATTCGGATCACCTTTAGCATCCAGGGTAAGATCCCCATTAGTTATTTTAAAAGTGCCGCTTGCAGATTTGTACACACCCGGAGCCAGTGTTAATCCTCCAAGTTCACCTGCACCCGGATCAGTTCCACCAGGTTTTGAAGCCGGTGAGATACTATTGTATGCAATGGTTGCATCTGACAAAGCTTTTGTAGCTATTGTAAATGAATTTGCATTTCCCGGAGTTGGAGGAGCGGTGTAGATTCCGCCTTTTACATTTCCTACATTTAGAGGGGTTTCTGTATAAATATCGTTGGTTTGCCCATCATGAAATCCTGTTATTAAAGTAGACGCGGCAGTGGTACCGATACTTCCATTATTTATTACTGTATTCAATCCCTGGTTGGTTATTCCTGCGTTTCCGCCAAAAGCTCCGAATCCAGAGGCGCTTCCTAAAAATGACAGAGGCGCCGGAAAGGCTGTGGTAAAGCTCCACACGTAATTATTTACCAGAGGGTTGCCCGCAACATCTTTTGCCCCTGTGGTAATGGTGGCTGTGTATGTGGTGCCTGATGCAAGAGTGGCTGAAGGAGAGAAAGTAACAGTTGTGCCTGAGTAGCTTACCGTTCCTGAAACAGCAGTGACTCCCTGTGTCAGAACGAATGTGGTAGTATTAATCGTTAATGGATCCATTGCTTCACTGAACATGGCTGTAATTTTTTTATCAGTAGCCACAGCTGTAGCAGTATTCACCGGGTCGGTAGAAATGACTGCCGGTGCAGTAGCATCCTTGCTCGTTGTAAAGTTCCATACATACTTTCCGGCAATTGCATTGCCCGTCGCATCTTTAGCACCGGTAGTGATAGTACCAGTGTAGGTGGTATTGGCAGCAAGATTAGCTGATGGAGAAAAAACCGCGGTAGTTCCCGAATAGGAAACGGTTCCAATTACTGAAGTTCCGCCAGATGTTGTATTTACTAATGTAAAGCTGGTTGTAGTGGACAAAGAATCCATTACTTCACTAAAAGTAGCTGAAACCTTTTTGTTGAGGGCCACACCTATGGCTGCATTTGCCGGATCTGTAGAAATAACCGTTGGTGCTGTTATATCCGGACCTGCTCCTGTTGTAAAATTCCAGACGTAGTTACTGACCATCGCATTGCCTGCCGGGTCTCTAACACCGGAAGTAACTGTTCCCGTATATTTGGTATTTGGCAAAAAATTATTGGCTGGCGAAAAAGTTGCGGTTGTTCCGGCATAAGTAATGACCCCGGCAACCGGCGTTGTTCCCCTGGTTATTGTAAATGTCAACGCATTGATCGTAGAAGCGTTCATCGCTTCATTAAACATGACATCAATTGTCTTGTTAAGACTAACCGCCGAAGCAGTATCTGCAGGGTTGGTAGATATTACTTTCGGGCAAACACCAATGAGCCCCGGTTCTTCGTTAACCTTTTTACATGCCGCTGCAAAAACAACCAGCAGTAATAACATAAACCATTTGTTGAAAATCGGAGAGTAACCTTTAGATGTGTGAATAACGGTTTTCTCCATTTGGAAAGAGTCTTTTTTCATAATTGTGCTTTAAAATGTAATTGTCGTATTTTTAGTTTTATACGGTTACAGAACGCAATATGAAGGCAATATGATCTGTAAGGGTGTTACATGATCTTGCGAAAAGAGTTACATCTTTCACACATTTAACAAAACCGGTAGGGGTTGTTAGTGCTGTTTTTTGAAGTAAGACGGGGTTAAACCCGTCACCTTTTTAAATTGGTTGGACAAATGACCGATACTGCTGTAATGAAGTTTTAAGGCTATTTGTGTAAGCGTTAATTCCCCCGTCATAATTAGTTCTTTCACCCGCTCAATTTTTTGTGCTATTATAAATTTCTGAATGGGAATGCCTTCTGCCTCTGAAAAAAGATTAGAGAGATAAGTATAATCATACTGCAGTTCCTTGCTGAGATAATCTGAAAAATTCATTTGCAACTGCTCATCTGAATAATGAACCAAATCCACAATTATGTTTTTTATTTTTTTAATAAGAATCGCTTTTTTATCGTACGTCGGTTCAGAGGCGGCTTTCCCATCCATTTGCCGGCTAATGTCGTGCATGACCCCTATTATACCGGTGGCTTTTCCATCCTGGTTTCTAATGATGCTTGCCCTGTTGAATACTCTTATAACAGAACCATCGCCCTTGACGAAGCGACAAGTATTTTCCCAATAGGTAGCATGTGAGGCAATTGCGTCGTTTATCCCTTTTATAATAGCTTTTCTATCATCAGGATGAAAGTAACCGGCCCAATCTGCATCCATATCGCCCGTATTGTTTTTTGTGCCGTATCCAAATAATTCTTCAAATCTGTCGCTTAAAAAAAATTCATTCGTTAATAAATTCCAGTGCCATATGCCCTCAAAAGAAAGATTGGAAGCCTTCAGAAATATATAAGTGTTATCTTTTCCTATAGAAATTTCATCCTCCAGCTTTTTTTCAAGTTCCTGCAGATTGCTTACATCATGTATAGCGCCAATAAGGCGTATCGCGTTTCCGTGCTCGTCTCTGACAATGCTTCCCCGGCTGGTAGTTGACGCAACGGATCCGTCACGACGTTTAAACTTATAGGTATCGCTCCAGCTTTTACTATCTGAAAGAAGGGTGTTCCGTAATTTTTTTTCAACAATATTTTTTTCATCGGGGGAAAGACAACGGCTAAAATGATTAAAATATATGATATTGTTTTGAACTTTATACCCAAATACTTCCTCAACACTATCACCTACGTAAATTTCACCGGTAGCAATATCCCAGTCCCACATAACATCGTATGATGTTTTGGCTATGTGTTTTATCCATTCGTTATTTTTGGCCAGTCTTGCATCTGATTTTTCCTGGGCGGCTATTATATTACCTGCGACTATCTTATCTTTTTCTGCATCAACAGTTTTTTGCTTTAATTCAGCAAGAATAATATTCGCTTCAACTATTTCATGTTTTTTAGCGTCAATTTCTTTTTGCTTCAGGATGCTTTCACTCAAATCAGCAATGGTGGTAATCGCTTTTGTAATTCCATCTTCATCCGTAAAAACAGCAGAAGTGATTTCACAGGTAAGCCGCTCGCCACTTTTTTTTATAACTTCTACACGGGCTATCGCCTGCCCTTCAGTGTCCCTTTGCCTGAGCATTTTTTTATAACTGATTTCATTGGTAGTGAAAACAGATGTTATGTTTTTGTTTAATAATTCTCTTTTAGAATAGCCAGTCAGTTTCCCTGCCGCGTTATTCGCTAATATGATCTTTCCGCTGCTCACAATAGTAATGAGGTTTGCCTGTGCGGCATTATTAAAGGCGAGCTGAAGAAGTGTTTCGTTATTTACGGCGGAAGTGAAATATTTTTGATCTGACAGAGGTTTTTTATTTATAGCGATTTACAGGATTTGCATTCAGTATGGACTATACCGAATATAAGCCTTAGATAGACCAGGCTTCTTTTTTATTGGTAAAGTAACCTTCGCCGGATATATAGCAATAAGGTTGCCAATATATCTGAATTTCGGTTCTCAGGCGTTTTGCTGCGGGAGGTACTATGATGCTTCCACAATCCCCACTTCCTCCTCACTCAATCCATACAACTCAAAAACCAGTTCATTGGTTTTATCGTCTGTATATTTTATTCCTGCTTCTTTTGTCAGAATCAGGATTTACAAGATTAAAGGATTTTAGGATTAATCCTGTTAATCAATAAATGCTATAAATCCCAATTCAGACAATATAGTACAGGCGCGGACGCTTGCCTTTAACAACCGGACCCACAACTCCTGTGCATTTGTGTTTTAAATAATTTTTTTACTATACTTAGCAGGAATGATATCAACAGTTACTGTTCTGTTATAAATCTTTCTTCCGGAATTGTATTTTCAAAAGGCGCTGTCACATTTGTGTACAAAAAAATTATTGAAATCCCTATTGCGTTTTCGTTGAATCCATAGGCATTTGGTGATGCATATTCATCATATCCATAGCTTCTTTGGGGCTAATATAATCCCAATGTTCAACTGCTTTACCATTTTTAATTCGTACAACATCTACATTTGTTACATCAATCGGTGTATTGGCTGGCATTCCCATAAACTCACTATTAGTATTACCTGTCATTCGTGTTAAAGAGAAATGATATGCTCCGTCAGAGGCAGCGGCAATGGATTTCATTGAAAGATTATCAATATGATCGTGCATTTGCATGAACATATTTTTGACCGCATCAAGACCCGTAACATCGCCCTGCGAGGTGTGGTCAACAATGTTTGCATCAATAATCTGATCAAGATTACTCATATCACCGGTTTCAATGGCGTGATAAACTTTTAATGTATTTGCATTGCCTGAATTGGCATTGGCCGTAACTTGTGCTTCAGACATCATTACGCAAAAAATAGCCCCAACGATTGTTAGAAATAAACTTTTCATTTTTTTGATTTTTTAAATTGAATAAAATAAATAACCGTGATAAGAAAAGATAAACAATCTTGTAATGCAGGAAGTAGCTAATAAGAATAATGGTTCTTTGGGAAAAGGATTTTATAAAAATAGACTATTTTTCTGGTTTTGTGAATATTATTTATAACGCTCAAATCACACGTCTATCCTGCATAAATTCTGTCAGATTCGATTCACAATTTTGCTCTCAAATCTAACTGCGTTTGTAAACAGTATCTTCTTTGTGATGTTATAACTGTATCCGGGCAAAAAAGTATTTTTTATAGTACCATTATACTTCCCCCAAATTTGGTTTACATTACTTGGACAACATTGGGGCTTTCGAAGATCATCAAACATCCTGCTATTTTCAGTGCCCTTAATCCGGTTTATGCATATCGTTTTTTAGTGGATTATCCTCACGGATTTTGGTTATTGGGAGCCGTATTTTTAGCAACGACAGGCGCTGAAGC
>Ga0207652_10003734_pt1 | contig 12493 bp, 10 predicted proteins | sample KBSC63BmetaG_FD_184334 | JGI IMG/M metagenome (GOLD analysis project Ga0207652, IMG submission 184334) | Corn rhizosphere microbial communities from Kellogg Biological Station, Michigan, USA - KBS C6-3B metaG (SPAdes) (version 2) | ecosystem: Host-associated > Plants > Roots > Rhizosphere ... | reverse complement strand
GGCGCGACGCGGCACAATCACGACTCGAGCAGCACGAGCACCTGCACCTCTGCGCCGGGCAGCGCATCGGGGACGTACACACCGATTTCGTGCGTCTGCACGAGCGTGTCCCAACACGGGCCGGCTTTGCTGATCGAGAAATACTGGGAGTCGACGCGCGGCGAGAGGGCGGCCGGCGGCGCTTGCACGTACTCGAGCGTGAGTCCGGGATACGCTCGCTTCACGAGCTCCGGTGTGAACTTGGCCGAGCAGACTTTCACGAACCGCGGCACGCGTGTGATCGTCTCGGCTTCGCCGAGCGTGGACCGAACCCCCAGGAACCAGCGGGCGCGACCGAAGCAGCGCGTGTCGCTCACGGGCCCGGTGTACATGAAGGCCGATGTCGAGCGGAGCGGCACCGACACGCAGTTGGTCGGAATGATGATGTCGAGATTGGCGCGGATGTGTCGGTCGAGCGCGTCGAAGCACGCGTCGAGACGGTCGTGGTCGTACGACGGCAGCGCGCGTGGATGTGCATCGAGCGAGAACGTGCAGAGCGCGCCGGCGAGCCGCGACAACTCGGCGTACACTTGCTCGGGCCGCGACCGCTTGACCTGCAAGTGGTGCCGCAGCGGGCCTAACGCCGAGTGTACGGCGTGCATCAGCCAGAACATCGCGACCTCGTGGCTGGCCCAGTCGCCTAACGATTGGCGTCCGGTGCCCGAGCCTAACACAGCGCTCTTCGCGTCCAGCATCTCGATCAGCCGGTCGAGGATCGTCATCAAGCGGTCGCTCGCGCCGATCTGCAGCAGGGGCGGGATGTATTCGGCGTCGTACACGAAGCTCCCCATGCCGTCGCGGCGGACGCGCGCGATGGCGAGCGACACGGCACCGTCGTCGACGGAGGTGTCGAGCGCGAGCCTGAAATTCTTGCGGCCGAGGGTGACGGGCTTCTCGTCGTGGCCGGTGGTCTCGTCCAGCATCAGGTGTGGTTCGGACACGTAGCGCGCGCGGCGTCCATCTCTGGCGACGGCGTCCGCGGTAATGCAGTTCGCGGCGTCACGCCGATACGGCGCAATCGTCAAGTAGACGACGTGGCTGTCGGCGGTGGGCGAGAACAGGTCGCCTATGGCGAGCGGTGGTGGTGCGGCGTCGCCATCGGGAATGTGGAACGGCATGCCGTCGGGCATGACACCGCGCGCGTGAATGAGCGAAATGGTTCCGTTCCGCAGGGCGTTCGCATCGAGCTCGCACCCAATGAGTCCGTAGGGCGCGAAGAAGAGATGCGATACCGCGAACTGGATCGAGTCCTCGAAGTACCGGTTCTGCGCCTGAAAGTGATGTTGGGCCAGGTGCATGCCCTCGCGCCACACCACTCTGGAGAGTTGCGTCATGAGTGTCCTGAGCCTGTCCGGCTCGACTCGATCACGCTTAGCCTCGAGACGGCGTTTGTGGAACGGCCGTGTCGGTTTGCGCGTGAGATGCGTTTCCAGCTATTCTTGATGACTCGGGTGAGGAATTGGGTGTGCAGTAATTCGTATCGCCACTCGACCGCCGCCCGAGCCGCTCGAGGCCGCCTGGCGGCGCGAGTGCCCTAACGTATGACCCACCACCAGTCCATGACAAGCGCCGAGTTCAGCGCCCGCTATCAGCTTCTCAAGCCGGTTGCCGACGGAAAGGTCCGCACGCTCAACGCATTGGCGGTGGCGAGCGGCAAAGTCGTGATGGTGCACTATCTCGTCGGCACCACGGACGAGAATAACGCCATGCTCGCTCGCGTGCGCGCGCTGCCGGATATCGAGCGACTGAAGTTGATCGAGACGGTCGACGTCGAAGGGCATGCGGTGGTGGTGACGCAGTTTCTGCAAGGGTTCGAGTCGCTCGACGTGTGGATTTCGTCGCATACGCCCGGCGGGTCCTCCGCGAGCGCCGGTGCGCCGAAGCAGATCAAGGTGACAATGCGCCGGCCCGACGAGGCGCAGCCTCGTGCCGGATCGACGCAACCGATGCGGGCGGGAAGCGGTGGAGCGGGAAAGGTCGCGCCACCACCGCCGCCGCCGCCGGTCGCGCCGCCGCCTGCGGCTGCCAGCGCGACCGCGTCGGTGACTCAGCCGATGTCGCCCAAGGCACCAACCCCCAAGGCGCCGCCGGCACCACCACCGGCTGCGCCGGTGGTGCCGCCGCCGCCGCCCGCGCCTGCGCCCGCCAGACAGGCGGGCGAGTTCACCCGTCTCTTCAACTCGATGACGGGAAGTCCGGCGAGCGCAGCACCCAAACCTGCGGCGCCCACTCCGCCACCGCCTGCGGCTCCGTCCGCGCCACCACCTGCGCCGCCCGCGCCGCCGCGTCCGGCAACACCGCCGGCCAGCGTTAGTCCACCGGTTTCGGTGCCGTTCGAGAAACCGGCGCCGCCTCCGCCCGTTGTGCCACCACCTCCACCTCCGGCGGCCCCGGGCGAGTTCACGCGGATCTTCCAGCGGGGTAGCCCCGCGAGCGGCTCCGATCGTCCGGCGCCGAGTGGACCGCGCTATTCGCCGCCGGTCCCGGGCGCGGCGCCGGCAGGGCAGCGACCACCGATACCGACGCCGCCATCGGCTGCACCTCCGCCGGCGTACATGCCGATGCCGAGCGTGATGCCGCCGGCGCCGCCGGCACCGAATTCCGCGAGCGCGACGGGTATGATGAGTGCGCCCAGACCGCGCGCGCCCGAACCGACGCCGGCCGTGGTGCCGCCGGTCGCGCCGCCGCAGCCGATGCCACCGGCCCCGGTAATCCCGCAGCCGCGCCTGGGTGCGATGCCCATTCCGTCACTGCATCCGGCGTCGCCGCCGATTCCGCCCGCACCACACGTTCCGCGAATGCCGTCGGTGCCGCCGGCGCCGAGCTTCGGTGTGGCGTCACCGCCGAGTCATCCGCTGAGCACGCCGCCCGCGCCGCCGACTCCTCCCGCTGCACCGATGATCCCGGTGCCGACGCTGCCGCCGCCGGTGTTCGCGGCGCCCGCGGGTCAACCGGCTCACGTGCCGAGTGAGTTCACGCGCATCCTGAGCTCGGCCACGCCGCCCGCGGTGCCCGCGGTCGGCGCGACCCCGCCTGCCGCTGTGCCTAACGCACCATCCGCCCAGCCCGCTCTAACGCGCAAACCGTCCTACCTGCCGTTGGTGATCGCGCTCAACGTGATCGTCATTCTGGCGATCGCGCTCGTGGCCTACTTCGTGGTGAAGAAATAAGGGCGGACAGAAGGCGGACAGAGCCGGACAGAGCCGGACTGCTCGGCTGCGCGGTGGCAGGGTCATAGCGAGTAGCCTGCCAACCGCGACACGGAGATGTCGTTTCGGCTCGCGTTAGGCGCCCGCGCGCACGTCCGGCTCTGTCCGGCTCTGTCCGGCTCTGTCCGGCCTTGTCCGCCTTCTGTCCGCCTTCTGTCCGCCTTAACGGTTAGGCGGCAGCACCACGAGCAGCTCGAGCTGCGGGCTCGGGAAATCAGATGGCACGTACGCGGCCAGGTTCCGCGCCCGAGCGATCGCGTCCCACTCGCTCCCGCTCTTGCCCACCTGGAAATAGTGCGAGCTCACCTTGACCGGCACGGCCGGCGGCGGATTCGGCGCGTACGTGAGCGACACGCCGCCCAACGCCTGACGGATCAGGAGATCGATCCGGTCAGCCGATGAAATCTTGATCAGCGCCGGCGCGCGCTGGATCAAATCCGCGGGACTCATGTTCGCGTCGATCGCGAGATACAGCTGCGGAGCCGTGAAGTACTTGTCCTGGTCCATCGCCGTCGCATAGATCGACTGCTGCACCAAACGCAGCGGCAGCGACACGCAATTGGACGGCACGACCGTCTCCAAGAGCATCCGCAGCTGCTCGTCTAATTTTGTGAAGCACGACGTGAGGTCGTCGTGCTCGTACGCCGGCAGATCGCGCGGATGCACGACCGTCGAGAACGTCGTGAGCGCGCCGGCCAACGAGAGCATCGCCGTGAACAATTCTTCGGGGTGCCCGCGCTTCGTCTCGTAGAGATGCCGCAGCTGCGGGAAGTACGTGTTGATCGTGTAGAGCAGCCAGAAGCTCGCTACGTCCGCGATGCTGAAGTCGGCCAGACTCTGATTCTTCTGCCGGCGCGTGCCCGAGAGCACGCTGCTGCGCGCCGACAGAATCTCGACTAACCGGCGCGCGATCGCGATGATGAAATCGCTCGCGCCGATGTCGATGAGCGGCGGCACGAACTGCGGGTCGAGCGACAGATCGCCCGTGGCCGTGCGACGAATGCGTGCTACGCGAAGCGCCGAGTTGCCCTCGAGCGACTCACCCTGCACGAGCAGCCGGAAATTCTTCTTCGCCACCTGGATCGGCTTTTCGGCGAGCCCCGTGTTCTCATCGCGTCGCAGCAACACCTCGGCCGCATATCGCGCGCTCGAGTCGCCCGCTTCGACGGATACGTTGTGCCCGCTCGTGCGATACTCCGGCACCGCGAGATAGATGTCCAACTCCGTTTGGTCTTGCTCCCACACACCCTCGAGCACTTTGGGCGCCGGCGCCGGATCACTGAGCGGGAGGTCGAACAACAACCCGTCGGGGAAAATTCCGGCCGCCTGCGAGATCGCGAACGAACCCGCAGCGAGCGCTTCGTGATCGATCTCCAGCCGGTGAAAGCCCCACGGGCAGTACGTGAGCCCCGACAGTTGGAATTGGATGAGGTCCTCGAGAAACCGATCCTGCGTTTGCAGGTGTTGGGGGCTCAAGAGCACCCCTTTCGTCCAGAGGACCGGCTGCATCTGTCTCATGGCGCCCTAAGGTAGTGTCGCGATGCGCAATTGTCAGTGTGCAACAAATCGGTGCCGAAAACTGTACCAGCACCGGATTCATGTCGACATCGACCTTGACACTCGTCATCGTGCGATGAGATTGTCCCTCTCCAAGGCTAAGTCCGATGTCGGATCACGAGCGAAGGGCACACATCGAGTTGGACGTCAATGCGGGACGCGTGCGCGCGGCAAAGGTGCCGGACGATGATACGCCATTCCGCATTCTGGTCTTGGGCGACTTCAGCGGGGACAAAGCGCGTGCCGGCGCGACCTCGCGCATGCCACTATCCAATCGCCGTCCGGTCCCCGTCGACCGCGACAACGTCGACGAGACGATAGCGCAAACCGCACCGGAAGTCGTGCTCGAGCGCGGGTCGGATGAAGATGTGATCGTGTCGATCACGTCGATCGATGATTTTCATCCCGATCATCTCTACGACACGCTGCCGCTGTTCCGGTCGCTGCGCGCGATGCGCGCGCGGCTTGCGAATCCGGCCACGTTCGCCGACGCCGCGCGCGAGCTCACGAACGGCGCGCGCGCCGCTGCGCCGACCAGTGGCGACGACCCTGCGGCCCCGCTCGGCGCGATGCCCGCGCCCGCCCCGGGCCACGTGCTCGACGCGATCTTGGGCGAGCCGGTGCCCGCAGCGGAGCCGTCGGCTGACGCGCTTCAGGTGCTCATTCGGCGCGCGATCGAACCGTACCTCGTGCCGGCCACGGATCCGCGGCAGGATGCCTTGGTCGCGCAGGTCGATCGCGCGATTGCTAACGCAATGCGCGGCGTGCTGCACCACCGCGCGTTCCAGGCTGTCGAGGCTGCGTGGCGAGCCATTTTTATGCTCACGCGACGCCTCGAGACCGACGACCATCTCGAGATCCACCTGCTCGATGTGTCTGCCGCCGAGCTCGTGACCGATCTGGGCGCCGCCGACGCCGCCGATCGGAGTGCGCTCTGGAGCGTGATCGTCGACGGGTCCGTCGGCACGCCGGGTGCCCAACCGTGGTCGCTCCTCGTGGGTGCGTTCACGTTCGGGTGGGACGACGCCGATCTCATCGTGCTCTCCCGGTTGGGCGCGATCGCGCGCGCAGCCGGTGCTCCGTTCCTGGCCGGCGCGGCACCGCGTCTATCCGGCGCACCGACGTTCGACCGGTCGAGCGATGCGTCCGAATGGTCGACGCGCGCGATCCCTGCGTGGGACAAGCTGCGTGCGTCGCCAGAGGCCGCGTACATCGGACTCGCCGCGCCGCGCTTTCTCGCGCGGCTGCCGTACGGCAGTGACGGCGAAGAATGCGACCGGTTCGACTTCGAGGAGTTAGGCGCGCCGTACGACCATCGTGACTTCCTGTGGGCGAACGCCGCGTTCGCGTGCACCGTGCTGCTGGCGCAATCGTTCTCTGCCGCCGGCTGGCGGATGCGGCCCGGCTCGCGCCGCGAGCTCACCGGCCTGCCCTACGTGCTGCTGCGCCAGAACGGCGAGGTGCAGGCCAAGCCGTGCGCCGAAGTCCTCCTAACGGAGCGATCGTCCAACCGGATGCTCGAGTGCGGGACCATGCCGCTCGCGTCGCTCAAGGATCAGGATGCGGCACTGCTGGTCCGCTTCCAATCCATTGCCCAACCGGCGACTGCCTTGTCGGGTCGCTGGCACGCCGCCCAACGATGACCGCTACCGTCACATCGCCCGTCTCGACCAACCACCACGCGACCGATGCTGCGGCGATGGACGCGTTGCGCGCGCTGCTCGAGAGCGCGGGATTCACGGAAGAGGCCGTTTGCCAACGCACCGGCGCCGCATCGATCTACGACTTCACATCGATTCGTGAGGGTCGAGCGCCGGCCGACGCGGGCGATGCGCTCGACATCCTGATCCGGCTTTTTCTCGACGGCGAGCTCCTGGACCGCGCGCTCATCGTGCAGCACCTGCCGGCGAATGCGGTGCGCGCGCTCGAAAGTCTCGGTCTACTTGGCGGTCCCGCCGGCGACGCGTCGAAGCAGTTCGCTACCGTACTGCTCTATCCGACGCAGGGCCTGTGGCTGATCTCCGATTTACCGGTGAGCGCGGCCGGCTCGGCCAATCCGCTGCCATCGGACGCGGTGTATCCCGCGATCACCGAGAACACTCACGACTTCATATCGTCCTTACCACGGACTCGCTGCGAACGGTTTCTCGAGATGTGTGGTGGAACAGGCATCGCCGCGCTCATGGCCGCGCCGATCTGCGGGCACGCGTGGACGGGCGACGTGACCGAACGCGCAACGCGCTATGCCCGGTTCAATGCCGAGCTCAACGGGCTCGACAACTTCAGTGCGGTGGAGGGCGATCTGTACGAGCCGGTCCGCGGGCTCACGTTCGATCGCATCGTGGCGCACCCGCCGTACATCGCGTCGCCCGAGCAGACGATGATCTATCGCGACGGCGGTCCTGACGGCGAGCAGTTCACGCGTGCGCTGCTCGCCGGCTTGCCCGAGTTTCTCGAGCCCGGCGGACGGTACTACATGACCTGCGTGGCAACCGACCGGACGAACGCGCCGCTCGAGCAGCGTGTGCGCGAGATGATCGGTTCGTCGCATCACGAGTTCGATGTCGTCGTGGTCGTTCGTGTGGCGCGCGACCCGTCGGATTACTTTAGTGCCGTCGCCCGTGCCGGCGGGTCGTCGGCGGCAGACGCCGAGGCCAAGATAGCCGCATACAAAGCGATGGGCGCGGAGAAGCTGGTCTACGCGTCCATGGTGGTCGAGCGACATGCCTCGCCGCGCGCACCGTTCACCGTGCGGCGGTCGGCGGGGAGTGCTCGAATGGGTGACTCGTTGGATTGGGAGCTCGATTGGCGCCGAGTGCGGGAGTCGCGTGGATTCGCGGAGCGCCTCCTCGACTCTCGCGTGCGGTGTCGGGACGGCGTGCGCATTCGCTCGGACCAGCATCTCGTGGACGGTGCATGGCGCGTCGAGAAGATCGAGCTCTTGGTAGAGACCCCGTTTCGCACGAGCGTCGAGTGCTCGCCCGAGACCGGAGCGATACTGGCCCGATGCACCGAGGCCGTGAACGTGCGCGATCTGGCGCGTACGCTCGTCGCCGATGCGCTGGTCGGTCCGGATGGGGCCGAAGAAGCAATGGTCTCGCTCGTGTCGTTTTTCGTGAACGCGGGTTGCCTCGAAACGGATCTGTTCCCGTTGCCCGCGATGATGTCATGACGCTGTGTTTTCTTGACACCCAGCCAGTCGGCCCGTATGATCGGCGCGTTGGTCTCCAGTCAGAGAAGGGAGTCGCAGTGCGTGCGACCAGCACGTTCCCCTTAGCTCCCGGATTCCCCCGCGCCGTGATCGGGCTCCCATAGCTCGGTGCCGGCGTTCTTCAACTTTCTCGATTGCTAACGAACAACCCCACCGGCCTATCCCGGTAGCCGGACCGACCCGCGATCAGGAGCCCTGTCATGGCAAAGGAGAGCACGCAAAAGAAGTTGGAGCGCGTACGACCGCCCCGCGTCAACATCAGTTACGATGTGGAGACAGGTGGCGCGATCGAGGTCAAGGAGCTGCCGTTCGTGATGGGCGTGCTCGGCGATTTCTCGGGCCAGCCGGTTGAACCGCTCGCGAAGCTCAAGGACCGCAAGTTCGTGGACGTGACGCTGGACAACTTCGACGACGTGATCGCCAGCATGAAGCCGCACCTGGCCTTCTCGGTGGAGAACAAGCTGAGCGAAGACCCGAATGCCGGAAAACTCGGCATCGATCTCACGTTCAAGAGTCTCGATGACTTCTCGCCCGATGCGGTCGCGCGCCAAGTGAAGCCGCTCAAGGAGCTGCTCGACTTGCGCACCAAGCTGGCGGACCTGCGCGGCACGCTGCAGGGCAACGACAAGTTAGACGACATCCTGCAATCCACCCTGGGCGACGACGAGAAAATGAAGAAGCTGCGCGCGGAACTCGGCACCGATGGAGGCTCCAATGCCTGAAGCAAAGGCCGCACAGGCCACTTCCGCCGCCGAGGTCACCGAGCTGACGCTGCTCGATCAGATCGTCGAGCAGGGTCGGTTGGGCAAGGACGCCGCCGCGAAAGAGCGCGGCAAGGACATGGTGAAGCAGTTCGTGTCCGAGGTGCTCGCGGGCCAGATCACCGTGTCGAAGGACACGGAGGTGATGATCAACGCGCGCATCGCCCAGATCGACCATCTGATTTCGCTGCAGTTGAACGAGATCATGCACGCACCCGAGTTCCAGAAGCTCGAGGGCACGTGGCGCGGCTTGCGCTACATGCTCGGCCAGTCGGAAACGAGCGACATGCTCAAGATCAAGATCTTGAACGTGGGCAAGAAGGAGTTGCTGCGTGACCTGCAGCGTGCGCCCGAGTTCGATCAGAGTGCGCTGTTCAAGAAGGTGTACGAGGAAGAGTATGGCGTGTTCGGCGGTGCGCCGTTCGGCGCGCTCGTGGGCGACTACGAGTTTGAGAAGTCGGGACAGGACATCGAGCTGCTCGAGAAGGTCGCGCAGGTGGCGGCGGCGTCGCATGCGCCGTTCATCACCGGCACGTCGCCCGACATGCTCAACCTGGAAACCTTCACGCAGCTCGACTCGCCGCGCGATCTGGCCAAGGTGTTCGACACCACGGAATACGCGCGGTGGAAGGCGTTCCGCCAGAGCGAGGACGCGCGCTACGTGGCGCTGACGCTGCCGCGCATGCTGCTGCGCGAACCGTACGGGCCCAACAACGTGCCGGTTGACGCGTTCAACTACGACGAGCGCGTGGACGGTACGGACCACGACCGGTATCTCTGGGGCAACGCGGCGTGGGCGTTAGGCGCGCGCGTGACCAATGCGTTCGCGCAGTACGGATGGTGCGCGTGCATCCGCGGTGTGGAGTCGGGCGGCATGGTGGAAGGACTGCCGACGCACAATTTCCGCACCGATTCGGGCGACGTCGCCATGAAGTGCCCAACGGAGACGCCGATCACCGACCGCCGCGAGAAGGAGCTGGCGGACCTGGGCTTCGCGCCGCTGGTGCACCAGAAGGGCTCGTCCAACGCGTGCTTCTTCAGCGTGCAGTCGGCGCAGAAGCCGAAGGTCTACACGAGCGACGCCGCGACGGCAAATTCGCGGATCTCGGCGCAACTCCCGTACATCTTCGCCGTGTCCCGGTTCGCGCACTACCTCAAGGCGATGATGCGCGACAAGATCGGCGGATACATGTCGAAGAGTGAAGCCCAGTCGTTCCTCAACACGTGGATCGCGAACTACGTGGTGGGCAACGACGACGCGCCGTTGTCCGTGAAGGCCAAGCGGCCGCTCAAGGAAGCGAACGTCGAAGTGCAGGAAGTGCCCGGGAAGCCCGGCGCGTACCGCGCCGTCGCGTTCCTGCGCCCGCACTTCCAGCTAGACGAGTTGAGCGTATCAATGCGTTTGGTCGCGGAGCTGCCGGCACCCGCGAAGTAGGACCCGTTGGTCGACAAATCGAAGGTTCTCGTACTGAACATCATCTCGAGGAGGAGTACGTCATGGCGTTCGATTCATTTCTCAAGCTCGACGGGGTGCCCGGCGAGTCCGTACGCAGCGGGTTCGAAGGGTGGATCGAGATCTACTCCTTCAGTATGGGCGCGTCCAATCCGACGAGCATCGGAACCAGCGGGCAGGGTGCCGGGGCCGGCAAGGTGTCGTTGAGCGGCTTCAACTTCATGAAGAAGACCGATGCCGCGAGCCCGAAGATGTTCCAGATGTGCTGCGATGGAAAGCATTTTCCGAAGGCTTCGTTGGTGTTGAACAAGGCCGGCGGCGACAAGTCGCTCAGCTATCTCAAATACGACTTCACGGAAGTGTTCGTGGAATCGATCCAGTGGTCGGGCGCGAGCGGCGGCGATGACACGCCTGCCGAATCGGTGTCGCTGGTGTTCGGTTCGGTGAACGTGACGTACACGCCGCAGAAGGCCGACGGCTCGCCGGGCTCGCCGGTGATCGCCGGGTGGAACCTCAAGACGAACGCCAAGACTTGAGGATCGAACGCTTCGCATGAGAGCGCGAGAGCTCTTTCAGGCGGGGCAACTCGATGCGGCAATCGACGCCCTGGGTGTCGAGGTTCGGGACAACCCGACCGACACCCAGCGGCGCACGTTTCTCTTCGAGCTGCTCTGTTTTGCCGGCCAGTACGGGCGCGCCGAGAAGCATCTCGACGTGCTCGCACAGGCCGGGCCGCAGGCGGGCATGGGTGCGCTGCTGTACCGGAGCGCGCTCCACGCTTGCCTAACGCGGGACCGCATATTCAGCGAGCATGCGGTGCCGCAGGCCGGCGCATCATCGCGCCCGGTCTCGGGCACGCTCAACGGCACGCCGTTCTCGTCGTTGGTCGACGGCGATCCGCGCATCGGTCCGCGGCTCGAGGTGTTCGCGGCAGGACAGTACACGCTGTTGCCGCTCGAGCACATCGCGTCGCTGCGCATGTCGCCGCCCAAACGGTTGCGCGACCTGATGTGGCCGCCGGCCGTGCTCAAGACGGGCCCGCAGTTCAAGGGCCTCGATCTGGGCGAAGTCATCGTCCCGGCGCTCACGCCGCTCAGCGCCGCGGATCCGAACGATCACGTGCGGTTAGGCCGCGTCACCGAGTGGCGTGACCTCGCGGACGGTACCGCGGTTCCCGTTGGGCAGAAAATGCTGCTGGTGGATGGCGAGGAGTTCCCGATCCTCGAGGTGCGCGAGTTGGACATCGCCCCCGCGGTCGCGCCCGCGACCGCGTCCTGATCGGCCCCATGCCTCTCCGCGATGATCTGCTGAACCCGATCGCCGGAGGCAATCCGGCGGGCGCGGACCTGCGCTACGATCCGGTCTACGAGAAGATCAAGGAAGCCCGCCGCGAGGACGACGACGCGCCGCAAGGCGAATGGCAGCACGCGCGCAAGGTGGCGGACTGGCCGCTCGTGATCAAGCTCGCGGGCGATGCGCTGGCCACACGCAGCAAGGACCTGCAGCTCGCCGCGTGGCTAGGCGAAGCGATGCTGCGCCGCGAGGGCTTCGGCGCGTTCCACGCGACACTGGACGTGACGCGCGGATTGCTCGACAAATTCTGGGAGCACCTCTATCCGGAGATCGAAGACGGCGATCTCGAGATGCGCGCCGCGCCGCTCGACTGGATCGGCCTCAAGCTCGACATCCCGGTCAAGCTGGCGCCGCTCAATCGCGCCGGCCACTCCTATCTCCAGTACGCCGAAGCGCGCAGCATCGGGACCGAGCAGGAGGCGGACGGCGACACCGCGAAGCGCGCCAAGCGCGAGGAAGCCATCGCCGCCAGGAAGCCCACGATCGAGGAGTTCGACAAGGCGTTCGCCGACACGCCCAAGGCGTTCGTCAAACAGCTCGCGACCGATGTGGCCGCGACGATCGCGTCGCTGCAAGCGCTCGACGCACTCGCGCGCGACAAGTTCGGCGACCTCGCGCCGAGCTTCATCAAGCTGCGCGAGGTGCTCGAGGAAGAGCAGCGGGTGGTTGGGCAGCTGCTGGCGAAGAAGCTCGAGCAGGATCCGGATCCGGTCGAAGCGGCGCCCGCCGTCGTGGATGCCGCCGGCGCTGCGTTAGGCGGCGCGACCGATGGCCCGCGTGTGTGGTCCGCCGAGCCGGTCGACCGGAACGATGCGGCGTCTCGCGTCATTTCGGCGGCGCGCTTCCTGCGGCGCACCGAGGCCTTGAGCCCCGCGTCGTATCTCATGCTCCGCGCCTTACGGTGGGGCGA
>Ga0207652_10003731_pt1 | contig 12503 bp, 13 predicted proteins | sample KBSC63BmetaG_FD_184334 | JGI IMG/M metagenome (GOLD analysis project Ga0207652, IMG submission 184334) | Corn rhizosphere microbial communities from Kellogg Biological Station, Michigan, USA - KBS C6-3B metaG (SPAdes) (version 2) | ecosystem: Host-associated > Plants > Roots > Rhizosphere ... | reverse complement strand
CGCCGGTGGCGATGGTCTTCACCGGGTGGAAGGAGAAGGTGGCCATGGCGGAGTGGCGCGTGTCGCCCACCCGCTCGGCCACATTGCCGAAGGTCATGGTGGAGCCGAGCGCGTGCGGGGCGTCCTCAACCAGCACGGCGCCGGCTTGACCGGCCAGAGCGGCCAGCCCTGGCAGGTCGGCGACGTCGCCCCGCAAATGGACCGGCAGCACCGCCCGGAGGCGCCGGGCGCCGACCCGGGGCAGGGCGTCCGCCAGGGTCTCCGGCGTCATCAACCCGCTGTCGGGGTCCACGTCGGCGAACACCACCTCGGCGCCCACGTAGCGGGCGCAGTTGGCGGTGGCCAGGAATGTGATCGAGGGCGCCACCACGGCCTCGCCCGGCTGCATGTCGAGCGCGAGCATCGCCAGGTGCAGGGCCGCCGTGCCGTTGGCGCAGGCCACCGCGTGGCGTGCGCCGACCTTCTCCGCGAAGGCGGTCTCGAACGCGTCCACGGTCGGCCCGGTGGTCAGGAAATCGGCCCTGAGGGCGGCGACCACGGCTTCGATGTCGTCGTCCTCGATGGTCTGGCGGCCGTAAGGGAGGACGGGCTGGGCCATCCTAGTCCTGCGCGCGGCGGCGGCGGCGCGGCGGCGTGTCGTCCAGCAGGGCCAGCAGGCCCTCGCCGCTCAACCACTCGTCGTTGGTGTCGCTGGCGTAGCTGAAGCCGTCGGCCAGCGGCGCGCCCTTCAACCCGCCGCGGGTATATTCCACGAAGGCCGGCTCGATGGCGTAGCGGTCGCCCAGGTCGAGGCTGGTGCGCGCGTCGTCCGCCGAGATCATCATCTCGTGCAGCTTTTCGCCGGGCCGGATGCCGACGACCTTGATCGCCAGGCCGGGCGCCATGGCGGCGGCCAGGTCAGTCATTTTCATGGACGGGATCTTCGGCACGAAGATCTCTCCGCCGGTCATCATGCCCAGCGACGAGAGCACGAAATCCACCCCCTCGTTGAGGGTGATCCAGAACCGGGTCATCCGCGTGTCGGTGATCGGCAGCTCCGCCGCCCCCTTGGCGATCAGCCGCTGGAAGAGCGGCGCGACGGATCCCCGCGATCCGACGACGTTGCCGTAGCGCACCACGGAGAAGCGCGTGCCGATGTCGCCCGAAAGGTTGTTGGCCGCGACGAAGGTCTTGTCCGAGGCGAGCTTGGTCGCGCCATATAGGTTGATGGGGTTGCAGGCCTTGTCGGTGGACAGCGCGATCACCTGTTTCACGCGATTGGTCAGGCAGGCCCAGACCACGTTCTCGGCGCCCAGCACATTGGTGTGGATGCATTCGGAGGGGTTGTACTCCGCCGCGGGCACCTGCTTGAGGGCGGCGGCGTGGATGATCAGGTCGACGCCGCGGGTGGCCAAGATCAGCCGCTCGCGGTCGCGCACGTCACCCAGGAAGAAGCGCAGGCAGGCCATCTTCTGCGGCTCGAACCGTTCGGCCAGGTCGGCCACCATTTCGCTCTGCTTCAGCTCGTCGCGCGAATAGACGATCAGCTTGCGCGGGTTGGCGCGTGTCAGCACCGTCTCGACGAACCGGCGGCCGAAGGAGCCGGTGCCGCCGGTGACGAGGATGACCTTGCCGTCGAGGTCGAGACTGGTCGGCGCAAAACGGCCCAAGGCGCACTCCGGAATAGCGGCGAATCTGATCGTCCCCGCGTTTGTGGCGCCGGCGCGTAAAGAGACCGCTAACCATAATGGCCGACAGATCGGCCGGGTGAGACGCCGCGACCTGCTAGCCCTGACCCTGCTCGCCACAGCCCCGCTCGCCGGGCAGTCGGCGGCGGCCGAGGAAAAGAAGAAGAAGTCGGGCGGGCCGAACTACATCCCCATCGATACGCTGACCGGCGCCACCAACAAGGCGGGTGGGCGGCGGGGCGTCATGACGGTGGATTGCGGGCTCGATGTGCCCGACGCGAAGCTCCGCGAGCGGGCGACGATCTCGTTGCCGAGGCTGCGGGCGGCTTACGTCCAGGTGGTGCTGATCTACGCCGCCGGCCTGCCCTCAGGCGCCGTGCCCAACGTCGACTTCATCGCCCGCGAGCTGCAGCGCCAGACCAATCTCGTCCTCGGTCGCCCTGGCGCACGCCTGCTGATCGGCGCGGTGGTCGTGAACTGAACTCAAAGATGCTCCCCCTCTGGGGGAGCTGTCGCCGAAGGCGACTGAGGGGGTTGCAGCCCGCGGCGCCGGAGATGAAACCCCCTCCGGCCCTGGGCCACCTCCCCCAAAAGGGGGAGGATCTTGGCGTCCTCGTCACATCGCCGAGATGCCGCCATCGAGCTTCAACTCGGCGCCCGTCATGAACTTGCTTTCGTCCGAGGCCAGATAGAGGCAGGCGTTGGCGATGTCGTCGGGCTCGCCGATGTGACCGAGCGGGACCTGCCGCCCGAGCTTGGCCTCGGCCTCCTCCTTGCCGAACCGCTGGCGCAGCGGGTCGAGGATCGGGGTGTCGATGAAGGTCGGGTGGATGGAGTTCGAGCGGATATCCAGCCCTTGCTTGGCGCAATGCAGCGCGATGCCCTTGGACAGCAGCCAGACCGCGGCCTTCGAGGCGTTGTAGGACGGCGTGTTGTGGCCCGCGATCAGGCCGGCGATCGAGGAGATGTTGACGATCGAGCCCGGCTGGTTGGCGCGCATGTATTTCAGGGCGTGTTTGCTGCCCAGGAAAACCGAGTCGACGTTGACGCTCATCACCGTCTTCCAGTCGTCGAAGGACAGGCTCTCGATGTCGCCGCCCAGGCTGACGCCGGCGTTGTTCACCAGGACCGAGATGCCGCCCATGGCCTCGTCGGCCTCCTCGAGCGCGAAGACCCACTGTTCTTCCTTGGTGACGTCCAGCGGGAAGGCGAAGGCCGTCCCCGCGCCATGCGCCGCGTTCAGCTCAGCGGCGACCGCCTTGGCGCCTTCGAGATTGATGTCGGCCACCGAAACCTTGGCGCCCTCGGCCGCCAGCCGCCGCGCCATGGCCGCGCCCAGCCCCTGCGCCCCGCCGGTGATGAACGCCTTCTTCCCTGCGACCCGTCCTGGCATCTGTATCTCCTGATCGTGTTTGGCCCGCAGGTGTCATCGAGACACCCGCGGGCGTTACTTGGCGTTCGGAAACTTGGGCTTCTGCTTCCTGGCGCGCGGCGGATCGACCGCCCCGCATTGCAAGGCCGCCGCGTCGATGAACTTGGCCAGCTCCACGTCGAGCTCGGTCACGCCGCCCGCATCGTGGGTGGTCAGCAGGACGTCGACCTTGCTGTAGACGTTGCTCCACTCCGGATGGTGGTCGAGCTTCTCGGCCTGCATCGCCACGCGGCTCATGAAACCGAAGGCGCGGCTGAAGTCGCCGAACACGACCTGGCGGCGGATCGCCTCGCGCTCGCCTGGCGCGGCGGCCCAGGCCGGCAGGCGCTCGAGCGCCTCGGCCACTGTGATCTTCTTCGGTCGGCTCATTCCACCGCCTCCGCCCCGAACGTCAGGCCTGTCGCCTCGGCCAGGTCGGCCAGCGTCTGGTCGACGTCCACCACCTTGATCGCCTTCATGCCGAGCGCGGCGGCCGGCTTGCAGTTGATGCCAAGGTCGTCGAGGTAGACGCACGCTTCCGGTTTCACCGCCAGGAGTTCGCACATCATCAGGTAGATCCGGGGGTCGGGCTTGCGGACACCCGCCTTGGAGCTTTCGATGATCGCGTCGAACAGCGGCATCACCTGGGCCATGGCGCCGGCGGCGCGCTGGCCTTCGTCCTGGCCGGGGCTGTGCGTCGAGACGACGTTGTTGGTGATGCAGCCCACCTTGAAGCGCTGCTTGCAGGCCCGCAGCGCCGCCACCATCCGCGGCCGCAGCTCGCCCGAAAGCTTCGGCAGGACTTCGGCGCCGCGCAGCGGATGCCCAAGCGCGGCGGACTCTTCGAGAAACAGCCGGTCGAAGCCCGCCGCGTCGATCTCGTTGCGCTCGAACAGCGCCCAGGCGTTGCCGTCGGGGTTGGTCGAGTTGACCCTGCGGACCAGGTCCTTCGGCAGGCCCTTCTCGGCCTCCAGGCGATTGAAGGCTTCGAACGGCGAGGAGGTGAACACCCCGCCGAAATCCCAGATCACCGCCTCGATACCCATCCTGGCCGCCCCTGCCTTGCCCGTCATGCCGCGCTCCGCCTTCGATAAGGCGGCGGACGCTAGAGACGCGGACGCGGACGTGCAAGTAAGGCGCATGCTTCCTTACCGCCTGCCGAGGCCGCTGCGGCTGGGCCTCTACGCCCTGGCCACGCTCATCCTGCTCTACCTCTGTCTGGCGCCCAGCAACGACCTGCCGAAGGTCAACCTGTGGGACAAGGAGGAGCACGCGGCCGCCTGGCTGGTGCTGACCGCCACCGGCCTCGTCCTGTCGCCGCATCGGCCTCGGGCGATCGCGACCTTCGCCTTCGGCCTGGGCGTATTCGTCGAGTTGGCGCAGTGGGCTATGGGGTTCGGCCGCGACGCCGACTGGCACGATGTCGCCGCCGACTGCGTGGGGATTGTCGTGGCCTTCCTGCTCTACCTGCCGGCCTGGCTTCTGGTCCACCGCCGTCAATGACCCCGCGCCACCGCCCCTGGGAAGAGGCCGCCGACTTCCAGATCGGACTGAAGCCGATCGCGCTCGCGGACTGGCTGGAGGGCGGCGAGGCCGACCCGGCGCTTCGCAAGGACCCGCTCTTCGCCGCCCGCCGCGGCCTCGTCTGGGCGGAGGCCGAAGGGTCGCGCGCCGGACAGGCGGAGGTGCTGGAGATGGTCGAGGCCGCGCTGGGTCCCGCGCCGGTGGCCGCCGACGGCCTGCCGCCGCTGTACGCCGCCGCCCGCCGCGTGCCAGACGACCTGTGCCTGATGGAAAAGCGCGACGGTCAGTGGCGGCTCGCCGCGCTGTCGCTGTCGGCCGGCAGCTTCTTCACCGCCGAGGCGGTGGTCGGGCGCAGCCTGGCCGAGCTGCACGAGCCGGTGGCCGGCTTCAACAGCCGCTTTCTGGTGCGCGTGCAGCGTATCTTCGAGGGACTGCGCCCGGAGCTGGTGCTGGAGCGCCGCAACTGGACCATCCTGAACTCCGAGGAGCTGCATACGCCGTCGGCCGCTCCGATCCGCGCCAGGATCGGCGAGATCGACCCGTCGCAGGCCGGCCAGCGCCTGCAGTTGCGGGTCGAGCGCCAGACGCTACGTCGCCTGCCGCGCACGGGCGGGGCGCTGTTCACCATCCGGGTCTGGTTGGCGCCGCTGGCCAGCCTCGCAGGCGAGCCGCCGAAGCTCGCCGCCTTCGCGCAAGCCTGGCGGACGGCGACGCCGCAGTTGCGGGCCTACAAGCGGTTCGACCTCTACGACGAGCTCGTGGAAGGCTTCCTGGGCGCGTCGTCGCGGCGATAGAGCACGATCGCCGAGCCCGCGCGCTCCACGCGCACCGGGGCGTTGGCCTCCAGGCGGCTCAGGACGTCCTGCTGGCTGTCAGTCACCAGGACGCCGGAGAAGGGGAGCGCCGCAGCCTCCGCGTCGGCGGTGCGCACGGGGACGGCGAACCGCCGGCTGAGGTCGGCGGCGACCTCCGAGAGCGGCTGATTGCGGTAGATCAGCCGGCCAATGGTCCAGGCGAAGGCCGCGTCGGGATCCGAAGTGCGCAGAATCGAGCCCACTTCGCCCTCGATGTGGGTCAGCTCCTGGCCGATCGTCAGCCGCGTGGGCTCACCCCCCGGCCCGTCGACCGCACGCACCTCGACGACCCCGCGGCGCACGGCCAGCGTCACCTTGTCGTTGCGGTGACGCAGGTTGAACTCGGTGCCGACGGCGCTCACCTGGCGATCGCCGACCGAGATCACGAACGGCCGCCCCGGGTCGTGGGCGACGTTGAACGCGGCCTCCGCGTCGGCCATCCGCACCTTCCGCGCGCGCCGGCCGAGCGTCACCGTGAGCCGGGATGCGGCGTTGAGGCGGATGTGGCTGCCGTCGGCAAGGATGATCTTCCGGGTTTCGCCGGGCGCCGTGGCGTAGGTCTGGGTCGAGGCGCCCACCGAGGGCCACAGCCCGGCGCCGACAGCCATGGCCAGGCCCGCCGCGACCGAGACCGCCGCGCCGAGGCCCGCGCGGCGCGCGCCGCGACGCCGGTCCAGGCAGCGCCGCGCCGTCAGCAGCGGACGGCGGCCAAGCTCGCGGGTGCGGGGCGCGTAGTCGAGATCGACCCACAGCCCTTCGAGACACTCGTAGGCCTGGGCGTTCGCCGGCGAGGCCAGCAGCCAGCGCTCGAACGCGCGCCAGTCGTCGTCGCTCGCGGCCTCTCCCTGCAGTCGTGCGAACCAACTCGCGGCCTCCTCGGCCACGCCGCCGGTCGTCGGGGACTCGTCGGTCCTGATCATCGACCCCTGCCTGCAGACTCTGGTCGGACCCCGCTCTCGATGAGATGACGCTGCAACTCGGGCCATACCTCCAGATAACGCGTTCGCCCAGTCACGCCAGCCTGTTCAGAAGATGCTTCAAGGCTGTCATCATGTGTTTCTCCACCGCGCCGCGGTGAGCTGGGCCAGGCGCTGGCGCGCGGCGACCGCCGCCTCTGCGCTGGGTTCCGGTGACACCCCTTCGGCGCCCATTCGCGTCGTCTGGCTGTCCAGCCAGGCGCCGTCGCGGTGCGCCGTCCGATGCTCGCCTCGCGGCCGGTCGAGCATCAGGTTCGACCCGAGCCGGTAGAGGTAGGCCGTCGGGTTCTGGATGTCGGCCGGCTCGACAGGCGCACATAGATGTCCTGCACCAGATCCTCGGCGGCGGGGCCCGAACGCAGCCGCACCGTGAAGAACCGGATGAGGTCCGCGCGGCGCTCCAGATAGAGCGAGATCAGCGTCGAACCGCGTTGTTCGTGCCGTCCCAAGCGTTCCCCACGGCCGCGCGGCCACCATGCGGCGCGCCGCGCCCGGCGCCAATGGCCGGGCATGCGACGCCTTGGCCGACATCGGAAGGTTCCCACCTCGGAACGGCGCAGGTAAGAGGGCGGATGCACGCGACGACGGGGGTTCCATTGCGTCAAAGTTCCGCCCCGCGCGATGCGCGCCAGCCCGATCCCCACGCGCTCGAACTGGGCGTGGTGATCCCGACGTTCAAGGAAGCCCCGAACATCGCGCCGTTGCTGGCCAAGCTGGAGGCGGCGCTCGTCGGCGTGTCCTGGCAGGCGATTTTCGTCGATGACGACTCCCCTGACGGCACGGCTGCGGTGGTCAAGGCGATCGCCGCCACCGACCCGCGCGTCATCTGCCTGCACCGCATCGGCCGGCGCGGCCTGGCCGGCGCGGTGATCGAAGGGGCCATGGCCAGCGCCGCGCCGTTCGTCGCGGTGATCGACGGCGACCTGCAGCACGACGAGAGCCTGTTGCCGCAGATGCTGCGCCTGCTGCAGGACGACAGGGCCGACGTCGTCGTGGGCAGCCGCTACCTGGCCGGCGCCGGCTCGGACGCCAGCGCCCTGGGCGCCCGGCGCGAAGCCGGCAGCCGGCTCGCCAACTGGCTCGGCAAGCGGGTGCTGCGGGCGGACGTCACCGACCCGATGAGCGGCTTCTTCATGATCCGGCGCGAACTGGTGGAGGCGGTGGCCCCCACGCTCGCCACCGCCGGGTTCAAGGTGCTGTTCGACATTCTGGCCTCGCAGAAGAGCCCGCCGCGCTATGTGGAGCTGCCCTACGAGTTCCGCGCGCGCGTGGCCGGCGACAGCAAGCTCGATAACGGCGTGGTCATCCAGTACCTCGGCCTGCTCCTCGCCAAGCTCAGCCAGGACCTGATCTCACCGCGCTTCATCATGTTCGCCCTGGTGGGCTCGAGCGGGGTGGTGGTGCATCTGCTGATCCTGCGCTCGCTGCTGCACTACGGCTTCTCGGCGGCGCAGCTGACCGCCGCGCTCGGCGCGATGACCTGGAACTATCTGATCAACAACGCCGTCACCTATCGCGACAAGCGCAAGCGCGGCCTGGGCCTGCTGGTCGGCTATTTCAAATTCGTGCTGCTGTGCAGCGTGCCTCTCGCCGCCAACGTCGCGGTCGCCACCATGGTCTATGAGCGCGGGCCGTCCTGGTGGGTGGCCGGCGTCGCCGGCGCTATCGTGGCCGCGGTCTGGAACTACGTCACGACCTCCCGGGCGGTCTGGTGACCTCCACGGCGTCAGGATGGCGTCGCGGCCTCCTGCTGTTGGCCCTGGCGCTGACCGCCCTTCGCCTGCTGGCGGCCGGGACCATCCACCTCACCGAGGACGAAGCCTATTACCGGCTCTGGGCGCAGCACCTGCAGCTGGGCTATCTCGACCATCCGCCGATGATCGCCTGGTGGATCCGGCTGGGCGAGCTGATCGGCGGCGACACGCCGCTTGGCGTAAGATTGCTCCCGGTGCTGGGCAGCGGGCTCTCGACCTGGCTGATCGGCGACCTGACGACCCGGCTGGGCGCGGAGCCGCGCACCGCGTTTCGCGCCGCGCTCTGGTACAATGCGACCCTGACGATCTGCCTGGGCGGCATGCTGGCGATCCCCGACGCGCCGGCGAGCCTGTTCTGGACCGTCGCCCTCTGGGCGCTGGCGAGGTTCTGGGCGAGCCGCAACGCCGGCTGGTGGCTGGCGGCCGGCGCGGCGGCCGGCCTGGCGGTGCTTTCCAAATACTCCGGCCTGTTCCTGGCCCCTGGGGTGCTCCTCTGGCTGCTGTTGATCCCGGGCGGCTGGTCGGAGCTGCGCAAGCCCGGTCCATGGTCGGCGGCGGCGCTGGCGGCGGCGATCTTTGCGGTGAACGTCGCGTGGAACGCCCAGCACCACTGGATGACCTTCGACAAGCAGTTTGGCCGGGTGACCCCGCACGCGTTCACGCCCGCGCATCTGGCGGAGTTCCTCGGAACCCAGCTGCTGCTGTTCACCCCGCTGATGGCCGCCTACGCGTTCGGCGGCGCGCGCCGGGCGTGGCGCGAGCGCGCGGAGCCCGGCGCCGTGCAGCTGATGCTGCCGCTGGCCACGTCCGCGCCGTTCGCCCTCTACCTCCTGATCCACAGCCTGCACGACCGGGTGCAGGGCCACTGGCCGGCGCCGCTGTTCGGCGCGTTTGCGATCTGCGCCGCAGTGGCCGCCGAGCGCTCGGGCGGCGGCAGGGTCGCGCGGGCGGCGCGCGGGCTGACCCCGGCCATCGGCCTGTCGATCGCCGCCGCTTCCTTCCTGCTCATCGCGCTCCCGTCGCCGACACCGCTGGGTCGGCTCGATCCCACGCTGGCGCTGCGCGGCTGGCCGCAGTTCGCCGCCGACATCGAGCGGCTTCGGGTCCGCACCGGCGCGGCCTGGGTTGGGACCGAAAGCTACGGCGTCTACGCGCAGCTGAACGCCGAGCACGGGATCGCAGCGCCGCTGCTGCAGGTCGTGGAGCGCGAGCGCTACTGGCCGGACGAGCCGCCCCGCGCCGACTTCACGCGTCCCGACTTCACCCGCCCCGGCCTGATCGTCGACCTGGCGCGGCGGATGGGGCCGGCCGAACTGCCGCGTTGCTTCACCCATGTCACGCCCGTCGGCCAGCTCGCCCGCGCGGGCGGACCGGGCCCCAACCAGCGCTACTCGGCGTTCCTGGTCTCGGGTCCCCGGCGCGACATCTGGACCCAGGGCTGCCCGGACGAGATCTCGCCCGGCGTCTGGCGCTAGGACATCGGGGGAACGCCTCCGGGCGTGGCCTGGGCGCGGGCGCGCACGGAGAGGACGCCACATGCTACGCATCGCCGCGCCCGCTGAGGGGTTCAGTCGTGCGTGGCGTCATGCGAACGTAAGTTCCCCGCCATCGAGGCGATCAGATTATGCACAGACGTCCAGTGGGCCTGCTCGATCCTCCCGTCGGCGGCTCGATCGCGGGCGAGCGCGACGTGTGCCGCAAGCGCATCGGCGAGAGCCTGCGAAGCGCGTCCCGGCATGACGAGCCCTATCCGCACTGGCTGCTGAGCCGGGTCCTGCCGGAGCCTGTGGCCGAGGCCATGGCCGCCCTGCCGTTTGCGGCGCCGGCCCTGCACGGCGTCTCCGGCTCGCGCGAGATCCACAACAACACCCGCTGCTACGTCGACGCGGCCGCCATCGCCGGCCATCGGGTGTGCCGCAGCGTCGCCGAGGCCTTCCAGCACCCCTCGACCGTGGCTGCGATCGAGGCGGTGACCGGCGCGCGGCTAGATGCCTGCTGCCTCCGGATCGAATACGCCCAGGACACCGACGGCTTCTGGCTGCAGCCCCACACCGACCTGGGGGTCAAGAAATTCACCCTGCTCTACTATCTCGCTCCCGAAGGGGCCGCCGATCTCGGCACGGATCTCTATGCCGACGCCGACACCTGGTCCCATCGCGCCGCCTTTGAGCCTGGGGCCGCCCTGGCCTTCGTACCGTCCGACCGCACGTGGCACGGCTTTGAGCCACGGCCGATCCCGGTGGTGCGCAAGTCTCTGATCGTCAACTATGTGACCGCGGACTGGCGCGCGCGCGAGCAGCTGGCCTATCCCGATCGGCCTGTCAGAAGCCGTCGGGCCGCCTGACAGCCCGGATCAGGCGACGATCGGCAGGGTGACGGTGGCTGTCACGCCCTGGCCCGGGCTGGACGCCAGCTCGACGTCGCCGCCGTGGGCGCGGGCTGTCGAGCGCGCGATCGCCAGGCCCAGCCCCACGCCGCCGTTGTCGAGGTTGCGCGAGGCGTCAGTGCGGTAGAAGGGCTGGAACACCCGCCCGAGCTCCTCCACCGAAAGGCCGGGGCCCTTGTCGGCGACCGTGACCACCGCCTGCTCGCCGTCGCGGCGCACGTCGATCCGCGCCTCGCCGCCATACTTCACCGCATTGTCCACGAGGTTGGAGAACAGCCGCTGCAGGGCGATGGGGTCGCCGTCCACGGTGACCGGCCGGCCGTCCACGATCTCCACCTGGCCGCCGATCATGGCGGCGTCGTCGGCGACGCATTCGACCAGCGACAGGAGGTCGAGCTTCTCACGCCGGCGCGGCGCGCCCTCGTCACGGATGAAGGCCAGGACGCCGCCGATCATCTGCTCCATCTGATCGACGTCGGACAGCACCGCCTCCTTCACGTCCGGCGGCGCGGCTTCCAGCTTGAAACGGATGCGCGCCAAGGGCGTACGCAGGTCGTGGCTGATCGCGCCCACCATGGCCGTGCGGTCGAGGATGTAGCGCTTCAGCCGGGCCTGCATCTCGTTGAAGGCCTGGGCCGCGGCGCCCACCTCAGCGGGGCCTTTCAAGGCCATCTGCGGGGCGTGCGGGTCACGGCCGAGGGTTTCGGCGGCCTCGGCGAACCGCCGCAACGGGGCCGAGATGCGCCGGGAGAACAGGTAGCCGGCCGAGGCGACCAGCAGGAACCCGGCCAGCAGCCACGCCGAGGCCTCCATCTGCCAGGCGGACGGGAAGGGTTCCGGCGTCGAGCGGACCACGATCCAGGTCCCGTCGTCCTGCTGCAGGGCCGCGGAGAAGTCGCCGAAGATCGGCAGCTCAGGCGCCCCGCCGCGCCGGAAGCCGAAGCGCCCAGGCCAGGAGCCTTCGGTCCGCTGATCCGCCGCCGTGTCGCTCGAGGGCCCGCGATCCACCTCGAAGGGCGAGGCGCCCATCGGGCCGCCGCGGTCGGGGCCGCGGGCGGTCCCACCGCCGGTGACCGCCCGACGCAGGCGCCAGATCGGCGAGGCGTTCTGCTCCTCCAGGCGCACGCGCGACTCTGGCGCGCCGAGGGCATGCGCCAGGGCGGCCAGCGTGCGCTCGTGCTCGCGGTGCGGCGCGATCAGCTCCAGCGGCAGACTCGTGGCCATGGTGCGGACCATCGGATGGCCAAACCGGGTCGCGAGCGGGCCGCCACGGATCGCGGCGGCGACGTCGGCGACCCGATAGACCGGGGGCCGCGGCGGCGGGATCAGCAGGATGATGCCGAAGCTGATCGCCTCGGCGACCAGCAGGCTGGCGATCAGCAGCACGACGAGCTGCAGGCCGATCGGAGCCCGTGGCCACGGGCGGCGAGCCTCGGACGGCTCGCCTTGGCTCACGCCCGGGTCACCTTGGCGTCGAACAGATAGCCGGCGCCCCGGTAGGTCTTGATGATCTCGCCCTCGACGGAGGCGTGAAGCTTGCGCCGCAGCCGGCTGATCTGCACGTCCACGGCCCGGTCGAAGACCTCGGTCTGCGAGCCGCGCGCCTGCTCCAGCAGCTGGTCGCGCGAAAGGATCCGCTGCGGGTTTTCGAGGAACACGCTGAGCAGCGAGAACTCGCCGCCGGTCAGCAGGATGGTCGTGCCGTTCGGCGCGCGCAACTGCCGGCGCAGGGTGTCCACGACGAACCCCTGGAAATGATAGGTCTTGCCGCGCCGCGGGGCGCCGCCGCGCACCTCGTCCAGCCGGCGGAAGACCGCGCGGACCCGCGCCAGCAGTTCGCGCGGACTGCAGGGCTTGGGTAGGTAGTCGTCGGCGCCGAGCTCCAGGCCGAGGACTCGGTCGACCTCGTCGCCCATAGCGCTCAGCATCA
>Ga0207652_10003728_pt1 | contig 12507 bp, 12 predicted proteins | sample KBSC63BmetaG_FD_184334 | JGI IMG/M metagenome (GOLD analysis project Ga0207652, IMG submission 184334) | Corn rhizosphere microbial communities from Kellogg Biological Station, Michigan, USA - KBS C6-3B metaG (SPAdes) (version 2) | ecosystem: Host-associated > Plants > Roots > Rhizosphere ... | reverse complement strand
TCGCTTCCGAAGCTGGAGGACCCGAAGAGCCTGGTCAGTGCCAGCGATCTGAAGGGCCACTGGTATCTGATCAACGTGTGGGGCGTCTGGTGCGCGACCTGCCACGAGGAGCACCCGTGGCTGATGCAGTACCAGAAGCAGGGCGTCCTGCCGATCATCGGCGTCGACTGGAACGATCAGGACGCGGACGCGCGCCAATTCCTCAGTCAGCAGGGCAACCCGTACACCCACGTCATCACCGATCACGACGGCAGGACGGCTATCAACCTGGGGGTGTATGCCGCGCCGGAGTCATTCCTGGTGAATCCCGCAGGCGTCGTCGTCTACAAGTGTACCGGGGCGCTGACGAAGGAAGTGTGGGAGCAGGAAATCGTGCCGCTGGTGCACGGCATGGCCGGGAGCGGTGTGTTGTGCCGCGGATGAGCACCTTGAACGTGATACGCGCTGTGGCCTTCCTGCTGTTGCTGCTCGCACCGGCTGCAGCGGTGTACGCCATCGACCCCGCGACGCTCCCCGATCCGAAGCTCGAAGCGCGTTATCTCGCGCTCACCCATGAGTTCCGGTGCGTCACCTGTCAGAATACGACGATTGCGGACTCGCAGGTCGAGCTGGCCGGCCAGTTGCGTCGGCAGGTGCGCGAGATGCTGATGGCAGGCAAGTCCGATCAGCAAATCCGCGACTACATGACGGCGCGCTACGGGGACTTCATCCTGTTCAGGCCGCGGTTCGCCGCTCGCACGGCATGGCTGTGGTTCGCACCGGGGGTGATGCTCATCATCGGGGTGCTCGTGGCGGTACGTATCGTTCGTCAGCGCACCGCACTCGTCGCCGATGACAACGAGCCGATCGAAGAGGACCTGCGCACCTGATGATTACTTTCCTCGTCCTGGCCGCCCTGCTCATTGTCGTCGGCGTCGCCGCGGTCGCCGTACCGCTGCTGAAGAGCTCTCCGAATGCGCCGGCTCCGGCGACCTGGGCCGCGTTGAGCGCGGCCGGCCTTCTGGTCATCGGCTCGGCCATCCTCTATGTCACCTGGAGCAACTGGTCGTGGCATTCTCAGGCGGAAGCCGCCGACAGTCCGCGAACGATGGTCGCGCGGCTGGCGCGCAAGCTGGAGAAGAACCCCGACGACCTCAAAGGTTGGCTGCTCCTGGGGCAGTCGTACGCCGTGCTCGAGGAGTATTCGCTCTCGGCCCGCGCGTACCAGCGAGCCGATCGGATCGCCGGAGGCAAGAGTGCGGATGCCCTGGTGGGGGAGGCTGAGGCGCTCGTGCTGGGTGATGCGTCTGAGATCGACGGACGGGCGGGACGGCTGGTGGAGCAGGCGCTCGTCATCAATCCCGACTCCGGCAAGGCGCTGTTCTACGGAGCCGCGGCGGCGGAGCGGCGCGGCGACCTGTCCACCGCCCGCGACCGCTTTACGCGCTTGCTCGCGCAGAATCCGCCGGCAAACGTTCGGCCTCTCATCGAACAACAGATCACGGCACTCAATCAGGCGATCGCTCAGAAGGGCGGCCCAGCGGCGGCGTCCTCCGCGTCCCCTGCCGCAGGGGCGGGTAACCACTCGCCCTCCGTTGCGAGTTCTGGTGCTACCGGCACCGTACCGGCCGTCCGCGTCCATGTGACCCTCGCACCGAAGCTTGCGAGCTCCGCGTCGGACACCACGCCACTGTTCGTCTTCGTGCGCGATCCGCAGCAACCGGGGCCTCCCCTGGCCGTCAAGCGTCTCACCAGCCGCTTCCCACAGACCGTGGAGCTCACTCAGCAAGACTCGATGGTTCCTGGCCGCATGTTCTCCGCAGGACAGAAGGTGCAGGTCGTGGCGAGGATCGCGCGCTCGGGAAATCCGTTGGCCGGCAAGGGCGATCCTTTCGGCGAAACCCCGTACCTGGTCGGTCACGACGGACTGGTGAACGTCGTCATCGACCAACTCAGCCCTTGAGCGACCCGGGGGAGTGGCTGTGACGGGCAGCACTTCGATGGCCGCCGCCGATTCGCTGCGCTTCCTGTCGGCGCCGGCACTTCTGCCGGCGTATCTGAAGATTCTCTTGTCGCGCAAGCCCCGGCTGGCCTCCGGTAAGATTCCGCGCATCGAGGCCGCTCTCAGCGACTTCAGGATCGACCGCCGCAAGCTCGCACGCTATGAGCAAGTGTGCGGAGAGCCCTCTGCGGCGCAATTGCCGATCGCCTTCCCACACGTGCTCGCGACGCCGCTGCATCTTGCGATGCTGGCATCGGATGCTTTCCCCTTGAATCTCTTCGGTGTCGTGCACGTACGCAACCGCATCGTGCAGAAACGTCCGCTGCGGCTGGGCGACACCGGGGAGATACGCGCCTATATCGAGCCGGACAACGTGACGCTTCGCGGCCAGGAGCTGCGGTTGCAGACCGAGCTGCGCATCGGAGGCGAGACGATCTGGTCGGAGACTTCCACGCTGCTGTGCCGGATGGCCCAGCAGCCGCGGCCCGCTGCTCCCCCGGCGCGTGACTTCACGCAACCGCCGCAGGACAACGTGCGCACCGAGGCTTTCACCATCCCGGCTACGACGGGACGCCGCTATGCGCGCGTGTCCGGTGACTTCAATCCCATCCACATGGCCGATGTCCTCGCCCGGATGTTCGGCTTCAAGCGCGCCATCGCACACGGCATGTGGACCCTGGCACGGTGCGCCGCTTCCATCGGTTCCGGCGCTTTTGCCGACCCCTGCACCCTGGATGTCGCCTTCAAGCTCCCCATCTCGTTTCCGGCCGACGTCGCATTGGAAAGTTGGTCGGCGCAAGGGGATATCGGCTTCGCGCTGCGCGACGCCAATGGAGCGCGCCGGGCCCACCTGCTCGGGAGAATCTCTCCCAACTGAGCCGGCCGGACACCTGTCCTGGCTCACAGTGTCGCCAATTGGAGCCGGCATGGCTCTTGCTGGGCTCTAGTAGCTCGCGGGCGGTCGTCCGCGTTCGCGGTTACGAAGGTCGCACATCGCTTGCTGCCACTGTAGTTGCTCGCGAGCCAACGTTGACTGAAATTGGAGGAGACTCGTAATGGCTCAAGCACCAACGCAGGACGGACGTACCTCAAATCGGGGTTTCGCCTCGATGAACGCAGAACGGCAGCGCCAGATAGCAAGCATGGGCGGCAAGGCGGTTCCGGATGAGAAGCGCAGTTTCTCGCAGAACCGGCGCCTCGCGGCGGAAGCCGGCCGCAAGGGCGGGCAGAGCGTTCCAGGCTCAAAACGCAGCTTTTCGCAGAACCGGGAGCTGGCAGCAGTCGCCGGCCGTAAAGGCGGTCAGAGCGTCCCGGATGAGAAACGTAGCTTCTCGCAGAATCCGGAGCTGGCGGCCGAGGCCGGCCGCAAGGGCGGTCAGGCCAGTCACGGTGGCAGCGGCGCCGACAGCGGCGGGCGGCCTGCCGGAGGGCAGCCCTCGGAGGGATAGTTCGCGGAGCACTGTAGAGAGGGCTGCAAGGACGCGGCCCGGCACGAATGAGGGACGAGGGTGATGTAGGGCGGACAGGGCGGACGTCGGTCCGCCTCGCCCCGTGCAAAGTTTTCCCTCCCGTTTGAAGAACTTTCCACTCCGGCCCACGCCACCGCTGGTGGCCGCCGGTGGACGGTCATTGGCAGGCCCCCGGGGCACCTGCGCCCGCCACATGGTCGGGCCGGTACACCGCGGCAGGGTATCCGGCAAGTCTTGTTGAGCACGGATGGCTTGCCTCATAGTCCGCGCCCCTTTGGCAGTGCCTTCGAGACCCATGTCCACGATCGAAACGCGGCTGGCGACGGAGCTGGCCGTCAGGCCGCAACAGATTTCAGCGGTCATAGCCCTCCTGGATGCCGGCAGCACCGTCCCGTTCATTGCGCGCTACCGCAAGGAGGCCACCGGAGGCCTCGATGACGTCCAGCTGCGCGCGCTCGAGGAGCGCCTGGTCTACCTTCGTGAGCTGCAGGAGCGGCGCGAGTCGATCCTGGCGAGCATCGCCGAGCAGGGCAAGCTGAGTGCGGAGCTCAAAGCCAGTATCGACGGCGCCGACACCAAGCAGCGCCTGGAGGACCTCTACCTCCCCTACAAGCCCAAGAGGCGCACGAAGGCGCAGATCGCCCGCGAGGCCGGGTTGGATGGGCTGGCTGAGAGTCTGCTTGCAAACCCTGCGCTGGATCCGCAGAGCGAGGCGGAAAAGTTCATCCGGCCGGCCTTCCAGACCCCTGAAGGGGACAACCCGGGCGCGAGCGACGTCAAAGCGGCCCTCGAGGGCGCACGCCACATTCTCATGGAAAGGTTTGCCGAGGATGCCGAGCTCCTTGGCGCATTGCGCGAGGAGCTGCGTGCGCGCGCGCTGATGGTCTCGAAGGTCGCCGAGGGCAAAGAGGAATCCGGGGCCAAGTTTCGCGACTACTTCGACTACAGCGAGCCGCTCGCCTCGGTCCCTTCGCACCGGGCGCTCGCCCTGTTTCGCGGCCGCAAGGAAGAGATACTGCGCCTCGCATTGCAGCTACCGGAGGACCTGCAGCAGTCCAGAGCGGCGGAAGGCGCTTCGGCGCGCGCACAGAGCGTTGAGCCATCCGCCTTCAACGCCTGCGAGCGCAAGATCGCCGTGCGATTCCAGGTTGCCGATCGCGGCCGGGCGGCAGATCGCTGGCTGCTGCAGACGGTGAGGTCCACCTGGCACGTCAAGCTTGCATGGCAGCTCGAGGGCGAGCTCTTCACCGCCTTGCGGGAGCGCGCGGAAGAGGAGGCCATCCGTGTATTCGCGAGCAATCTGCACGATCTGCTGCTGGCCGCCCCGGCCGGGCGGCGCGCAACTCTGGGGCTGGATCCCGGCCTGCGCACGGGCGTCAAGGTGGCCATCGTCGACGATACCGGCAAGCTTCTGGACACTGCCACCGTCTATCCGCACGCGCCACGCAATGACTGGGAAGGAGCGCTGCGCGAGTTGGGAGGCCTGATCCTGAAGCACCGTGTCGATCTCATCAGTATCGGCAACGGCACGGCCTCGCGCGAGACCGACAAGCTCGCCGCGGAGCTCATCCGCAAGCTTCCCGATGCCAAGCTCACCAAGGTCGTCGTCTCCGAGGCGGGCGCGTCGGTCTACTCCGCCTCCGAGCTCGCATCGCGTGAATTCCCGGCCGTCGATGTCAGCCTGCGCGGAGCGATCTCCATCGCCCGGCGCTTGCAGGACCCGCTGGCGGAGCTGGTCAAGATCGATCCGAAGTCGATCGGTGTGGGGCAGTACCAACACGACCTCAGCCAGACGCGCCTGGCGCGCTCTCTGGAGGCCGTGGTCGAGGATTGTGTCAACGCCGTCGGCGTGGACGTCAACACCGCCTCTGCGGCGCTTCTGGCGCGCGTCTCGGGCCTGTCCGGATCGTTGGCCGAGGCCATCGTGCGCCATCGGGACGAGCATGGCGCTTTCGCCAGCCGCGAAGCGCTCAAGAAAATCCCCCGCCTGGGCGCGAAGACCTTCGAGCAGTCGGCAGGTTTCCTGCGCATCCCGAACGGTACGCAGGCGCTCGACCGATCCGCGGTTCACCCGGAAGCCTATCCGATCGTCGAGCGGATCCTCGCCGACCTGCGCCAGCCGCTGGGGGAAGTCATGGGCGATGCGCGGCTGCTGCGCGAGGTCGACGCCACTCGCTACACGGACGAGCAGTTCGGCCTGCCCACCGTGCGCGACATTCTGCGCGAGCTGGAGAAGCCGGGCCGCGATCCGCGGCCGGAGTTCAAGACGGCGACATTCCAGGAAGGTGTGGAGGATCTGAAGGATCTGCGGCCCGGCATGCTGCTGGAGGGGGTCATCACCAACGTGACCAACTTCGGTGCGTTCGTGGACATCGGAGTGCACCAGGACGGCCTGGTGCACGTGTCGATGCTGTCGCATCGATTCATCAAGGACCCGCGCGAGCTGGTCAAGGCGGGCGACATCGTCAAAGTCAAAGTGCTCGAGGTCGATCTGCGGCGCCGGCGCATTGCCCTTACGATGAAGCTGGATGCGGCACCCGCGGCACGTCCGCAAGCGGGCAGGGATCGCGCGGACAGCCCTCGCGACAATCAAGCTCGGGACCATCGCCCTGGGGACGGCCGTCCTCGCAGCGGCGGTCGCCCCGGCGACTCTCGAGACGACCGTTCGCGTGGCGAGCGACCGCGCCCCGAGCAGCCGCGCGGGGGCGATGGCGTCATGGCGGAGGCGTTGGAGCGGGCGATGCGCAGAGGGCGATAGAGGCGACTACAACCTGACAGTCACCAGCCATGCGCCGGCGCCGATCATGGCGATTCCAAGCCAATTGACGAGCGACAATCGCTCGCCCAGAAAGACGACGCCGAAAACGGCAACGAGCACCACACTCAGCTTGTCCAGGGGAGCGACCCGAGAGGCGTCGGCGAGGCTCAGAGCACGGAAGTAGCAGAGCCAGGAAGCGCCGGTCGCGAGCCCCGAGAGCACCAGAAAGAGATAAGTCCGGCCGGACGCGTTGGCCACCGACCGCAGCTCACCGCTGATACTCACCATAGCCGTGAGCACCGCCAGGATCACGAGGGTGCGGATCAGCGTCGCGGCGTCGGGGTTGACGTGCTCGACACCGACCTTCGCAAAGACTGCGGTGAGGGCGGCGAAGCCGGCGGAGAGCAGCGCCCAGACGATCCACGCTGAGACCATCGCCCTCATGGCAGCGTGGTGGAGTAGGTCAGCATCGCGCCGCCGCCGTTCAATGGAATCACGTTGAGGCGAGAGGTCGATTGCAGAGAGCTGCCATGCCGATTCATGACGAAATGGGCGGTGGAGATTCCCAGGGCGGCCCCGGCGACAGTGTCGGAAAGCCAGTGGGCGTTGTGCTTCAGGCGTTCATAGGAAGTGACGGCGCCCAGGCCATAGCCGAGCAGCCGGCGGAGCCAGCGCACGTCGTCGCTGCCGGATTCGGCGAGCACCGTGCCGACGGTGAACGCCAGGGTGGAGTGGTAGGAAGGAAACGTGTTGCCGCCGCCGCCAAACTTGGTCGAATCGGCCGTGTCCTGCGGGCCGACGCGGCGCACCGCGAATTTCATCGCGTAGGTCGCAGCGGTTGCGAGCACGCCCGCTTCGAGCATCTCGCCCGTCTCGCGCTGCCCGTTGCTGTTGCGAATCAACCCTGAGTAGAGCCACGTCGCGCCGACAGCTGCCACCGTGGGCGCGATGTCCTGAAGATCGTGCGTGTTGGTGGAGGTCAGGTTGCCGGCGTATTGGCCAGTCGTGAAATGGCGGCGTACCTGGTCGTCGTAGTGGTGGGAGGCGGCGATCGCGGCGAGGGTGCCGCCGAAGTACATCCAATCCGTCGAGTCCCAGCGCACCGGCGCGGTGGCGTATTCCTTCACGTCGGTGAGGAAGCCGGAGAACGGCGGAGTCTTCGGCTCGCTCCCGGCATCCTGTGCCGTGGCCACCTGGGTGATGCAGACCAGCACGGCTGCACACGTGTACAGCGGCCAACGGCAGGAATTTAAATTCACGCGGACTCCTCGATCGATGCGGCTATGGTATCCAACCCACGCGCCCTGTCGCCAGTTACCGACAGCACACCTTGCCGGCAGCTTACGGCGCGCACTCTCTTTCCAGTCTGACGTCAACCGATTGCGTTCTCGTTCGCTTTGCACTCTCAAACGTCCCGAAGCGGAACGTTCGGCCCACGACATCGCAAGCGGAGGAACCGGACATGTCAGTCAAATTGATCGCCCACGCCGTCTGCAGCGCACTGCTCCTGAGCCTGTGCGCCTGCGGTGGAGGCGGGGACTCCCAGACTTCCAGCCCGAGCAGCGCCGGCGGCACCACTCAATCCAGCTCCGGCTCGATGGATCTCCTGATGAGCGATGATAGCGCCGAGGATTGGGCGACGATCGGCGTAAAGGTACTGAGCATCGCACTGGTACCGCAGGGCGGGGGAAGCGCGGTGACCGTCTACACCGCGCCCTCGCAGGCCCCGATGATCAACCTGGAGGAGCTGGATCAGCTCGCCGAGATCCTCGGCAATGTCAGCGTCCCGGTGGGCACCTATACCGGGGCGATCCTCACCGTCGGGGGCAACCCGGGCGATGTCGCCCTGACGGTGTCAGCCGACCCCGAGTCGGGCTTCGACGGCACGGCCGGCGCGAGCATTCCAGCGAGCCAGATTCAGATTCAAGGCGGGCAGGGCAGCGCGCCCAATCGCACCGTGCCCATCTCCGTGAGCTTCGCTTCGCCGCTGGTGGTGACCAGCGGACAGAACAACGCCCTGGACCTGGAGTTCGACCTCAACCATCCCGCCTTCCTCATCGGGCACACCCCGCCCGCCGCCGCCGGCGCGACCCTCTGGGCGGTGAATTTCAAAGGGCCCGTACGGCATCGCCCGATCCATGACATCGCACGCCTGGTGCTGCGCCACACCTACGGCACGGTCGCAGCGGTCGCGAGCGACAACGGCTCGATCACAATCGACAAGGACTTCCCGGTCCTTCCGGCGAGCACTCCGGAGACCGCGATCTCCGATCCGTCACGGCAGTTGACGATTCGCGCCGACGCCACCAACGGCACGCTGTTCTACGACGTCGACGCCAAGACCCGCACGAGCATCAAGGACTTCTCGGCCGAGGCAGCGACGCTGGCCGGCAAGTACGTGCGCATCGCGGCCCGCTTCCAGCCCGACGGCACACTCGTCGCCGTGCGCATCTGGGCGAGCTCGACGTTCAACAGCGTGTGGTTGAGCCCCGAAGGGCACGTGCTGCACGTGAACGCGACCAACACCCGCATGTGGGTCTCGGATGAATCCGGGGTCGCGGTACCGCTGGTGGTGAACGCCAATACGCAGTTCTATTTCCGGACGCCCGCGAATGCCCAGGCCGATGCCACTCCCATTGGCACCGGAACGGCGTTCCTGGCGGCCAACGAGCTGGTGCGCGGCTTCAAAGTCCACGTGAGCGTCGTCGATCCGCTGGCCAATCCGCTGGTTGCGGACACTGTCGACATCGAGACTGCAACCTACAGTGGGCGTATCTCAGCGGCAGGCAGCACCGGATTCATCTACACGCGTGCCTTTGCCACGGCCTCGGACGACTACACCATGGCGCTGGATTACATCGCCAATGCGACGGCGAACGGAACTGACGCAAGCGGTAACGCCATCACCGGCTTCAAGTGGTGGAACCTCACATATCCGACGCTCGTGACGAGCGGCGCCAACGCCATCTCCGACTACGTCGCCGCCACCAATGGTGGCGTCAACTTCGGGGGTACGGCAGGTGCGGTCACGGCGTGGGGTCTCTCGAACGTCATCTGGAACGATCCGGCTGACGCAATGGGGTGGTCGGCCCGCTGGACCGTGCTGGTGCCCACGCCGATCCCCCTGGGTACTGTCGCCGCGGGGCTGGCGAACGATGCGTTCACCATGACCGTCGCTGGCGGAGCCAATCCCGCCACGGTCGATGTGAGCACGACGTCCGGCTCCGCGACGCTCGTCTATCAGGTGGATCGCACCAACGGCATCGTGTCCGTGAGCCCGCTCGACATCACGACCTCCGCCGGTTTGACCGCATTGACGAACGGCCTGTCCACCGGGGCCACCGTCAAGGTCTACGGCGTGCCGCAGGCTGACGGAACACTGAAGGCCTACGTGCTCACGTACTACACCGGCGACAAGCCGATGAACTGATCGGAATCCGGCCAGCCCACCGGTCGCCGGACCGCCGCTGGCTCACTGCCAGGACCGCCAGGCAAGGTCGTACCTTGCTCTGGCGGTCGCTCTTTTGCGGCGGAGCACCGAGCCGCGCGTCCCCCATACGCCTTTACATAGCTCGGCTCGCGGCCGGCCGCCGCCACGAAGTTCTTCTCGATCCCGACCGCTCGCGGGTCACAGGAAGCCGTTCGTCGGATCGACCGGCCGAGCGTGACCAAAATCCCACTTTTCACCCGATTCCCTTGGGTACATTGCCGCCCGTACTGCAACGGCCGCGTCGTACCGCGGCGACGGCAGCAGCCACAACGAGGCGCAGCAGAGTGAAACGGGAAAGGGGCTTCACACTGGCAGAGCTGATGGTGACTCTGACCATCATGGGGATCCTGTTCGCCATCGGGGTCCCCTCGTACCGCAACGTCACCAAGAGCAACCGCCTGTCCGCGGAAATCAACGGACTGCTCGGTGACCTGCAGTTCGCGCGCTCGGAGGCGATCAGGGAAGGCCAGCAAGTCAACGTCTGCGTACCGGCTACGAACCCTCCGCCGACGGCCGGGACCACCTGCTCTGCCTCCGGGACTGCCTGGACGGGCGGTTGGGTCGTGTGGGTGGACTTCAACGCCGATAACACCATCACTCCCAATGAAGTTCTGCGCGTCCAGGCCCCCATCACCTCCGGCGACGCCGTCGTGCCGAGCAACGCCCTGGCCAGCCTGAGCTTCAACCGGGAGGGCTTCGCTCTCGGGTTCGGAGGGACCACTTTCGTTGCGAAGGACGCGACCGCGAACGCCAAATTCACGCACTGCCTGCAAGTGACGACCGTCGGAACGGTGCGAACCATGACGCCCACCACCGACACGACCGGCACCTGCCCAACCACATGAGTGCGTTCATGAACATCACTGCAGGTCAGCGCCGGGCGACCCGCGGCTTCACCTTGATCGAGGTGCTCGTCGCCCTGATCGTCATCTCCGTCGGCCTGCTCGGCATCGTGGGCATGGAGGCGCTGGCCTTGTCGAGCTCCAGCAGCGCCCGCATGCGGTCGCTGGCCTCCATCGAGGCTGCGAGCATGGCCGCCGCCATGCACGCCAATCGCGTGTTCTGGTCGGCCAACGTGATCACCGTAATCCTTTCCGGTCAACCGGCGGCTGTCACAGCCCCCACCACGCTCGCAGGCGGCGGCGTTAATGACTGCAATGCGACAACCACGCCCGCTTGCGTGCCAGCTGCGCTGGCTGCCGCCGATCTGGCGAGGTGGGGTCAGGCACTCAGCCAGGTTCTTCCCAACGCGCAGGCGACCATCGACTGTCCCAATGGTCCGCCGCCGTTGTCATGCACGATCTCCCTCCAATGGACGGACAACATCGTGAACCTCAGCGCATCTCAGAAGACCGGCGCTGCCAACGCGAAATTCGCGAGCGACGCAAACCACAAGTACGTCCTGTACGTCCAGCCATGACAACAACCACACACCGCATGCGCGCTCCGCGCAGCCGGGCCTGCCAGGGCGGCCTGAGCTTGATCGAGCTGATGGTGACCGTCGTCATCGCCCTGTTCCTGCTGGCAGGCGTGGGCTACATGCTGCAGAACACCCGGCGCGCCTACACCAACCAGAATCAGCTGCAGCAGTTGCAGGATTCGCAGCGTCTGGCAATGACGCTGCTGGGGGATGTCATCCAGAATGCCGGCTACTTCCCCGACCCCACTCAGAACACCATCGACACCGCGCTGCCGGTGGTCGCGGGCACCTGGCAACAAGAGCAGGCGATCAACGCCGCGGCACAAACTGCTCCCGCCCCGGGAGACTCGATCACTGTGCGGTACATGACCACCGGCGGTGACGGCATCCTCAACTGCCTGGGCGGCTCGAACCAGCAGGCAACAGGCACGACGGACACTTACACCAATCAGCTCTACCTGACCGCCCCGGACGCCTCGGGCAGCAGCACGTTGCAGTGCAAGCTGACCGACACCGGCAATACGGTCAACAGCACGCAGGACCTGGTCACCGGGCTGACGAACATGCAGATCTGGTTCGGCGTGAAGACCTCCGGAACCGGTGACAACAACGTCGATACCTATCTGCGGCCCAGCGAGATGGGTACGGGCGCCAATTGGCTGAATATCACCTCGGTGCGCATCCAGCTCACCTTCCTGAATCCTCTTGCGGCCCCCAGCGCGCCCGCAGCCCAGAAAACGATCGATTTCGAGCGCGTGATCGCCGTGATGAGCCGGGCGGGAGTGACATGAGCACGAAGCTTAAAGGGTCGACAGTTATGCGCGAGCGCGGCATGGCGCTGATCACCAGCCTGCTGCTGCTGGTGGTCGTCACAATTCTCGCGGTGAGCATGTTCCGCAGCTTCGGAATCGAAGGAAAGATCGCGGGCAACGTCCGTGAGAAGCAACGCGCGCTGCTGGCCGCCGAGAGCGCCGAGCAATACGCGGAATGGTGGCTCCGGCAGGGCAGCAACTCCGCTGTGGGCTCCACCATCTGCAATACCAAGATGGATGCGAACAATAACGAGGGACAGATCTGCTCGAACACGCTCCCGATGCTGCTCGGCGGCATTGCCGGCATAGGCACCGGCACCTGGCCGACCTACACCGAATACACACCGCCCGGAATGCACGTCTCCTCCAGCAGCATCGATGGAGAGTCGTACTACGCCGCTCCGCGGTTCTACATCTCCGATCTCGGATCCAACAAGGACGGGAGCGGAGCGGAAGTCTTCGAGATCGATGCCCTGGGGTACGGCGCAAGCCCGAATACGGTCGCCGTCGTCCAGAGCACCTTCATCGTGAACCAAGGTGTCCCATGCTACAGCTGCTCCCCGTGATGCGCCTCAAG
>Ga0207652_10003726_pt1 | contig 12510 bp, 14 predicted proteins | sample KBSC63BmetaG_FD_184334 | JGI IMG/M metagenome (GOLD analysis project Ga0207652, IMG submission 184334) | Corn rhizosphere microbial communities from Kellogg Biological Station, Michigan, USA - KBS C6-3B metaG (SPAdes) (version 2) | ecosystem: Host-associated > Plants > Roots > Rhizosphere ... | reverse complement strand
CAATGGTTGTATTCGGGATGAATGGCCCCACCTGCATTTGTTTGTTGCTCTAGCTGAATGAGGGCCTCGAGAACTTCGCGTGCGGGTTTGTCGTCCGCTCCGAACCTTATCTTTGCCACTCCCCACCTACGTCGATGGCCCGCGTCGTGGCGGTGTCCATGGCGCGAATTGCTCCGTCGCGCAATCATGGAGCGCATTCGTGAAGACCGTTGAGCGGGATGCGTCGGCAGCCGCGGTACCCGCAGCATCATGTCAACTCCTTTCACCCTCTTCCTGCGAGACTCAGTGGAATGCCCGTTTGTTCGTCGCGACTGGCACCCGGCTAATCTAACTTTTAGAATGCTCCACGATGGCGCAGACTTGGACGACATTGACTACCGCCGATTTTGTAAGTCTCGGCTCACGTCCTTGGCTGGAAATCGATTTCCCGCAGGCTCTTCATCGCCTTTGACCACAGGCCCAGGAAGCCTTCAGCGAGTTTCTCCGTTAGCTCGTGGTCGCGGACCAGCAGCGACGCAAATCGCCCCTCCGGTATAAATGGGTGATCCAAAGGCAGGACAACCAAATCCTCATCTACGACATGAAAGGGATGACCCAATTCGCCTGAGTAGCGGACGCCCGTGACAGGTTCGAGTTGTGCTTTGTATTTGCGGAGAAAACTCACGAGTTTTGGAGCGGTCTGATATGAAAAGCCAAATACGACACGATGGTCAATCTTCTGTTCAGTGGTGTTACGGGCAATACGGCGAAGAATGGGAAATCCCCGGCCGGTTAATTGGTCCATAGCGGTTAAATCGCCTTGTTCCAGGTAAGACCAGACTCGCTTCTTAGCAGTTGTTAGCTGTATCAAGTGGCGTTTGACGTGGCTCTCGATTCCGAGCGACAGATCGACGAACGCCTTGCGTCCTCGGATGCGCTCGCGATAAGACACTAGCGTTTTTCTAAGTTTCTCGGTTTGCACCGAGAATTGCTCTGCCTTTTGTCGCGCAATACCAATCAGGCGATCCGCAACTTCGTCGCCCGGAAGCGCAGAGTAAAGCCGCGGCCGCGTTGGCTGGATTTCCGCCAATCCGAGTCGCGCCAGTTTCTCCATCGCCTGGTAGATCTTTGAGGACGGGACTTCGCCTTCCCGGCACAGCGTTTCAGCGTCCGCTACCCCTTGAATCATGAGCGTTGCCAATGCTTTTTCGCTCATAGAGTGTCAGCCGATTTCTTCGAGCAAGTCCAAATCCTGCCAGCGCATCAATAGTTTTCTACTCCATAGAGTAGTTGAAAGTAAACCCTGATTCCCATACGCTCCAATCAATCCTGGGGAGGAGAGATGAAACAGAACGCTCAAGTAATGCCTATGATCACAGTTGATTCCGTGGACCAGGCGCGCGCCTTTTACGTCGATCAACTGGGTTTCGGACACATGATGGGAATGCTCGGCAAAGATGGGCATCTCGACTTCTGCACTGTCACGCTCGGTGGTGCCAAGGTGATGCTCATGCGTCCCCGGCAGCCTACACAGGGAACGAGTGCCACCTCGTCCAAACGTCCGGTAGAGATCTATCTCGAAGTTTCGGACGTGGACACCTACTACAAGCAACTCGCCTCTAAGGGAATCGAGATCACGTCGTCTTTGACGGACCAGTGGTGGGGCGACCGCACTTTCACGGTCATGGATCCGTTCGGATATCAAATTTGGTTCTATCAGACTTTCGGCGAACCGATCCCACCAAAGGGAGCCAAGCTCGTTTAGCGATTGCACAGACACAAAGAAGAAAGGAGTCACGGTGTATGAATGCCATGTTGACTGAATTTCTCGAGGAAGCCGTTACTGCCAAGCGTGTACTAGAAAGAGTGCCATCCGAAAAACTGTCATGGAAGCCACATGCCAAATCGATGTCGCTCGGGCAATTGGCCTTACACATTGCGACGATTCCGGCCAATCTGACAAAACTCACTCTCCTTGACGAGTTCGATGCCTCGCAAGCCAACTTCACTCCGCCCCAACCGAAGGATCTCAGTGAAATTCACGCGGCGCTTGAACAGAGTGTGCGTTCCGCCGAAGAATACCTGGCGGGAATGGCCGAGACATTTGCGAACGCCAACTGGCGCTTGACGAAGGGCGGCAAAGAACTCTTCAGCAGACCGCGCATCGCTGTGCTGCGCTCAATCATGCTGAATCACTGGTACCATCATCGCGGCCAGTTATCCGTGTATCTTCGCCTGCTTGATGTGCCGGTTCCAGTAATCTACGGCCGTAGTGCTGACGAGAACCCGTTCAGGTAAGGCAGTTCTTGCGGCACCACCACCAGCGAACTATGTCATTCCACGAAATCTTGGCAGAGCGACTCCGCTCCATCTTGCAAGGCAGCTATATCGTCGAGAAGAGAAAAATGTTCGGCGGATTGGCTTTCATGGTCAACGGGCACATGTGCTGCGGAATCGTTGCGAATGACCTGGTTGTCCGCACTGGACCGGAGGCATTTGAACGAGCACTTTTGCAGCCCCATTCTCGTCCCATGGACTTTACGGGCCGCCCAATGAAGGGCTTCGTCTTTGTTGCTGCTGCCGGTTTTCAATCGGACCGGGACTTGAAATCTTGGGCAAAACGCGGATTGGACTTTGTCTTGGCTCTATCGCCCAAGTAATTGTCCGGAGCAACAAGAACCGTAACCTCTGCTGTCTCGTCACCACGAGAACGCTTGCGAACCGCCAAATACCGGACCACTGACTCGCCTTTTAACGGCGAAGGTGACAAGGAAGTCAACATAGCCATCGCAATGGAAGGAAAGTCCAAGGAATTTTTGATTATGGTAGTTATGAGATTCGCTACCACGTTTGAGTGTTTAATTTCAGACCGTCGATTTGGAAATTGCGCGGAGCCGAAAACATGGAAAGTGGACCGTGATGGCTTCGCCGTGCTGCACGCATTTTTTGATCGTATCGAAATTCAGGAGACCAAGGCGCTCGTCGAAACAGCCCTGCGCCTTCCACGACATTCTTTATGTGATCGCCCGCACAATATTCTGGTACCGCTACGGTGGTGTGATCCCCTTGTAGGAGCTTCTGGCGATTTCTGAGCGTCGACTGGAAGTGCTACGGGCCGTGTCTGGCGGTCACGACCTCAGATGGATTTCCGGCTACATCAGTACGGACTCGGATTACCGTTGATAAATTCGCTTTCGACTCCGATCCGCAGTGAGGAGTTTACTCAGAGTAGCGCGCGATTAATCAACATCGATCGCCGCCCTCTTATTACGGGCAATCTGTTCTACATTAGCGCCGGAGGCTGCAACATTACGTAGTTTTGAAATCGGAACGTCTGCGCGGCGAGGTCGTTAAGAAGTTGATGAGGCCTAACGTGCTTCTGATTTAGATGCCCATTTCGTGTACGTCTGGCGGAGGTAGAGTTTGAATCTCTGATCCGGACTCAACGACCTCAACGTAACATCTTTGGAACGAAGCGTAACACCAGTTCACATTGATTTTGCTTGTCGAGTGTGGATTTCTGGTTCATTGTCGGCAACCGTCGGCCGAAGCTGATTGCCGAGGTGCGCTGGAAGGGATATAAGAGCGCGATCAGTGCCTGATCAACGCCTGAACGGCCTCTTTATATTGGCGGCCCGTCGTGAGCCGTGTGCCACCGCGTAGTTCCATCTCATAGGCCGCTCATCATCGGATGGACGGCAACAATCCGTGAAAGATTGACAATTCGGCAGCGATGAACGCGCCGGAATTTCCGCGGATCAAGCCGCTTCTCAATGCTGGTCAGCGTCTCCCCGAGCAGGTGCTGACGAGTCGCGCAATGGAGCTGAACGTAGTTATTGGCGGATTCGATCCAGTCGATCGAGTCCACGGGCACGAAGTCGAAACGCCCTCCGTTACGCACCACGATGCGTTCGGCCCAGTTCTGCTCGCTGGACTCGAGCAACGCCTCCAATCGAGCCGCCAGTTGAGCTTGGTCGCGTGAAGCGATGCGATCTCTCACTCGGCTGATCATCGCTCGTCCGAGCTACAGCCGACGGGGACCAGCGCGCACTGCATTCCCTTTACGAGCAAACGCATCGAATCGTTTTCACGTTGATCGTGCGGATAACCATGAATCGGGAAACAGCCGAAGAAGTCACACTCGATGTGTTCTATGAAGTGTGGCGAAAAGCCTCGACTTATGATCCGGCGAACGGATCGGTCGTGGGCTGGATCATGAATCAGGCGCGTTGTAGGGCCATTGATCGCCTGCGGTTCGATCAGAGGAAAAAACGAGTGAACGCGTACCCGCACAGCTTGGGGCCGACAACAGACATTGTGGATCCTCAGCAAGCCTGTTTGTTTGAGGAGCAGAGTCGCCTGCTGCAGAATGCGCTGGAGGTCCTGACTCCAGAAGAACGAAATGCAATCGAAACCGCGTTTTTCTCTGAATTGACATATGAACAAACGGCGAGGAAGTTGAATCAACCTCTCGGAACCGTGAAGACACGAATCCGCTGCGGACTGCTAAAACTTCGAGAGGCACTGAAAAGAAATTGGAAGGAAGTAGAGGCCGGATGAACTCAAAACCGAACATACACGGTCAAGACCATCAGGACCTCTTGTTCTTGTTTGTACTGCAGGCGCTTTCTCCGCGCGAGATTGCTTCAGTTCAGGCTCAGATCTCATACTGCGAGGACTGCCGGCGGGAAATCGAAACGCTCCGGCCCATTGCCCAGTCGTTTGTCGGCTGGTCCACCGATGTATTGCGCCCCGCCGAGTCGCTCTGGGATCGGCTCGCGAAGCGAATCGCAAGCGAAGGGGCCGCACCGCTATTAGTGCCTCCATTGACAGTGCCGGTCAAACCAGATTGGGAGGAGGCGGCGCCCGGTATCCACGTAAAAATCCTCGCAAAGAACGACGACAGCGACAGCGTGAGCATGTTGGTCAGGCTTGATCCAGGAACTGATTATCCCGGACACACGCATGCTGGAATCGAAGAATTGCATCTTCTCCACGGTATTTTGAAGGTGGATGACAGAACTCTATATCCCGGCGATTTCATCCATAGCGAGGCGGGCAGCGTCGATCACCGTGTGTGGAGTGAAACCGGCTGTACTTGCTTTTTGATGACCTCTACTAAAGGGCCCTTTTCTGATTCTTGCTTTCTTTTAAAGTGTAGACCTAATCACTTTTGGGGCGTAGCTTCTCCGTTTCCAACTACAAGCCATGGGCCCACACCGCGAAACGGTTGGGGGCTTATCATTAACAGGGAGTGCAACTTTCGCGGCTACTAACCCCTATCCCCTCAAGAAAAAGACCTGTGTGCTAATCGCCAGCTGGCGACCTTGCGATTCCGCGATTTTTTTTGCGCGCGCCTTAAACAGCTCCGTAACTGAATAGTCTGTGGCATTCCTGCTGGAGAAAACCGCCAACGACAGGGACTCGGTGATTTCCTTTCTCAAAGACAAGCCGGCAGGGGATAAGGCAAGCGCGCCATTTGTAGTCTTCCTTACCGCTCGTGCGCCCATACGCGTCAATGTCTTCTTGGGAAACGCCGTACACGACCGCACCGATCCTTGACCACACACCGGCGCCCGCGCACATCGCGCAGGGTTCGTGGGTAGAGTAAAGCACGAAGTCGGGCAGATAGCGACCATACCCGCTCGATACGTATTTGAGCGTTTCCAACTCCACGTGCTTGATGCTTGAACCCGAGGTTTTCACCCGGTTACCGGCGCTGGCAATGACCAGTTCGTGCTTGCCCTGAAGGCGCGTAATTACGGCGCCAATGGGATAGTCGCCTCGGTCACGGGCTCGTTTGGCCTCCGCAATGGCCAGTTCCATGAACTTCTTTTTCGGCTTGTAGGAAGCGGGAACCATGTGAGTAGAAAGCATTTCAGAACGAATTAATCCACCGGCCGCGAGACACTGTGGGGCGACCTGCCACTTACGAATGTACAGATTGATTAGCCTGGCCGGCCGGTCCGCTTAATCCGTTTTGGTATTCCCTTTTCCGCTACTAGGCGGCGCAGTCATCAGTTCGACGTACATTCGATAAAACTTTTCCGTGTTCAGGTCGAATTGCACCGTTGCCAGCTTCCACCAGGATGGCACCTTCACTTCTTTCTCTACGAAGATGGTCTGCCCATAGCTCGCCCCATGATTGATCTCGATATTCGTGTACAGTTCCTTCTGCTCCGTAATAATGCTCGGATCCAGAAATGCTGCCACGGAAATCTCGTCCCACATATAGCTCGGCTGTGAGTACTTCTTCAGGTAATCTGTCAGTGGGGTGTTCACCTGCGACACCTTCGCTTGTACCTCATCCGATAGTCGGGTCTTCACCGAAATGTCCACGGGCGTAACCGTAATTTTCTTCCACGGGGCACTCATCACGATTCGTACCGCCTCTGGATCGAACCACCAGTTAAATTCACGACGGCCATTAATCCGGTGTACGCCCCCCTTGCCCACATTGAAACCGCCACCCATCAAAACCAGCTGTTTCGACAGCGTCACTACTTCAGGATCCAACCGAATAGCCAGCGCGATATTAGTCAGCGGACCGCCAGCCCAAAGCGTCACCTCACCCGGGTACTTGTGCACCATCCGGATGATGAAATCCGCCGCGTTTTCGTTGGAAGCCTTGGTTGTGGGTACACCTTCCGGCATAATCGGAACCAAACCTGAGTCGTGATAGGTTCGATCTGTCCATGCCCCCTTGAAGGCGAAAGAGCCAAACTGCTTTTCCCAGAGTTTAGACTCCTCCCGAGAATTGACGAGTGGAGTTTGCGCTCCCATCATGACAGGAATATCAGAGCGCCCTGCCAGCTCAAGAGCTCGCAGTGTGTGTGCAGCCTCCTCTTTGACCCACTGGTCGCCGGTAAGCAGGGTCACGCCCAAAACGTCGACTTGCGGCGACTGAGCAAACATAAGAATGGCGTTAATGTCCGTCGAAGCGGGCCCACGTGCGTCCTGATCGATGATCACTTTTGGCTTTTGAGCCAGCGCGATCGTGGCGAAAGCCATCAAAATCATCGCGAATCTTGTCGCCTTCCCAATCCAGCTCTTCATCATTTCCCTCATGGCAGTAGCATCTTGACGTTTATTTAGCACTCACCCTTTTTACGAACATCTCGATGAAACGATTGAAGTCGACGTCGTACTGGACTGAGATTTTTACCGCTCCCTCGCCGCCTTCCCAGGGATGTTTCGCCCCAAGCGAGGTTCCGTAGTCGGGGCCGTGATTGATGTCGATGTCGACATAAAGGTCCTGGGCCTTCACCAGTGTGGGATCGATGAGACTTGCAACCGTCAATTGGTCGTACATTTGGCTGTGTACGTCAGGATGCTTCTCGTAGAAAGGCCCCATGGTCTGCTTGATCAAGCGTGTCAGAGGTGTATCGGCTGCGATGATCTCGTCAAACCACTGCTTCGAGAAATCTGTCTTGGCGGTAACGTTAAGTGGGGTCAAGATGATCGGAATTCCCGAGCGGATCACAACCTGGGCAGCCTCCGGATCGACCCAGAAGTTGAATTCGGCGTTTGGTGTCACATTACCCCCGCCGTTAGGCAAGGATGCAATTGCGCCACCCATGATGACGATCTTTTTGACCTTTTTCGCGAAGCCTGGTTGCTGGCGAATAGCTGTTGCAATGTTTGTCAGCGGTCCGATTGCGATGATCGTAATTTCGGTTGGATTTTGTTCTACGGTGCGGATTATGAAACTCACCGCGCTCTCAGTCTCCGGGAGCTTCTTAGCGAATCCGCCCGGAGGAGGAGGTGGTGCCTCGTCAGACCACCATTTGCCGTGTACCCTGGTGGCAAATTCTGTCTTCTCATGCATCCAGGGCCGATTGGCCCCTTGATAGACGGGTATATCCGTGCGTCCCGCAATTTCCAGGACCCGCAACGCATCGAACGTCGCCTGTTGTACCGTGGCATTTCCCGCGACAGTAGTGACTCCAAGGATCTTTAGTTCCGAGGACTTCAGCGCGAGAATGAGCGCCGTTCCATCATCCTGAGGAGGTACCGAAAAATCCGTGTCGAAGATCACTTTCTGCACCGATGTGCTCTTCGAGTCGATACTGGAACTTTCAGTGCGGCCGAAGCTCGGAGCTAAAGACGATAGAAAAAGGCACAGAACGACAAAAATACGTAGGTTCAATTGGTGCATCTCTTTCTTTCTCGGAACGAAGATATGTTTTTGAAATCAGCCAGACCTCAGCGAACGCTCGCTGTCTGTGCAGCTTTCACAGGCAATGTCATCAAATGGACGTACATTTGGTAGAACTTTTCCGTGTTCAGGTCGAACTGGACAGTAGCGAGCTTCCACCAGGAAGGAACTGAGGTCCCTTTCTCGACAAAGATGGTCTGACCATAGCCCGCGCCATGGTCGATATCGATATTGACGTAGAGCTCTTTCTGGTCGGTGATGATGGTCGGATCCAGGAAGGCGGCAACTGCAACCTCGTCCCACATGTAGCTGGGCTCCGAAAACTGCGTGAGATAACGGGTGAGCGGCGTATCGGTTTTCGATATTCGCGATTGAAGCTCCGGGGTCAATCCTGTTTTAACTGAAACGTCTAAGGGTGTGATGGTTACCTTCTTCCAATTCGCGCTCATTACAATTCGCACTGCTTCCGGATCAAACCACCAGTTGAACTCGCGGCGACCGTTAATCTCCTGAATTCCACTCTTCCCGACATTGAAACCGCCGCCCATCAAGACGAGCTGCCTGGCCAAAGACACAACTTCGGGATCTTTGCGAATTGCGAGCGCGATGTTGGTGAGTGGGCCGCCAGCCCAGAGCGTCACTTGGCCCGGGTACTTATGGACCATGCGGATGATGAAATCGACAGCGTGCTCATGCAACGGCTTAGTCGTCGGCTCGCCTTCTCGCAACGGCGGAATCAAATTGGGCTCATGGTAAAGAGCCGGGGTCCATGCCCCCTTAAACTCTAGTACTCCGAATTGACCCTCCCAGAGTTCAGATTCGTCCTTTGAGTTAATCAAAGGGTATTGCGCACCTTCGACCACCGGAACGTCGGTGCGACCCACAATCTCCAGTGCGCGCAGAGTGTGCTCGGCTTCTTCTCGTACCCACTGATCGCCACTAACAATAGTGACTCCGAGCAGTTCGACATCCGGTGACTGCGCGAACATGAGAATCGACTGCATGTCGGTGGAAGCAGGGCCTCGGGCATCCTGGTCTACGATCACTTTGGGCTTTTCGCCGAGGGCTAAAATCGAAGATGCCGTCAAGAGAAGAGCGAAGCTGGCGGCTCTGAGCATCGTCGAATTCATGTAGTTCTCCTTATAACAACAAGGTTCATATTGGCAGATGTATGAAACCCTTAGCTCGCTGAAACTGCCAGCGCGAGCGGAGCCGGGTCTCCACTGGGGCACTGGCACTGCCGACGAACGTCCAAATAGTGAAACGTTTCATTTGGAGGTTCACTTCGTATAGACTTCCGCTTGTTTGATGTCAAGTCTTTTTTGTCGCATCAACAGAAACGGCATTGCGCCGATATATCGGCTGTGCGCCGCCTATGGACAAAAAGAATGAATAGCGAACAAAACTTCTTGCATTCGGCTCAATGTACCGATTACATTGTGCGCAACATGAAACGTTTCATGTGATTGAGGGTTTGCGCCTTAGAGAAAGAGGCCTGCCCCGTAGCCGGATTGCCTCAATCAACATGCGTCGCAAACAAGCGAAGTAGCTGGCGTTGGGCCGATTCGACAATCTCGAGGAAGAATTACATGTTCACACCCGAAACACTCTCAACTGCCCTCATCATGATGATCACGAGCACCGTCTGCTGGGGTTCCTGGGCCAATTCCTACAAGCTGACGAAAAACTACCGTTTCGAACTTTTCTATTGGGATTACTCCCTCGGTATCTTCGTAATCTCCCTGATCCTTGCCATCACGCTAGGCAGCAGCCCCTTGAATCAGCATAGCTTCCTTGCAAATCTACACTCGGCTGATCGCAGTAACTTTGTGTACGCGATGATTGGCGGATTCATTTTCAATATCGCCAACCTTCTGCTTGTCGCAGGCATTGAGATCGCAGGACTCGCGATCGCCTTTCCGCTTTCGATCGGTATTGCGCTTGTGCTTGGTGTGGTGATGAGTTATGCCATACAACCGAAAGGTAGCGCTTCCCTCCTCGGGGTGGGTGTAGCTCTGGCACTCCTGGCGGTCATCTTGATTGGCAAGGCCTATGGAGCACTGCCCGGCACTGGAAGGTCCGTGACACGTCGAGGCATCATAGTCTGCATCATTTCTGGTCTTTTAATGGGATCGTTTGCGCCTTTTGTAACTCGCGCACTCACTGCCGGACACACCCTGACGCCTTATAGCATTGGTGTGTTCTTCACGCTTGGAGCGCTGTTTAGCTGCTTGATTGCGAATTCGTACTTTATGCGACATCCACTAGTGGGTGCTCCGGTGAACTTGTCTGGCTACTTCGCAGCACGGCCGCTCTATCACGTGCTTGGCCTGGTCGGCGGCGTTGTTTGGGGATTAGGAACGGTGTTCAATTTTGTAGCAGCAAGTCTCGTAGGCGTGCCCGTTTCCTACGCTATAGGCCAGGCTTCGCCAATGATTGCTGTCCTCTGGGGAGTTTTTGTGTGGCGTGAATTTCGAGGAGCTAATGCTACCGCCAAAGCCTACTTGGGTGGGATGTCAGCGTGTTATGTGCTGGCGCTGATTATGATTTCGCGAGCCTATCAATGACAGTAGTCGTCCCAAGCTGCGAGGTTGTGGGACAAATCAAATTGCACTTGAAGAGAAAACATGGCCAATAGAACGATCACCATCATGGGTATTTTTGTTGCCGATCTAACGTTCAGAACAACCCACATGCCAGCCTGGGGAGAGACGATTCTGGGCTTAGGCTTCAAGCTCGGACCCGGTGGAAAGGGTTCTAATCAGGCCGTTGCTGCAGCGCGTCTAAACGGGCAAGTGGACTTTATTAGCAAGCTTGGACGGGACACTTTCGGCGATCTTGCTCGCGAAATTTACAGGAAGGAAGGAATTCAGACCAGTTTCCTCCTCGAAACGGACCATCATGCGACGGGCGCGGCGAGCATAGTGGTTGATCACGTGAAAGGCGAGAACGCAATCATCGTCTTTCCTGGTGCTTGTTCGGAGCTTACAACCACCGAGGTCGAGCAGGCTCGTGAGCTAATCGCGGCATCTTCGATTTTCATGACGCAACTGGAGCTACCGGTTCCGCTTGTGCAATATGCCTTGGAAATGGCGCATCAGCTTGGAGTACCGACAATTTTAAACCCTGCGCCCGCTCTGCCGATACCGGAAGAGCTTTATGCGTTGTGTGACTACATGACTCCGAACGAAACGGAGGCCTCTCATCTTTCCGGCAAACGGGTTACAGGACCCGACGATGCCGAACTCGCTGCCGACATATTACTGGCGCGCGGAGTTCGTAACGTAGTCATCACGCTTGGAGCAAGCGGTGCTTTTGTGAAGAACGCAAACCTGACAGCACATGTGCCCGCCTTCGAAGCCGGTGCTGTTCTGGAAACCACGGGCGCAGGAGACGCGTTCAATGGGGGTCTCGCGGTTGGACTCTCCGAAGGAATGGATTTGATCGAGGCCACCCGCTTCGGCTGTGGCGCCGCTGGGATCTCGGTCACTCGCAATGGAACTGCCCCATCGATGCCGACAAGAGAAGAAGTAGAAGCACTCTTGGAGAAGTGTGTTGGATAAAAACGGCGGGCATCAATCGATCTCTGCAGCGCCGAGTCAGGATATCGCCGTCGCCAATCATTCTGGCAGCGCTCCTGCAGACCAGCATTCATCACATAACCAGGGCATCCCCCTTGATCTCGATTGGGTAGATTCCATTCGCGCAAATACCAGTGCGATTGAGCGGCGAGCACAGACGCTGGTTCAACGACGTACCGTGAAGAAAGAATGGCAAGCGGCCTGGCTGTTGCGTTCGATCGCCTGTACGGATCTCACCACTCTTGCCAGCGATGACACAATTGAACGGGTCCGTCGTCTTTGTGCAAAGGCACGGCAACCCGTCCGCCAGGACGTGATTCGAGAATTGGGAGTTCCGGATTTGCAAATCAAGGTCGCGGCAGTTTGTGTCTATCACGCCTTTGTGGAAGCCGCCGTCCGAGCGCTTGAGGGTAGCAATATTCCTGTTGCGGCCGTGTCAACCGGCTTTCCAGCAGGTCTTTCGCCGTTAGCCGAGCGTCTAGCCGAAATCCGCAGTTCCGTTGATGCGGGAGCTCGGGAGATTGACGTGGTGATCAAGCGTGCCTACGTTTTTGCCGGAGAATGGACCGCCCTCTACGATGAGATTGCCGCTTTTAAAGCAGCCTGTGGTTCGGCCCACCTGAAGGTCATTTTAGGTACTGGTGACTTGGCGACTCTACGAAATGTGGGCCGCGCGAGTTTGGTGGCAATGATGGCGGGCGCAGACTTTATCAAGACATCTACAGGCAAAGAAGCAGTGAATGCAACCTTGCCGGTCGGCTTGGTGATGACCAGAGCAATCCGCGAATATGT
>Ga0207652_10003725_pt1 | contig 12512 bp, 10 predicted proteins | sample KBSC63BmetaG_FD_184334 | JGI IMG/M metagenome (GOLD analysis project Ga0207652, IMG submission 184334) | Corn rhizosphere microbial communities from Kellogg Biological Station, Michigan, USA - KBS C6-3B metaG (SPAdes) (version 2) | ecosystem: Host-associated > Plants > Roots > Rhizosphere ... | reverse complement strand
GTGGTTTTTGATACCGTCGGCGGCGATACAACAACCAAGTCATTTTTAGTACTTAAAAGCGGCGGTGTTTTAGTATCGATGGCCGGCCAGCCGGATGAGAAGCTGGCAACGCAAAAAGGAGTAAAAGCCATTGGCCAAGGCACAAAACCAACTACAGATAAGCTGCAAAAAATCGCCGAGTTAATAGACCAAGGTGCGCTAAAAGTTAATATAGATAAAGTCTTCCCTCTCGATCAAGCGGCAGACGCGCTAGGTTATTTAAAAGAAGCACATCCGCGCGGCAAAGTGGTCATTAAAATTAAATAAATCACACCCAATCCATGTGTACAATCATTGCGCTAAAGTTTAGCGTATGGTCAAATTAAGCTAATCCATGGCTTTTAATTCTAATGAATTTCCGAATATAAATCGCGAAAGAGACGCTTTTGCTCGATGGTCTTCAAGTGAAGGAGAGTCTCAGCGTGTTAGCCGGAATAATGCTAGCAATAATAAAGACAGCAGGCTACCAAAGAGGAGAGTTAGAATTCTTGGCCGTACAGTTATGCCAGTGGCGGATCCTAGAATAAAAAAGCCGCCCAGGTAGGATAATTATTAAACTTTAAAAATTTTAGCCTTGGATTTTGCGGGGTGGTTTTGGCGTTTGCTGTTTAGTTTGAGGTTTGGGAGCAGGCGGCGCATTTTGTTTAGCGGCAGGCACCGATTGTAATTTTGCGGGCTTAGACCCGCGGCCAAGAAAGTAGGCGGCCAAGAATGCAATTGCGCCAAGAGCTAAATAGATACCGCCAAAAATCCAGTAGTTTTTATCGACACTTTGCGCAACGTCAGTTGCTAATTTATGTACATTATTTTCGAGCAGTTTATTGTCCATATGAATTTTTGGAATGATATTATGCACTACAACGCGGCTGGCCCCCCAAGCAAACAGCAGCATAAACGCACCAACTACTACTAATGAACGGCCAATATGTCGCAGCCCTACCCTTTTTGTAGCGCTCAAAAAAATAATCGCTAAAATTGCCAGAACGGTTAATATAGGCAAAACAATTGGTGTTTTCTTTATTCGCTGAAACTGCTGGGGTGCTTTTTGCGCCTTGCTTTTAGTAAAAACCGACTGGCCGTTTGCAGCTTTAATGCTGCTCGATGTTATATCCGGATGGTCTAAAAATCCTTGGGCGTTTAGTACGTCATCTTTAGCCTGCTCGCCAACTTGGGCTGGCGTGACTCCCGGCGGCAGGCAGGTCGCGCTAAGCGGATCTGTAGTTGCCGGAATACTTGTGCAAACCGGCAACGTGGCGGCTCTTTGCTTGGCCGCCTCACCGACTTTTTCGGCAAATGTCTGCTTCGTGGAGCTTAAGTCCTACATTAAATCCGGTTGGGTAGTTTTGCCGTTTAGCCAATTATAAATCCCGTCTATAACTTTTTCAGATGAGTTTTGTATTACTTGCGGCGTGAATGACTCGTTGGCGGCTTTTTTAATAGCCGGGTCGGTTAAGTCGATTTGGCTGCCGTCTGCCTGGGTGGATTGTTTTGCCTGGTCCAGCGCGTTATTAACGACAGAATTGTAAATTCCACTATCCGACAAGGTTTGCTTAACAGATGCCGGGCTGCCGGCAACACGCAAAATTGCAAAATCAAAGGCAGTGGCAAATAAAAGCAATGGAAAAACTGCGCCGACAAGAACTAAAAGTGCTTTTCTCACAAAATGCATATGCTTTATTGTAAAAGACACTGTCCTTATAGCCAAGTGCTAGCGGCAGCTTTTAACTACCTATTCAACACTGTATAATATTACCTCGTGTTTGTGAGACACTTTCGAGTTTTAATTTCTGGCTTAGTTTTGGCTGCAGCTGTAGGCTGGGGTATCCACGCCAGCGCACCTGCAAAATCTATACATGCCAGTACCCGGCCACACCCCACAAAACCCACTACATCTATGGTTGAACCCAAACTCCCAGGTGATATTGGGGTTAATTTGGTAGCGCCTGCGCCGCAGTCCGAACCCCTGCCGCAGCCGCAGCCTGAGCCCGTCCCCGCGCCGCAGCCGGAAGCTACTCAGTGGCAAGGAGATCCAGAACCGGTCGCGGCTTCTCCGTCGCAAATTCCTGTATTGCTGCGAGTACCTACAGATAAGCCAGTGGTATTTTTAGGCATCGATGACGGCTTAGTAAAAAGTCCGGAAGCTTACGATTGGCTCACAAGCCACCACTTGCAGTTTACTTTATTCTTAGAAGACGATTTGGTAAGAAGCGATTACGACTACTTCCGCGGCCTTCAGGCGGCTGGCATGACAATTGAGGACCATACAATTTCTCATCCTGACCTTACGACAATGACGCTAGACCAGCAAAAAGCGGAAATTTGCGGTGCCGCAGATAGTTTTCAGGCAGCATTTGGCAGCCGCCCTACCCTGTTCCGCCCGCCTTATGGTTCCTATAACGACCTTACGCGACAAGCCGCGGCGGAGTGCGGGATGAAGGCTCTGATTATTTGGCATGCCAAAGCTAACGGCGGTGCAATCCAGTTCCAGGACGGCAACACAAGCCTTTTGCCCGGCGATATTGTGCTAATGCACTTTAGACCGGAATTTCTGCAAGACATGAAAGCCTTTACAGACCAGGCCTCGGCGGCCGGATTGCAAATAGGGCGTCTCGAAGATTGGATTCAATAGCTTTCCCCTGTAAAATAGTTTGCGGAAGGATGCAGGAGTGGTTTAACTGGCTTGTCTCGAAAACAGGTGTGCCGTTAAGCGGTACCGAGGGTTCGAATCCCTCTCCTTCCGCCATGTTGTAATTCTTATGATTTTTATAATCGACTCTGATATCATAAACGCATGGGACCTTTTTTAGTCAGTTTATTCATCACGGCCGGCGCCTGCACTTGGGTCTACATCAAACTGCAAAAAAAGAGCGGCAGCAACACCGAACAATCAATAATTGCCACAGCCGTTGTAGCTATGGTGATGTTTTTGATCCTCTATACCATCCTGGGCTTGTTTTTATAATTAACAGAATATAAATTTATAACGATTTAAGGGAGAGTAAGCCCGGAGCAAAAGTATTTGCTCATACGAACTTACTCTAACCTGCTGGCGGGGCGCACAATTCGTGCGCCCCGCCTTCCCTTCACAGGTCTTGCTCGTCAGTGCCCGGGCGGGTTGCCCAGGTTGATCGTGCACTTCTGGTTGTCCTGAGCGCAGCGGTCGATGGTGTCCTCGACGCCGAGCCAGAAGCCGCCTTGTCCCTTGCCGTAGAGCTTGTCTGCGGCGTTCTGCCGCGACTCGTTGGCATTCTGGGAATGCACGGCCGCCGCCTGCTGCTGGCTGGCCTTCTGCTGCGCCGGATCCGCATTGACGATGTTGTCGATCACGAACCGCACCTGGCCGCAGGTGAAATGGTTGCCCTTGGCGCCCGGGCGCTTCGGATCCTTCCAGAACGACACGCTGCCGGATCCGCAGAAGAGGTCCTGGTTGGAGCCCGTGCGCACTCGCGCCGTGGCATCGAACAGCTTGTCCGCCTCCTGGGCGATCTTCAAGGACTGCTCGGTAGTGGGATGTCGCCAGATGCTGTCGCCGAAGCCGTTCCAGGACTCACCGCCAAGCTTGACGTCGGCGCCGAAGCCGTTGATTGCAGCCTTGATGGCATCGTCGCCGGCCCTGCCGGGATTCTCGTCGAGCATCAGCCGCCAGTGCGGATTGGCTGACTTCGGGTCATTTACGTCGTCTGGGTTGAACCAGCATTGGTACTTGCCGCAGAGGTCGGCCATGTCGCGCTGCGCGACGCGGTCCTGGTTGAGCGTGAAGTACATCGTCCACGCCACCAGCACATTGGTGTTGTTGTTGGTGGTCGCCTCGGTGGGCGTGCCACGGTCGCCGCCCTCCCCTGGCTTCATGGTCACCTGGTAGTTGCGCGGCTGGCACGGCAGGAGGCCGATGTTCTCATTGTCGCTGTTGTAGTTGTCGATCACCTGGCCGGGCCACATGATCGACTCGAGTCCGGCGGTTCGGCCGTTCTGGCCGTCGCCGAAGATGTCGGCGCAGAAGCCCGACGGTGCGGCGTAGTGGTGGTCTTCCGTGCAGGACTCGGCACTGGTGGCCAGGAAGAGCATCATGCCCAGGAAGAGGATGAGAGTACGTCTACGACTCATTTCAGTTGGCCTCTTTCTTGTTCGAGGAGCCTTTACTCAGGCTTCAGGTTAACGGCTTGTTTGACCTACTCCGGGTCCGGCGTGCTCGCATAGCGGAGCACATCATCGTTGAATTGGAATCCTTCCAGCTCCATGGCCACGTTGCGGGCGACGCTGCTGCGGATGTACTCCGCGAAGTAGCCGATCGCCCGGAGATGGCGCAGAAGCACCTCGTTGGCATTCTCCGGGAGGTAGTAGCGCTGCTTGCCCTCCCGAATGTGGTTTTGAACTCGAAGGTAGCTGTTGAGTACCCCCACGAGGTTCCTTAGCAGGTCGGAGACCACCGGATCTTCATCCAGACGGTCGCTGCCGCTCTTGTAGTACTCGTTGGTGTCTCCGCACACCTGCTCGACTAGCGAGCGGGCCTGCGGGTCGGTGATCTTGCCGTGTAATTCCTTGACGCGCCTCAGCTGTTTCTGCACATCGGGCGGAGCGTCCGAGAAGTCGTCCCAGGGGGGAGTTACCTGATTCTTCTTACGTACGACGTAGAACGCGCCGAGCGCACAAAGCAGCGAACCCATCGCCGCCAAGGCGGCGATTACTACTGCTCCTGACCCGTCCGAAGGATCATGCGCTTTAACCTTGCGGGCGGCGGTCGCGATCGCGTCCGGGTTTTGACCCAGCCAGTCGTGCATGTTGCCGATGAAGGTGGCGAGCGCCTCCTGAGGAGACGTCGCTGCTTCAGAGGCGCGGTTCATCTGGTCTTTGGCCACACCGTTTGGCAGCAGGTTTGAGCCTGCATCTGCCAGCGAGTTGCCGGCGGCCAGTGCCACGATGTGCTTGCCGCTGATCCCCTGCTCGATCTGCTCGATCAGGGGTTGCAGGTTGTCGTCAGCAGGAGCGGCGCTCTCCGGGAGCATTACGATGACGATGTGATCGCCGTCGTCAAGCAAGGAGGAGAGATCCTTGGCGGTTTCGGGGGTTGCCCCCTCGGCGTCAGGAGCCACGTAGACGCGCGCGTGCTTGAGCGCAGCAATCGCGTCGCTGAGGCTGCTGTCTGCACGGGCGGGCACTGCAGCCACGAGGACTGTGCTTAGCGCCAGCACCGTAAAGACGATGCGATTCACTTCTGTTGCGCTCCTTTCGCTTGAGCAAGAAATTGGAAGTCAAATTGTGATGAGCGTGCATTTTCATCAAAAAATAAAAGAGTCGCACCTCGATTGGCACAACCCTCTGCACTGGAGTAAACTATACCATTTTACTCTTTATACGTCAATTAAACTCAAGTGCTTTATTTAGTTTATAATTAAGTTCATGCAAGATAGTGTTTTTACAAAAATCATCAAGGGCGAAATCCCCTGCCACAAGGTTTATGAAGACGATAAAACGTTTGCCTTCTTAGACATTCATCCGCAATTTCCCGGTCACACGCTTGTAGTTACGAAAGAGCAGATTGAAAATCTCTGGGATGTACCAGAGGAGTTATATCATCATTTGTGGGACACGACAAAAAAAGTTGCTGATCATATCAAGGAAGCTCTCAGACCCAACCGCGTTGGAGTTGCAGTAGAAGGGTTCGGTGTTCCTCATGTACATATTCATTTAATTCCGCTGCAAAAAATTGAGGACTTCAAAGCTCCTCAAGATCTCACGAGAGAGCCCGACCATGAAGCTTTGGCTGAAATGGCCAAAAAATTAGCCTTTTAGTCCTATTTTTCTTGGTATAAACAAGTCTAGCTGGTAATATATGGCTATGTGTTGGAGCCTTGGGTGGTTTTGTGATGGATGAGAAGGCTTTAGGAAAAAGGTTGCAGCTAGCTCGCCGCCGGGCTGGGCTGACGCAACAAGAGTTGTGTCAAAAGGCGGGGCTTTCCTACTCTACTCTGGCAAAAATTGAGCGTGGCGCTATAAAATCGCCATCTGTTTTTACTGTGGCGGCAATTGCCGGCGCTACAAACACCGTAATTGAGGATTTGTTGAATCTTCAGCCGCAAGGCAATAATAACTCCCCTGCCCTAACCAACTCTAAAAAACGCGCAAAATCCGGCGTAACTTTTGTATATTTTGATGTTAATGGCGTATGCGTGCGCTTCCTCCATAAAGCGTTCACCGAAATTTCGCGTGAATCTGGCAAATCCATAGACTTTGTAGAAACGCTTTTTTGGCGCCACAACGATTCTGCTACTAGTGGAGAAATGACAATGGACGAATTTAACCAAGTACTGGGCCGCGAACTGGAGATAGAAAATTTCGATTGGGTGCCTTATTACATGAACAATGTGGAACAAATGCCTGGTATCGAGGGTCTTATAAAATGGGCGGCCGAATACTACGAGGTTGGCTTGCTCAGTAATATAATGCCCGGATTTATTGACCTACTTATTGAGCGCAACTTAATTCCTAAAGTAAATTACAAGGTAATCATAGACTCATCCAGGGTTGGCGCACTCAAGCCTACACCTAAAATCTATGAAATTGCACAACAGTTAGCAGCAGTAGATCCTGCAGAAATCTTAACTATAGATGATGACCGCACAAACCTGGTTACAGCAGACCGTTTAGGCTGGCATGTGGTGTGGTTTGACGAGATCCGGCCCGACGAAAGTATTGAACGAGCCAAAGCCGCCCTCGAATTTTAGATGTGGCGCGCTGCTTCTTTAAAGTTTGCGAGTTCTTGTTCTACAGTTTTTAGCATAGATTGCTCTTGGCTAAGCTGGTCTCGTGTTTGCTGAACGATAGCAGCGGGTGCTTTTTCTGTGTAGCCTTTATTATTTAGCCGGCCCTCTAGGTTTTTAATTGTTTGTCCGCGCTCGCGGCGTTCTTCCTCAAGCTTATTCATATATGCAGCTGCTGTTTTGTGGTCAACTTGCAACCACACAGATTGCTGAGTTGTAGTTAGGCGCAAGCCCTGTTGTTTTTCGTTTTTAGTTTCTTCAACACCACCAAGATTGGCCAGTTTAATAATCAAACCAACCTGCTCCACAATTGAATCTGAGTATTGGTAGTAAAGCTGCGGTTTTTTGAGATCCAAAACTGTAGTAATGTGCCGGGCTTCTGTAATTATTGTCGTAGCTTCTTCAAATTTCTTAGCTTCTACTTCGTCAAATTTTGCTTCCACTGGCCATGGCTGGGTTGCCAAGAATGTACCGTCCTCCCAGGCAAGAGTTTGCCAAATTGTCTCGGTTACGAACGGCGCGAACGGATGAGCAATTTTTAATGCCGACTCCAATACGTACGCAAGCAGGCCGGAGTTATTTTCTACCTTGCTTGCTTCGACATACCAGTCGGCAACATCGTGCCAAACAAAATGGTACATAAGCTCGTAGGCTTCGCTTAACCGGTAGCGCTCCATAGCCTTAGCAATATCTTTTGATACGCTGTTTAGCTTGCTTATAATCCAGTGGTCAGCTGGTGTTTGAGGCAAGGCTTCGGCACGCAAGTGGTGGTCGTCGCCTACTTTCGCTTCGGTGTAGCGAGCAACATTCCATAATTTATTAGCAAAATTTCTACCGCCGACAGCTTTAGAGTCCATAAACGGCTGGTTATTGCCGGCTGATTGGCCGCTAAGCATACCCATACGAAGCGCGTCAGAACCGTACTGGCCAATAAGATCCATCGGGTTTCTTACATTGCCCTTACTCTTGCTCATTTTCTGGCCTTTTTCATCTGTAATCATGCCGTGCAAGTAAACGTTCTTAAAAGGTTGTTCGCCAGTAATGTAGTTGCCAACCATAATCATTCTGCCTACCCACTGGTAGAGAATGTCAAAACCAGTCTCCATCAAGGTATTTGGATAAAACTTCTTAAAATCTTCATCATCTGGATAGCCCAAAGTCACAAACGGCCAATGGCTGCTAGAAAACCATGTGTCTAAAGTGTCTGAATCACGTTTATACTTTTTGCCGTCTACTTCTATTGTTTCTTCGTGTACTCGAGTGTCAAAAATCCAATCTTTAGGATTGTTAACATTTTGAAAAGCCGGAATTGGTATGCCCCACGGAATTTGGCGGCTAATATTCCAGTCTTTTAGGCCTTCTAAATAGCGGATAAGCTGCAACCTTTTTCCGTCCGGATAAAAAGTTATTTCTTTGTTTTTTAAGGCTTCAATTGCTTTTTTGGCTAGCGGTTGCATGTTTACAAACCACTGCTCCATCAACATCGGCTCAATAATTGTTCCACATTTATAGCAACGGCCCATGCGATTTTGGTAATTTTCATCCACTTTTACCAAAAGGCCTTTTTCTTTCATCGCTTCCACAACAGCTTTGCGTGCTTCTTCTACGCTCATACCCTTAAATCGCCCGGCATTTTCATTCATCGTGCCGTCATGGTTAATAACTTGCTTAACCGGAAGGTTGTGACGCTGGGCAACTTCCCAGTCATCAAAAGAGTGAGCTGGTGTAATCTTAACAACACCAGTGCCAAACTTAGGGTCCACCATTTCATCTTCTATAACTTGCACTTCAAAGGATCCGTTAACTCCTTCTACTGTGATTGTTTTACCAACATGTTCTTTATATCTTTCATCTCCTGGGTGGACAGCAACGGCAGTGTCGCCAAACTTGGTTTCTGGCCTTGTCGTGGCCAAAGTAAACGGCCCGTATTTGATGTAATAAAGCGGCGTTTTTGCTTCTTCGTAGACCACTTCAATATCGGCAAAACTGGTTTGATGGTGAGTGCAGTAATTAACCAGTCGCTCGCCTCTATATACAAGTTTGTCATCCCACATTTTTTTAAACGAGTTATAAGCAGTAGCTACAACTTTATTATCGAGCGTAAAAGTAAAACGACTCCAGTCAGCGCTTGCTCCAAGGCCGCGCAACTGGGATTCAAAATTATGCTTATTTTGCTGCACAAAGTCCCAAACTTGTTTGTAAAGTTCCTCGCGTGAAAAATCAAAGCGGCTTTTGCCCTGCTCGTTTAGTTTTTTCTCATAAACTACCCAAGTTTCAAACCCTGCATGGTCTGCACCCGGAACAAATAGCGCTTCCCTTCCCTGCAATCTGTGATAACGGATTAGTGCATCCTCAATTGCGACAGTAAGAGCATGGCCCATATGCAAATTGCCGTTGGCGTTTGGCGGAGGCAAAACAATACTATAATAGCCTTCCCCGCCCCTGTTTTTGGGTTTAAAGACATTGCTCTTTTCCCAAAGGGCGTAAATATCTGCTTCGTAATCGGCAGGGTTATAAGCTTTTGGTAATTTCATACTCGTATAGGATAACATATTAACAGAGGTAAGTTGTATATTTATTTATTGACACTGCGTTAACAAAGCAGTATAATAACTAAGCTCTTTAATAATTGAAGTAGAAGTTTTGGAAACTTTAATGCAATTGCGCAGCGATAAGTGAGCTTAGATGAGCTTAATTATAGCTGCGCAATCAGATGCAGCCTACTCTTCTGTCCGCTCTAAAGGCGGTAACAGGAGGCGCGGGCTACAACCCCCCGCGTATACAACATCTCCGGTTTCAGGCCGGAGCCCTTTAACTACTACTCGCAGTACGCTTCGCGGGTCGCGGGGGCCGGAAATGCCGGCTCTCGCGACCCAATGTTGCATAAACTTCGCGGCGTTTAACGCTGCATAAAACCTTCCTATCACCCCCGTAATGGATAGCTCCGACGGGAGTGGTCCAATCGGAATTGGTGAGAAGAAGTGCTGGTGACAACTGCTTCTGCGCGTCCTCTGTGGAATTTCTCCACATGGCACTCGCGCTGCAGTGCGAGGCGGAACGTAAGTTTATCTGGCAAAATCCAGGAAGGGCAATGTGCCGACCTGGTGCGGGCACGCGTATCACATTCTCCATCCACGATGTGGTTGGAGTCCGGATCTAAACCTGGACGCTGAGGGCCAGTCGGTCCGGAATGGTTGGGGAAACGTACCCCACCTCGGTGTCTTATATCCAAAATTTCTAGGTCTCCCCTGATCGAACATGAGAATCCTCTCGTGCGGGTTGAGACCGGTAGGCGGTTCTAGAGCAGCGCCCTGCTCCCGCCCTACTCTTCACATCGACGGTCCTGGTTGAGCGCTTGATCAACAGCGCTCCCAGGACACTGGTACGAGCATCCCATGCTCCCAGTGTGAGTGCGGTATATCGCACCTCCGTTCCTGGAGGTTGAGCTGCTTTTTAGCGCTCCCTTCCCTACACTTTTGAGCCCTTCGGGGCTCTTTTCTTTTTATAAACAGTTTATTTTTAAGTTCTATAAATAAAAAAACACCCTACATGTAATGTAAGATATTTCACGTGAAATTAAGACAATTTTTAACAAACCTTTTCCACCAAAGGTTCCCTCAAAATTGTCCTAGTACCGATTTTGGTTTTTCGTTCACCTTTTTGTTTTTGTACTTATAAGAATATCACATCTGTTAACATAAGCAATATTGACAATAGGGTGCTAGTATTATCCCGCAAGTTTTCGTCTCTTTTCGCAATCTGATTACAGACTGCTCAAAAGCAGGAAAACAAGCGGGACAAGCATTACTACATTGATAAATTTGGAGCAATATCAAGAGAATAGGGGTCTGCTGTGTGTTGGTTATGCTTGCTCATAAAGTAGCCTAGGGATGCTATCATGGCGCCGTTATCTGTGCAGAGCTTCATATCAGCATATTGGACATCTGATGATATGCGCTTACTAATTTGATCACGTAGGGCAGAGGAGGCAGCCACACCTCCGGCTATCACAACGCTTTTTGGCTGGTATTCATGGACGGCGTGCTCAAGGGCGTCTAAGAGGGTATCTATAGTGGTAAATTGAAAACTGGCGGCAATGTCAGCTTTTTGTGACTCATTTAGAAGCCCTGGAAGCTCGGTAGATGGCAGAGTGAAGTCTTTACCGACTAAGCGCTGGGAAGCTCTCAAAACGGCCGTTTTAGGGCCTGAGAAGCTAAAATCATAAGCGCTTTGGAGTCTTGCTTTAGGCAGTTTGATTGCTTTTGGGTCTCCAAGGGGTGCCAGTTTTTCAATGCTTGGGCCGCCAGGGTAGGGGAGACCAAGAATTTTTGCCACCTTATCATACGCTTCTCCAACAGCGTCATCTGTAGTTTGGCCAAGGAGTTTATAGTTAAAATGATCTGTAAAATAGGCAATTTGGCTATGTCCGCCAGATACAATTAACGCCAATAAGGGGAACTGGGGCGGGGCAGGGGGCAATTTGTAATTTTTAAGAGGTGACTCAGTAATAAAATTGGCGTAAACATGGGCTTCTACGTGGTTTACGGCATAAAGGGGCTTATTTTTGGCAATTGCTAGCATTCGGGCCGTTAAAACACCTATCAGCAGGCTGCCTCCTAATCCGGGGCCTTGGGTAACAGCAATTGCGTCAATATCATTCCAGTCTGTTTTTGCGGCTTTGAGAGCTTTTTCTATAACAGGGGTGATTACTTCTAGGTGGGATCTTGCGGCGATTTCCGGCACAACACCCCCATAAGCAGCATGCAAATCTACACTGCTAGAAACCTCATTACTAAGGAGATTAACACCGTCTTCTACGACTGCTGCAGAAGTTTCGTCGCAGCTGGTTTCGATACCCAAAATCTTCATCCTTGTTATTATAAAACAGGGGTAAGCACATTGACAAATGTTTATTCTTATGGTAATATTTATTAGTTTTCATCAAGAGGTGGGAACGCACTTTTGACAACGCATTTGAAGCTTTAGCCTGGCGGTGGCCTCTACGTCATAGAATATTGTGGCCTGTAGGCCATTGCCAGGAAACATTATGGCATGAATCCGCATCTAACCCCGAGGAGGGAATATGACCGGCAGCGTCGCAAAACACATTAACTGGACGCTCGAGCACAGAGCGTACATGATCCATCCGGTGGACATCGCCGAGATCCTGGACTTCACTCCCACCCACTTCGCCTTCGAGTTCGAGGACGCAGTTCGCACTACCTGGGTGGGCAAGGACGGTCAGAGATGGGAGGCCGTGCTGTTCGATGAGTTCGTGCAAAAGACGTACGGCTCGCCGCAGCCGACCATCGTGTTCGCCACGGCCATCAAGCACGCGGACACCGACATGAGCGGCTACTACACCCGGGTGAGACTGCCCAACGGCAACATGTACCGCTACCCCGTCGGTGCGAACCCGCTCGAGTCGCCCATCCAAGTCCTGAACCCGGACGGGGTCACATGGGACGCTCCACGGCCGCCGCTCACTCCGGACGAGTACGAGAAGCTCTATGTGATGACCTCACTCGTCTGAGGGGCGGAGTCGAAAGCCGGAGCGGGGGAGAACCCCGCTCCGGCTCCGCCCAATTCACACAGGCTTCCTAAGTGCGTTGTCACTCAACCAAAGTGTTTGAAATCTCAAGCATTCCGGTTGGGCGGATTAATTAATCAAAGTTGTACCGTCCGAAATATAAAAAAGAATTAAAAAAGCCGGCT
>Ga0207652_10003715_pt1 | contig 12530 bp, 12 predicted proteins | sample KBSC63BmetaG_FD_184334 | JGI IMG/M metagenome (GOLD analysis project Ga0207652, IMG submission 184334) | Corn rhizosphere microbial communities from Kellogg Biological Station, Michigan, USA - KBS C6-3B metaG (SPAdes) (version 2) | ecosystem: Host-associated > Plants > Roots > Rhizosphere ... | reverse complement strand
TCACGTTTGAGCCCATACCGCGAGCGCGCATAGCGAGACCCTTGCCGCACCAGCCATAGCCGGCAACCACGAATGTCTTCCCGGCGAGAAGCACGTCTGTTGCACGCACGATGCCGTCAAGCGTCGACTGGCCGGTGCCGTAGCGATTGTCGAACATGTTCTTCGTTTGCGCGTCGTTTACTGCAACGACCGGAAATTTGAGCGCCTTGTCTTTCGCCATTGCGCGCAAGCGGATCACTCCCGTTGTAGTTTCTTCCGTGCCACCGAGAAGCTTATCGATGAGCTGCGGATATTTCGTATGTATAGTGGAAACGAGGTCCGCTCCGTCGTCCATAGTAAGCTGTGGTGCTTTGGAAAGTAGCGCGTCTATGTGCGCGAAAAATTCTTCCTTAGTCTCACCTTTTTTAGCGAAAACAGGAATACCATACTCTTTTACAAGTGCGGCCGCTACATCGTCTTGGGTAGAAAGCGGGTTTGATGCGGAAAGATACACATCGGCGCCACCTGCTTTCAGCGTGCGGACGAGATTTGCCGTTTCTGCGGTCACATGGAGACATGCTGCAAGTACTTTTCCGCCAAAAGGCTTTTCTTTTTCAAAACGTGCGCGGATCTGTGCGAGTACCGGCATCTCCCTGTCGGCCCATGCGATCCGCTTTTTTCCCGCTGCTGCCAAGGATTCATCTTTGATATCAGACATCGCAAGAGTATAGCGTAAAAAATATCAGTGTGAAATCAGAGCGGAAATCCTGGGCCGTACGTTTCTTCGTATCGCGCTTTTACGTCTTCTAGCGTGAAGACATGGTTCTGCGTGCCGTACGTTTCTACTGCAAAAACGGCGACGGCGCTCGCGACTTTTGCGCATGTCTCGAGCGTCATTTGCCTTAGCCATGCACGCGCAAAACCCGCCCGGTATGCATCACCTGCGCCGGTGGGATCAAGAACATCGACTGCTTTTACGACTGGGATTTTGATCTCGCCGTTTTCAGTCGTTATGAGCGAGCCCTCACCGCCGAGCGTCGTTACGACCGCTGAAACATGCTTCAAAATGTCATGCATGCTCCATCCTGTTTTTTTCAAAAGCATGCCTATCTCGTAGTCATTGCCGAAAAGGACTTCTGCGCCTTCCATGGCAGTACGCAATTCCTCGCCGGAAAGAATGGGAATCATTTGTCCTGGGTCGAAGAAAAACGGAGTACCGCGCCTGCGGATTTTTTGCGTCAACTCCACCATGTCCAGTGCGTTTCCCGCCGCAACTATCGCAAGCAATGCTTCAGGAATGCTTTGAATATACGGACGTGCCATCGCGCCAGCATAAAAGGCCGAGATCTGATTATCCTCGTCGTCGGTAATGATATGCCCTACGGCCGTAGGAACTCGCAGCTCAAGCTGGAGTCCTGCAAGGCTAATGCCTCGGCCGCTCAGATACTCGCGGTACTTTTCGAAGTCGCCGCCGACCGCGGAAATGATTAAAGGATCGCCGCCAAGCAGCGCGAGGTTGTATGCGATGTTGCCGGCGGTACCGCCAAAACTTTCTTCGAGGGTGTTTACCGTAAAGCTCACGCTCAGCGCGTGAATTTTGTCCACATGTATGTGCTCTTTGAACTTGCCGGGAAATTTCATTATCCGGTCGTAAGCCATCGAGCCTGAAATGAGCACTCGGTCCATCGCCATAGCCATAGCCATAGCCATAGTATGCCAGAAAAAATGGAAGGGTGCGCCGGAGAGAAATTCTCGCCCGTAGAATTGATAGAGCGCTCTCAAGCGCGCTAAGCCCGCACTTGGGCCAGGCAGTTCCCTAAGCGAGAATTTTCCTCTGGCGTTGAGGGGAGGTTACTTCAAAGCTACGTCTGCAAGTCCTACCGCCGCTGCGAGCGCGGTCTGCGTCTTCGGAATATGCTTAACGTCGACATGGCCGACCACTACGATCTGTACGTCACGGCAGAAGCCGAGCGCTTTGGCGGGATTGCGAAGTAATCCTTCTTGCGCGCGGATAGGATCGTTATCCATCAAAATGTCTATCTTATTGCGCATACGGGCGTTCATTGCATCGCCTATCACACGCAGGCCGATCTTATCGGAGACAAATTTGTAGCCGCAATTCGGCGTTGTCGTTGCCGGCAGCACATCGATTACAGTGCCGTACGGAAGCTCGTCGGCAAGGTCCGATGAACGCGCAGCGATGATATCGGGATTCGTCCATGCGCCGATGGAAGTATATTCCGGCGTATCATCGGTTTGCCCGGGCACGGCGTTATACGCGGTCATAGTGACTTTGTATGTCTCATATGTAGGCTCCGGCGTGCTTGTTGCTGCGGGGATCGTGCTGCTGCTGAAAACACCCAAACCCCCGTAAACAAAAAAGCCCGTTAGGGCCATTGCAATTGTTGTTGTCATTGGGCGTAAAGGATCACTCCTCTACAGAGGTAATGTTAGCATACGCATGAGCTTGAGTCAAGCTTAAATATGGCTCTATAGAGCCATATTTGCAACATGCGGCCTTGCAAATTATTCGAATGTTCTTTACACATTGACGGCTGAAACGCCCTTTTTTATGAAATCCGCGGCAATATCGGCTGCGTCGTAAATATTTTTATATGCGGCAAGCTTTACAAGCCCGTCTTTGGCGGCGGCTTCTACCATGCGTGAGATCTTTGAAGTCTCGTTATAGAGGCAAAGAGTGGGCTTCCCTTCGCTAATCGCCTGCCCAAGTTCCATCCCGAGACCTATAGACGGCTCGTCGACAATTGCGATCATAAAGTCGCACATCTGCACGTTGCCGAGATCGCGCTGATAGAAGCCTTCGCCTATTGTGATATCCGTCCCGACCCATCTGAGTACGATACTGTCTGTCCTGTCACGCAGAAGTTGCTTGAATGCGGGTATCGCTTGCCGGAGCGTGCTAGAAGCGTTGGTAAGCGCCGCCCCTACATATACGATGCGATATTGCATATGCTACTACCCAGTACATCATGAATTCTTACCAATGAAGCATCAATGAAACGACACAATGCGATATAACGATATGTGACCCAAGTGGGACAGAGTTGGAACCAGATTGTGCGCGAAATGTACCAATGGCAGCAGTTTGGCAAAGAATTAGAGGCGATTGGTTGCTCTTTGACGTCACCTTTCGCAACAAGCACAGTATTCAAAATGCGATAAGATTCCATTGAAGATGCGATGCCCTACTTTTTCATTCATAGGAAATCTGGCGAAAACCTATGCCCAAATGTATTCCTCGGCAATGGCACCGTCTCGCCACTTTGCCACAGTAACCATGCGGCTTCCGTCCTCGAACTCGCCGATAGCGCACGTCCACTCTCCTGAGCCGAACGCGATAGGGTGAGATAGTATCTTGGGCGGCGTACCTCCCGCCGCTTCGACATATTTCTTCATAGCATCGATATGGGCATTGATTCCGTTGGTGACGGGTTGACCCTTCCAGTCAACCTTCACATCTTTAGTGTGGTGCTGCGCGAAGACGCCCTGCCAGTCGGCATTGTTCCACCCGATGAAGTCGAGGTCATCCATCCCTTTTAAATTGTCACTAACGCTGCCTTTTTGTGTTTTGTCTGCCATAGAATTCAGCCATATTACGAAACCTGTAATGTCAAACGGTATTATATCAAATCATGTATTTCCTCATGGTTCATAAGGTTCCGAAGACTGCCTGGAGTTTGAGAACTGTTTTCCAAGACTTCACGCAAAATTTGGCCCAATATCACAAACTAAAAATCCATGACCCTACGGGGAATCGAACCCCGATTACCGCGTTGAGAACGCGATGTCCTAACCGTTAGACGATAGGGCCTTGGCTAAAAATCTAACACGCCCGCTTGACTTAGGCAAAAAATCGGGTCAAATAGTGAGCGGCTGGAAGTATCTGGTCTTTCCAAAAATAAGGGGGTCGTATGGACTCAGCAACACGACGCGTGTACGACGTGGAGATGGAGGTTAGGAGCAAGCATTTGTTCGAACATCTATTTCGATACGCGAACGTCGAGGAAGAACTGACAGCGGACGGCAAGGATAAAGACGGAGTGGTAAACCGACGGGTTCGCGTAACGATACCGTCAGACATGCAGGAAGACTTTGAATCACGTCTTCGGCGCAGGTTGACGATCTTTCGCGACGGAAATCGCTTTCGCCCCAGCCGCGAGCAATGATAATACAAGATTCGCAACATCACGGACCGTCTTGAGAGACGGTCCTCGTTTTTTATCTATCCGGCGGGATCTGATAATAATTTATGAGAAATCGAGCGATCTCGTCGAATGGATGCGCGAGTGTGGCCGAAGCGTATTCCTGGCCGTGCGGCTCGATGGCAAAAAGAAAGACGATGAATTTCGGATCATGCGCCGGAAAGTAGCCGAAGAACGAGTGCAGATAGACATTCCCAGGATAATACCCCCCGCCTGGTTTCGGGATCTGTGCGGTGCCGGTCTTCGCGGCTATCGAGTAATGATCCTGCTTGATAGCGCCGTTCAAGAGCGCTTTATCGTATACCTGAATGAGCATGTTCGTCACGGTCTCGGCAGTCTGCGGCTGCAAGACCTGTGTCCCGCGCGAGACGGCGATCGAGCGCTTGATGCCGTCTTCGAATTTTATCGCGGTGACCACATGCGGATTCGGCAGAACGCCGCCGTTTGCAAGCGCCGAAAGCGCACGGATCATTTCTATTGGAGAGACGGCAATTCCCTGTCCGAATGATGCCGTGTCGTAGTTTACTGCAGGACCGGTGCCAGTGCCGAGCGTTGATATATCTCCCTGCACTTCGTTCGGCAGATCTATGCCGGTAAGATCCCCGAAACCATATGCCTGCATATAGTGCGTGAATGTCGGATAGCCTATCGTGGTCGCGACGAACGACGCGCCGACGTTGAGCGACTGATTCAGGATTTCCTGCATTGGGATCACGCCGCGCGCTTTGAGGTCGTAGTTGCAAACTTTGTATGTGGAAACGGTAATGCAGCCGGTGTCGTTGTAGGTAGTCTGCGGAGTTACCGCGCCGCTATCGATACCTGCGGCCATAGTGAGCGGCTTCATTATCGAGCCGAGTTCATAACGGCCCTCCACAAGCGGATCCATAAACACCGCGGCATCGGTAACGGTATTGTACGTATTCGGGTCGAAGCTCGGACGAGAGCCCATCGCGACTATCTCTCCCGTGTGCGGATCCATGATGATGCCGCCGGCAAGTTTCGGCGTGTAAGTCTGCATTACTTCGTCGAGCGTATTCTCGAGCTGGCGCTGTACGCTCGGCTCAATGGAAGTGACGATGCTCCCTTCGTTGGCGGCAGGATCGGTCGAAAGAAGCTGCTGGGCGTTGGCAAAAATCTCCGCAAAAGGATTCATTGCGGTGCCGGTCGTGTGTATGCCGAGCGTGAGGTTGTACTGTTTCTCGAGGCCGTACACGCCCGTCTTGATGTCGTTTTGGTAACCGACGAATCCTATGACGTTCGAGGCGAGCTCATTGGCAGGATAGAGCCGCCACTGATCCTGCGCGAGAATTACTCCCGGCAAATTCTTTGCACGAATCGCGTCTGCTTCATCGTCCGAAATATGGAAACCGACTTCTTCATACGGGTCACTTGTCTTCGCAACGCTTGTAAAAAATCTGTCATGGTCGATGGGCACGATCGCATTCAAAGTCTTGTAAGTGCCTGACGGATCTTTCACAAGCCCCGGGTCAATGGCGAGCCGCCAGCCTGTCTGCATGACCGCTGCGGCGACCTCGGTGCCGTCTTTTGCGGTAAATAGAATCGAACCGCGCGCATCGGTGTCCGGCTGTGCAGAGACATACTGCCCCATCGCGTCTTCCCGGTACTCAGCGCCGTGCACGATCTGCACGAAATACAGGCGCAATATCAAAAGCAATCCCAGAAATACGAATACTCCCGAAAGTATCCTGAGCCGCGCTTTAAGTTCAGATCGCATTTTTCGCACTCGGTGCGATACCCACTGTATCAAGTCTATAGACAAAGCTCGACTCGGTAAGCGGCGCAAGGCCGAGTTTCGTTGCCTGCGCAGGCGTTATTTCCTGGCCGAGCGAGAAATACTTGCCTTCCAAGACGCCGATATTGCTTTGAAGCTGGGCAGAAGCCTGCGCGGCTTCGCGCTGTGCGATGACGTTCAGGACCGATGCCGAGACCAAGTAGAGGTACGCTACCATCAAGAGCGCCATCATGAGGCACAAATAGCGCAGCGCTACATCTTCGTACGGCAACTCAAAAGAGAGTGCGGTGATCTTTTTATTAAGTTGGATTTGAATTGTTTGCATATGGGTTTTTTTCTATGACACGCAGCTTCGCGCTTCTGGCGCGCGGATTTTCGCTGAGTTCTTGCTCGGACGCGACGATGGGCTTTTTATTCACACGCTTCGCAAGCTTTTCCTTTTCGAGGCCGGCAAAGTATTGCTTCACCACGCGATCTTCTATCGAATGGAATGTGATCACGGCAATGCGGCCATGCGGCTTAAGCAGCATGAATGCATCCTCAAGGCCCGCTTTCAGAGCTCCAAGCTCGTCGTTTACGGCAATGCGAAGCGCCTGGAAAGTTTTTGTCGCAGGGTGGATTTTTCCGCGACGATAGGCGGGCGGAACCGCGGAGAAAACAGCCTCCGCAAGTTCTTTCGCGGTGGTGAATTTCCGCTTCGCACGGCGCTCGACGAGCGCGCGTGCAATGCGGCGCGCGAAGCGCTCTTCTCCCCAGCCGAAAATAACATCGGCGAGCGATTGCTCGGACCAGAGATTCACGATCTCTGCCGCAGTCAGGAGGCTGGATGGATTTGATGCATAGGTCATTAAGAGCGGGTCATTCGTGTTAAAAGAGAATCCACGTCCCGCTTCAAGTTGAAAACTGCTCCAGCCGAGGTCGAAGAGCGCTTTGTCTATTTCCCGAACACTACGCGCCGGAAGCGCGTTTCCCATTTCGCGAAAATTCTGTTCGAAAAGTTCTATCTTGGATTTGCTGTTCGCGAGCGCGAGCTGTGCCCGCAAAATCGCGTCATGGTCAAGATCGAACCCGACGAACGTGCCGGAAGGCCCGAGACGAGATGCGATTTCTTTCGCATGTCCCGCACCGCCAAGCGTTGCATCTACGACCGTATCGCTTTCCTGTATTTCCAGTAAGCCGATAGCTTCGTGTAAAAGAACGGAACGGTGCACCGTACTATTTTTTTCTGGTGGCACCGGGTCGCTGGAAGATTGGATAGGTCGCGTGCGCATGACGTTATGCAAATCTTCCAGCAGCCCGAGGCCGCCAACTCATAATCTGGGACTACAGTGCTCCGATCTCGCCGAGCTTCTCCGACATCTGGTCGGCCTTGCCCATGATCTGTGCCTTGTACGACTTCCATTTCTCGCTGTCCCAGACTTCGACCCGATCGGAAACTCCCGCGAAAACCACATTTCTGCTGAGTCCCGCGAATTCCTTCTGATGGTCAGGGATCAATATTCTTCCCGCGGCGTCCACTTCGACTTCGGCGGCGCCGGAAAGAATAAAACGATTGAACCCTCGCGTATCTGCCTGCGCAAAGGACAGCCGATCTAATTTATCGGCGATCTTCTGCCAGTTCTTCTTCGGATACACGAAGAGGCAGTTGTCGAGACCCCGCGTCACTACCATCGACTTGCCGAGGCCGGCACGGAATTGTTTCGGCAACGATACCCGCTTCTTTTCGTCGAGCGTATGTTCGTATTCTCCGATAAACATATTCCTTTATTTCCCACTATTTCCCACTACTGAATAAGATACCACCACTATATACCACAGCAAGCCAGTTATCCACACAAATGTGCATAGTTTGCGCGCTTTTTTCGATTCATTAAGCGGAAAAGATTAACGCCGGATGAAGACGTTCGTATGGTACCCTTGCATATGGCGACGCTTTCGATTTTCCGGAAAGCAACTCCCCGAATTGCCCATGCTCTGCATGAAGAACTGACCGTGCGCAAAACGAAGCATTTTATACTTCTTTTTTCGATGGGTTCGCAGTTCGACCACCTCATCATGCAGCACCTTGCGAAGCTTGGCGTCTACTGCCTTGTCGCCGATCCGGCACAAGTGAAAGCAGCGGATGTGAGGAAAATCGCTCCATCGGGAATAATTCTCTCCGGCGGTCCCGCCTCGATGCATGACGAGCCGCCGCCGTTCGACGCAAAAATACTCGACATCGGAATTCCTGTTTTAGGTGTCTGTCTCGGATACCAAATGTGGGCGAAGCATATCGGCGCAAAAGTCGCGCCCGCAAAGCTGCGTGAATTCGGCGTCTACCCTTTACTCATAAAAAAGAAAGACCCTCTCTTTAAAGGAGTGAAAAGTGGCACGCAGGTTCTCCAAACGCACGGCGATAAAATATTCCAGTTTAAAAAAATTTCCGTTCTCGCGACGACTGATAATTCCCCCGTGGCGGCAGGCAGGTACAAACATCTTTGGGGAGTGCAATTTCATCCCGAAGTCACAGATACCAAAGATGGTGCGAAAATGTACGCAAATTTTTGTTTTGAGATATGTGGCATCAACGACCCGTTCCCTGCGCACAGCGTCGCAAAAGAAAAGATAGGAAATCTGCATTCACAAATAAAGGACTCGAATGTCCTTGTCGCGCTTTCGGGAGGTTCGGACTCATTGGTAGTTGCCTATCTGCTTAAACACGCGATGAAAAAGTCGAAAGGAAGACTCTACGGTGTCTACATACGCGGCATAGACAGGCCGGACGACGAAGCGCATGTTCGCAAAGTTTTCGGCAAGCAGAAATGGATAGACGTAGAAGTCGTCGACGCGACTAACGGATTTCTCCGGGCGCTCAAAGGGAAAACAGATATGCGCGAGAAACGCGTGGCTATGCGCGGAATATATAAAGAGATCTTGGAAAAGAAATTGAAAGAACGACAAGCAGCGTTTATAGCGCAAGGAACTCTTTATACCGACCTGCGCGAAAGCGGGCTAGGTAGCGCGACCGGTGCTCGCGTTGCAGAAATAAAAGTCCATCATAATACCGGCATCGAGTGGAGCGTACCTGAACTTTGTCCGCTTGAAGATTGCGTAAAGGATAGCGCCCGCGACATCGGTCGTGATATTGGCGTGCCGGAAAATCTCCTCATCCGCCACCCTTTTCCAGGTCCGGGATTAGTCGTGCGTATCGAAGGCGAGATAACCGCAGGGAAACTAAAGACGGCGCGGGCGGTAGATTCCATATATATAGAAGAGCTGCGCAAAGCCAGACTTTACAACACAATTTGGCAGGCGGGTGCGACAGTTACCCGCTCGCAACATACGGTTTCCAAGGGAGATGATGCCGGAGCGGGAGTTGTCGTCGCGCTTTGGGCTCTCTGGAGCGTCAATGGTTTTACTGCGCGATTTGCGCATCTGCCCTATGAATTTCTCGAACGCGTTTCAAAACGCATTACGAACGAAATCCGGGAAGTCGGCGCAGTCGTTTATCGCGTGTCAAACAAGCCTCCGGCGACGATAGAGTGGGGTTAATCTCATTAGATTTTCATACTGCTTAGGACTAGAATACTGCGATGTGGCGAATTTTGGGGATCACAGCGGGGGCACTCGTCGCTGTCAGTCTCATCGTCGGAGGATTTACTTTCAACCAAGCCAACCAGGAATCGCTTAGTCTCTCTTCTGACCTCCAGTACCGCACACGCGTACTCGCAGACAGCCTGCAGGATTCCATCGAGCCATCGCTTGCGGCGCACGAGACCGCTACCACGCAAAAAATCGTCGATCGCATCTCAAAAGATGAGCGCATCGCAGGCTTGGGGGTTTTCGATAGTACCGGCGCAAGCATCGCAGTCTCCCAAGGATTCCCTGCCGATGAAATCCATGATCCGGCGATAACCGCAAACATGGATAAGGACACGGCAAGCGGACAGTTCATTCGTCTCTCCGGGACCAGCACGTATGTTTTTATCGAACCGCTGCACGCAGACAACCAGGTGGTCGGTGCGTTAGTCATAGCGCAGAATGCTGCGTATATAGACCAGGCTGTTTCGCATATCTGGGCGGACAACCTGCTGCGCCTCATTGCACAGATCCTCCTTTTCTCATTGGCGATATTCGCGCTTGTGCGCTGGGTCTTTTTGAAGCCGTTGCAGAACATCGCAGAGCATATGCGTTTAGCCCGCCGCGGCGACGAGGTAGATCTGGAAAGAGTAGAACATCCGAGCCTTTTCCACGGCCTAGTCGGTGAAATAACAAAGATGACGTCGAGCCTCAGGCAGGCACGCGCGGTCGCTTCGGAAGAGGCACGCATGCGCCTCGAACAGATCGACAGCCCATGGACCGCAGAGCGATTGAAAGAATTCATCAAGTCGTCGCTCAGAGGTCGTCCGATATTTGTAGTCTCGAACCGCGAACCGTACGTGCACGAAAAAACCGGCAACTCCATACAGTGGCATGTGCCCGCTGGGGGCGCTGTCACTGCGCTTGAAAGCGTCATGCAGGCGGCCGGCGGCACCTGGCTCGCGTACGGCTCAGGAAACGCGGATAAAGAAATTTCCGGCGAAGACGGAAAGATCCGCGTTCCGCCGGAAGAGCCGCAATACACGTTGAAGCGTATCTGGCTTACGCAAAAAGATATCGACGGCTACTACAATGGCTTTTCCAATGAAGCGCTGTGGCCGCTTTCGCACATGGCGCACGTTCGCCCCCTGTTCCGCAAAGAAGACTGGACGGCGTATAGGAAAGTAAACGGACAATTTGCAAAGTCACTGCTCTCCGAGATACGCAACGTCGAACAACCGCTCATCCTTGTGCAGGATTATCACCTCGTACTATTGCCCGCGCTCATCAAAGCGAGCCGGCCCGACGCGCAGGTCGCCATCTTCTGGCACATACCGTGGCCTTCCGCGGAAGCGTTCAGCATCTGTCCGTGGCGCAAGGAACTGTTGCAGGGCATGCTCGGTGCGGACTTGGTAGGCTTCCACACGCAACAGTACTGCAACAATTTTCTCGACACCGTCGGCTCCGAGCTGGAGTCGCTCATCGACTACGAACGTTTCTCTATCTCGTACTCCGGACATACGACATACGTAAAACCTTTCCCTATTTCCATCGCCTTCCCCGGCCTTGCCGAAACGCATCGCGGTAATAAAAGCAACGTGCTCGAACGTCTAGGGATTAGGACGCAAAATCTCGTCCTTGGCGTGGACCGCCTTGATTACACCAAGGGCATACTTGAGCGCTTCAAAGGTATAGAATTTTTCTTCGATACGCACCCTGAATATAAAGAACGCATGACCTTCCTGCAGGTAGCATCCCCCACGCGCGAGTCCGTAGAAAAATACCGCGAATACGCGAACATTGTGACGGCCGAAGCCGAGCGCATCAACGAAAAGATCGGCACCAACACGTGACAGCCGATCATCCTCGAGAAAAGGACATACTCGCATGCTGAGCTTCGCGACCTTTACGAACTCGCGCAGGTATGTATGGTCACATCACTGCATGACGGCATGAACCTCGTGGCAAAAGAATACGTCGCCGCACGAAGCAACGAAGACGGGGCTCTTATATTGAGCATGTTTACCGGCGCCTCACGCGACATGCGCGGCGCGGTATTGGTCAATCCCTACAGCGCCGAAGAGACCGCGGAGGCGCTCTATACCGCGCTAACCATGACCAAAACCGAACAGCATCGCCGCATGAAGACCATGCGCGACAGTGTGCGTGACTACAATGTCTACCGGTGGGCCGCCGAACTTATCAAGGCGCTTGCAAGTCTCACATAAATCTGTGGCATCATATAGGTATGCGTTTGATACAAGATCTTCGAGGGCACATCGGGATTGTCGCAGCGGGCATTATCGTTCTTCTGGTCTTTTCGATATTTTCCGGCTCTGAACCACTAGCATACTCACAGCTGGCGGCAGTAGAGCCTTCTGCCGCAGAGCAGATATGGCAGATCGGAAACCAGCCGGTCAATTACCTGCAAGACGGACAGACTTCAGCGCAAACACAGGGGCAGATGTGGAACCTTAATTCCAGCTATCAAAATATCCAATTCCAGAATTCGGCCGATAGCCTGCAAAGCGGACAAGGAGATGTGTGGCAGACGCTCGACACGCAAGTACAATCTTCCGAACAGCAGGTGGCTGATAATCCGCTGCAAGGCCAAAGCACGTTTACATCTGGACCGGCTCCGCTTTCAAGCTTCGAGATGTATGACTCATTCAATAGCAACCAATCCGACCAACAACAGTCATGGTGGTCAGCGACTTTGGAATCGGCCGGAAATTGGGGCACAAACTTTCTCAATCAAACACACGACTTCTTTTTCGGTGCACCTGATAATGACACCGGCGGCCCGGTCGACACCCTCGGCATTCGCGGATAATTATGCAACTTTTTGTATCGGTGGACCCACGGGGAGTCGAACCGAAATGACCAAATTTCGAGTGCTCGCAAAACGAGCGCTTGAATCCTCAATTATTGGCTTAAATGAACGATATATGAGCTAACGTCGTGCTGCTCAGAAGAAACACGACTTGATCAGAAAAAAGCAATTTTTACGAGTTTTC
>Ga0207652_10003713_pt1 | contig 12533 bp, 16 predicted proteins | sample KBSC63BmetaG_FD_184334 | JGI IMG/M metagenome (GOLD analysis project Ga0207652, IMG submission 184334) | Corn rhizosphere microbial communities from Kellogg Biological Station, Michigan, USA - KBS C6-3B metaG (SPAdes) (version 2) | ecosystem: Host-associated > Plants > Roots > Rhizosphere ... | reverse complement strand
TTCAAGGCGTAAGGAGGAGGTGAACTAGAATGGCTGGACCGAACTACGTTCTGGACAAGGCTTTCCCTGTCCTGAAGACGTACAACAGCTCCGACACTGCAGGCGTTCTCGCCTACCGGTGTGTGACCGCTGACTCGGCGACGGGCAAGATCGACCTGAACGCCACCGCGACGGTGCGTAACACCGGTGTCGTCCAGGAGAACGTCGACGCAACCAAGGTCGCACAGGACAAGGTGATGGCCGACGTGCGTCTGTTGGGCATCTCGCGGGTGCGCGTGTCCGACACACCCGGCACCATCATTTTGGGTTCGTTGGTCGCAGCCAGCGGCACATCGGGCAACAAGGGTGGTGTCAAGCTGGCTGTGTCTACCAACATTCCGCTGGGACTCGTCGTCGGTCCCGTTCCGATCGGCACTCCGGCCGCGGGAGATCTGATCGACGTTCTCCTCACGCCTGGCCTGCCGGCCCTACCGTAACCTGAAGGGAGTGATTGAATAATGCCAGTCTACAACCCGACAGGTTCCGGTAGCGTCCACATCGATCAGGTTCTCACCCAGATCAGCGTCGCGTGGCCGAACAACAACCTTGTCGGCGAGAACCTGTTCCCGACGGTTCCCGTTGCCAAGCAGTCGGACAAGTACTACATCTTCGGCCGTGAGGCCTGGTTGCCGGAGAACGACTTCCGTGCACCCGGCACCGAAGCGAACGAGGTGCCCGGACTCGCTCTGTCGACCGACACCTACTACGCCCAGGAGCACTCGCTGCAGATCCCGGTGACGGACGAGGAGCGCTGGAACGCAGACAGCCCGCTCGCCCCGGACCGCGACGGCACCGAGATGGTGACCGGCAAGATCCAGCTGGGCCGCGAGAAGGCCATGAAGGACCTCGCGACCACGGCGGCGAACTACGCCTCGACGAACACGGCGACTCTGTCGGGTACGTCCAGGTGGAACGACTACGTGAACTCCGACCCGATCTCCGACCTGCGAACCGGCAAGGCGGCGGTGCACTCCCGGATCTTCATGGAGCCGTCGCTCGGCGTGATCCCCTACCAGGTCATGACGATCCTGGAGGACCACCCGGACTTCATCGAGCGCATCAAGTACTCCGAGCGCGGCATCGTCAGTGCCGACCTCATCGGTGCGGTCGTCGGTATCCCGAAGATCATCATCCCCGGTGTCGGAATCAACAGCGCCCACGTCGGCGCGACGGCCTCCCTCGGCTACCTCTGGGGCAAGGACGTCATCATGGCGTGGGTTCCGCCGCGACCCGGACTCAAGATCCCGGCCTTCGCCTACGAGTTCGGCTGGCGGGGCAACCCGGGCGGCCAGGTTCAGTACATCGACCGCTGGCGGGAGGAGAAGCGGAAGAGCGACCTCGTGCGCTGCTGCCGCTACTACGACCTCAAGCTGGTCGCCCAGGGTGACGCAGGCACGGGAGACGCGGGTCTCGCGATCGCCGGTTACCTCATCAAGACCGCCGTGAACTGAGGAGGTGACCACGATGGCAAAGACGTACCACGCGATCAACAGGATCCGACACGGCATGGGCTCGGATGGCGAGCAGGTCTTCGAGCCCGGCGAGCAGGTCAAGGGGCTCGACAAGGACACGATGCTCGACCTCTGGAACGCCGGCGTGCTCGAAGAGCGCGACTCGGACGCCCAGGCCGCTGCGATGGACGAGCGCGACAAGCGCATCGCAGAGCTCGAGGCTCAGCTCGAGGCCGCCAAGGCCGAGGCTGCCAAGGCTGACGCCGAGCAGACGTCGGAGTCTTCGACTGATGCCGCTGCCGACTCCGCCGACGAGTCGGGCGCGGACAGTGGTGTGGAGGCGGAGACTCCGGCTACTCCGTAGAACAAGGTGAGGGAGGGTAGAGATAGTGAGCCGTATCACAGTTCAGGAAGCACAAGCCTGGGCCGAAGGCACCAAGCTCACTATCTCTGCTCTCGACACTGATTTGCTCGACCATCTCGAAGAGGAAGTCGTTGTTCGTCTCTCGTCAGCGTTTCCAGACTATACGACCTGGGTCGACGAGACCACCACACCCAAGCTCGTTCGCACTATCATCTCGAAGCTGTACATTGCATGGATCTACGACCGACAGTACTCTGAGGACATCGCAGAGGGTAGTGCCTATTCTGATCGCCTCCGCCTAAACGCCGAGATGCTGATCACGGGCCTACTTGACGGCACCATCGAACTTCCAGGAGAGCCTGACATATCTGGCTCTCCTCTGTTCTACCCGACAGATGCCTCCTCTGCTCAGTGCCCCACACGCGACGACCCTTCCCTTGGACCGGCTGCCTTCTCTATGGGCAAGATGTTCTTCTAGGGAGGGTACTGTGACAGGTCCATCGCTTACGCCCTTCGAACCCATTCGGCTGTCGCAGATCAAGGCTGCCGTTTGGGGCGGCATGCGCTACGACCGAATCCTCGAAGTCGGTTGGGAAGTCCGTCCCTCGATCGGCATCGTTGCGCGCCGTGTAAACAAGTTGGCACTACAGCTCGAGAGTTACCGCGAGCCTTTGATGAAGGCAGTTCGGCTCGTGATGATGCCGTCCATCAGGCAGAACTTCATCCACGAAGGTCGTCCTGATCGCTGGGAGCCACTTTCGCCGTTCACCGAGATCATGCGTGGCGGTAGAGCTCACCCGATCCTTTACCGTACGGGTCTTCTTGAGACAGTTGCGTCGAGCTTTGGTATCTGGTCGTTCAGTAAGACCAGTGCCACGATTCGAGACCTGCCTGAGGAAGTCTGGTACGGTAAGCTTCACCAAGGTGGTTGGGGCAGCATCGGAAACGTCGCAAGAGACTTCCTGCTTCGCGAGGGATATGGCCTCACGAAACGGAACATGCGAATTGCCATGGAGCGATTGGGTAAGACAGCTGGTGGCGTTGAAGCCCGTACCGAAACTACCTTCGTGATCCCTGCTCGTCCGTTCATCCTGATCCAGACGGAGGACGAGGAGCTGATCTCGGATATCTTCATCGAGTGGCTCGAAGGTAAGGTCAATGAAGCGGGTCGTGGCTGGGAGAGGAACGTGCCATGACCTATCCGTACCCGGCCAGCATCGCTGTCATCGCTCAACTGCTCCTTGACAGGATCGAAGCAAACAAGGCATCCTTCACTATACCTGTCATTGACACATTCTACGGTGATCAATCACAGCTTGCCGCTACACCCACAATATGCGTAGAGCCGAACACTAAGACACGTGAACTTGCTGGCGTACCGAACATGACACAGAACGACTTTGAAATCTTCATCATCGTGTACATCTCACAGGTCCAGGACATGAACGTCTCTCGCAAGCAGGCTGACGAGCTCGCCTACGACGTGGAGAAGTTTATACACCAGGATCTTCAACTCAAGGACCCAAACAACAGCAACGCTCCGAGTCTGATTCACGGGTTCGTTCGAGAGAATGAATCTGGGTACTCGATCAAGAAAAGTACGATGTACCGATCAGCTCGGCTGACATACTTCGGCCGGAACAAGACGTCGCTCCCGGCGAACTGAGAGGGGGAATTGCGATGGCGTTGAAGGCCTCATACCAGGCGACGTCCGACCAGGCGTGTGTTGTCAACGTGCTTGGTGAGTTCCAGCCTGGTGAGACCAAGGAGTTCACGGACGCGGATGCAGCACTGTTCGAGCAGTTCTACGGGTACAAGCTCGGCGGTGCTAGGTTCGCTTCCTGGTTCCACCTCGAGGTCTCCTTCACAGAAGAAGGTGGTGAGAACTAATGCCCGGTAGTCCGAATATTGGTGCAGCCGGTCAACTCGGCGTCGCCTTCGAGATACTCTCGCCACCTGTACTGACGGGAGTGCCCCAGGCAGGTGGAGCGCTGACTGCAGGTACCTACCTGTACGTCATCACAGCTCTGAACGCCAATGGCGAGTCGAGCATCTCCAACGAAGTCTCGGTCACAACGGCTGCAGGCAACCTGACCGCGCACCTGACGTGGCCGGCTGTGACTGGCGCGACCGGTTACAAGGTCTACCGCACAGCATCGGGCGGAGGCACTGGCACCGAGCTGCTGGTGACGACTCTCGGCCTTGTGACTTCCTACGACGACGTGGCCGTCGGTGCTCCGGCAGGAGCTTTGCCGACCTTCAACACAGCGACCACGGCGGGCACGTACGCTGCTCCGGTGAAGTACGCACCGTTCAACAGTGAGTCACTCAAGTTCGTCCAGGAGACGATCTTCCGTCGCCCGATCAGGAAGTCGGCCGACATCATCGGTGCCGTACCTGGCAACGTGCACATCGAGGGCGACATCGAGCTGGAGGCCCTCGAGGATGTCGTGATGTACTTCATGTATGCATCACGACACACCATCATCAAGTCGGGTGGTCCGACCAACTTCACGTACACCATCACGCCACTCCCGAACGCGCTGCCGATCCGCACGCTCAGTATCACTCTCGAGCGTAACACCGGTGTCGTGTTCGGCTACGTGGGCTGCGTCGTCAGTCAGTTCAAGTTCAGCATCAACGACGGCCTGCTCATGTTCACAGTGAGCATCATCGGCCAGGATGAAGCCTCGCAGTCGACACCCACACCCACGTTCACCACAACGGTGCCGTACGGTGCTGGGCAGTACGCAGTTGAGATCCCGACCGCTTCGGTGGTGTTCGATGTCGACACGTTCGAGTGGACGTGCAACGACAACGCTACACCGCAGTACCGGTTGAAGAACACGGGTCGCGGAGCACAGTTCGTCAACTTCGGCGAGCGTGACCTGACGCTGACGTTGGAGCGTGACTTCCTCGATCGAGCTGACTACGATGCCTTCAAGGCACTCACGTCGCAGTCGATTACGATCACGGCATCCAAGGGCGTCAACAACAGCATCGTCCTACTCACGCCGGTGTCGTTCAAGGACACCTACGAAGTGGGGCTGGGTGGCGAAGGTGATCTCACTCGGGCACAGATCCAGTACCAACTGGCGATCGACGGCTCGGGCAAGTCGTTCCAGATCACCGTCAAGACTCAAGAGAGCATCACGTAACGAAAAGCGTCTCTTAAACGTCTAACCAGAATAGACTACAACTAGACAAGAAAACGCCACACCCTAACTACAAAGCCACGCTGATTCGTCTAACTAGAGTCTAGGTGGTGGCATGCAACCAGAAGTACAGAGGGTGCTCGGGAACCTCCAGCGCCTCACAGGAATCGAAGGAGAGGTAGTAGCCGCTATGGCAACCATGACCGACCTGATGGCGAAGATCGCCGAGGCGCAGGCCGACCTGGTCGAGACGCTCAAGGACGTCCAGCGCCTGATCGCGCAGGGTGACACGCAGCCGGCGATCGACGCTCTGCAGCAGGTCATCGACACGAACACGCAGACCGACGCGGCCGTCGAGGCTGTCTCGCCGGAGCCGACGACCACCACGGCTGCGGCGACCGACGCCCCGGCAGCGGATGCGGCCGACGGCGGCTTCGTCGCTCCGGAAAGCTGATCTGTCCGGAACGTACATGGCGGGCCCCTGTGGGTGTTGAACTGCAGGGGCCCGGTTGACGGGAGGGTGAAATGCCAAGGGCAACAGTACTGAAGACTTCAACGAGATACACGCTCACTACACTTCCAGCCGTCGATGACGACGAGGCTGGCTGGATCGAGTTGCGCCGGATGTCATTCGGTGAGAAGCTCGCGAAGGATTCCGAAGCAATGAAGATGCGCTTCGGCTTGGACCTCGACAGTAAGGACGTAGACGCCGAGCTGTCGATGGTCAACGTTGTCGCGACACTGTTGGAGTTCAGCAAGTGCATCGTCGACCACAACCTGCTGGACGACAACGGCAACAAGCTGAACTTTGGCAAGCCTGACGACATCCGTGCTCTCGACCCGAGAGTCGGCGACGAGATTTCTACTCTCATCGGCGAACTGAACGACTTCGAGAAGGCTGCGACTCGGAACACGGTGGACGCAGTCACGGGAAAATCGTAACACCTGCTCTAGCCTTTAGGCTCCGTGCAGGAATCGTAATGAACAGGAAGCTTGACAGCGAAACTGCTGCGATCATCAACCTTGTACGAACGTGTCAAGCTTTCAACGCACTACCACTGCCTGGAGGGTTGTTCGACCAAGATGCATACTTCGTTTACTGCGCCCAGATAGTTTTGGCGGCAGACGCGGAGCGAGCAAACAGGGAGCAGAAGAAGGGAGGGTAGGCTGTGGCGATCGCCACCCGAAACTTGTACCTCGTCCTGAAGGCTAGGGATGAGGCTTCGCGAGTCATTCGAGGGTTCGGTCGTGAGCTTACCCGAGCCAATGCTCTTGCACGGGCAGAGCAACTACGCAACGCAGCAGGTATTGCAACACTAAGGGCAGCTGAGCTAGAAGCGGCAGGCGCTGCACAGAAGGACATCGACCAGCAGCGCCTGCTCGCTCGCCAGCTGCGGAGCCAAGCACAGGAGATCGAGCGGAACCATCGAAGTTTGCTCCGTCTCGCCAACTCAATGCAGACGCTCAGTGCTACCCTTATCACCGTTGGTTCTGGTCTGGTCCTTATCGGTGGAGCTACCATCGCAGGACTTGCCAAGGCGACTCAGATCTCTGTTGAGTACGCTCGGCAGGTTTCGCTTACCATGACCCAGGTTGATGGGTTTAAGACTTCTCTGTCCGAGCTCTCTCAGGTTGGTTTGGATGTCGCAAAGAACGTCGCCGTTCCATTCGAAGAGATTCAGCCTGAGCTGTACGATATCTTCTCGTCGACTAACGCCAATGTGGCCCAGGCCAAGATCCTACTCGAAGGTTTCGCCAAGACTGCGGTTGCAGGCCAAGTATCGCTACAGGATGCTACTCGCGGTACCATCCCAATTCTGAACGCCTTCAAGATTCCGCTTGATAAGGTCAACGACATTCTCGACATCCAGTTCCAGCTGGTGCGAAAGGGTGTTGGTACCTACGGCGAGTTCTCCAAGGTGTTCGGTCGAGTTGTACCTTCGGCGACTCGTGCTGGCCAGAACTTCCAGACCGTTGCTGCCATGCTGGCGTTCCTCACTCGTAACGGTCTGAGTGCAGCTATGGCATCTACGGCATCTGCACGTGCTCTTGATGCCATCTCCAACCCCAAGTCTGTCCACAACATGGAGGAGCTTGGCATCAAGGTAAGGGATGTCAAGGGCAACATGTTGCCGCTCGTCGACATTTTGCAGAACCTGCAGAAGTACCTACTCAAGCTGCCGAACAAGGATCGGGTCAGCGCTCTCGTCGACTTGTTCAAGGGCGCTGGTGGTACTATTCAGGCTCGACGGTTCTTGGATCAGGTTCTGCTCAAGCCAGGTCAGCTTGACGACTTCATCGGCTTCCTGGGCGACATGAACCAGTCGACTGGACAGTTCCAGAAAGCCTATGCGACTATGTCGGATACCGTCTCGGCGAAGACGCAACTGCTCAAGAACAAGCTCAAGGTCGCAGCCATTGCTTTGGGCGAAGGTGTGACGCCTGCGTTCATCGTCATCTTGACGTACATCGGCAAAGTCATTGATGCGTTCAACAACCTCGACCCTGCAACTAAGAAGTGGATCTCCATTGCGCTACTGCTTGGTGCTATCACCACTGTTGTTGCAGGTGTCTTCCTTGTCTTCCTTGGAGCCCTCGCCGGCATCGCTGCTGCAGTCATTACTGCCGGGTCCGGCTTCTTCGTTCTAGTTGGCGCAGTCGTAGCTCTGGTCAGTGGCATGCTAACGCTCGTTGGAGTCATTGGTGTAGCTTGGCAGAGGAGCAAAGACTTCCGCGACGCCATGTTGGACGCCGGACGTAGGATCAAGGAAATCTGGCTGACAGTTATCGTACCAACCGCCCTGGCGATTCGGGATGCGTTCGTACAGAAGGTCATTCCAGCCGTTCGGGACTTCATCATCATGCTGCGCGATAAGGTACTTCCTGTCGCCAGACAGGTCAGGGACAAGATTTACAATGAACTGCTTCCGGCTCTGAAGGAGCTTGGCAACAACATCAAGGACAGGGCAGCTGACGCATTCGCCTACCTCTCCTGGGTCATTCACAACTTGGTCATCCCGGCGATTGAAGAGGCGACAAACTTCTACAAGAACCACAAGCAGACGATTGACGAGATCATCGTCGTAGTTGTGTTCCTGATCAAGTGGCTCTTGAAGATTGTCGTGGTGATACTCTTCGTGGCCGCAATCGTTGGTGGCACGATCGTGGTCGGCGCGTTCCTGCTCTTCATCGAGCTCATCAAGTTGGTGGGCGCTGGACTGACTATTACGATCGAGATCATCAAGGGTATCATCCACTGGTTCAGTAGTCTTGGGGACAACGGACACATATCGGCCAAGAAGGTCAAGGACGCGTTCGCCGATATGGTCCAGTTCTTGAAGTCGATCCCAGCCCAGATCATTGCGGCGATCGGCGACACGTCAACGTTGCTGCTGCATGCAGGTGAGAACCTGATCGAGGGATTGATCCAAGGTATCAAGAACAAGCTCAGTGCTCTGGGCGATATCGTAGGACTGGCTGCTCAGAACATCAAGGATCACTTCCCTCACTCGCCAGCCAAGAAGGGTCCGCTGGCAGGCTACGGTGGAATGTACTACGCAGGACAGACCATCATGAGGCAGCTCGCCCAGGGTATGTCTTCTGTCAGCACGACTGCTTCTGACTCAGCTGTCGGAATACGAAACGTTGCAGCGTTCCTTACGCAGAGTCCGACCTACCAGCAGCGCCCACAGGTGAATCAGACGATCAACATCCACACGCAGGAGATCGATCCTGTTAAGCATTCGACCGAACTCGGTTTCCTGTTGGGTGCGAGGTAACCATGACGTTGGCGGATCTCACATGGCGGCTAGACAACGGACCCATCCTGAACGATGACAGTCTCGGATTCCCGTTCACTGACATCGAGCAGGTCACTGGATTCGACTCGGCGCAGTTCCGCGAGACCATTCGCGAGCATGAAGGTGTCGATGGTGGATTCATCGATGCTGAGTTCGAGTCAGGCCGTGAGATCATCTTCGACGGTACTGTCTACGGTGACGTGAACACTGTTGAGACATACCTCGACACGCTCAAGCAGAACTTTGCCCCAAGAGCTGCACCAGTCTCTTTGGTGTTCAAGATTCCTGGTGTCAACGAGCGTGTGATCTTCGTCAAACCTCGTGGCGTACGGTACAAGTGGGATCAGGGTCGACGCACAGGTACGGTGCCAGTTCAGTTCTTGATGTACGCCGAGGACCCACGCTTCTACGACAACGTGCTAACGGGCGTGTCTGTTCCATTTGGCGGCCTTGCAACTACAGGGTTTGGGTTCAACCCGTTCTACGATCGCTTCGGGCGCGTAGTCAGTAATGGCTGGGGCTCCTCAGACACAAGCGACGTGTGGACCACTACTGGTGGTGCTGCTTCTGACTTCTCAGTTGGTGGCGGCATTGGCGTTCAGCAGATGAATGCCGTCAACACCTTGCACTTCGCAGTGACTCCTTCTGTAGGACCCAACTTCGACATCATCGCTGCTGTTGCCTATCCTGTCAACTCTCCTGCTGGTGCGAACATAACCGATCGCATCATGGGTCGCGTAACCGATACGTCGAACTACTACGCCGCACAGCTCAGTGTGACTACTGCTGGTAACATAACGTTGCAGCTTGGCGTAGTTAGCGCCGGCACGTTCACTGGTATCGGTAGCGCTGCTACAGTCGGAACTGGCCACGTAGCTAATGACGTCTGGTTCGTTGAGTTCGCCGGCTGGAGCGGTGGCGCAGCTAGCATTAGCCTGCGAGCAAAGGCTTGGAAGTCAGGCACGGCGATCCCAAGTGCGTGGGCTGTCGAAGGTACTGACGCGACTTTCACTACAGGTTCCAACTATGGGCTTGCTGGTAGGAACGATACAGGCAATACTGACCCACTTCCCAAGAACCATTCCTGGTCAAGCTTCTTGGCACTCGAAGGCTTCGGGTTCAACCTGAGCTTCGGCGCCGTGGTTCCAGTTACTGGTGCTAACGTCGTTGTGAGTGGCAACAGGCCAACTCCTGCGATCATCACCATTCCTGGACCGTGTGTTAACCCTCGCATCATCAATGTCACTGACGGACATACTCTTGACTTCCTCATCACGCTCGGAGCGTCTGACTCTCTTGCGATAGACCTCGGCAACAGGACCGTCACGCTCAACGGTGTCGAGAACCATCGCAATGCTCTGCAGCAGCCAGATTGGTGGCTATTCAATCCTGGCACGACCAACGTTATCTTTGGTGGCGGTAGCAGTAGTGGCGGGCCGGCAATCATCAGCTTCAGAAACGCTTGGAGGTAAGGATGGCAGCTCTTAACCCACCAGGCTGGCTGCAGAACGTCGGCGCTACGCACACAGCTGCTCAGCTGCGCAGCTACATCGGTGCCGCGTTCGGTCCTGCTGTGTCAGCCGGGTCGCTCGTTCCCGCAGGTGGCGTACAGCCGTACCTGGGCAACAAGTTGCAGGTGACTCAATCAGGTTCGCCTGCTATGTCAGTGGTTGTCAAGTCCGGCGTTGCATGGATCCCGGGATCTGAAAGTGGTAGTCAGGGCGCCTACGGCGTCATGAACGATGCTGACTTCACTATCGCTATTGCTTCGAACGGCTCAGGTTTACCTCGCATCGACAGCATCTTCTTCAAGGTCCAGGACACTCAGTACTCAGGTGTTACGGATGCTTGCTCATTGGTTGTCGTCGCAGGAACACCTGCAGGCTCGCCTGTACACCCTGCAGCACCGAACAATGCGATCCGGCTTGCCGACGTCGCAGTTGCTAATGGCGCAGTCAGCATCACCAATGCGAACATCACTGACACACGTACGTACCTCGGCAGCAACGCTGCATCTTCTGTTCCCGATGTGCAGGTGTTCACTGGCTCAGGTACGTGGACGAAGCCAGCAGCTGCTCGGTGGCTCTACGCAAGAGCAGTTGGTGGCGGAGGTGCAGGTGGTGGAGCTTCAGTAGGTGTCGCCGGTCAGAACTCTAAGGGTGGCGGAGGAGGCGGTGGCGCTTACACGGAGGCCTGGATCGATGCTGCTTCCGTGACTGCTACAGTAGCCGTGACCGTCGGCGCTGGTGGTACCGGCGTTTCTGGCGGCGCTGGAAATGCTGGTGCTCAATCCTCGTTCGGTCCTTACATCACTGCGCCTGGTGGAAGTGGTGGCGGTACTACTGCTGCCTCGGCTACTGGGCTTGGGGCTGCCGGTGGATCCGGCGGTGTAGCTGGGAGCATCACCGCCGGGACAGGCTTTGCGTCCAAGGGAGGCGCAGGTCAGAACTGCTTTGGCGTTGTGTCGCGTACGACTACTGGAACTGGCGGAGATTCAGTTCTCGGTGGAGGAGCAGTAGGAACTTCCATCGGCTCTTCGCCAGCCTCTGTTGCCGGAGCTGCTGGTGGTAACTACGGTGGCGGTGGATCTGGCGGTGGCACGACTGATACAGGAGCTGCAAACGCAGGAGGCGCCGGAGCTGGTGGCCTCGTCGCCGTTGTAACGATCGTCTGACGGAGGGTGCATGAAGGTCGAAGGGATCTGGGACATCATAGCGTACGACAGTACACCGATGTTGTACGCCGAGGATACTGGAAGTGGGCTCGTCTGGGTTCAGAAGGACCCTCTGCCTGCTGCGCCGATCCTCACGTTGCCAGTCACGCTGGTGAACGACGCCGCTAAGGCCTACCTCATGAGGTTGGACCTAGGCGAAGGTCCTCAGCCATACGACATCCTCGACCTATCAGCCATGTTCCAGCTGACGTCCGAGCTGACCTACGATGTCTCGATCACTGAGATGTTCGTACTCACGACTGACCCGACGACGCTCACAGGTCCAGTCTGGGACAACCGCATCGAGCTGAACGAGGGTGCAGGCTCAAACATCAACAAGCATCCTGAGCACCACGGCGCTCGTACCATGGCGCGCAAGTGGATGTGTCCTGACGATGGCGTCGATCGCTCGGCCTATCGCTATCTCGGCGTCCAGGTTGCAGGCGGGTCGAGCGTTGCAAGCGACCCGCCGATTGCTGGCCAGTACCTCAAAGTCGACCGCGACTACGGTCACTTCGACTACACCTGGCTCAGACTTCGGGTGTAGTGCAAGTAAGGAGGGTGAATGAAGATCTACCACATCGGAGCGTACGAACTGGGTGGCGGCCCTACCTCGCTCTGCGGTGAGCGCTATCCTGACGATGTCCTCCTCACGTTCGAGGAGATCGAAGACCCACAGGGGCCGCACTTCAACTGCGTGGACTGTCACAAGGAGCTGAGCGGCGGGCACAAACACGTTCCGCCACCTGAGGGGTGGGACGATGGGAGCGACTGACACCGCGTATGGAATGGACGACAGCCATTACGGTGAGCCACTCAAGGCACGAGATGGTCTGTCGCTCTACACTCACAAGCTGACTGACGGCGATCACTACTACGAGGACTCCGAGTTCAAGGCAGCCATGGATGCTGCAAGAGGGTTCGGCATTCCTGCACTCGGCGTTTACCACGTCCTCCATGGTGGGAAGTCGCTCACGCGGCAAGCTCAGTGGCTCATCGATCGCCTGGATG
>Ga0207652_10003711_pt1 | contig 12536 bp, 8 predicted proteins | sample KBSC63BmetaG_FD_184334 | JGI IMG/M metagenome (GOLD analysis project Ga0207652, IMG submission 184334) | Corn rhizosphere microbial communities from Kellogg Biological Station, Michigan, USA - KBS C6-3B metaG (SPAdes) (version 2) | ecosystem: Host-associated > Plants > Roots > Rhizosphere ... | reverse complement strand
GCCGCAGCACGGCCGACGCCATGTTGTGCCAGCCGGCGATCTGATGCAGAAGGATGCCGTCGACGAACCCGCCGAGGCCGACGCCGAGCACCAACCCGGCGCGCGAGCGCTCGCGCGTCGGGGAGTGCCGAGATACGTCGTGTGACGGGATCACGCTCCGTCGTGGCGCAGTTTGCACGCCCTCGGCGCGAGGAACCGCGGCTACGACTCCGGCGTCGGCCTCGCTACCCGTCCCTCGGCCGTGCGCAGAATCGTCGCCGGCTCCGGCGCGTTCGGCTTCACACGCACGCTCTTCGCCGGGATTCCGACGTACACGTGATACGGCCGCACGTCCTTCGTCGCCACCGCGAGCGCGCCGACCATCCCCTGCTCGTTGACGTGCACCCCCGCGAGCACGGTCGCGTGATACGTCACCCGGACGCCGTCATCCAGCACCGTCAGCGCGTTGGTCACGTCGGCCTGCTCGACGATGCTGTGCGTGTGGCTGTAGATGTTCGCGTAGTCGCTGATCGACACCTTGTTCCCCAGCTCGATCCCGCCGCGATCGTCGAGCAACACGTGCCGATGCACCACCACGTCGTCGCCGACTTCCATGTTGTAGCCGAATGAGAACTCCACGTGCTGGAACGCCTTGAAGTTCCGGCCGCACCGCTTGAAGATGTGCGGCGCGAGCACGCGGCGCAGCTCGACACCGAGCCACACGTTCTGGCCGCCCGCGGGACTGCGATCGAAGGAGTACCACAGCCAGAGCAGCGGCTTCACGTGCTGGAAGCGCGCGTTGTCGCAGTCGGCGTAGTACTCGGGCTCCAGCGTGACGTTGCCGGGGTCCATGGACGCCAGCGCGAGCCGTGTCGGCGCGGACAGCTTGGGATCGCTCACCGCGGTGTCCCAGTTCGCCGCGTACTCAGGGTAGTACAGCCCCGTCAGCGTCTCGCGGCAGATCCGCACGCGATCGGCGTTCGGCTGTGCCAGCGCATCCGCTATCTGCTCCAGCCACTCAGCGGCCAGCCTGTTCGCGGGGGTCTCTGCGAGATGCTTGAGCGGGAGAAACGCCATGGTCGCGTGCGTTACAGGGTTTCGTCCGGAGTCGCTTCGCCCGGGCTCGTATCGTCTTGCTTCATCTCACCCGGTGCGGCGGCCTGCGGCTTCTTCCACGAGGGTTGCTGGAGCAGACCCAAAATAGCTTCGGCCAGCTCGTTCCGACCAGCGTTCGTCACCGCGCTGAAGGCGACTATCTGCTCCTCGTCGAGGCCGATCGTCGCGGAGAGGTGGACGAGGCGCTCCTTGCGCTCGCGCGACGAGAGCTTGTCGATCTTGGTCAGCACGACCACCGTCGGAATCTCGAGCTCCGCGAGGAAATCGAGCATTTGCGAGTCATCCACGGTGGGGTCGTGGCGCGCGTCGAGCAACTGCACGATGCCCCGCAGCTCAGGGCTCGCCTTCAGATAGCTCTCGATCAGCGGGCGCCAGCTCGCGCGTGCTTCCTTGCTCGCGCGCGCGTAGCCGTACCCAGGCAGGTCCACGAGCATGAACGCGTCGTTGACCTTGAAGAAATTGATCTCACGCGTGCGGCCGGGCGTGTTGCTCACGCGCGCCATCTTCTTGCGATGCACGAGCCGGTTGAGCAGGGAAGACTTCCCCACGTTCGAGCGGCCCGCGAAGGCCACTTCGGGCAGCTCCGGCGGCGGGCGCCAGCCGTCGGGCTTCGCCATGCCGCCGATGAACTCGAGCGAGCGGATGACGAGCGGATCGGGCTCGGGCTTGGGCGGCTGTGACATCAGTGCGCCGCGAGGGGCGCCTGGACCGACGCGGTGGCCAATTTGGCGCCGCCGGCGAATTCAGGCAGGGGGCTCTCGCTGCGCGCGAGGGCCACGCCGAGCACGTCGTCCATCGTCTTCACCCCGTGGAACGTGAGACCCTTTCGCACGTCCTCTGGCAGCTCTTCAAGCTCGCGCAGGTTCTGCTCCGGGAGAATGACCATTTTGATGCCGTTGCGATGCGCGGCCACGGCTTTTTCACGCAGGCCGCCAATCGGCAGCACGCGGCCACGGAGCGTTATCTCGCCGGTCATCGCGACGTCGCCGCGCACCGGGATCCCCGAAAGCGCGCTGATGATCGCCGTCGCGATGGCGATCCCCGCGGACGGTCCATCTTTCGGCGTCGCGCCCGCCGGAATGTGCACGTGCAGGTCGCGCGATTTGTGAAAGTCGCGGTCTATGCCCAGCACGCCGGCGCGCGCGCGCGCATAGCTCAATGCCGCGCTCGCGGATTCCTTCATCACGTCGCCGAGCGTGCCCGTGAGCTGAAGCTTGCCGCGTCCGCCGAGCGCTGTGACTTCGACCTCCAGCACCTCGCCGCCCGTCGTCGTGTACGCGAGACCCTTGCTCACACCTACAAGCGGCTCGGCGGTGAGATTCTCGGAATCGAAAGGCGGAACGCCGAGCAGCGTCGGCAGCTCCTCCATGCCGACCGTGACAGTCCGCGGAACGCCCGTGGCGTTTTCCGAGGTGCCTGCGGTCGTCGCTGCGCTCGAGGTTTTCGCCTCGGCATGCTGCCGCGCGATCTTGCGCGCGAGCCGGCCAATGCGACGCTCCAGCTCTCGGACGCCGGCCTCGCGCGTGTAACCGTTCACGATGGCGGGGATCACGTCGTCAGCCAATGTCACGGACGCGGGATCGAGCCCGTTGGCGCGCAACTGCCGCGGCAAAAGGAAGCGGCGCGCGATCGCGTACTTCTCCTGATCGAGATAGCCCGCGAGCCGGATGATCTCCATCCGGTCGCGGAGCGGATCGGGGATCTGCGGCAGATAGTTCGCCGTGGTGATGAAAAGCACCTGCGACAGATCGTAGTCCATCTCCAGGTAGTGATCGCTGAATGCCTTGTTCTGCTCGGGGTCGAGCACCTCGAGCAGCGCCGCCGCGGGATCGCCGCGGTAGTCGGAGCCGAGCTTGTCCACCTCGTCGAGCAGGATGACAGGATTCACAGTCTCAGCGCGGCGCATCGCCTGGAGCACGCGCCCCGGCATCGCGCCCACGTACGTGCGCCTGTGTCCGCGAATCTCGGCTTCGTCGCGCACGCCGCCCAGCGACATGCGCACGAACTTGCGGCCGAGCGCACGGGCGATGGATCGGCCGAGCGACGTCTTGCCCACCCCCGGCGGACCAACGAGGCAGAGGATGGGACCTTCCATCCGCTCGACGAGCGACAGCACGCCTATGTAGTCGAGGATGCGATCCTTGACCTCGTCCAGGCCGTAGTGGTCCTCGTCGAGCACTTCGCGCGCGCGTGCCACATCGAGCACGTCGTCGGTGCGCTCCGTCCAGGGCAGTGACAGGATCCAGTCCAGATAGTTGCGCGTGACGGTGGACTCGGGCGAGAGCGGGGAGGTGCGGCGCAGCTTCCGCACTTCGCGCATCGCTCGGACGCGCACGGGCTCGGGCAATCCCTTCTCCGCGACCTGGCGCTCGAGATCCTGCAAGTCGTCGGCGTCGTCTTCGCCGAGCTCGCGGTGGATCGCCTTGAGCTGCTCCTGGAGATAGAACTCGCGCTGGTTCTGGAAGAGCGAGCCGCGCACTTCGTCATCGAGCTTTCGCTCGAGGCGCAGCAGCTCGACTTCACTTGCCAGCACCTCGGAGAGCAGGCCGAGCAGCGACGAAAGAGTCGTCGCCTCGAGCAGCCGCTGGCGGATCTCGAGCCGCACGGCGAGATGCGCCGCGACGCCGTATGCCTGACGCGGAAGGCTCTCCGCGCTCTGCACGAGGGAGATCACCTCGGCGGGAATGCGCCGATGCAGGCCGACGTATTCCTCGAACAACGACATGACGCGCCGCGAGAGCGGCTGCTGCGCGGCGATCGCATCGCTGTCGTCGCCCTGTTCCTGCACGACTGTCGCTCGCAGCAGGCCGCTCGCGGGCAGGTAGCGCGTCACGCGGGCGCGCGCGATGCCCTCCACGAGGATGCGCGAGTTGCCGTTGCTCAGGCGCGTGATCTGGAGAATCCGCGCGACGACGCCCACGCGATGGAGCTCGCCCGCGGCGGGTTCTTCGGTGTCCGGGTTGCGCTGCGCCACGAGGAAAATCGTCGCGTAGTTCCCGGTCGGCGAGCCGAAGCTGTGGTACTCCGCCGCCGCGTCGGTGACCGCCGCGACGGAGGCCGGGCGCCCCACCATGAGCGGCATGACCGAGTACGGGTACACGACCACGTCGCGCAGCGGCAGGACGGGCACGCGAGTCGGCACGAGGTACGATTCCCCGTCGCGGACGAAGGTGGGCATGCGGTCAAAGGTAACGCGAAGGCCCCGGAAGCGTCTCGCTTTCCGGGGCCTTTGCGTCGTGCGTGCGGAGTCGGGAGGCGCCCGTCCGTCAGGCTTCTTTCTTCTTCCGCTGCGGGGCGATCTCGAGCAGAGGCGCGGTGCCGTTCAGGACCGAGCTCTCGGTGATCTTGACCTCTTCCACGTCGTCGCGCGTGGGCAAGTCGAACATCACTTCCGTGAGCAGCTCTTCGAGAATCGCGCGCAGGCCGCGTGCGCCAGTGCCGCGCTTGAGTGCCTTCTGCGAGATGGCGCGGAGTGCGCTCTCCTCGAAGCTGAGCGCCACTTCCTCGAGCTCGAACAGCTTCTTGTACTGCTTGGTGAGCGCGTTCTTGGGCTCCTTGAGAATGCGGACGAGCGCATCCTCGTCGAGCGCCTCGAGCGCCACGGCCACAGGCAAGCGGCCCACGAGCTCGGGGATCAGGCCGAAGCGGAGCAGATCGTCCGGCTCCACTTCGTTGAATGGATTCTTGCTCTGCTGCTTGGTCTTGCCTTCTTCGGTCTTGGAGAAGCCGATCTGGCGGCGGCCGGTGCGCGCCTCGATGATCTTCTCCAGCCCGTCGAATGCGCCGCCGCAGATGAACAGGATGTCCTTCGTGTTGATCTGGATGTATTCCTGCTGCGGATGCTTGCGGCCGCCCTGCGGCGGAACGCTCGCGACGGTGCCCTCGAGGATCTTGAGCAGCGCCTGCTGCACGCCTTCGCCCGAGACGTCGCGCGTGATTGATGGATTTTCCGACTTACGGGCAATCTTATCAATCTCGTCGATGTACACGATGCCGCGCTCGCACTCGGCGACATTGAAGTCGCCGGCCTGGAGCAGCCGAACGAGAATGTTCTCCACGTCCTCGCCCACGTAGCCCGCTTCGGTGAGCGTGGTGGCGTCGGCGATGGTGAAGGGCACGTCGAGAATGCGCGCGAGGGTCTGCGCGAGCAGCGTCTTGCCCACGCCCGTGGGGCCGATGAGCAAGATGTTGGACTTGTCCAGCTCGACGTCGTCTTCCCGGACCGAGGCCGAGTTGATGCGCTTGTAGTGATTGTAGACGGCGACGGCCAGCGCCTTCTTGGCCTTCTCCTGTCCGATCACGTACTGGTCGAGCGTGTCCTTGATTTCCTGCGGCGTCGGGACCTGGGTGATCGCTTCGGCGACCTCGCGCTCTTCATCCTCCGCGAGGATCTCGTTGCAGAGCGCGATGCACTCGTTGCAGATGTAGACCGACGGGCCGGAGATGAACTTCCGGACCGAGTCCTTGGATTTTCCGCAGAACGAGCAGCGCAGGTGTTTGTCGTGCGACATGACAGATCACTCAACGGGTGACGCAGGTGCCCGGTCAGGGGACCGCGGTCCACAGGGGCGGGCGGGCATCGGCGCTCGGTGCTTGAGAGTTATACCCCGTGCGCCGGTCAAGCAAGAGACGACCAAGGCTCGTGATTGTTTTCACGAGCTCCGGTCGCTCGCGAAGGTGGTTACTTGGTGACAGCCGCCAGCGGAGAAGGCTCGATCACTTCGCCGCGGTGGGAGATGACGTTGTCGATCAGGCCGTACTCCTTGGCTTCCTCGGCCGACATGAAATAGTCGCGCAACATGTCGTGCTCGATCTGCTCCACGGGACGGCCTGTGTGCTTGGCGTACAGGTTGTTGAGCTGCGTGCGGAGATAGATGATCTCCTTGGCCTGGATCTCGATGTCGGCCGCCGTGCCCTGCGCGCCGCCCGAGGGCTGGTGGACCATGATGCGCGAGTGCGGCAGCGCCGACCGGCGGCCCTTGCGGCCGGCGGCCAGCAGGAAGGATCCCATGCTCGCCGCGAGACCCATGCAGATGGTGTTCACCGGCGACTTCAGGAACTGCATGGTGTCGTAGATCGCGAGGCCCGCGGACACGCTGCCGCCCGGCGAGTTGACGTACAGGAAGATGTCGCGATCCGGGTTGTCGGACTCCAGGAACAGGAGCTGCGCGATCACGATGTTGGCCACGTCATCGTTCACCGGTGTGCCCAGGAAGATGATGCGGTCCATGAGCAAACGTGAAAAGATGTCGTAGCTCCGCTCGCCGCGCGGCGAGCGTTCGATGACGTACGGAGGATAGATCGTGGACATGGGCCGGATGGGTGTCTCGGGTTGAGTCATGGTCAGCTGTTCTGCTGGATGAGCCACTTGAAGACCTTGTCTTCCGTGATGCCCTGCTCGATTTCCTTGAGGCGGCCAGCCTTCTGCAGGGACGCGTACACCTGGCCGGGGTCCGTATTGCGCGCGGCGGCCACTTCGGCGACGCGCTCATCGATGTCCGCTTCCGTCGCCGCGAGGTTCTGATCCTTGGCGATCGTCTCGACGATCAGATCGCGGCGGACCTGACGCTCGGCGACAGGGCGGAACTCGGCGCGGAATCTGTCGGCGCCGTCTTCGGGGATCTGATAGGCCTGCAGGTACGCGCTGACGAGCTGATTGATCCAGCTCGGCGGGACGTCGAATGGATTCGCCGCGGTGATCTCCTCAACCAGCTGCTGGCGGACGCTGGCGTCGGCTTCGCGCTCGGCGTTGGACTCGAGATCCTTGCGGACGGCCGACTTGAGCGCGTCGAGCGAGTCGAAGTCGCCCATCTCACGCGCGAAGTCGTCGTCGAGGGGCGGCAGCGTCTTGCGCTTCACTTCCTCGAGCGTCACGCGCACGGGCTTGGTCACGCCGCGCTGGCTCTCGTCGGGAAAGTCGTCCGGCCAGCGGACGTCGCGCTCGGCGGTTTCGCCGGCGGTGAGCGTCATGATCAGCTCTTCCACGCCCGGGATCGCCTGATCGCTGCCCAGCACGATGCGGTATTCCTTGGAGTCCGACAGCTTGCCGGATTCGTCGGCGAGGGCGAGCTGGACCGTGACCATGTCGTTCGGCTGCGGCTTGTCGTCCACCGGCGACCAGGCGGCCTTCTGCTCGCGCATCTGGTCGAGCTGTTCCGTGACCGTCGCGTCGGTGACCTGGGCGACGTTGCGCTCGATGCGGAAGCCCGTCGTGCTCGAGAGCGTGACTTCGGGCCGGACCTCGAGGTGGAGCTCGAAGCTGAGGGGCTGGCCCTCCTCGAACTTGACGTCGTGCACGTGGGGCTGCGAGGCGACCTCGTACTTTTCGCGGTCCATGACCTCCTTGAAGGCCTCCTGGACGAGCGATTCGATCACCTGCTGGCGGATGGCGTCCTTGAAACGTCGCTTGATCATGGCCGCCGGCGCCTTGCCGGGACGGAATCCCGGGAGCCGAACGGTTGACGCATAGCGGCGCGCTGCCTGATCTTCCGCGTCGCGCACTGTCTCGACGGGAACGCGGACCTGGATCAGGCGCTCGAGTCCGTCTGATTTTTGCGGGGTAATCTCGATATTCATCGCTCTCTTCGCGCTCGCCACAGCCTCGAGTTTTTGCTGCCGCGTCGTGTGTGCGGCGGCGTTCTGTTAGTCTCGTGAAAGCTAACGACGGTGCTGCGGCCAAAGGGGAAGATGCGAGCTCGTTTCACTCGAACCGGAACCACTTGATGCGCATTCGACACGCACTTGCTCTCGTCGCGATTTCGACCGCGACGGCCTTTTCCACGGGTCATGCACAGGCCACGGCGCAGCCGTCGGTGCGGGTGCCGATTCGCTATCTGAGTTACGTCGCGACCGATCCGTTTGGGATCGCGTTCGACATCGGGTCACTCGAGGTAGAGACAGCGGTCGCGCCTGGCGTCACCGTCGGAGGAACGGCGTCGTATTCGAACGTGAGCGATCAGCGCTTCACGAGCTTCGATGTGGTGGGCCGCTACTACCCGGGCGAGATCGCGCTGAAGGGATTCTCGCTCGGTCTCAGCGGCGGATACCTCAAGTACTCGAACTTCGTGTGCTGCAGCGTGAACGGATCGAGCGACCGGGCGTCGTTGTCGGCGCCGACAGTGGGGCTTGCGCTCGACTACAACTGGATGCTGGGCGGTGCGCAGCGGTTCATCGTCGGGACGGGCATTGGCGCGAAGCGGGTGCTCACGAGCCAGTCGGAGCGCGACCGCGTCGGGATCGACCGGGCCTACGGCACCGCGCGCTTCGTCGTCGGCATCGCGTTCTAACAACACCAAGAGGGACGGAGTCGTTGAAAATCGTTTAAGGGCGTTCAAGGGCGTTCAAGGGCGTTCAAGGGCGTTCAAGGGGACGGAGCCCTTGAAACGATCCAGCGCGGCTTTTCTGTGGATTTCGCGGCGGCGTCTTGCGCAAACCGCCGCTGCGCGCGGTTAAGGGCGGAAACAAATGGATCAAGTCCTCCGTCCCCTTGAACGGCGCGGGCGGCCGGACCGGAGCGGCGTGTTGCCGCGACCCGCTGTTTTGCCGCTGAGGCGTGTCCCTGAATGCGGAAGGGGGGATTCGAACCCCCAAGCCTTTCGGCGCCAGATCCTAAGTCTGGTGCGTCTGCCAGTTCCGCCACTCCCGCGTGGGTGGGAAGATAGTAAAACGGCCGAGTGGCGTGAGCCACTCGGCCGTTTTGTCCTACGGTGCCGACTGAACTACTTGGGAATCTGAAGGCTGACCACGTGAGTCGTGCGCTGCTGCGCGTCCCACGCAATGAGCTGTAGCACGCCACCAGGCTTCACGGATGAAATCGCATCCTGAAGCGCGCTGAAGGAGTCGATGCTGCGCTTGACCGGGTACGACTCCGACATGATCACGTCGGTCCCCTGGAAGAGGTTCCGATACGCCGGTCCGCGCATGCTCACGTCGGTCACGAGGAGTCCGTGGCGCGCCGCTGGCGCCAGGTTGTTCTGCGAGGCAAAGTCCGCGGGCACCGGCTGCACCGTGATGCCGAGCGCGCCATACTCGCGAGTACCGTCGTTCGCGACCGGAGCGCTTGCCGCGCCATTGTTGTCGGAGGCGCTTGCGACTGTCTCCGACTCGGCCGCGGCCGCGAGCTTCACCTCGAACTTCTTCGCCTGCCCGTGGCGCATCGCATCCACTTCGATGTTGTCACCAGGGTGGAAGCCACGCACCAGGCGCTGCAGCGTGGGCTGGTCGTCCACTCGCTGTCCGGCCACCTGCGTGATGACGTCGCTCTCCTGCAGACCTGCCTTGTCGGCCGGGCCGCCAGGTGTCACCGACTGCACGAGCGCGCCGTAGATCTCCTTCATTCCAGCGGCTTCCGCATCGCCCTCGCCAACCGGACCGATCGTCACGCCCATGATCGCGCGCTCGACCTTGCCGTACTTGAGGATGTCGTCCATCACCTGCTTCGCGAGCGTGATCGGCACCGCGAAGCCATACCCCGCGTACGACCCCGTCCCGCTCTCGATCGCTGCGTTGATACCGATCACTTCGCCGCGGATGTTGAGCAGCGGACCGCCTGAGTTTCCAGGATTGATCGCCGCGTCCGTCTGGATGTAGTCGGTGATGGCGGACGGGTTGTTCTGCGCGAGCTCGGCCGACTGCCGGCCCTTGGCGCTGATGATGCCCGCGGTGACCGTGAAGCTCAGGTCGAACGGATTGCCGATCGCGAGCGCCCAGGAGCCGATCTCCGCCGTCCTGTCGTCGCCCAGCTTGAGCGTCGGCAAGCCTGTCGCGTCGATCTTGATGAGCGCGACGTCCGTCGTCGGATCACGGCCGACGACCTTCGCGTCGAAGGTCCGCTTGTCGAGGAGCGCGACGGTGACTTTGTCGGCGCCTTCGACCACGTGGTTGTTCGTGAGGATGTAGCCGTCGGGCGAGACGATGAAGCCCGAGCCGGAGCCTTCCATCGGCCCCTGCTGCTGCGGCATCATCCCGCCTCCAAACTGGCGGAAGAGCTCACCGATGCCTGGCGGCATGTCGGGCTGTTGCTGCTGCTGGCGTCGGCCGCGGTTCGGATTGACGCGCGCGAAGCGCTGCATCGTGATGGAAACGACCGCGGGGCGCGTGGCGCGGACGATGGATTCGAACGCCGTCTCCGTCGCCGCCGCTGAAGCCGGCGCGGTGATGGCGGAAGTTGAGTTGGAAGCGAGTCGATTCTGCGTAGCCGCCCATCCCAGTCGGGTGAGGTCGAACCCTGACGCGAACACGAGTCCGCACACGAAGGCGACCACCACCGCGGCCGCGAAGCGGGCGCGAGGAAACTTTGTGGGCATTGGCTGAACCACCTGATGTTGAATAGGACGAACTATGCTACCCCTGTATTGGGGCGCAAGTTTCGGGCGCCGTCAATGGCGCCGCGACGACTGCCGGTTACACCGGGTACTCCTTCGACAACGAAACGCGGGCCCGAGGTTGCTTCCCCTCGGGCCCGCGCAGATCGCTACTTCTTGTTGTCGTCCACGATCTCGTAGTCAGCCTCGACCACGTCCTCCGGCGGTGCACCGGCGCCGCTGCCGCTCGATGCCTGTCCGCCGTCGCCGCCCTGCGGACCCGCGCCGCCTGCCGGCTCACTGGCCTGCTGGTTCTGCGCGTAGAACGACTGGCCCGCTTCGCCAAAGGCCCGGCTCAGCTCTTCCTGCGCCGCCTTGATCTCGTTCAGGTCGTCGCCGCGAAGCGCCTTGCGTGCGCGCTCGACCGCCGAGTCCAACCGGGACTTGAGCTCGGGCGACAACTTGTCCGACCACTCCTTGGCGTTCTTCTCGACCTCGTACGTCATGCTGTCCAGACGGTTCCGGGTGTCGATGTCCTCGCGGCGCTTCTTGTCTTCGGCCGCGTTCTGTTCGGCATCCTGTACCATCTTGTTGATATCAGCATCAGAAAGCCCGCTCGAAGCCTCGATGCGGATCTTCTGCTCCTTGCTCGTGGCCTTGTCCTTGGCGGACACGTGCAGGATGCCGTTCGCATCAATGTCGAAGGTGACTTCCACCTGCGGCATGCCGCGGGGTGCCGGCGGAATTCCGGTGAGCTGGAACTTGCCGATCGTGCGATTGTCCCGCGCGAGCTCGCGCTCGCCCTGGAGCACGTGGATCTCGACGGTCGTCTGATTGTCGTCGGCCGTGGAGAACGTCTCGCTCTTCTTGGTCGGGATGGTCGTGTTCCGCGGGATGAGCACCGTGGTCACGCCGCCCAACGTCTCGATGCCGAGCGACAGCGGCGTCACGTCGAGCAGCAGCACGTCCTTCTGCTCGCCGGTGAGCACCGCGCCCTGGATCGCCGCGCCGATGGCTACGACTTCATCCGGGTTCACGGACCGGTTCGGGTCCTTGCCGAAGTAGTCCTTGACCACCTGCTGGATCTTGGGGATGCGCGTCGAGCCGCCGACGAGAATCACTTCGTCTATTTGGTTGGGCTCTAAGCCAGCGTCCTTCAATGCCTTCTTCATGGGCTCGAGCGTGCGCTGGATGAGATCATCCACGAGCTGCTCGAACTTGGCGCGCGTGAGCGTGTAGTTCAGATGCTTCGGGCCGCTCTGGTCGGCTGTGATGAAGGGCAGGTTGATGTCGGTGGACATCGTGCTGCTCAGCTCCATCTTCGCCTTCTCGGCGGCTTCCTTGAGGCGCTGGAGCGCCATCGCGTCCTTGGACAGATCGATGCCCTGGTCGCGCTTGAACTCGCCGACGATCCAGTCGATCACGCGCTGGTCGAAGTCGTCGCCGCCCAGGTGCGTGTCGCCGTTCGTGGACTTCACCTCGAACTGGCGCGAGCCTTCGACGTCGTACAGCTCGAGTACCGAGATGTCGTACGTGCCGCCGCCCAGGTCGAACACGGCGACCTTCTCGTCCTTCTTCTTGTCCAGGCCGTACGCGAGCGCGGCGGCGGTGGGCTCGTTGATGATGCGGAGCACCTCGAGGCCGGCAATCTTGCCAGCGTCCTTGGTCGCCTGGCGCTGCGCGTCGTTGAAGTACGCGGGCACCGTGACGACCGCCTTGGACACGGAAGTGCCGAGGTAGTCCTCGGCCGTCTGCTTCATCTTCTGCAGGATCATGGCGCTGACTTCGGGGGGCGTGTATCGCTTGCCCTGCACCTCGACGGACGCCAGGTCGTTCTGGCCGGCGACGACCTTGTACGGCACGCGCTTGGTCTCGTCGGTGACTTCGCTCATCCGACGGCCCATGAAGCGCTTGATCGAGAAGACAGTGTTCGTCGGGTTGGTGACGGCCTGCCGCTTGGCGACCTGGCCAACGAGACGCTCACCGTCCTTGGTGAAGCCCACGACCGACGGGGTGGTGCGGCCACCCTCGGCGTTCGGGATGACGATGGGGTCGCCCCCTTCCATCACCGCGACGACCGAGTTGGTGGTTCCGAGATCGATACCAATGACTTTGTCCGCCATGGTCTCCGAGTGTGCT
>Ga0207652_10003708_pt1 | contig 12543 bp, 13 predicted proteins | sample KBSC63BmetaG_FD_184334 | JGI IMG/M metagenome (GOLD analysis project Ga0207652, IMG submission 184334) | Corn rhizosphere microbial communities from Kellogg Biological Station, Michigan, USA - KBS C6-3B metaG (SPAdes) (version 2) | ecosystem: Host-associated > Plants > Roots > Rhizosphere ... | reverse complement strand
CCATCGGCACGCGCAGGAATCGCTCGATACCCTCACCGACGAAGATGAACCGCATACCGCCAGCGTCCTCAACTCACTGATTGCTACCGGCAACGAGGCCAATCCCGAAGCAAATCTGCTGACTCGCGAGTTACAGAAAGTGATCGCGCAAGGACTGCAAACGCTACCCCTGGAACAGCGAGTCGCGGTGGTGCTATGTGATATGCAGGGCCTCTCATACGAAGAGATTGCCGCGACAACGCAGGCGAGCCTGGGGACAGTGCGCTCGCGCATCGCACGCGGGCGCAGGCGTTTGCGCGATTACCTTGCTGAGCATCGGGAACTTTTGCCAGGGCGGTATCGTTTACTGTCTGATAGGGAATAGTCTTTTTCAAGAGTTGGAGTACAGGCGTGGTACAGCACAACAACGAGCATCCGACAACTGCACAACTTTCGGCTTACGTCGATCAGGAATTGATCGGCGACGAGCTGACGTTGTGTACTGCTCATCTTCAGACCTGCCAGGCATGCCAGGCCACGCTGGCTGATCTTCGTTTTACCTCCAGGTTGCTACACGATATGCCAGAAGTCGAGGTACCGCGCTCGTTTGTCCTACCGCTCAACATCTCTGTTCTGCCAGAGACGCCCGCTCACACGATCAAACGCGCTCCGCAAGTCAGCAAGGGTCAGGCCATCATCAGGCGTACATTCCGTGCTGTAAGCACGCTCGCGGCGGTCGTTGGGCTGGTCTTTATCCTGGTCGGGGCCTTCGCCACGCTACCAAATGGTGTCATGATGAATTCCACCAGCACTGCCGCCGCACCAGGCCATTCTACTGCCGCAGGCCATACCGCGTCCGATGCGAGCGCGACGCAGCGGGCTATGCAAGGGTTGCCCCCAGATGCCACCAGGGCGGTTCTGACACCTTCGCCTGTGAGCACAAGTACGGCATCCGCTGCCGGGATCGGTATTCATGCGACCAGTCAGCCGTCGGAGCAGCAGGCGATAACACTCCCGCCAGCACTCGATCCGAGTCAACCGGAAGGTCGCCTGGGTCTCGGAGCGCTGCTCTTCATCCTTGGCATAATCGGAGCGCTGGCTACGCGCCGCAAGCAGCCGAAATCCGCCCATTAGACGTTATAAAAATGCATCAGGGGATAGTAATGCCTACTGCTGCCAGGCCCTGCTGCATCGTCTGGGGCGTCAACTCCTCGACTGCGACAAAGCGTACAATTCCCTGGCTATCCAGGAAATAGGTCATGGGCAGTGAGGTCACGCCATACTTGATATTGATTGCCGAGCCTGGATCGAACAGCAGCGGATAGTTGACCTTGAAATTTTGCCCGAAGGTTGCAATGTCCCCTCGTGGATCGGCCTGATCGACGCCGAGCAGCGTGAAATTGTCGGCTTTGCCATGCTGAGCATAGATTCCGCGCAGATAGGGAACCTCTGAGAGGCAGGGCGTGCAGGACTCGGACCAGAAATTGATGACCACTGGATGCCCGCGCAACGCGCTCAAATTGATTGTGCCTTTGCCCGTGCCGCCCGCGATCGGTAAGGTAAATTCGGGGGCCTGTGTGCCTACCGCGACGCCGCCATGCGGTTGCTGGGCCGACGCGGGCCAGAGGACCAGCGTGGTGAACAGGACAGCCAGCAGAGCGACCGCGCCCATCACGCTAAATGTAATGATGCGGCGGCGCTGAACGGGCAGGCGCGGGCGCTGAGCGAAGCTCTCGGTCAGCTCAGCGCGCAACTCCTTACGCTGCTCGCGGGCCAGCATCTGTTCCGTCTTCTCTTTGCTTTTCGCTGCTTGTGTTTTCTGTGCCATGCTCAAAAGGTCTCCTCAATATCTACCGATCTATAGTATAGGAGCATTGACTGGTTGGCGGCAAGAGTTGTAACTAAATTTGCCCAAAACTCCCCTTGTAGAACATCTAACCCTGTGGTACAATAACCTTTGGGCGAGGACAAATATGAGTCCCCGCCTGTCCTTTTGAGAAAAGCGAATTTGTTCGATGGAAATATCCTGGTTGGGCCACTCTTGCTTCCAGATCAAGGGTAAGAGCGCGACCCTGATTACCGATCCGTTTTCTCCCCAGGCTGGCGATGCTTCGGGCCTGGGTAAGCTCTCCGCCTCTATCGTCACCATCAGCCACGATCACCAGGGCCATAATTATGCTGTGGGCGTTGGCGGGAATCCGCGTGTGGTGCGAGGGCCAGGAGAATACGAGATCAGCGATGTTTTGATTACTGGCGTGCCCTCGTATCACGATAACGAGCGGGGTAAGGTGCTTGGTCGCAACACTATTTATGTCATCCATATGGACGACATCGTGATCTGTCACCTGGGCGATCTGGGCCACACGCTACAAGAAGAGCAACTGGAAGAGGTCGCGGACGCCGATGTGCTGCTGATCCCCATCAGTGGGCAGCACACGATTAACGCGGCCCAGGCGGCTGAAGTTATCAGCCAGGTCGAGCCACGCATCGTCATTCCGATGCATTACGCGCTGCCGGAAGGGGATGCGCCCAATCCACTCGACAAATTTTGTCGCGAGATGGGGATTGAGGTTGGACATAGCCAGCCAAAACTGAATGTCGCGCGTACGACGTTGCCTGCTGAAACCCAGGTCGTCATTTTAGAAGTACGTTAAAAGGAAACCATCTCAGCAGAGAGCTTACCTTTTGCGCACGCGTTGGGTGTAGCGGCGGGCCTGCCTCATCCTCTGGATGAAGCAGGCAGCGTCCGCCGCGAGGAAAAACCCAAATGTCAGGTGTCACGTTGGGTCTTGCATCCGGTGAGAGGAGAACTCGCGTGTTAAATATAACGCTGGTTCCTATGTCCGGCGTGAGACGAAACTGCGCGTGGTATGAGGTGAAGCGGCTGAGCATTATCATTGTAGGGGTACCCGGATGGGTGCCAGATCTCTGAGAGCGGGCGCTCTGTGGCGTCCCTGCGAGGGGATACGGGAAGAGGTGGTCGTCGCCCACGCACGCGGGAGGCCCTACAGCACCGTACACCCGCATGTCCAGGCTCCGGTAGGAGGATTTAATGTCTAAGTTCATTTTTGTGACGGGTGGTGTGGCCTCTTCAGTTGGGAAAGGGATCAGTGTCGCCTCTCTGGGCCGGTTGCTGAAGAATCGCGGTGTCTCGGTCTCGCTCATGAAACTCGATCCATATATCAATGTCGATCCTGGCACGATGTCGCCGTATCAACACGGCGAGGTCTTCGTGACCGATGATGGAGCTGAAACCGACCTCGATCTGGGGCACTACGAACGTTTCACTGACGAACCTTCGTCCCAGGCCAACAATTTAACCACCGGCCAGGTCTACGCTTCGGTGATCGGCAAAGAGCGGCGCGGTGAGTATCTGGGCGGCACGATCCAGGTTATTCCCCATATCACCAATGAGATTAAAGAACGTATGCACAACGTGGCGCGCCAGTCGGACGCGGACGTAGTGATTGTCGAGGTTGGTGGTACCGTTGGCGATATTGAGGGCGAGCCGTACCTGGAGGCGATTCGCCAGATGCGCAAAGATGTCGGGCGGCACGATGTTCTCTATCTCCATGTAACGCTGTTGCCCTACCTGATGGCATCCAGAGAGCTGAAGACGAAACCCACTCAGCATAGCGTCAAAGAACTGTTGCGTGTTGGCATCCAGCCCGATGTCATTCTCTGCCGTTCCGATCTGCCGATCCCCGATGAATTGCGTGAGAAGATCGCCCTCTTCTGTAATATTGATGAGCGCGCGGTAGTGGCACTGCCCACTGCCGATACGATCTACGAAGTGCCGTTGATTTTGGAGGATGCCGGTCTGGGTAAGTTCCTGGTGGATGAGCTTGGTTTGCCCGATCGCGAGCCACAGATGCAGGAATGGCGCGCGCTGGTCGGGAAGATCAAGGTTCCCAAGCCGGAACTGGTCGTGGGCCTGGTTGGCAAGTACGTCGAACTACACGACGCCTATATGTCGGTGGCCGAATCGCTGCGCCACGCGGGCTGGTTCCATGACGTCGATGTGCGCATCAAATGGATCAATTCTGAGGCGCTGGATGGCATGGGTGATAAATACGCCGAGGTCCTGGAGGATGTGGCCGGGATCGTGATTCCGGGTGGCTTTGGCCATCGTGGCATCGAAGGCAAGATCAAGGCCGCGAACTTTGCCCGGTGCGAGAAAAAGCCGTACCTGGGCCTCTGCCTTGGCATGCAAGTCGCGACCATCGAGTTCGCGCGCAACGTGCTCGGCCTGGAAGATGCCAATAGCAGCGAGTTCGATCCTCAAACTCCTTCACCGGTGATCGATCTGATGCTGACTCAGCGCCATATCGCTGACAAGGGCGGCACGATGCGCCTGGGCAACTGGGTCTGCTGTCTGACCCCTGGCACAAAGGCCCACAAAGCCTATGGTGAGGCCATCATCTTCGAGCGCCATCGTCATCGCTATGAGTTCAATAACGAGTTCCGCAAGCGTATGGAATCGCATGGCATGGTCCTCAGTGGGCGTTCGGCAGACAACAGCTTGATCGAGATTATCGAGCTGGCCGACCACCCCTGGTTTGTTGCATCCCAGTTCCATCCTGAATTTAAGAGCCGTCCCACTCGCCCACATCCGTTGTTCCGTGATTTCGTTGGCGCATGCATACAGCAGGCCCGCGAGGGTCAGCCGCAAGCATATGAGACGCTTCAAGAGGCGCTGGGCGCGTCTTCGCGGGCGACACCGCCCGACGCCCGATTAGAGATATAACAATGTTGTACCTGAGTCAGTTGCAGGGCGCGCCTGTGGAGGATTCACAAGGGGTGCGCATCGGCAAGATCAGCGACCTTCTGACTGTGCGCGATGATCCTTCAGCGCGCTGTGTTCTGCTTATCGAAGGCCAGGACGAAGAAGCCTGGTATGCGTCTACCGATGGCGTGGTCTGGCGTGACCACACCCTGCATCTGCCGCGCTCATCCGCCGATCTGGAAGCTGCCGCGCATCCGTTCGCGGAGAACCAGGTAGCTCTCGGCGCGGAAGTGCTTGATAAGCAGGTTATCGATCTGGCGCGTAAGAAGCCGGTGCGCGTCAACGATGTGTGCCTGAACGATGACTGGCGCGTTCTGGGCGTGGATAACAGCCCGCTCGGCCTGATGCGTCGCCTGGCCCCGCCCTGGCTGCTCGGCTCGCGTAGCAAACATACTCCCGCCAGCTTTATCCCCTGGGGACGTATCGAATTGATCGGCGCGCCACAAGAGGAGAAAGCGGAAGAGGCTCTGCCCGTCGCGGTAGCCATTCCAACTCCCCGGCCACTTCATCCCACCAGCGGCCAGCTCGCGGAGCTGCACCCCGCCGACATCGCTGATATCGTGCATCAGCTTACAGCGGGCCAGGGCGCGCGCTTGATCGAGGGCCTGGACAACGAAACCGCCGCTGATGCCTTTGAGGAGATTGATACCGATCGCCAGGCGCAAATCCTCGAACGCATCGAGAGCGAGCGCGCCGCCGATATTTTGGAGGCAATGGGACCCGACGAGGCTGCCGACCTGCTCGCCCGTTTACCTGAAGAGCGCGCCCAGGAACTCCTGCGCCTGATGACGCCCGAAGAATCTGAAGATGTGCAGGATCTTCTGGAGTACGAAGAAGATTCCGCCGGTGGCCTGATGACTACCGACTATATCGCCCTCAACGCCTCGCGTACCGTTGGCGAAGCTCTCGATGCCGTGCGTGCCAATATCCAGGATCATATTAAATCCGCGTATATCTACTGCGTTCCCGACGAGACCCAGGACGAGAACACCCTGCTCGGCGTTGTCTCCCTCTGGGACCTGCTCGCCGCTTCCACGGGCCAGCAACTGCACGAGTTGATGGAAACCGATGTGATCGCCGTCCAGACCGACGCCGAGCCGCGTACCGTCGCCGAAGTCATGGCCAAATACAACCTGCTTGCCGTTCCCGTTATCAACCCCTCTGGCATCCTCGCCGGCGTCGTCACCGTTGATGACGCGCTAGACGTGCTCTTGCCGAGCGGCAGAAGACGCAAACCAAGGAGAATGTATTAGGAGGTAAGCTGTGATCCCGAATCTCAAACGCTACTCGATGAATATTCAGTGGAGCGATGCAGACCAGGCTTATATTGTGACTGTCCCTGAGCTTCCTGGTTGTCGCACACACGGCGATACCTACGAAGAAGCAGTAAAGCAGGGTCAGGGTGCGATTGAAAGTTGGATTATGGCCGCTCTTGCCGATAACGATCCTGTTCCTGAACCGAGAGTAGCAACTCCTGCTGCATAAACAAAAAATGTAAAAAAGAGCGTCTGTTCAAACCAGACGCTCTTTTTGCATCATCGTCTTTTGTAGTTAGATCACCGTCACTTCAGACGCGGGCACCCACAGTTGGCGATGATTAAAATTAATCGCGTACCAGACCGTGCCGGAGATGGTCATGTTGAATGGTGAGTCGAAAATGGCGTTGGTGGGCGTGCCTCCAACCTTATAGGTGCTACTGGCCACCGGCTCGCCATAGATCGCTGGACTGCTCGCGGTCAGTTTAATCGACGTGCCATAGCCGGGCGTGCCAGCTCCGGGTGGTACGGCCAGCCAGGCCAGGTGCCCATCCATATACTGGCTGGATGGACTGCTATTCACCTTGTCCGATTCCCCATACCAGATTTCGTACATCGTATCACCCGTTCCAGCAGCGTCGCTGGCGGTTGTGACGTAGTAATAGCAGAGCGCGCTCTCCACGTTGTACGACTCATCAGTGATATCCGAACCATTGCTCGCGTTAGGAATCAGCGCGGATTGCGTGCTGGCGCTGGTGTAGAGGTTGAAGAAGTTGAAGTTGGCCGAAGTTTCCGCGCCGCTGCTGCCATAGGGCGTGACCTCGTTGCTGGAATGCAGCACCACCGTCTGAGAGTTGACCGGATAGATTGGGAAATCGACTCCTTGCTGGTTGATGAGATCGAAGTAGTAATCCCATAGCCAGTATGGACCCGGATCGACGTGATTGGGCGTGCTCCCAAGCGTCGGGGCGGGCGTCGTGCCGTGCGACATGATATGATCGTGGTCCAGCGGAATGTTGTATTTTTTGAGCAGATACGCGACCAGTTTGGCCGAACCAAGATATTCAGCCGCGTTATACCACTGGTAGCCAGTAGCGTCATACCCGACATGTTCGATGCCGATCGAACGCTGATTGTACCAGTAGTTGCCATTGTGGAAGGCGATGTCTTTTTCAGGGACGATCTGATAGACGGTGCCATCGGTGTCCACGAGATAGTGAATGCTCACGCCGCTGCTGGGATTCTGGAAAATGTTGAGTGCATCCTGCAAGCTGCCTTCGGTATCATGGATGGTGATAAACGAGATCGAGTAATCGGTGGGACGATTGGCCTCGTTGTAGGTGCAGGGTGAGGCAAGGCTGCAATCAAAGCTGCTGGGGCTCAGAATACAATCGATCGCACCGGGATAGTCGGTTTTGCCATCATTGACACAACCGGCAGGCAGGGTCGTAGCTGCTGCCTTGACGCCGCGCGCCGTCGCAGTGTTGGGGCTGACGTGTTCAGCGGCCAGCGTGACCACTTCGCCGCTATCCGCCTGAGCCGTGAAGCCGCTGTTTATGAGCTTATACACCGCATTGGCGTACATCTGCGCGGTACTCGATGTGGTAGCATGGCTATACACAACCAGCGCGCCATACCAATCGGCCAGGGTAGCAGGCAGCGTCTTATTCGTGGAGAGTTGCAGCGCGTCCTGGCGCAACAGTGCAGCTCCGCCGCGAATATTGGCAGGCAGATTGGTTTTGAGCTGAGCGGCGCTGACGTTCAGGAGTTTGGCCGCGCTATCCAGCGTATCGACGCTGCTATTCTTGACCAGGTGCATACAGCCGTAGCCGCCATCGACACTCGGCGCGCCTCCGTGATCGCTCAAACGCCCTTCCATGTAGCACAGCGCCTTCAACAAAGGCACCGGTACGCCGAATTCCGTACTCGCCTGAGCAAATGCCTGGGTGAGACCCTGCGACTGCTGCGCGTGCTGAGCGCCGGTCGCGGCGACATGACCAGGTTCGGTCATAAAAATCACGCCCACGCTGGCAAGCAGCAGGGCAAAAAGGAGAAAAAAGGGAAAAACGACTGTCTTGAAGTGAGTACGTCCGTGCATAACTGACTCATCCTTTTCTGAGCGTTACACTCTGCAAAAGCATTGGTGCAGCCAAACCGCTGCAACCGGGGTTGCGGAAAATCCCTCCGCCAACACTCATATAGATGATTATACCATTACCTGACGGATTTTGCGTAGAGATCATCACTGTTTCTGCAAGATAGTTGCAGAATCTGCAATGAGTGCGCCAGTTACGGCGAGCGACATAGCCATCGGTCCCAAATCCGTTGGCTATGTCGCTCGCTTCGTGTTGGATCACGCGCCCTGCCCGGTGTTTCTGGCGCGACCCGTTGCTCGTGAACAGCTTCCTCCAGGGCATTAAGAGAGGAATGCCCTATTTGCGCAAGAAGACCCCTACAATTCCGACAATCACCCCCACTACGATGAGCGCGAGTGAGACGATCGGGAAGATAGTGGTCATAATGTCGCCCCCCAGAAAGGGCAATGTTTGCGCAAGATAGTGATCGTTCCCTGGCTGGATCAGCCCTACCCCAAGCAGCATGAGGATGATGCCAAAAAACATTGTCTTCGTGGATTTCATGAAAATAAGATCTCCTTGTAGTGAATGGTTGCTCTCTCCAGAGGAGAAGGCAAAAGAGCGTATTGCTCTTCTTTTAAACACGTCTGCCCAGGGGATAAAAGAGACAGTTACCCAAAAGGAGCAAGCTGTCTACGAAAAGGTCAGGGACACGTAACTAAAGGGGGAAGTAAACGCAACGTTTCCCCTGAGGGTGGTTCGCGTGGGAGCGACGCCCTATCATTTTTCTACTCAGAGGCGCATCTAGCCTCTGAGGGATTTATCCGAGAGGAGATGTTCTTATGTTTATTGTAGGATTTGGAGCCGTGCTTTTTGGCTTAATTGTCGGATGGGTCGCTTATCGGATATTGCGCAATAGATCCGGCGCAACCGCCTGGGTACAGGATCTCATTGCGCTCCTGGGGATTGTGGCAGGAGCAGCGGCGCTTTCGCTCTTTCATAGCGATGCGATCTTCGGATGGTACGCGCTCGGCCTGGTCATCGGCTTTTTCGGCTATCTCGCCCTGGGGATCGTCTGGTATGGCAAACAGGAGTTACAGCCCTGGCAATTAGAGCCACTTCCCTCAACTTCAACCTCTACACCTACACCAACGCCTGAGGTATAAGAGAGAAGCTTCCCAAATTGCTGGACCTTGTGCAAATTTTGCACAAGGTCCCATGATGAAAATGCTCCTGGCACGTTTGTTCGCCGTGTAATTCAGCGTCACATTCAGGACACATGTGATCTCTCATATCTTTACGCTGCTTCTTGTGGCCACGCTGCTTCCATCTCTTTCAGCACACACTGAATGTCGTGGCAGATGTCGTCCATGACCTGGGGCAGCCATTCTTCGGCGCGTGGATTGTCGGCGGCGGCCTCAACTTCGTCGCGCTCGATGGTCTCTTCGTCGTCGTCATCGTTGACGCTTCGATGGCGCTGAATCGAATGCGGCGTGCGAGTCTGGGGATCTTCGTGCAGGCCGCGCATGCCTTCGGGATGCCAGATTGGCAGCTCAACGCGCTGTTGAATAGTCAACGCCTCGGCACATAACTGGTTGCCCTGGAGATTGATAGTCAGGCCTGGGCGCGTCTCGTTGGCGCGGCTGCTATGCTCGCTGGCGCGCAATCTGAGCACCTGCATCAGCGTAATGAGTTGCGGATCATTCAAATTCGGACGCGGCGCGCGAAATGGCAGCGTATAGGAAAGATCCAGTGCAAGCGGCGGGATCTCGCTGGTATGCAGATGTGGACAGTGTTCGTCCGGCTCGTGAAAGAAATCGCAAACCCCGACCGGTCCCTCCAGTGAGAGCGCTGTGTCCAGCGTGCTCCACGAAAACGAGAGCGTGCAGGAGCTACCCTCGGTGTCCTCACAGTTGTGAGTATGGCAGATGCAGGCAAACTCGCGCTCCATGTTCCGGGAGTTGAGCCAGTATTCTGGATGAGTTACCAGGCCAAGGCGGGTCGCTGCTCGCAGAAAGTAATTGGTAATCTCTTCAAAATCGATCATCTTGAACGTCTTTCCTTGTGCCGAACATCTGGGGGAGTGCACTACGCTGATCGGTTACGCGAATGGCGTGCTTCTATATTACTGTCGAAGATTGGCCATGTCAACACGCGCCAGATTCCACACGTTATTCTTGCAACGTTTCTCGCTTCAGCTTAAACGGCCAGAGAGCTTGCGGCGCTTGATCCGTCTGGACTGCCTCGGCCAGCATCTGACCAAGCAACATCCCGAACGGCATCCCATGCCCGGATAGACCACCCACGAACCACGCTCGATCCAGGCCTGGCACACGATCAACAATCGGGATGCGATCGGGCGAGAAGTCCATCAGCCCGGCCCAACGTTGGACGATGTGCAGATCGGCGAGCTGTGGAAAGAGGCGCGGAAAGATCGCGTCCAGGCCGCTCTGCACTTCGGGCGTGGTTTCGCAAGACCACACATCTACATCGCGTCCGGGAGCCAGCGCGCGGCATCCGCCGAGCACAATCGAGCCATCCAACGTCTGCTGCCAGTATTCTTCGGTGTCGGTCAGCGAGGCAAAAATAGCGGTGGTAAAGACCGGCGCAGTGGGTGCGTAGGCCAGGATTTGCCCGCGCACCGGCACAATCAGCTCGCGCAACTCAGGGATCACCTCGCCCGTCCAGGCGTTAACGGCGAGGACGACCGCGCCCGCGTTGAGCGTTCCCCTGCTTGTCTCCACGCGCACACGCGCGCCGTCCTGCGTCAGTTTGAGCGCCTGAGCCTGATAGACCCGCGCGCCATGCCGCTGAGCTGCCTGCACCAGACCTTGAATCAATCTGGCCGAATGCACGAGCGCCTGACCCGGTAGGAATTTGCCGCCTACGATCTCCGGTCCCAACGGCGTGTGAATCAGTTCCTGCACCTCGGCGCGTTCCAACCATTGTGCGTTGAAGCCATCAGCGCGCAAGGTGTCAACGCTTGCGCGCACTTCCTCTAACTGCTCTGCTCCCAGCGCCAGACCCAGACTTCCTGGCTCACGATAATCGCACTTAATGCTCTCTTCCTCAAGCACTTGACGTAACACTGCCTGATTCTCGTACGAAATGTTCAGGACCGCGTGTGCAGCCTCTCGTCCCAGACGTTTGATCGCGGCTGGATACTCCTCGTGCATTCCCGCGACCACGAAGCCGCCGTTGCGTCCGCTCGCACCATACGCCACGCCCACGCGATCCAAGAGCGCGACCTGCCTGCCCGCGCGTGCCAGCCAGTAGGCCGTCGCGGCCCCGAAAAGTCCGCAGCCAACGATCAGCACATCGACCGTGCTCGGTAGCTCGTGGGAGAGCGGAAAATGTGGAGCCGTACGCTGCCAGTAAGAGACTGGCTCAAATGGCGTTTGTGATGCTTCGGCGCTATACATGGTGAGAAAACGCTCCTTCGTGAGTGTATGTACGAGGATTACCCGGCGTGGGGTCCTGAGATATCAATTATATGAGATCCAGCATGGCACAGGCAAGATTGATCAATGGATGGAGTTGAATTGCTATATCGATAGAGTTGACATCCTTTTCTTTCCTCGCGTATAATTATATCGTAATACGACATAAAATGGTGAGGGTATTGGAAGAACACATCGATTTACATGCAGCCGAATACGAGGCCCTGGCCGAGTTTCGCCACCAGTTGCGCAATTTCCTGGCCTTTAGCGAACAGGCGGCGCGCGCGGTTGGCCTGGAGCCACAACAGCACCAACTGTTGTTATCGCTGAAAGGCGCGGAAGCTCAGGAAAAGGTGACGATTGGAGACCTGGCGGAACGGCTGAAAATCCAGCACCATAGCACCGTTGAACTCATTAATCGTGTGGTTGAGCGCGATTTGGTCCAACGCTGCCGCGACGAGCAGGATCAGCGGCGAGTTCTGGTGAGCTTAACACCTCATGGCGAGGATGTTTTGCGCCGACTCTCCCTGCTACATCGCGCGGAGTTGCGTCAGGCCGGTCCAACTCTGGTACGTGCTTTACAGGCGATCATTGGAAATGCTCCCGTAGAGGATACGGGAAAGGAGTAGGCGTCTTGGTATCCAGTCTCTGGCGCAAAACGGTTCATTTTTTTGGCAATCTTGGCAATGAGGAGGCTCTTGGCAAATTAGGGGACTTTACCGTTGGTCCTCGTACGCTTGTCATTTCTCTACTGGCTCTGGTGATCGGTGGTCTGAGTGCGCTGATCGCTCTTATCCTGCTGCGTTTAATTGGACTTATCACAAATCTTACGTTTTACGGACGGTGGGATTTTTCGCTATCCTCTCCGGCGGGGAATCATCTCGGTTTTCTGATGATCCTGGTGCCGGTCGGAGGCTCGTTGGTCGTAGGTTTGATCGCGCGCTATGGTTCAGAGCGCATTCGTGGTCACGGCATTCCTGAAGCACTTGAATCTATTTTGATGAATG
>Ga0207652_10003707_pt1 | contig 12543 bp, 13 predicted proteins | sample KBSC63BmetaG_FD_184334 | JGI IMG/M metagenome (GOLD analysis project Ga0207652, IMG submission 184334) | Corn rhizosphere microbial communities from Kellogg Biological Station, Michigan, USA - KBS C6-3B metaG (SPAdes) (version 2) | ecosystem: Host-associated > Plants > Roots > Rhizosphere ... | reverse complement strand
CAAGAGAGTCAGTGGCAAATTCACAGGGCGAAGGCTGTCCTCAACATTTCTACCTCTAGTGTAGTATGAAAGGCTAACGCTTGCAACAGATGTAAAATGTCATCCTGAATTTATTTCAGGATCCATACGAACAGTACATGCTTTCAGTATGTCTCTGAGTGTTGGCAAAGTCTCACAACACCTCCACGCATTGTCTCTTCTCGGACTTGATCCGGACTCCAGGCTTGTTCAGTGATAGGCAGGACCTCATGTCGGGAATGAGACTAGCACCACTGGATTCCCCCCAGTCAAGCTGGGAATGACGATGGGGGGGGGTCGAGCGAGACCGAGAACACCAACCTGAGACCGAGCGATCAATACCCCGCATGGGTCCTGAAATAAATTCAGGATGACAGAGACAGGTGGCGCGACAGTGGAATCGAGTACGCTATACTAAGGGGACGTGAAAGCACTCTTCCACTCCCACTCGCCACTGCGGATATTCGGTCTTTCCGGGCTGTTGACGGTCGCGGGCATCCTGGGCGTGCTGCTGGCCTCGGGCGCCAGCGCCATGCTCGTCATCATCATTCTTATCGCCGTCGAGATCGCCTTCAGCTTCGACAACGCCATCATCAACGCCAAGACGCTCGGTAAATTATCGGAGCGCTGGCAGCAAGTCTTCCTGACGGTCGGCATGGTCATCGCCGTGCTCGGCATGCGGGTGGTGTTCCCGATCCTCATCGTGTCGCTGAGCGCGCATCTTTCCTGGAGCGAGGTTATCAACTTGGCGTTCCACCACCCGCACGAGTACGCCCACAAGCTGGAACTGGCGCATCCGACCATCGCCGCCTTCGGTGGCGGCTTCCTGCTGATGCTGGCGCTGGAGTTCTTCATCGATGATAAGCGCAAGGTTACCTGGCTCGGTCGGATCGAACGCCCGTTGCAACGTATCGCCGCCATCTGGGTTCCGGCCGTCGTCAGCCTGGCGGTCGTGGCGATCGTCGCCGTCATTCCGGCCGACCATCACCCTATGACCATCCTGCTAGCCGGCACGCTTGGCGTCGTCACTCATACCGTCATCGAGCTGTTGACTCATCTGTTGGGCTCGCGTTCGCCCGAAGATGCCACCTCACCGGCCCGGCCCTTGACCGGTCTGGCCGCCCTGTCTACCTTCATCTATCTGGAAATCCTCGACGCCAGCTTCAGTTTCGACGGCGTGCTGGGCGCCTTCGCCGTCACCAGTAAGGTCGTGCTGATCGCCATCGGTCTGGGCATCGGCGCGCTGTGGGTACGCTCGCTGACCGTTTTCATGGTCCGCAAAGGCACGCTGAGCCAATATATCTACCTGGAGCACGGGGCTCACTACACGGTGCTGGTGCTGGCTGCCGTGCTGCTGGCCAGCATCTTTTTCGAAATCCCCGATGTCCTGACGGGAGTAGTCGGCCTGGGCTTCATCGGCGCGTCTATCGTCGCCTCGCGCCAAGCCATTCAAGCTCGCCGAACTAAAAACTAGGAAGTAATATATAAGTATGGAGGATTTTGAGTTTCTTGATGGGCCATCGGAGGAGGTAGCGCCGCGGTTACTGGGCTGTGAGTTCGCGCGTGAAATCGATGGCCACATGCTTCGCGGCAAAATCGTCGAGACCGAAGCCTACGATCAGACCGATGCCGCCAGCCACAGCTACAAAGGTCAAACCCCGCGCACGGCCGTTATGTTCGGCCCGAGCGGTCGCTTGTACGTCTATTTCACATACGGCATGCACTACTGCATGAACATTGTGACTGGCGGCCAAAATCATGGCTCAGCGGTGCTGATTCGGGCTCTGGAACCCCTCGAAGGTACCGAAATCATGATAAATAACAGGGGTGACGTGTCAAGAGGGGGTGTTAATCTCACTAATGGTCCGGCCAAACTTTGTCAAGCCCTCAAAATCGACAAAACCTGGAACGGCCACGATCTCCACGAACCACCGCTCCAACTCATCGTCAACTCACCGCTTCCACAATCAGCAATAATCCAGACCACCCGCGTCGGCATCAGCCAAGCCAAAGCCGTGCCGTGGCGTTTCTACATCCGTGATAACTCCTTCGTTTCCAAGGGCTAGACGGGTCGGCGCTTCGAAATATATGTTGTGTTCGCCGCAACGGTATCTTGTAAACCACCACCATAAGGCTTAAGCTAAATGGTAGGAAGTGTGAGGCTTCCCATAGACCTGAGCATCACCGCTCGGGTCTTTTTTGTCCTTATGACTCAGTACCGAGCACCGCGTAGCTGGCGGCATCCAGGTTGTCGAACAGCTTTACGGCTATCTGGCTGCCAGCGGGCAATCGTTCCAAGTAGGCCGCGGCGATCTGCTCGCAGTCACCGAGTAACGGCACCGGACGTAGTAATTGATCGAGGGCAGGCCGGGGAGCTTCCGGGTCAAGGACGGCATTACGTACCAGCAAGCCTATACCCGGCTTGATGGTACTCGGAAAAGTTCCTTCGTATGGGACGCGCGTTAAAAATTCGATGTCTTCCGAGCCAGTCTGGGCGGACCCGGTCCGCTGCAGGGCCGCGAACCCGTAGGTTATGGTCCGCGCCCGATTATAGCTCATGTATCCCGTGACTTGGGGGTGCTGCGGCGCGGTTTTTTCGGGCATCATGAACGGGGTCAGTTGCTTAAATGGCTGCAGTTGCTGAAGTCGAATCCTAACCACGGGCGTGATCAATTCCTTACTGACCGCGGCGATGTTCCGGCCAGTGCCGACGAGGTGATAGCGTATCCTCTCGCCGTACGCCGCGCGGGCTATCGTTGGATATGATTGCTGCTCGCCGGTCGTTGGATCAGTCGCGACGGTATGGACGAATTGCCGGCCATTTTCGCGCCTGACGAGCTCCAGGCGCTTTCGTGGTTCGCCCGGCGTATGAGGAGGCAGGCAGACGAGCTGTACGGCCGTTGCGCCCAGCTTGCCGCGTCCCATCACGATGAAGCTGTCGCGGCAATCCGCCAGTGCCTCGAAGGTCTCTTCGGCTCGCTGCTCGACTGTCGGCGGTGTTTTCGGTGATTTCCTGGTTTCGGACATATATTGCAGTATACCAAAATTCCCCACCATGCAACAATATGTGAAAATACCGCAATCGGTATCCTCGATACCCCCTAGTGGCCACGCTATAAAAAGTGGTAGGCTGAGAGTATGAGTATCGAGGCGACATTCATCACGGCCGAAGGCGAACCATTCCCGAACGGACTCATTCTGCCCGGCGTGGCCATGTCCATTTCGGATTTTTCGTCCGGTTGGCAGAAATTCATCGTGGTCAGCTGTCTCCCCAGTGGTCGCGGCGGCGAAGTCTTCGAATTCGATGATCCCGATTTCCCTCGGGAAGAAGTGCTTTCCTCGTCGTACCTCGCGGCCCATGGCCTTTATAACCGTATCGCGCTGATTTACCCCCGCCGCAGCTACGAACGAGATTTCCTCAGCGAAACCCGCCAGGCCTCGCGTGCCATCTTCCGCCACGTACCAGACATCACCCCCGACGCCGCCCCACCCTCGGCAAACGCTCATTGATTCAAGCGTCCAGCCGCCTCCAACTCGACGCCATGCCCAGCTTCATCTTCAACCTCGCCCTACTATTATTAATAAACCCTAGTCCTAGCCCAGGAACGCCGCCTGGGTGAGTAATCTCCACGTTTCAAAACAGATGTAAGAATGATATGATTTAGGTCATATGGTAGAGAAAAATGACCAGCAATTACCGGAGCAGAATAGTTTTTTCAAGACCGAAAAATTAAAAAAATCAACGCGTGCTGGTACCCAGTTGCCTGATCCCAGGATTGAGCCTTTTGGCTATGATCCAAAAGCCAAGTTCCGGCATTTATTTCCAGAGCTTAATCTGCCCCCGCTATTTTCAAAATCACCAGATGATTATGTAAGCTTCGGACATTCGGAATTGCCAGAGAATACGCTATATTTTGGCGACAACCTCTATGTGTTGCGCGGTCTGCCGAGCGAAAGTATTGACTTAATCTACATCGATCCACCATTTTTTAGCAAACGCGATTATGTACAAATATGGGGCGATGATAATGAAGTACGTTCGTTCCAGGACATTTTTGAAGACGGCATGTTCAGCTACCTCGCATGGTTGAACGCTAGACTATGGGAGATGAAGCGAGTCCTTAAGAACACTGGCAGCATTTATGTTCATTGTGACTGGCATGCAAGTCATTACATCAAAACAGAGATGGATAAAATCTTTGGATACGATAATTTTAAGAATGAAATAGTCTGGAATTATTCAACCGGTGGTGCAAGTAAAGAGTTCTATGCTCGTAAGCACGATGCAATTTTATTTTACACAAAATCAAAGAGTTACACATTTAAGCCTGATGAGGTTAGGGAGAAAAGAACTGAGAAATCGCTAAAACGCGCTATGAATCCGATAGGTGCTCGAATTGCTGCTGACAATATCTTGAAATTACCTACTGACGTCTGGCAAATCCAGGCGCTTAACCCTATGTCCACTGAGCGTTTGGGCTATCCCACACAAAAGCCAGAAGAATTGGTGGAGAAAATCATACTTGCCTCGTCCAATAAGGGTGATGTTGTGGCTGATTTTTTCGTTGGTGGGGGTACTACAGGAGCGATTGCTATCAGACAGGGCAGGCAGTTCATAGGATCTGATATCTCCAGAGTTGCGATAAGTGTAAGCTTTAATAGATTAGTAGAGACGGGCGAGCATATTACTGGTGTGACTGTGAGTGAGACTGTAGGGCAACAGCAAATTGGTGCTGAACTCAGGCCGCTTGGCGATATCTCCACTGCGTATGTCGGGAGCTACCCGATTAATAAATTTCAAGGATTAGATCAAGAATCATTCACTAATTTCGTACTTGGCTTATACGGCGCTAGCGATTATACGGGAAGTGGTGATGCTATGCATGGCCTGGTAAGCGACAAAATTGTAGTATCCGTTGGCCCAGCCAGTCCAAGCGAAAGAGTTAGTGTTGCGCTTGTAAAACAGGTGCTCGAGCAGGTTCTGCATCAATACAGTCGGCAACTAGCTGCCGGTGAGGAAAAGATAATTCAGATTATTGGCTGGGCGTTTGATCCATTAGCAGATCGTTGGAAAGGAGACGCTACTAATTCTTTGAATAAGCGGGGCCTGAAAATCCGTATCGAACTAGTGAGCCTGAGCAGCGAGGCATTCAGACAGAAAATATTCCGCGAAATTGGTGAAAGTAACACCGATCTTAAGTTCAACCGACTTAATCAGCTCCTAAGCTTTACGAGTGCGCCCACTGCTGGTCATATTAGTGTCGTGAGTCAACGTGGTATGGAGCTGGAATTTGCACTTGTTGGTGCACAAGCAATCGGTGCCGGTGGCCGATTAATTAATGCCCAATGGGATTTTGACTACCAAGATAAACGGTTTTCAGACAAAGCTAATGCCCTTAATCGAGTCGGCAAAGCAGGCAAGTACGAGGCAGTAGTAACTAAAAAATACAAGTTTAGCGCATCAGGCGAGTACCTGATTGCAGCCAGAGTTCAGGACAACTTAGATGGAGACGCGATTACGGCCGCTAAGCTCACAATTGCTAACGATACCCATAAGTTAGAGCTGTTATGACAACGCAAACAGACATTGATTTCCGCCACTGGTTGGAAGCTCCGGACTTTCCGAATATTAAAGATGAGCGAGCAGTTAGTCACGCGAAACTATTCGTCGAGCGCATAACAAGCGGTGAGTTTCCTAAGCCCCTATACAATCACCAACAAGAAGCTGTCTTAAGAGTTATATTTCACGGTGAAATACTCGGTCAGTGGGACAGTTTGTTGGATATAGTCACAGGTGGTGGTAAGACAGTGGTTATGGCAGCCTTAGTAGCTTATTTTTGGCAAGTTCATCGTATCGAAAAGTTTTTGATCGTTACGCCAAATACCATAGTGCGGGAACGAGTAAAGGATGATTTTGAACCAAATAATCCAGGATTTGCTTACAATGATTTTCCGTTTTTTTTCAATTCCTTCACAAATGTACCAAGCCGTTTAGTCACCAAAGTCCTTCGCGGACGGGGCGATGAAAGGTCGATTATTGACGCAAACATTATCGTCGCTAATATCCACCAGCTGTATGAGGGGAGAGAGGCGCTAGAAGTACTGCTGGCCGACAACGTCACTCCAAGTTTGGTGGTGTTCAATGATGAAGCGCACAACGCTGCAGCTGACAGGTATCGTGAAGTACTGAAGCTACTCAAACCGAAGATTGAAGCTAGAATTGACCTGACGGCAACACCCTTTAGACTGGACCGTCAGGATCTCGATACCTATCCACCCATTTATGAATACCACATCGGGCAAGCTACGCGTGATGGTGTGGTTAAAAACACTCTTGTAACCAAGCCGGATATCGAGAGTGTACATCTTCAGGTTGAGGAATGGGACGAAGAAAACAACGTTATCCGAACTTTAGAGGCCGAAGACGTGCCGTGGGAGCAACTTGAATCACAACTTCGTAACGCCGGGGCGGTACGATTTGTTACTGCCAAAACTGCGCGGAAGCAGCAGTTGCAAATTGCCCAAACTTGCATAGAATATCAGCAAAAAGGCGTGCCGCTAGATATCAGTGGAGAGCGGCAATGGGAACCATTGTTACTTGTGGTAGCACTCTCACAGAAAGATGCACAGGCTATTTACGAAACGCTACAAAAGCCGCCATTCAATTACAAGCCTGAAAATCTTATATTGGCGCACAGTAATCAAGACGAATACGAAAATAAAAAAGCCTTTTTACTTGGTAGGAAAGGGCCGGAAGGTCTCAGTAATGAAGACGCCAGACTATGGGAAGAAACACGCAGAGTGCGGGTGATCATTGGTGTTAGCATGCTCCGTGAGGGTTGGGATGTGCGCAACATCGCAGTCGTATGTCTATTTAGAAAGTTCAGCTATCAAAAGAAGGGTGATCAAATCTATACCATTTACGGACCACAAATAATTGGCCGGGGCCTCCGTAAAATTCGCCCTGGCAAACAAATAGATCACTTATTCGTAATTGACCATCCGGCATTCAGTCACGACTGGCTCTGGCAAATTATGGCTGCCGAGCAATATGCCAAACCACTAAATCCGGGCGACGAAATCGAAGATGAGCTTATTGAAAAAGATAATAAGCTCTTCGAAGCAGAACAGCAAGAAGTGCCTCCGGTTGGTGAGACCGGTGCAGAACTAAATGTCGAGGAAATCATGGCTAGCCTACCCGAACTTCCAGAAGTTGAGCCAATGACAGAGTGGCAGGCTCATTTCAATAAGTTACAGCTAAACAGTCGGATAACGAACGCTGTACAAAAAATCGTGAACTTAAAAACAAAGTCTGTTATATCCGCCAACACAGCTCATGAAATCCCGGACGAAGCACTGAACAAACCTGAAATCTTCCAAGCGTTTATGGATGACCAGAAAAAGGACAGAGCTACGTTGCTAACTGAAATCCAAGGAGAAGTTGAAAGCGCACCACGGCAGGCTCTTTACGGCGCGTTTAAGCAAATGGATGCCAATCAGCTGCTCGCCATGACTAAGGGAATGAGCTGGATCCTGAATAAAAAATTCGGCATTCAGGAGTTGAGCAATGCTGAAGATGCCGACATCATGAGACTACACTTTGCATTACCGCAAATACTCGAGGAATATCAACGACCCGATGTCGTTTTAGGGATATTAAAATCTTATGATGCAGAGTAAACGTGGTAAGCTGGCGGGCTTGAAAAAGGCTGCGCACTCCACTGAAATATACGATTCGTTACTAGAACGAAATTATATGCTAGAACTTGAAAATAACCCTGCAATTGCAAATTGGACGAAAGATCATGGCATCAAGATTTCTTATTACGTACTAGGTATTAAGAGAGCTTACTTGCCTGATTTTTTAGTCACTTTTCAGGACGGGCAACAAGAGCTTCATGAAACAAAGGGTGCGGGATTTTTGTCTTGGTTGACCACGCATCGTAAGCGGCTAGCAGGTGATAGATGGTCAAAATCCCACCATATGAAGTATCGACTGATAGAAAACTCCAAGGGCGCTCTCTTCGGTACCAATATGGCTATCGAAAACGTTGTCAGAGGTAAAAAGTTTGATACAGTAGACGACCTTATGGATAAAGATGGTAGCAATTAGATGACCATACCTATCGGTTGACCGCCTGTCTACATCATGATCTAATGTAGCCATGGCAGGAAATAAGATTGCAGGCGATTTTGGGGAGCAAGAGGTTATAGAAAAAGTTCCTTGTCCTAATTGTGGTAAGGCTTTGATGCTCCTGCCTAAGAACTACCCATTGTATGATTTGCAATGCACTGGCTGTTCTTTCCGGGCACAGGTAAAGACGAACATGTCAAAACCGAAGGCAGTAATATTTGGCGCTGGCTGGGAGATTATGAATAAGGTAGTAAAGTCCGGCTATTTGGTTCCACCGCTAATTGCTAACTTTAAGTGGACTGAGAAAGGTACGGGGAGACAAGAAATCCGATTCTATCCTTTTGTGCCTAAAAAGAATCTAGCTAAATATCAGCTACCTGAGACCGCTCGCCGTGCAAATTATCGGATGTTTCGCTATACGGGCTTAGATTTGTTGCCGTATTTCGTGTTATTCCAGACCTAGCTACTCGCAGGCGTAGCCGTCGCCATCGCGGTCTAAGTCGTAGCGGTCGGTGCCGATGACGCGGACTGGACCCGCCACGTAGTAGGGGCCATTGCCGCTGCCACCGGCACAGTCTACGTCAGATGGGTAAACGTTTGGTACGCAGGCACCTGAATAGTTGGGATCACAACTGGACGAGGCAGGCGCTATCGGTTTTGGTGTTACGTAGGTGCCAATGGAGGTAACCTGGTTGACTGGCTGGGTGGTCGTAATTTGACCGACTAAATCTTTGGCGGTTTGGACGCCATTTGTGAAGGTCAGCTTATACGTTAGAGTTGTGATGCCGTTCACGCCCGGCGTGGTGACTTTGGTCGTACCGGCGGGTAGGCTGGTGGTATTTACGGTCATGGTGGTGAAGGGGATGACTTGCGTTTCAGTGGCTATTTTGGTGGTTATGATGGGAGCTGATGATTGGGCGCTATCTGTTTCGGCGCTTAAGACACTCTTACTGCTGGCCGAAGTTTGCAATTGGACCTGGGGAGGTTGATGGCTGCTAGCGGCACCGATTGAGCCCCAGGCTGCCACTATAACTGTAGTCACAGCGAATTTACCGAGTTTTGGTAGCGCCTTGAATTTCTTTATCATAACCCACTCCACTCTATAGCTGTTTGCATCATACTGCTTAAGCTAAATTTAAGCAAAAACTCTAGCGCTAGTGAGCTGGGCCGGTGCCCTGGGTGATGACTTCGGTGACGGCGTCACGGGTGGTGGTGATGTTGACTAGGCGTTTGGGGGATTCCTTGCCGTTGATGGTGGTGGTTTGGTAGGTTTTGGTCCAGATGCCGGGAACGCCCGGGGTGGTGATCTTGGAGGTGCCGGCCGGGAGGCTGGCGCTGTAGATGGTGTGAGTGCCGTAAGGCATCTGCTGCTCGACGGTATAGGTTTGCATGGTCGGGACGACGACCTGGGCGACCGGCTTTGGCTTTTGGGCGAAGTGGACTGGCTGGGGTTTGGGGTGCGGCAGGTGCATCAGTACGGCGAACAGTACCGCGGCGACCAGAATGATAAGGGCGATGAAGCGCGAGCGGTAGTTTTGGGGCGGGGTTTTTGTTCTTTGCAAGAAGTAATATGGTGACTTCATAGCTTGCACGCATAATACCGCTTACGGTCGGGTCATGGCAAGTGTTTTACTCTGTTGGTCGGGGCGATAACACGTCCAGGACGGTCTGAGCGTAGCGCGGTGTCAGGTCGTGCGGGGCGTTGAGCTTGTGGATCGTGACGCCGGGCTGAGCGGCCAAGGCTTCGATAGTGGGGGCGATGATCACCTGGTCGCGGCTGCCGTAAAAGATGTCGATCGGCAGCCGCAGTTGGACGATATCATCGAGCATGGTCTGCTGCTCGATGCAGTGCTCCAACGTGCGCGTGAACGGTATCCAGGTCTCCGGATGGGCGCTGATCGACTTGGGCAGGGGCAGGAGCCGGCTGAGCCGGGCGAAGTTCTCCGGCGTGGCCCGCGGGTGTGTCCGCAGCAGACGGTAGAGTCGGAGCAACAGCCGGTTACGGAGGCGGGCGGCTTTGTTCGTGATGACATCGAGCGGGGCGTAAATCGGCGGGCTGAGCAGCAGCAGACGCTCGATTTCACCCGGATATCGCCGCGTGTAGTGGGTAGCGAGTAAGCTTCCCAGCGAGTGTCCGGCCAGGATGAACGGCTCGCGCAGACCCAGGCGCCGGATAGTGTGGTGGATGGCGCTGACATGGTCGCTCATCGTATAGCCGTACCACTGCGGTTTGGGCGATTTGCCGAAGCCGATGAGGTCGATGGTGATACAACGATACCGCGGCGCGAGCAGCGGCACCAGCAGATTCCAATCCTCCGAACTGGCGGCCAGACCATGCAGCATGATAATGACCGGTCCGCCGCCGTGGTCGACGACGTGCAGCCGATACGGTCGTCGCAGCGTCTTATGCCAGAAAGTGTCGAAGTCCATCTTGTCATGGTCAGGGTTTCGTGGCCGATTGTCAATGAAAGGACGGCGGAGTATGGCTGGGGGCAGGCGTCAGAATGCTATACTGGAACCATGAAAAAGCGACTCTATCGTTCACGGACCGACAAGAAAATCGCCGGCGTCTGCGGTGGCCTGGCGGAGTATTTTGACATCGATCCGGTCATCATCCGGATTATCGCGATCATTCTCCTGCTGCCGGGCGGATTGCCTGGGCTAGTGCCGTATATCATCCTGTGGATCGTCGTTCCGTACGAAGATAACGCGCCAGCTGCCGGCCTGGGGAAGTGAGACGACCGAATGACTGAGTTCACTCCCATCGAACCGAAAATCGTCCTGGCGGTCGGCGCGCACGCCGACGACATTGATTTCGGCGCGGCGGGTACCGTCGCCAAATGGGCCGGCGACGGGGCCGAAGTCCATTATTTGGTCATTACCGATGGCTGTAAAGGCTCGGCCGACACGACCATGACCAGCGAAAAGCTACGGGACACGCGCGAGCAGGAACAGCGTGATGCCGTGGCGGCGCTCGGTGCTCGCGAAGCGCATTTCCTCCGCTACGAAGACGGTATGTTGGAAGTCACCATGGCGCTTAAAAAAGATATCGTCAGGCTCATTCGCCAGCTTCGGCCCGATACCGTCATCGTCATGGACCCGACGATGGTGTATATTCCGGAACTTAGTTTCATCAATCATCCGGATCATCGAGCTACCGGTCAGGCGACGCTTGACGCCGTCTTTCCACTGGCTCGCGATCATTTGAGCTTCCCGGAGCTCTACCGCGACGAGCAATTAGAACCCCACAAAGTCGCCCATCTGCTCCTTATCAACCTCGAGCGGCAGAACTATTACGTCGATATTACCGACACCCTGGACCTGAAATTGGAAGGCCTCAGGCGCCATACGAGTCAGATCGCCGACTTCGAGTCAGTCAAGACGATGATTCGGAACCGGGCGGAGAGTCTGGGCGCACACACCGGCAGCAAGTACGCCGAAGGCTTCATCCGCGTCGATACGCAGCCTTAACGGATGCTAGTTGATCCGGTCGTAGAGCTCGCGCCAGTCTTCCTGATAGGTTTTGTCCATATCAAAGAATTCTTCTCTCGCGATTTCGTCCCAGTTACGCTGTGCCATACATATGATCCTTGATTAATACTCCCAGCATAACGCAATTGAGGCGGAACGGCTGTTAGATATGCTACTTGGGGTGGTCGTATGTCGTATGTAGTATGGGGTAGGGGGGAGCTCACCCATGCTACATACTACATGTCCCATGCTACTTTCTTACGTGGCACTGAGCGTATGGGTGGCCAGCAGGATGATCAGCACGACGCCGAGAATCAACCGATAGGTGATGAAGATGGTGTAGGTGTGCCGCGCGATGTATTTGAGCAGCCAGGCGATGACCATGTACGCCACGACACCGCTGGCGATGGTCGCGACGATGGTGGCCGGCCAACCGACGCCACTAGAGATATCTTTGTAGTTAGTGAGCGCTTCTAACGCGCTGGCCGCCAGCAATGCCGGGATAGCCAAGAAGAACGATAGTTTGGTGGCGGCCAGCCGATCGAACCCCCGGAACAGCCCGACGGAAATAGTGGCACCGGAACGTGACACGCCGGGTATCAGGGCCAGACACTGGGCGATACCGATGATCAACGTCTCTTTCCAGGTCGCGTCCTTGCCGGGTCTGTTACTGTTGCCGACCCGGTCGGCGACGGCCATCACCAGTCCCCAGACGATCAAGCCGGTCGCCACGATCCAGAGGCTGCGCAGGCTGGTCTCGATTTCGTGTTTGAACGCCAGGCCGACGATGGCGATCGGGATCGAGCCGACGATGATCGCCCAACCGAACCGATAGGAAGCCTTGTGCCGTTGATCGGCATGGAACAGACCCTTGACCCAACCACGGACGATGGTGACGATATCTTTCCAGAAATACACGA
>Ga0207652_10003704_pt1 | contig 12547 bp, 12 predicted proteins | sample KBSC63BmetaG_FD_184334 | JGI IMG/M metagenome (GOLD analysis project Ga0207652, IMG submission 184334) | Corn rhizosphere microbial communities from Kellogg Biological Station, Michigan, USA - KBS C6-3B metaG (SPAdes) (version 2) | ecosystem: Host-associated > Plants > Roots > Rhizosphere ... | reverse complement strand
GCGGGGTCAGAGATGTCAAAAATATTGACGCCGTAGAAATTGCCCTGGAAGAGGTGGGTACCCTGGAATGCGAAGTCGGAGTTGGCGAAGGCGAGTTGCGCGATGACGAGGCGCATGGACTTCTTCAGCTTGGCCTGGGGCGGAATGCCGAGCTGACCGAGGGTCTTGGTGACGGCCGGGTCGTTGGGGTCCGTGGCGGTGAGCTGGAAGGCACTGGGCTTCTTGATGAAGGCGACGTGCTCCATGCCCTGGGCGACTTCGCCGGCGTCGTACATGCCCGGCTTGAGCTTGTAGCGCGGGTCTTTTTTGTCGCCCTGCGCGAAGAGAGAAGTAGCGCAGGTGAGCGCGAGAGTGGAGAGAAGGATCGTGCGGTGGAAGGCTTTCATGGTTTCTCCTGAAGTTGTTGGAGCATTTTCTGCATCAGCTTGATTTCGGCGCGCTGCGTATTGTCGACGTCGGTGGCGAAGTTGAAGACGTCAGCGTCCTGTCCGGCGCCGGGAGACTCGAAAAGGTCTTTGACCATGATGAGAGCGCCGCCGTGGTGCTGGATCATGCCACTGAGAAAGAGGCGGTCGAACTCTGCGCCGCGGGCCTGGCGGAGGGCGGTCATCTGCGCAGGAGTCAGCATGCCGGGCATGATGGGCATGGCCATTCCCGGCATATCGGGCATGGACATCGAGGTGGACTCGCCACGCGCTTCGAGCCAGCGTCGCATGAGTTTGATCTCGTCGCTTTGCGACGTGCTGATGCGGCGGCCGAGCGCGCGAACGGCTTCGTTGGTGGTGTGTGAGGGGATGAGGGCCGTCATTTCGACGGCCTGGGAGTGGTGCATGATCATGCCCTGCATGAAGTCAGTGTCGGCATGCGACTGGGGAGGGGCGATGCCGGTGGTGTTGGGCGGGAGAGTACGGCTGGGGGCGCCGGGGGCGCCGGGCTGGACGATAACCGGGGCAGCCTGGGCATGCGCGGAGGCGATGGCGAGCATGGCTGTCGCGCCGCTCGCGAAGAGGGTTCGGCGAAAGTGGGAACTTAGGCTTGGGGTTGAACCAAACATTTTCGGTGGTCTTACGCTAACACGTTCCGCCGCTTGTTTTGCCGGTCGCCACCTGGAGGTGTGGCGGTGCTGGATGAATTACTGCGCTTTGGTCCGGTCGGAATAACAAAGGTGAGGGTGGAATTTTTTCCGAAGGATTCGGGCGCGGAGGGCTGAGAATACATCTGAAGATGAACGTGCCGGAATACACCATGTTTGCGTCGTCGCAGAGAGTCCACTTTATCGGGATCGGCGGCATTGGAATGAGCGGGATCGCGGAGATCCTGCTCACGATGGGCTATGCGGTTTCGGGGTCGGACCTGCGACGGTCGGCAGTCACGGAGCGCCTGGAGGACCTGGGAGCGATCGTCTATAACGGACACGCGGCGGCAAATGTAATTGCCAGCGATGTGGTCGTGACCAGCAGCGCCGTGCCGCACAGCAATCCCGAGGTGATGGAGGCGCGGAGCCGGAAGATTCCCGTCATTCAACGCGCCGAAATGCTCGCGGAACTGATGCGGTTGAAGTACGGTATCGCCATCGCCGGCATGCATGGGAAGACGACGACGACCAGCATGATCGCGGCGGTGCTGGCCGGAGGCGGTCTCGACCCGACAGTGGTGGTGGGTGGTCGTGTCGATGCGTTGGGATCGAATGCGCGGATGGGCCACTCGAAGTATCTGGTGGCCGAAGCGGACGAGAGTGACCGGTCGTTTTTGAGGCTGCCGCCAATTCTCGCGGTGGTGACGAACCTCGATCGCGAGCACATGGATACGTATCGCGATGTCGCGGACATCGAAGGCGCGTTTGTCGAGTTCATGAACAAGGTGCCGTTTTATGGAGCGGTGACGGCGTGTATCGACAACAAGATGCTGAGCTGGGTGCTGCCACAGGTGAAGCGTCGCGTGTACACGTATGGCGAGAGCGAGGACGCGGATTTTCAGCTGCAGATGATGGACAAGCCGGCGGATTGTCACTCGGCGTTCTATGTAAGTCTGCATGGGTTGATGCTGGGGCCATTTCGGCTGCATGTCCCGGGAAAACATAACGTGCTGAATGCGACTGCGGCTGTCGCTGTTGGACTGCAACTGGGCCTGTCTCCGGATGCAATCGCAACGGGGTTGGAGACTTTCCGCGGCGTGGATCGCCGGTTTCAGATCAAGGGCAAGGCACGTGGTGTGACCGTGGTCGACGATTACGGGCACCATCCTACGGAGATCCGGGCGACGTTGAAGGCGGCGAAGGAGTGCGGTTTTGGGCGGGTACTGGTGCTGTTCCAGCCGCATCGGTACACGCGGACGCGCGATCTGCTGGACGAGTTCGCCGAGGCGTTTGTGGATGCGGACTTTCTGGCGGTGCTGGATATTTACGCGGCCAGTGAACAGCCGATCCCCGGAATCAGCGGCGAGGGGCTGGCGCTGGCGGTGGAAGGGCCGCAGGTGGAGTATGCGCCATCAATGGAGGCCGGGATTGAGAGGCTGGCGGCTGAGGCCCGGGATGGGGATGTGGTCCTGACGCTGGGGGCGGGAAATGTGTCGCAGGCCGGGGGGATGCTGCTGGGAGCGCTTGGGGAGTAGGATTCAGGTATGGGATCGTCGAGCGTAACGCGGAGGCCGGAGGGCGATGCAGTGGTTCGCATCGCCGTTGAGGATTTGGGTGCGCATGTGGCGATGCTTGAGGCTGAATTGCGGGACGGACGGGCGATTGAGTTGACACGCGGGGAAACTGTAATCGGCGAGGTGCAACCGGTGCTGAAAGTCGAAGCAAAGACGCCGCCGGAAATGCCGGATTTTATGGCAATGCTGCGCGAAATCTACGGTGATAAGCCACTGGATGTTGATACGACGGAATGGATTCGAGAGGGCAGGGAGTGACTTCCTGCTATCTGGACACCAGTTTTCTGATCAAACTGTATGTCTTCGAGGACCACTCGAAAGAAGCCGCGCGCCTGATCAAGACCTCAAAAGTCGGGTGGGTCATAAATCGTCTCAGCGATCTTGAAGTGGCTTCGACGTTGCGCAGAAAGTCTTTGGATGGCGTCTTGACGGCATCGGAAGCGCAGACCGCACTCGATAAATATCGGGGACACCAGACAGCGGGCCTCTATGATCGGAAATCGGTAAATGAGGCGGTGTTCCTGCTGGCCGAGACACTTGTTGAGCGGCATGGCGATTTTATTCGGCTTCGATCTCTTGATTTGCTGCATGTAGCGACGGCCCTGCGCTATGGCGTCGATGGATTTGCGACTTTTGACTCGGGTCTCAAAGTCCTCGCCGAGCGAGTCGGCCTCAAATTGCTCTGCTAACTGTGCAGGCAAGTTCCTGAAGCGATACCCCGTCCGACTTCTACCGCTGCGATGTTGCTGCGAGATTTATATTTGTTGTTGGCGGTTCTCTGCGGCCTTGCTCGGGCTTAGCGGAAAATGAAGGCGTTCTCAAAGCGTGGGTCGGCGGTGCCTGGGGCGCCGGAGGAGAAGTACGCTCCGGAGATGCCGTGGGCAGCGGCGGGGCCTGCGATGCGGGAACCCGCTCCAGCCGGGGCTTTGCAGCGCGCGAGTGCCGGCGGCTACCCGGCAATGGAAGAAGAGGAAGTCGACGAGCAGCCATATGTGCCCGTGCGCGGGAAGGTGCGGTTTCGCTTTCGCGGGCTTCTCAAAAGCGTGGTCGGCCGGGTGCTGCTTGGTTCGGTGGCGTTTGTGGGGCTGTGTGTGGTGGTTGGCGGAGCGCTGGTTGCACGCAGCTACTTGCTACATGATCCGCGGTTTGTTATCCATTCTTCCGGCCAGATCGAAACCGTGGGCAATGTCCACCTGACCCGCGCGCAGTTGCTCAGCGTGTTTGGCGCGGATGTCGAGCGCAATATTTTCAAGGTGCCATTGGCCGAGCGGCGCGCGGATCTGGAGCGGCTGCCCTGGGTGCAGCGTGCGACCGTGATGCGGCTGCTGCCGAATACGCTGCGTGTGCAGATCGTGGAGCGGACGCCAGTGGCGTTCGTGCGCCAGGGATCGGCGATCGGGCTGGTCGATGCGAGTGGCGTGCTGCTGGACATGCCGGCCAGCGACGCGGGCGATCCGCATTATTCGTTTCCGGTACTGACGGGTTTGTCGGCGGACGATCCGCTGTCAATGCGGGCGGCGCGGATGGAGATCTATCGGCGATTTATGAAGGAGCTCGACAGTTCCGGCGAGAAGGTTACGGAAAACCTGAGCGAAGTGGATGTATCGAGCCCCGAGGATGTGAAAGCGCTGATCCCGAGCGGAAGCACGGACATCCTGGTGCATTTCGGCGATGAGGCTTTTCTGGAGCGGTACAGGCATTTCCAGGAGCATCTGCCGGAGTGGAAGCAGCAGTATCCAAAGTTTGCGTCGGCGGACATGCGCTACGACCGGCAGGTGGTGCTGGAGATGGCGCCGGGGACGAACGTTCCGGAAAACGTTGCGTCCAATACTGAGACCCCTGTGATGCCTGTGGCCACTCATGCGGTGCCATCTATGAAGAAGCCGGTGAAGACGGAAGCCGCGCCCGCGGCAAAGGCCCCCGTGAGGGCCTCGCATCCGACGGCGCACCCGGTGAGTGTGGCGGGTGGGAAGACCAGCGCGGCCAATGCAAAGATGTTTGCCGCCCTGGCTGCAGCGCGGCGGCAGGAAGCGTCGACTTCAGGAGCGGGGCCGCGATGAATCCGAAGACCGAAAATTTGATCACAGTGATGGACGCGGGCAGCACCAAGATCTGCGTGCTGGTTGCAGAGTTGAATGACGGTGTACTGCGTTACCGCGGCCATGGCATCGAGGCGGCGCGCGGAATGCGGCGCGGCGTGATTTCGAACCTGGGGCCGGCGGGCGACTCCATCAACAAGGCCGCGACGGAGGCGGAGAAGAAAGCGAAGGCGCCGATTGAGACGACGGTGGTTGGAGTCGGCGGACCGCATGTGCGCGGTGTGAACTGCCAGGGCGGCCTGAATATGGGCAGCCGCATGAAAGAAATTACACGCGAAGACGTGCGCTCGGCGATTGACCGCGCAAGGTCGGTAGGGCTCGCCGCGGACCGCGATATCCTTCATCTTTTGCCGCAACAGTTCGTGCTCGACGACCAGGGCGGTATCCACGATCCCGTCGGTATGGTGGGCAACAAGCTGGAAGTAATGCTGCATCTTTCCACCTGCTCCGGCAGCGCGTTGCAGAGCATTGTGACATGCGCGAACAAGGCCGGGCTGGAAGTTTCGGACACCATTTTTGAAGGCATTGCGGCGGCCGAGGCGGTGCTCTCGGCGGACGAGCGCGAGTTGGGTGTCTGCATCGCGGACATTGGTTCGAGTTCCACCGAGCTGGTGGTGTTCTTTGAGGGCTCGGTTGCGCATACAGCGGTGCTGCCCATTGGCGGCGACCACTTTACGAACGATCTTGCGGTCGGTCTGCATGTGAGCGTGGAAGAGGCGGAAAACCTGAAGCGCACGTATGGAAGCTGCGTGGTGACATCGATTCCGCAGTTGAATGAGATTGAAGTTGGTGGCGATCTGGCAACGGGCGGACAACCGGCGCGGATGGTACGGCAGCGTTTTCTGGCGGAAATTCTGGAGCCGCGCGCGCGCGAAATGCTGACCATGCTCCGCGACAATCTGCGCCAGGGCGGCGTGCTCGAAGCCATGGGCGCGGGCTGTGTATTTACCGGCGGTGGAGCGAACCTCGCCGGCCTGCTGGACAATGCCGAAAGTTTGCTGCGAGTGCCGGCGCGGATCGGGTATCCCGTGCCCTTGTCGCGCATGCCGCCGGAACTGGCGAAGCCCGAGTTTTCGGCGGCCATTGGGATGTTGCTGTACACGCACCGCACGCAGGTGCGCAAAGCCAGTGAAGAGCAGGGATTGCGGCAGAAATTGAAGGCGATCTTTGCTGGAAGTTACTGAAGGCCTATGCTGCGGCCAGAGCATTTTCCCTCTGGGTGTAGTTCAACGCAGCAACCTTCATGGGCGTTTTCCGTGAAGAAAACGCCGCTGCACAACTGTTCCGGGACCGCTAGCAAGAGGGAAAATGCGGCCAGACGATAGAATGGAAGCAATGAAGATTACGAATTTTCGCAGGATTTTCTTTTTTGGCGTGTTGGTGGGATTGGGCTGCGCGGCTGCTGCGCAGGCGCAGTTCGCGGCGTACGGCATGGTGAACGGCGAACGTCTCAAGGATATTTTGTGTACCGATGTTCGGGGTTGCGCTTCTACGACAGACCAGGGCGTTGGGTTTGGCCAGAAAAGCGCTGCCGATCCTTATGGTGGCACGCTAGGTGTGTTCTACGACTTTCGCTCGTTCGGACCGGTGACTTTGGGTGCGGATGTGCGCGCGAGCTTTCTGAACACCAACAAGGCTGCGTATGCGTATCAGGCGAGCGCGGGTTTTATGCGCCACGATTCATTTCTCGGCGGTGCGCGAGCTACGTTCAAGACGCCGTTCAAAGTGTTGCGTCCCTATGCTCAAATCTCGGTTGGGTTGGGCAGAACGGATGCGACGGTAGCTCCCGTCGGTGGGAAATTGCTCTATCTGAACTTTACGCAGGTGCAGGGCTTCGCTGGTCTCGATCTGGCACTTTGGCAGAACGTTGATTTTCGCCCGATCGAGTTTGGGTACGGTGAAATGTTTGGTTCGAGCTCACACACCCTCGAAAGTATCGGTCTCGGTATCGTTTTTCATACTTCGCGAAACAGGTAAGCGAACGGATTTGGAATGCGGTTGTTTGTTGACGGCCGCGAAAACTGGTTCACGGGAGTAATGCATCATGGCTGATTTTCCGGACGACGACATTCGCATTCAGTATCACGACGAGGCCCGGCGCGGCGCGCGGATCAAGGTGATCGGCGTAGGCGGCGGCGGCAGCAACGCTGTCAATCGCATGATCGCGGCGAATGTCGAAGGCGTGGAGTTTATCGCCGCGAACACCGATGCCCAGGCGCTTGAAAATTCGCAGGCGCCGGTGAAGCTGCAACTCGGCGTAAAGTTGACCAGCGGGCTGGGTGCGGGGGCGAATCCCGATGTCGGCCGGCGCGCGGCGTTGGAAGATTCGGACAAGATTATCGAAGCGCTCGAAGGCGCGGACATGGTGTTTGTGACGGCGGGCCTCGGTGGAGGCACCGGTACCGGCGCCGCTCCCGTGATCGCTTCGCTGGCAAGTGAGATGGGGGCTCTGACTGTCGCTGTCGTCACACGGCCGTTCGCCTTTGAAGGCAAGCGCCGGACGATGCAGGCGGAGCGCGGTTTACAGGAGTTGCTGGAGTCGGTCGATACGCTGATCGTGATTCCGAATGAGAAGCTGCTGGCGGTCGCGAAGGACGCTGGCTTCTTTGAGAGCTTCCGCATCGCGGACGACATTCTGCGCCAGGGCGTGCAGGGAATTTCGGACATCATTACGATCCCCGGCGTCATCAATCGCGACTTCGCGGACGTGAAGACGACCATGGCCGGCATGGGTTACTCGGTGATGGGAACGGCGGTGCGCAGCGGGCCGGACCGGGCGCGCGATGCCGCAGTTGCCGCGATGGCTTCGCCGCTGTTGGAGGCCGGTGCGATCGATGGTGCACGCGGGATTTTGATCAACATTACCGGCTCGAGCAATCTGAAGTTGAATGAGGTGAACGACGCTTCGACGATCATTCAGAACGCCGCGCATGAGGATGCGAACATTATTTTCGGCGCCGTGCAGGACGAAGGCATGGGCGATGAAGTGAAGATTACGGTGATCGCCACGGGCTTTCGGCAGGAGATGCCCCAGCGGCGCGAACGCATGATGTCGGAAGCGACGCTGCCGACGATTCGGCGCGATCCGCCCCCGCCGCCGCGGATTTCGCAGCGTCCGGCTGTACCGAGGTTCGCCAGTGAAGAGCGTGCGGAGTTCACGCGCGAACATGAGCAGGAGCCGGTGAGCGCCAGCGTTCCACCCACGGAAAATCCGCATGAGTATGCGCGCATCTTTCTGCACGATGAGCCGGCCGTCGAGGTGCCGAAGATTGTCGAGGCAAGCGAGACTCCAGCCGCGACGGAACCTCCGGTCGAGTTGCTGCCTGTCCCGGCGTCGGTGTTTGACGATGACTTTTTCCGGCGCCCACCGGGATCTTTGATCAGCGCAAATGATGCTCCGCGCGACATTTCTTCCGCCCGCGGCGTCCTACCTGATAGCGAGGTACGTGCGCAGAGTGCGGCGCCGTCGCGAGTGCCGACCTTCTCAGGCTACGCGGGAGCGCCTGAGCAGGAAGTGGCGACGGACGAGTTGGATATACCGGCATTCCTCCGGCGCAATCACTAGCCGGCGATCGTCGAAGTGCCGGGCGATCGTCGAAGTGCCGATAGAATTTGAAATGAGAGACACGATGAGACGAAGAACAACAATTTTGGTTCTCGCGTTGGTACAGGTGTTGGCCGTCGCTTCGGCCATGGTACCCAAGCATATTGTTCCCCGGAGCCACCGCTCGGCTACCAGGAGCCATGTGGCCCCTTCGGCGAAGGGGCACGGGGTAACGCCAAGGACAAGTCATACGCCAGCTGCGAGGACGAGGGGACATGCGCGCGTCGCGGCGACGGCACCGACACGGGTTAGTGCGAAGAGTCGGGCACGCCTGGTGCATCGTTACGGGGAGCGTTTCACGGCAAGCAGCTTTGCGGATGATGTCACGGCGGGCGATGTGACGACTGGTGAAGATCCCGTGGTGCGCGCAGCTGCGATCGATGCTCTCGGCAACATGAACGGAACCGTGCTGGCCATCGATCCGTCGAGCGGACGCATCCTCGCGATGGTGAACCAGAAGCTGGCCCTGAGTGCCGGCGCAGAGCCGTGCTCGACGATCAAGGTGGCCGTCGCGCTGGCTGCGCTGAAGGAAGGGCTGATCAAGTCGGACACGCCGGTGAATCTTGGCGGCCACTATTCGCTCGACCTGACGCATGCGTTGGCGAGGTCAGTGAACCTTTATTTTGAGGTGCTGGGACGCGCGATGGGTTTCGAGCGCGTGAAACACTATGCGAACGAGTTTGGTCTGGGCGAGCTGGCGGGTTACAACATTCCGGGCGAGCAGTTGGGTATTTATCCGGACACCGAGTTGCCTACGGCGTCGGGCGGCGTTGGGAGAATGTGCTCGTTTGGCGAAAGCATATCGATGACGCCGCTGCAGCTTGGCGCGCTGGTATCGTCGATTGCGAATGGCGGGACCCTGTACTACCTGCAGCATCCGACGACCGAGGCCGATGTGAGCGCGTTTCAGCCGAAGGTGAAGCGGCTTCTGGACATCAAGAATGTGATTCCGGAGATTCTGCCGGGCATGGGCGGGGCCGTGGACTTTGGCACGGCGCGGTCGCTGAAGGCGAATTTTGTGCAGTTTCCGGTGTTTGGAAAAACGGGCACATGCTCGAACAACGGCACGCGGTTTGGGTGGTTCGTGTCCTACGGAGATGCCCCGACGGGACGCATCGTGACGGTGATCTTCCTCGAAGGCGGAAGGCCGACGTTTGGTCCTAAGGCAGCGGAACTCACCGGCGCCTTCTACCGCGCTATGTATGAGCGGAATTACTTTCAGCCGAAAGCTCCGGTTGCCGACACAGTAACGGCGCAGACCGGTGCGGGCGGCCGATAACGGCGATGAAAATCCTCACCGCAGCGGAGATGGGTGAAGCCGACCGCCGTTCGGTTGAGGCGGGAGTTCCGATTGCCACGCTGATGGAAAATGCAGGGCGCGCGGTGGCGCGGTTCTGCGAGCGGCACTATGGGGACGGTGGGCTCGTTGTGCTGCTGTGCGGCAAGGGCAACAATGGCGGAGATGGGTTTGTCGCCGCACGGCACCTGGCGGTAAGCGGGCGCGCGGTGCGTGTCGTGTTGCTGGGGACATCGGCGGATGTGAAGGGCGAGGCGGCTGCCGCGCTCGCGCAATTGCGAAATTTAAGTCGCTGCGAGGTGCGCGAAGTTGCGGATGAGGCCGCGCTCGGTGAAGCGGTCCACGCGGGTGTGTTGATCGTGGATGCGATTGTGGGCACCGGGTTCAAGCCGCCGCTGCGCGGGCTGGCCGCTGCTGCGAGAGATATTCTTGCGAAGACTGACGTACCGGTGGTAGCCGTCGACCTGCCCAGCGGATGGGATGCGGACTCGCTCGCCGAAAAAAATGATGAGGCGTTTCGCGCGGATGCGGTCGTGACGTTTACCGCGCCGAAGATGGCGCATGTGTTCGGACATCTGACCAGCGCGACGTTTGGTGCGGTGGTGGTTGCGGATATCGGATCGCCGGACGAGGCGGTGCAGTCGGCGACGAAGTTGACGTGGGCGGGCGCGTCGAAGGCGATTGCGGAGAAGCCGCGCGATGTGAACGGCAACAAGGGCAGGTTTGGGCACGTGATGGTGGTCGGCGGGGCGTGGGGCAAATCTGGCGCACCGTCGATGGCGAGTGTCGCTGCGATGCGCGCCGGGGCGGGTCTCGTGACGGCTGCTGTACCATCGTCGATTTTGCCGATGGTGGCGAGCGTTGCTCCGGAGTTAATGTGTGCTCCTCTGGCGGAGCGGGATGGCAGTGTCGAGTTGGCCAACGCGGAGCCGCAGTCGCTGGAGAAATTGCTGAAGGGGATCAAAGTTGTCGCCGTCGGGCCGGGGTTGGGGACCGCTGGCGAAGCGAGTGAGTTTGCGCGCGCGTTGGTCGAACGTTGCAGCGTGCCGATGGTGATTGACGCGGACGCGCTGAATGCGTTCGCCGGTAAGACGGATCTGCTGCGCGACGCGGCGCGCGAGAAGACGCTGGTGCTGACGCCGCATCCGGGCGAGATGGCGCGGCTGCTGGGAACGACAGTGAAGGCCGTTGAAGCGGATCGCATCGGCATAGCGCGGAAGTTCGCCACCGAGCACGGGGTGACGCTGGTATTGAAAGGCTGGCGAACACTGATCGCGCATCCCGATGGCCGCATCGCAATGAACACCACCGGCAATCCATCGATGGCGAAAGGCGGCAGCGGCGATATTCTGACGGGAATCGTGGCCGCAATGCTGGCGCAGTATTCCGAGGATGTGGCTGGCGCGGTAGAGGCGGCGGTGTTTTTGCATGGCCTCGCGGGAGACTTCGCAGTGCGTGCGCAGGATGAGCATACGGTGCTCGCGATGGACACGGTGGCGCATCTGTGGGAGGCGTTTCGTGCTCGGGTGAAGGATAAGGATGGGTTTACGTGGATCGCCGGGACGGTGATTAGTCGCGGTTAGATTTGGCAGTGGTGCGAGTGGGCCCATAATCAGCTACGAGCTACGAGCTACGAGCTACCAGAGAGCGAGTGGCAATGCGGGAGTTTACGCGGGAAAAGCGGTTACGGACCAGAAGCGTCGGTGGCACGCTCGCGCTGGGCGAGATGATGACGGAGTTGCTGCCAGCTCCGAAGCTGGTGGTGCTGCGTGGAGATTTAGGCGCGGGGAAGACGACGCTGGTAAAGGGGATCGCCGCGGCGCTGGGCGCGGCGTCGGCCGAGGACGTCACGAGTCCTACGTTCACGCTGGTGCATGAATACCAGGGTCGCAAGGTGAGGCTGTATCACCTCGACCTGTATCGGCTTGAGAATGAGCACGAAGTCGAAGGGCTGGGCTTGTGGGAGATGGCCGATGCGCCCGATGCTCTGGTGATCGTGGAGTGGGGCGACAAGTTTGCGAGTGTGATGGAGCGTGCCGATGCGGAGGTTTCGATGACCGTCGGAGAGAATGAGACCGAGCGATTGCTGCATGCGCGGTGGCGTTAAAGAAAAACTCCCCGACGCCGGGGAGGTGGCGTCGAGGAGCGGTAGATGGTTCAGTGATCGGTCTTACTGATCACGCCAGTCGGCATTGGTGCGTGCACGCAGGCCGATGAATGTGGGAACGAAGACAGTAAGTGCGGCAAATGTTGCAACGATAGCGTCGTACATAGTGGTTCTCCTCTGGGGCGTGGCGCCGCGAAGGCGCGGAATGCCCCTGGTAGATCGACAAAGCAATCAGTCGATGATGGTTGTCAGCGTGGGCGGGAATGAGATCTAGACTCAGCCGTCCCCAAACACTGTGTTGTACGCGGTGAGCTTTTTAGTAACTCGAACCGGCGTGGCCTGTGTGCAGTTTGGTCCGTCGGTTGTTGTCGACCTGACCGGTGTTGCATTCTGCGTTCACAAGCTTCTACGTATGGGATGTTTCCTTAGTTCCCAATGTTTCAATTTTATTCCGTAATTGGGTGTGTAGTGCATCGAAGTTCGGTAATCGCCCTGTAAAGCGATAAACGGAGCAAAGTTCGTCACCCGTGGAACCGTATTCTTTCTGCTCAGCAATGGCGGCGAGGTCGGCGACATGGTCGGCTGCAGACATCGCCACACGGCCTTCCCAAAGACGTGTGAAGGCCGGATGGTGGTCCAGCGAGGAGCCGTGTTCGGCGTTGACATAGATGAGATCGAGAGCACGAGGACTACGCGTGAGCTCGCTTTCAATGTGGCGCAGAAAGCGGCGCAGCAGGACGGTTTCGAAAGGATGAAAGAGGAAGGCGAGGATCGGGCCGTCGGGTAGCGGA
>Ga0207652_10003691_pt1 | contig 12586 bp, 10 predicted proteins | sample KBSC63BmetaG_FD_184334 | JGI IMG/M metagenome (GOLD analysis project Ga0207652, IMG submission 184334) | Corn rhizosphere microbial communities from Kellogg Biological Station, Michigan, USA - KBS C6-3B metaG (SPAdes) (version 2) | ecosystem: Host-associated > Plants > Roots > Rhizosphere ... | reverse complement strand
CACCGGACCGCCTGACATCGGGCGCCTGACTCGGCGCTCAGCCAACCGGAACAGGCCCGCTCGGGCAGGCCGGAACCATTCACGCGACAGCCACGTCAGCCAGCGTTTTGGTACATCCTCGATCGCGGCGTCGCTCACCGCGCCGGCGTCACCATCGTCGGTCCGCCGGCTGCCGACGTGTTCGCCGACGTACCTCGACCGGTGCTCCTTCACGCGATGGTCGACTCCATGCAGTGGCACCGGGAACACGAGCCAGCAACCCTGTATTCGGTGCTCAACGCGTCCCGTGCTTGGCGATTCGCCGTCGACGACATACTCGGCTCAAAGCTCGAGGGAGCAGCCTGGGCAAGGGAACGCTGGCACCAGCCGTGGGTTATTGACGCTGCCATCCAGCTGCGACACGGCCACGATGCGCCGCTGGATGCCACCGAAGTGGACGAGTTCCTTGCGCATGTTCAAGTGCGGGTGGCTCGCGCGTAGAGCACGATGCCGGCGATCACCAGTGCAATGCCGATCACTGCCCACGTGGCCGAGCCGCTCATGAAGCTTCCGCCAAGGACGCCGACGCCTTGCAGGGTGAACACACCGCCCACGACTGCAGCGACTACGCCGACGATGGCCAGGACCCGACTGCTCACACGGATCAGTTAAGCGCCGAGAACAGGAAGTCGCCAGGTCACCATGCAAGCCGTGGCCGACCGGCTGAGGTCATACGCTGACGCCGTGACGGCGCTCCACTTCCGTGGCACGGTGCTTCCGGACGAGGTCAGTCGCGACATCTATGTCGTCGACGGCCGGGTCACTCTCGAGCCGGTGTCCGGCGCTGACCTGGTGGCCTCTGACGTCTGGCTCGTTCCGGGATTGGTAGACGCACACTGCCACGTCGGCCTGACCATCAATGGCGCAGCAAGCACGGATGAGCAAGTGCAGCAGGCAACCGCCGACCGCGACGCCGGCGTCTTGACCATCCGCGACTGCGGGGTGCCGGCCGACACGCGGTGGATCGACGAGCGCACCGACCTTCCGCAGATCATCCGCGCCGGACGGCACATCGCCCGACCCAAGCGACACACGCGCGACATCGGCCTCGAGGTCGAACCACACGAGCTCGTCGCCACGGTGCAGGCCGAGGTACCTCGGGGCGACGGCTGGATCAAGCTCGTCGGTGACTGGATCGACCGCGACCGCGGCGACCTCTCCCCCTTGTGGCCGCGCGACGCACTCGAAGCCGCGATCGCTGCCGCGCACGAGCTCGGTGCCCGCGTCACTGCGCACACGTTCAGCGAAGAAGCCCTGCCCGACTTGATCGGTGCAGGCATCGACTGCATCGAGCACGGCACCGGTCTCCTCCCTGACCGGATCGACGACATGGCGCGTCGCCAGACGGCGCTCGTGCCGACGCTCATCAACATCGCGCGCTTCCCCGAGATCGCCGAGCGCGGAAGCAAATATCCGGCCTACGCCGCGCACATGCTCGCGCTGCACGAGACGGTGAGCGAGCGAGTGCGGAACGCCTTCGACGCCGGCGTACCGATCTATGCCGGCACGGACGCCGGCAGCGAGCTGGCGCACGGCCGCATCGCGGACGAGGTGATCGCGCTGCACGCGGCCGGCCTCAAGCCGGCGGACGCGCTGGGCGCGGCGTCATGGAAGGCGCGCGCGTGGCTCGGCGTCGGAAGCGGCCTCGCCGAGGGCGAGTCGGCCGACTTCATCGCGTATGACGCGAACCCGCTCGACGACCTCACGCAGCTCAAGCAGCCCTGGGCCGTCGTCCTTCGCGGCCAACTCTTCGGAAGGGCTTAGGGACAGCGGCGCAGCGGAAGGTGAGGCGGTTCCATCGACGTAACTTGCCGTCGCGACCGGCATGGACGTCTGTGCTCACGTTTGGTGAACATGAAATCGCGGTCCGATATGCCCTCCTGCCTTTGACTTCAGTGAGATCGGACAATCTCGGCCGGGGAGCCTTCGTAGGGGTGGACGACGCCAGGCAGGACCTGGCCGTGACACCCTCGAAACAGGGACGAAGGGGGTAGTTCGGAGGATCCATGCGTTCTCGCCACGTGACAGGTCTCGCGCTCATCGTCGCGCTGTCAGCTGCCTGTAGCTCGACGGTCCAGCCCGGCGGCGCCACGGCGGGGCTTGCTCCGAACGGCACCGGCACGACAACCGGCGCCGCGCCGGGCAGCACCGGCGACTCGGGGCTGAGCCTGCCGAGTGCCGCAGCCGGCAGCACAGGCAATGCCGCCGGCACCGGTACGACGGCGGCGGGCGGCGGTGCGACGTCGACCGCGGGCTCCTCGGGCTCCGGCACGGGGACGACGTCCGGGTCCGGCACGACCGGCACCACCTCGTCGGGCGGCTCTGGCACCGTCAAGGCCGCCGCTCCCGGCATCACCGCCAGCACGATCTACCTGGGCTTCGAAATCAGCTCGTCGACCGCGGCGGCTGACCACGCGATCGGCGCCGCAGGCGCCGCGCCGTCATACAGCTTCAGCGACGTCATGAATGCCGCGATCAACTATGCGAACAAGCACGGTGGATTCGCCGGCCGCCAGATGAAGGGCATCTATTACGACGTCAACGTCGCGAACCCGCGCCAGACCGAAGACCAAGCGGCATGCGCGAAGTTCACCCAGGACAACCGCGTGTTCGCGATGCAAGGGCAGACCGACATCCTGCGCGCGTGCGCCGAGAAGGCCGGCGCGGTGTCGATCCTCTCCGGCAACGAGGTCGCGTCGACGTTCAAGAAGTTCCCGCACTTCGTTGACCCGATCTCGATCCGGTTGGACCGGATGGGCCCGGTCACGGTTGGCGGTCTTGCTCGTGCCGGTTACTTCACCGGCAAGCTCGGCCTCGTCACGTGGGACGACCCGAACTACCGAACGGCGATGACCGACGGCTACCTTCCGGCCCTGGCCGCAAAGGGCATCAAGCCGGCCGCACCGGTCGCTTACATCGGCGTGCCACAACAAGTCGGTGCCATCACCGACATGACGGCTCAGGTGAGCAGCGTCGTCACGAAGTTCCGCTCGCTCGGCATCGACCACGTGATCATCCAAGACGGACCTGACGGCGTGTGGGCCGGCGGCGGAATCACGTTGGAGTTCATGAACAACGCGAAGTCGCAGGGCTACTACCCGCGGTACGGACAGAACGTCTACAACCTTCCCGGTTCTACCGAGCTCCCCTCAGACCAGCAGAACAAGGCGCTCGCCATCCTCGACGCCGACGAGGACCCGAAGAACGACGCCGGTTGGCACATGAATGCCGCGCGCCAACATTGCTTCCAGATTCAAGCTGCTGCAGGCATGCCGGTGAGCAGCTCGAACGACAACGACGAGGGCCTGGCCGCTCAGGCTTGCGATGTCGTCTTCTTCCTTCAGCAAGTCATCAACCAGTTGCCGATCCTCAGCACCAATGCACTGATCGATCAGGTGCAAAAGCTCGGGACGACGTTCAAGCCGGCGTTCGTCTACGGCACGCGGTTCTTCCCCGGCCGGCTCGACGGATCCGATCGGGTCCGCCAAGCCGAGTACTTCCAGTCATGCCAGTGTCTGAAGTTCAGCGGGCCGCCGTACCAGCCTGACTAGTAACGTCCGGGCATGCGTCTCGCGCCATACGTCACGCGGTATGCCGGCAACGGCATGGTGTGCGCCGTCGACCATCTCGCCGCGCAGACGGGTCTCGCAATGTTGCGCGCCGGCGGATCCGCCGCGGACGCGGCTGTCGCGACCAGCGCTGTCCTGGCGGTCACGACGCAGCACATGTGCGGGATGGGCGGCGACTTGTTCGCGCTCGTCCACTCGCCAGGTGACAGTGCGCCCGCGACGCTGAACTCCAGTGGTCGCGCCGGTTCCGGCGCCGACGCCGACCGGCTGCGCGCAGGAGGCCGCACCGCGATGCCGATGTTCGACGACATCCGGGCGGTGCCGGTGCCGGGCTGTGTCGACGGATGGCTCGCCTTGCACAGTCGCTTCGGCCGGCTGCCGCTCGCGGACGTCCTGGCACCGGCGCGCGACTACGCGGCCGACGGCTTCCCCGCGTCGCCGATCCTCGCGGCTGTCGCGTCGCGCGTGGCCGAACTCCCGGGTGGTGCGGACTTCCGCGCGGCTACGCACGCGGGTGCCGTCATACGACGTCCTGGCGTCGCCCGATCTCTCGACGCGATCGTCGAGTCGGGGCGGGACGGCTTCTATGGCGGCGAGTTCGGCAAAGGGCTCCTGGAACTCGGCAACGGCGAGTACGACGCGAGCGATCTCGCGCATCCGCTCGCGGACTGGGTCGCCCCACTGGGAATCAACGTCTGGGACAGACACGTCTGGACGATCCCGCCGAACTCCCAGGGCTATCTCTCGCTGGCGGGTGCGTGGATCGCCGAAGGTCTCGACCTGCCAGTGGACCCGGACGATCCGCTGTGGGCTCACCTGACAGTGGAGGCCGCGCGGTTCGCGGCATACGACCGCGACGAGGTGCTGCACGAGCACGCGGCGGGCGCGGAACTCGTTGCGCCGCAACGACTTGCGCCACGTCGCGACGCCATCAGACGCGATCGGGCCGCGCTGCTCGGCGACAGCTATCGGGGCGGAGGAACCATCTATCTCTGTGCCGTCGACCGCGACCGGATGGGCGTGTCGCTCATCCAGTCGAACGCCGCCGGGTTCGGCGCCAACATCGCGGAGCCGTCGACCGGGATCTTCCTGCAGAACCGCGGGATCGGCTTCAACCTGCAGCCCGGACATCCGGCGGAATACGGCCCGCGCCGTCGGCCGCCGCACACGTTGTCACCCGCGCTGGTCACCACGCCGGACGGTCGGCTCGACATGACGATCGGCACGATGGGCGGCGACATGCAACCGCAGGTCGTCCTGCAACTGCTCGCCCGCATCCTCGCGGGTGCCGAACCTGTTGGCGATGCGGTTGCCGCGCCGCGGTGGGCGCTCGACAGCGTCGATCCGTCGAGCGGCTTCAACACGTGGGCGGGTCATGGACAGGTGCGCGTTCGGCTCGAGGAGTCCGCACCTCCCGGTTGGGCGACCGGGCTCGGCGAACGCGGCCACGACGTCGTGACGGCCGGCGGAAACTTCGGACACGCACATGTGATCCGCGTCGTCGACGACCACCTCGAGGGCGCGAGCGACCCCCGCGCCCTGTCCGGCGAAGCCGCGTCGTACTAGGACTGCGTGATGGCGTAGAAGTCGCGTACCAACTTGGCGGCAGTAGTCGGCGCACCGGCGAGCTCGTTGCGCACGAAGCCGATCGCCACGCCTGACTCGGGATCGCAGAACGAGATCTGCCCGCCGGCACCTTCCGCGCCGAAGGCGCGCGGGTTCGGACCGAAGTGCGGCAGCTCGCCCGGCCCGCGCATGTTGATGAGGTAGCCCAAGGATCGTCCCATCGGCCGGGCGATGAGCCGCCGGAGGCCCGGGATCGGAAGCTCCTGCATCAGGGCATCCGGTGCGCGGAGCACTTCCTTACCCCATTCGCGGGCGGAGTCTTCCGAGACGATGCGCACGCCGTCGAGCTCACCATCGGCGGCGAGCATCGCGTAGAGCCGCGCCAACGAGCGGGCGTTCGCCGTGCCGTTGCCGGACGGGACCTCGATGCCCAGGAACTCGGGGCGGCGGAACAGCTCCTCGGCGCGGTCGACGATGGTCATGCCGTTGCTCGCGAGGTAGGCGCGGCCGGAAAGCGTGCGCGGGTCGCAAATCCGCCGGTGGATCCACGGATACATCGCACGCAGTGGGAACGGCAGGCTCGCCTGCATGCGGTCGATGACGTGCGCCACACGCTCCTGATCGGCGGCTGGCGTTCCTATGTGGATGTCGACCCCGAGCGGGGTCGCGACGTTGTCGGCGAAGAACGTGCCGATGCTCTGACCGGTGATGCGGCGCACGATCTCGCCGACCAACCAGCCGACGCTCATCGCGTGATAGCCGTGCCGCGTGCCCGGCTCCCAACACGGTTCGGCAGCGGCGAAACCCGCGGCAATCGCGTCGTAGTCGTCCCAGCCGGTGCCGTCCCACTTCAGCACGGTCTCGTAGCCGGGGAAGCAGAGCAGCCCTGCGGTGTGCGTCAGGATCTGCCGGACCGTGATGGCCGCCTTGCCCGCTTGCGCAAACTCCGGCCAGTACGACGCGACCGGCGCCTCGACGTCGAGCAGCCCACGGTCGTTCAGGATCTGCGCACACAGCGCGACTGCGCCCTTGGTCGCGGACATGATGACCGTGAGCGTGTCCTCCACCCACGGCTGTCCCTCACGAGCGTTGCCCGCCCAGAGGTCGACAACCGGGACGCCGTCTTTGTATGCCGCGAACGCGCCGCCACCGGTGCCCAGCGCCGGCACCGCGCGCGCAAACGCGTCCTGCATCGGCTCATATCCGTCCGCGACCCAACCCTTGACCGCCGCAGCCGTCGGCATCGTGGTTGTCATGGCATCGAGTAAGCGCGGCCGGTGTAGTTGAAGCACGAGCAACCGCCCGCGTAGACCACATGTCGGTAGGTCCGCGGTGCGTTGTTGCGGACAGCCGGGCTGAACAAGGACGCCCCCTCGTAGTTGAGCACGCTCTCGAAGCGACCAATTGACTGGACCGCACCGATGATGGCGCCGCCGATCGCGTTGCCGTGCGCGAGTTGCAGCGCTCGCTCGTAGACGAACATCGCCTCGCAGACGCTGTAGACGTAGGCATAGTCGGCTGCCGCGCTCGGACGCACGTTCTCCGATTCCACGAGCGAGAGACAGCGACGCTGAGTCGGGTTCGGCTTTGCGTAGAGCGACGGGGAGACGTCCTGCGTCTCCAGCCAGCCGTAGCCCTCAACGTTCTTGAGCTGGTTCGCCGGCGCCTGCCCCTGCAGCACTGCGAGGTTCGCGAGCGACGACACGATCCACTTCGGGTAATAGTGCTGAGACTCCGCCGCCTCGGCCATGATCAGCAACGCCGGACCTTCGGAGACCGAGAAGAACGAGACGGCGTCGACGCCCTTGCTGCGGAAGGACAGCATCGCGTTGCCGGCCGAGGCGACCGCGTTGGCTTCGGAGGCGTTGTTACCAGTGCCGCAGGAGAAGTCTTGCTGCGCGGCGACCGTAATGTGCTGGCGCTGTAGGTATGGCTGGATGACCGTCTTCCAGGCGTGTTGGGTGCCCGGGCAGTTGTCCACGAGGATGCCGAGATGGCTCTTCGGCGTGAGCACGCCGGTAGCTATCGCGCCCTGGATCTTTTCTATCGACCGCTCATCGATGGTCGGCGTGGACAGGGCCCAGAAGAGCGGCCACTGCCGCAGCTCGGCGTTGTCCGGGACGTTGAACGCGGTGGTCAGGTGCGGGATGCCGCTCTTGGCGAGACACGACTCGAAGTTGCGCTCGTAGTCGAACGCGTAGCCGAGCACCGCATCGACGTGGTTGTCCTGGGTGAACGTCGCGCACGCGGCCTGGAAGTCCGTCGACCAGTTGGCTGACGCAGTGTCAGTGCTCGCATAGACCGGGACGATGCGGCGGCCGTCAAGACCGCCCCGCTTGTTGAGCGCGCGCACGAGCGCGTCGTCGACATCCCGTTCGCTGACCGTGTTACCGAGACTGACGCCGAAGTCCGACGCGTTGCTCGTCTTCGTGAGCAGCATGCCGATGTGCAGCGGCCCGGTCGGGTTCGCCGCGCCCGGCACGGCCGTCCCCGACGTCGCACCGACCGTGGCGTTGCCGCCAGATCCCCGGCCCGCGCCCGATCCCGCGGCCACCCCGGCAGTTCCGCCGCCCGGGACACTGAGGTCGTCACCGCTATTGGTCGCCCCGCCCAAGGACGTCGTGCCGGTGCCGCCGGCCGGCGCGGCGGCGGTCGGCGCGGTGAGGCTATCGGCGCCAGGGGTTACGCCGGCGCCTACACCCTGCACGGTGCTGCCGCATCCGGTGACGAGAGCGAGTGCGGCGAGCGCGACGGACTTACGCATCGCCGGCGTTCGCAAGCGTCTCGCGGAGTTCGCGCTTGAGGACCTTGCCCGCACCGGAGACCGGGAGGGCGTCGAGGATGGTGACGCCCCGCGGGGTCTTGTATCCGGCGATGAGTGCACGCACATGGTCGATGAGTTCGCTCTCGTTGGCGGTGGCGTCGGGGCTCAGGACGACGACGGCGTGAACGCGCTCGCCCCACTGCTCGTCCGGCAGACCGATGACGGCAGCTGCGGCGACGGCAGGATGCGCGCACAACGCGTTCTCGACCTCGGCTGAGTACACGTTCTCGCCGCCGGTGATGATCATGTCTTTGATGCGGTCGACGACGTAGACATAGCCCGCGTCGTCCATCCGGCCGGCGTCGCCGGTGTGCATCCACCCGCCACGCAACGCCGCCGCGCTCTCCTCGGGCTTGTTCCAGTAGCCCACCATGACGTGCGGACCGCGGACGATGATCTCGCCGACCTCACCGCGCGGCAGCTCGTTGTCGTCGGGGTCGACGATGCGCACCTCGGCATGTGGTGCAGCGCGTCCCGCAGAGCGAAGCCGGGCCGGGCTGCCGGGCGACTCGAGGTGATCGCTTGGCGACAACAACGTCGCAACCGGCGAAAGCTCCGTCATCCCATATGCCTGGGTGAACTCCGCTTGCGGAAAGGCCTTCATGGCCCGCTCGAGCAGCGCGTCGTCGATGGGTGAGGCGCCATAGAGGATGTGGCGCAGGCCGTCAGTGTTGAAGTCCATCCGTCGCGGATCGTCGACAAGGGCCTGGATCATCGTCGGCACGATCAAGACGTCCGTCGCGCCGTCGTCCTGTATGGCGCGAAGCACGTCGACCGGGTCGAACTTCGGCACGATGACATGCGTTCCACCGAGTTGGAGCTGAGCCGTCCACGCCGCAAGGTCGGCGAGATGAAACATCGGTGCGGCGTGGAGGTAACGGCCGCCGGGCGTCACGAAGGCGCCGCTAGCGAGTGTGCCCAAGGCTGACGCAACCAGGTTGTTGTGCGTGAGCATGACGCCTTTCGGCGTGCCGGTCGTGCCACCGGTGTAGAACAAGCCGGCAAGTTCGTCGCCACTGCGGCGGGCATCCTCGATCGCTTCGGACTGCTCGACGAGGACGTCATACGAGGTGGTGTTGGCGGGGGTCTCTCCGCTCCCCCAGTGCACGACGGTCTTCAGCGCTGGCACGTCGCGAAGAAGTTGCTCGGCGACACCAGCGAACGCGTCGTCAACGAACAGGACACTGGTCTCGGAGTCGCTCAGCGCATAGGCAATCTCGGCCGCGCTCCAGCGGATGTTCTGCGGGTTGAGAACACCATCGGCCCAGGCGATGGCGAGCAATGCCTCGTTGTAGTTGTCCGCGTTAAGGGCCAGGATGCCGGCGCGGTCGCCGCTGCCGACACCGAGCGCACGCAGCCCGCCGGCAAGTCGCGCCACCCGATCCTGCACCTCGCGGAACGTCCGCGTGCGACCGTTGAAAATCGTCATTGGCGCATCCGGCGTCTGCTGAACCGCACGGTGCAAGCTCTGCGTCAGATGCATCATGTGGCGCCCCCGGCACGAATGCCATCGGTGAAATAAATGAGGAACTCCTCGAGCGCTTCCGCGAACGTGACGCCCGCAGTGCGTAACACGGCGGGCTCTTGCAGGCGGGCGAGGCCCGCGTCGATTGCTTCCGCCGCGACTCGCGGGTGGATGGCGGCGGAGAACTCCCCCGCGTCGATGCCCTCGGTGAGCAGGCCGACGATGACGTTCGTTGCGTAGCGGAAGTGCGCGGCGATGAGCGCGTGCGCGGCATCGTCGTCAGCAACGTCCTGGGTGAAGGTCAGCGTGGCCCGGTGCAGCTCGGTCAAGCCCTTGGTGAGGAACGAACGCAGCCGTTCGAGGTGGGACGTCTCGGCGTTGGCGGCGTCGTGCGCGCGGCGGGCCAACCGCCGCAACAAGCGGTCGATGACGAGGAGGACGAGTTCCTCTTTGCTGTCCGCGAGCTCGTAGAGCGTGCGACGCGAGCAGTGCAGGCGCTCGGCGAGACCGCCGACGGTCAGGTCGCGGAACCCCTCGGTCAACAAGATCGTCTCGATGCCGTCGAGGAGTTGGAGGTGACGGGGCCCGAACTGGCGGCCGCGCATCAGGTCTTCGGGCGGGCTCCAGAGATGACTGGCGGCGGCTTCCGTCATACGCCGCGTCTCCCCATTGGGGTACTTTATCGACCGATTTGGTACCGCGCAATGGACGTCTATGTCCTGAACGCGGCGAATATTCGGGTGACGCGGTCGCCCGGTGTGGCTACGTTTCGGTCCGTGGCTGGCAGCAGGGACCGTTAGGTCTCCTCGCGACCGAGGTCGGCAGCGCTAACCAGAGCGCCGCCGCCGGTTTCGCGCACGCCGTTCCCTGCCAGCCCCCTTCTGCGGAGCCGTCACATGAGCACTTCTATGACTGTGCGCCAGCCGGCCGGACTCAACAACGACCCGTATGACGCCTCGGCGGCTCTGGTCGTCGATCACGTGGTGAAGGAGTTCGGCGCCACCGGACTCGACCGGTGGCTGCGGCGCGGGCGTCGTACGCCATACCGGGCCGTCGATGACGTGTCCTTCGTCGTGGCGCCGGGCGAGATCTATGGCGTCATCGGCGCGAACGGATCCGGTAAGTCGACGCTGATCCGCATCATCAGCACGCTGCTGTTGCCGGACAGCGGATCCGTGCGCGTCTTCGGCCGCGATCCCGTCGCCGACCCGTTGTCGGTGCGCCCGCTCATCAACCGGGTGTCCGCCGACCCGTCGTTCTTCCGGCCGATGTCACCGATGGAGAACCTGCTGTTCTTCGGACGCGCGTATGGGCTGACCGGCGATGAGACCCGGCGACGCAGTCTCGAGTTGTTGCTCGAGCTCGGGATGGACGAGCGGCGAGCCAACGAGCCGATGCTGCGGCTGTCGCGTGGACAGCAACAGAAGGTCGCAGTCGCGCGGGCCTTTCTCACCCGACCGCGGCTGATGCTGCTCGACGAGCCGACGACAGGTCTCGACCCGCGCAGCAAGCGTGACGTCCAACGGTTCGTCGCCGATGTGCGTGCGCAAGGGGTGACGATCCTGCTCACCACGCACGACATGGAGGAGGCGGAGTTGCTCTGTGAGCGCATCGCGTTCCTGGCTGGCGGGCGGCTGGTAGCTGAAGGCACGCCACTGCACCTACGCGAGACGGTCGCCGGCGAACGTGCCGTCGACGACGTCGACATGGAAGCCGTCTTCATGCACTTCACGGGACGCAGCTTGGAAGACGACGAGGAAGAAGAACGCACAGAAGCCCAGCAACGAAAGGACGCGCAATGAGCACCGCGGACACGTATGCCTTGCCGCGACCACGGCGCGTCGCGCTCGGATGGGCATTCGTCGAGCGCCAGACGAACCTCTGGAAGCGCTACTGGTTGTGGGAGGTCGTGTGGCTCGTCTATGGCGTGGTCAACACACTCGCGATCACGTTCATCGCACGTGAAGCCGCCAACACCGGTACGACGCCCTCTGGGCAGGTGCAACGGCTGACATTGTTCCTGTTGATCGGCACGTTGGTGTGGGCCTATCTGTCGGCGGTGCTCGACGACATGGCACTCGTCATCACGTGGGAGCGCTGGGAAGGAACGATCGAGCACACGTTGATGGCGCCTGTTCCGCGCGCCGTCCACCTCGTCGGGATGAGCGTGTTCGGGTTGTTGCACGCGTTGTTGCGAACGCTGCTGATCCTCGTGTGTTCGGTGCCGTTCTTCTCGGTCGACTTCGGCCACGCGAACTGGTTGGCTGCGGCCGCGGTTATTGCGGTCGGCAGTGTGAGTCTGATCGGGCTCGGCATCCTCACGGGAATCCTCCCGATGCTCTATCCGGAGCGCGGCGAGCAGATGTCGTTCATGGTGCAGGCCGTCGTACTGCTGGTGTCCGGGGTCTACTACGGCGTCAATGTGCTGCCGGGGTGGCTACAGGAAGCGGCGGCCGCGTCGCCGGCGACATACCTGCTCCGTGGCATCCGATCGTCAGTTCTCGACGGCACCGGGCTCGGCGGCCAGGCGCACACGTTGATTGTGCTCGCGATCTTCGGCGTCTTCCTCGTGCCGGGGTCCTTGGTCGCTTTCACAGCAGCGGAACGGTGGGCCCGTCGGACCGGTCGCCTCAAGCGCCAGGGCTAACCGCTGCGGTGCGGCGGGCGTTCCGGCGTCCGTCGCACCAACCCGGCCGCGGCCTCCGTGACGTCCACGAGCGAAAATTTGTTGTGGATAAAGGGAAATTCTGGGTCGCGGACTTGACACGGCGGGCATCTCGGCTATTATCGAACGCATGTTCGAGCAATGGGATGAGGCGTGGGCGGTTGGCCTCACCGCGCCGCCCAGCTTGCTCGAGGAACCCGAGCTGACCGACGCCGAATACGACCGGCTGGTCGAGGAACTGATCGCCGCCGATCCAGGTGAACCACTGCTCGACCCGTCGGCTCCGCTGCTCCCGTGCGAGCAGTTCTCCCCACCTACCCCGAGTCCGGCGGAGGTGATCGCGCGGGGTGAGTCCGAGCCGATCACCGCCGAGCTGGCCGCCGCGTTGTGGGATATCGACCCGGCGACGCTCGATGACGATGTGCGGCTGGGTTATGTGGTGGCGATGGACCGGGTCG
>Ga0207652_10003688_pt1 | contig 12588 bp, 10 predicted proteins | sample KBSC63BmetaG_FD_184334 | JGI IMG/M metagenome (GOLD analysis project Ga0207652, IMG submission 184334) | Corn rhizosphere microbial communities from Kellogg Biological Station, Michigan, USA - KBS C6-3B metaG (SPAdes) (version 2) | ecosystem: Host-associated > Plants > Roots > Rhizosphere ... | reverse complement strand
CTGTCGAGCGGTGAACCGATCGTCAGAAGGAGCGCGGTACGCTTCACCACGTTCAGCGGCGCGGGGCCGCCCGGCATGGACGCGAGCAGGAGATCGCGATTGATCGCATCGTTGAGCATGTCATAGGCGATCACGGAGCCCAGCGAATGGCCCACGATCACGACGTCGTCGTACTCGTGCGCGCTGCTGCCGGGAATGCGTGAGCCGTACACGCTGCGCGCGAGCGTCCGCGCCAGGGCGCGGATGCGGCGGCGAATGTCGGCGAACTGGCTGGCCTCGTGCGCCGAGATGTATGCGCAGACGTCGCCCACGGACTGCACGAGGCACCATCGCAGTGCGGCGAAAATGATGAGGCCCGCGGCGAGCGCGGCCACCGTGACCGGCGCTGCCGCGAGCGCGCTGTCGCGGCCCAGCGCCAGGAGCTGCCGCAGCGCGAACACGGCGAAGAGCGCGCCGCTCGCCACCACCATGGCGAACGCCGCGCCCGATGTGAGGAGGGGCAGCAGCGTGCGCCTTGGGAGCGCGAACTGCTGGCGCGCGCCAAACATCCAGCGATCGAAGGAACCGCGCACCACGTAGCGCACCCCCCGCACGAGCGCGCTGGCGAGGAACGCGAGCACGCGTCCGAGGCGGACGCGCCCCTCGGTGAGCGGCGCCCAGTAGGCTTCGTAGAAATGCACCTCGCGCGTCCGCCCATCCGGGGTGCGCAGCGTCATCTCGACGCGCGGATGCCACTGGTCGTCGAAGGCCACGTAGCGCACGCGTACCGGTGCGTCCGCGAACGGCTCGGCGGACTGGCGCCGCCAGATCGCCTCGGCCGCGAGACTCAGTGTCTCGAACTCCACCTGCTGTCCCATGCCATGGCAGACGATGACGGCGGCCGGGCGGTGTGGAGGCAGATCACCCGGGAGTGCAGGGGTGCTCAGGTCGAGCTCGGGATGATCAGCCCCGTTGCGTTCGAGCGGGATGCCGATGCTGGGAAGAACGCTCACACTCACTCGCTCCGGGAAAGGTCTGGCGTGGCACGCATGCGCTTTCACGGACTTCGACCGGCGGCTACGTTGATGAAGGAGACGCTGGACGAGCCAGGAGCCAACGGATGAACTTGCCATGACCACGACAGCGGGCGCAACAGGAACCCGCGACGCCGAGAGCGTGGCGGCGTTGAATGCGACAGTACGCGAGGCCAGTGCCTTCGTGGCGGAGCTGCGCGCCGAGCTCGCGACGGTGGTCGTGGGCCAGACGGTGATGCTCGACCGGCTGCTCATTGGCCTGCTCGCGGATGGGCACGTGCTGCTGGAGGGACTGCCGGGGCTGGCCAAGACACTCGCCGTGCGGACGCTGGCGGCGGCCATTGACGCTTCGTTCCAGCGCATCCAGTTCACGCCCGATCTGCTGCCGGCGGATGTCGTAGGCACGATGATCTTCGACCAGAAGAGTGGCGGCTTCACCGTGCAGCGTGGGCCGGTATTCGCGAATCTCGTGCTCGCCGATGAAATCAACCGCGCACCAGCGAAGGTCCAGAGCGCGCTGCTGGAGGCCATGCAGGAGAAGCAGGTGACGATCGGCGGGACGACGTATCCGCTGCCGGATCCCTTTCTCGTGCTGGCCACGCAGAATCCCATCGAGCAGGAAGGCACATATCCGCTTCCTGAGGCGCAGGTGGACCGCTTCATGTTGAAGCTGATCGTGACGTATCCCGAGCGCGTGCACGAGAGCGAGATGCTGGACCGCATGAGCACGGGGCATGAGCCCGTGCCGCGCCGGGTGGTGGACACGGCGCGCATTCGCGCGGCGCGGGAAACGGTGAACGGGATCTACCTCGATCCGCGCGCCCGGGAGTATGCGCTCGACATCGTGCGGGCCACGCGTGATCCGGCTGCCGCCGGCCTCACGGACCTCGCGCCGCTCATTGCCTTCGGCGCGAGTCCGCGCGCGGCGATCGCGCTGGTGCGCGCGGCTCGCGCGCACGCCTTTCTCGCCGGGCACGGGCACGTGCTGCCGCCTGACATCAAGCTGCTGGCGCACGATGTGCTGCGCCATCGTGTGATTCTCACCTATGAGGCGGACGCGGAGAGCGTGTCGGTGGACCAGGTGCTCGACCGCATTCTCGACGCGATCCGCGTGCCGTGAATCTGTCGGAGGTCCTGAGCCAGGTGCAGCGGCTCGAGATTCGCAGCCGGCACCTGGTGAAGGACGTGCTCGCGGGCGAGTACTCGAGCGTGTTCAAGGGACGCGGCGTGGAGTTCGAGGACGTGCGGCCCTATCTCCCGGGGGACGACGTTCGCAGCATTGACTGGCGCGTCACCGCGCGCACGGGCACGCCGTACGTGCGCCGCTACGTGGAGGAGCGCGAGCGGACCGTGCTGTTCCTCGTGGATCACAGCGCGTCGGATGCGTTCGGCACGCGGCGGCAGACGAAAGCCGAGTTGGCCACGGAGGTGTGCGCGGCGTTGCTGCTCGCCGCGGTACGCAACCATGATCGCGTGGGCGCGCTGTTGTTCACCAACCGGGTGGAACGCTATCTCGCGCCGGCCAAGGGCAAGCGGCATGCGATGCGGGTGATCCGCGAACTGGTGGCGTTTCAACCGGAGGGACGGGGCACTGACCTCGCCGGGGCGTTGCAGTTCACGGATCGCGTGCTGCGCCGGCATGCCGTGATCTTCATTCTCTCCGACTGGCTGGCCACCGGTTTCGAGCGACCGCTGGAGATCGTCGCGCGCCGGCACGACGCGATCGCCGTGCAGCTCGTGGATGCGCGCGAGCGCGAGCTGCCGGATGCGGGGCTCATGGTGCTGCAGGATCCCGAGTCGGGCGCATGGCGCTACGTGGATACGTCGCGGTCCAGCGTGCGGGCGGCGCTGGAGCAGCGGGTACGCGAGGGGGACGAGATGCTGGTCCGGACGCTGCGGCGCCGTGGTGTGGATCTCATCCGGCTGCGCACGGGCGAGAACTACGCCGGCCCACTGATGGCGTTCTTCCGCATGCGCGAGCGCATGCTGCGGCGATGAAGCAGCCCGCGAGTCGTCCAGCACGCATGCGGGTGCTCGCGCTCGCTGCCGTGCACGCGGGGGCTGTCTGCGCGGCTTTCGCGTGCGCGGCGGTCCTGAGTGCGACGTTCCCGGCGCCGCTGCAGGCGCAGCGCATCGAGAGTACGAGCAACGCCGAGCATCCCACGGTGGGCGATCCGATCGCCGTGCAGTTGCGCGTGACGCTGCCGGCGGGCGCCGTGCCGCTGGATTCATCGCCGCGGCTGCACGCGCCGCTGCCCGATGGCGTGCGCGTGCTCGATCCGGGCGCGTGGCGTGCATCAGGGGGCGCGCTCACCGCGCGCGTGGTGCTGGCGTTCTTCCGCGCGGGGTCCACCAGTACGCCCGCGTTCGATCTCGCGTACCGCCGGCCGCCGTCCGCGACAGCGGATACGGCACGCGGGGCGGCGCGCGCTATCGAGATCGTGCCCACGCTGCCGGAGAACGCGGCCAGCATGCGCGACATCAAGGATGTCATGCCGCTTCCCGGTGCGGAGCGAGCGCGCTGGATCGCGCTGGGCGTCGGTGTCGTGCTGCTCGTCGTGCTCGGGATCCTGGCGTGGCGCTTTCGCGGCCGCGCCGCGGAGCGCACGAGTAATGCGCTCGCGGCCGCGACGCCGGTGGATGCCGGCGCCGCCGCGTTGCAGGAGCTCGATGACATTGAGCGCGCCGGGTGGGCGACGAGCGATGTGGTCCGATACTACGAACGCGTGAGTGGCACGCTGCGCCGCTACCTGGAGCGCGCGCACGGATTGTGCGCGCTCGATCGCACGACGCCCGAGATTCTCGGACTGCTGCCGGAGCCGCTCTCGGGCGGAGGGTTGCGAGAGCAGCTCGCGCGGCTGCTGGAGGACGCCGATCTCGTGAAGTTCGCGCGCTGGCGGCCGCACGCGCCGGAGGCAGCGGCGTTTCTCGCGCGCGCCCGGGCGCTGCTGGGTGTGTGGCGCGAGCGCGAACGGCTGGATGTTCCGGACGAGAGCGATGCGCTTCGCTGACCCGCTGGCGCTGCTGCTCCTGCCGGTCGTGGGCGCATACCTCTGGCTGCGGTGGCCATGGCGCGCCCGGATGCCGCGCGTGTCGCTCCCTCTGCCCACTTTCGCGCTTCTGCCGGAACCGGCGCGATCGGGGAAGGGGCGCGAACGGTGGGTGTGGCTGCCCGTGGCGTTGCGCGCCGCCGTGCTCACGCTGCTCATCCTCGCGCTCGCGCGTCCGCGTACGCCGGGCGTCGTCCGCAACGAAAACCTCCGCGGGCGGAATATTGTCTTCGCGCTCGACATCTCGAGCAGCATGAAGGCGGAGGATTTCGCGCCGTCCCGCCTCGGCGCCGCCAGGCAGGTGCTCGCCGATTTCGTGCATGCGCGGCAGGGAGACTTCATGGGACTGGTGCTGTTCGCGAGCCGCCCCTTCACGCAGGTACCGCTCACCGATGACGAGAGCGTGATGCTGCAGATGCTGCGCAATGCGGACATCGGACTGCTGCCCGATGGCACCGCGATCGGTCCCGCGCTCGCCATGGCGGAGAACCTGCTCAAGGACCTGCCACGCAACAGCGGGCTGATCATCCTCGTGACCGACGGTGGCAACAACACCGGCACGCCGGACCCGCTCACCGCGGCGGCGCTGGCGCGTGCCATCGGCGTACGTGTGTACGCGGTGGGGATGGCGGCGGCCGGGGCCCACGCCGCGCTGCCCGACGAATGGGTGCGCGGGCGCGGCAGGCTGTATCAGTCGGCGGCGCCGTCGCTGTCGTCGCAGGATGAGGATCTGCTGCGCGCGATCGCACACGAGAGTGGCGGCGAATACTACCGCGCGTCCGACGCGAATGCGCTGCAGGGAATCGTGTCCCATATCGACGCGCTCGAGCAAAGCCGCATCCAGGTGCGCGACATCCTGAGCTGGCACGAGTACTACCTGCCGCTCACGGTCGCCGCACTCGTGCTCTTCGCGTTCGAGCTGTCGCTGCGGTCGCTCTGGCTGCGCACAGTGCCGGGCACATGACGTTCGATCATCCCGTCTGGCTCATCGCGATCATCCTCGCGGTGCCGGCGCTGCTCCATCTGCTGCGCACGGCGGACCGGCGCCGCTCCGCCGCGCTGGCGCGCTTCGGCGAACTGGCGGTGCTGCGCCGGTCGTCGCCGCTGCCATCGCGGCGCTGGCGCATTACGAGACGCGTGCTGCTCGCGATCGCGTGCGCGGCGCTGCTCGTGGCGATGGCGCGCCCGCGCTCGGGGAGCGGCGAGCAGACGCTGCACGCCGCGTCGCACGATGTGCTGTTCGTGCTGGATCTCTCGCGCTCGATGCAGGCGCGCGACGCCCAGCCCTCGCGACTCGATGCGGCGAAGCAGGCGGCGCTGGCCATCGCGCGCCGGTTGCCCGACGATCGCGTGGGGCTCGTGATCTTCGGCGGCAGCGCGTTTCTGCAGTTGCCGCTCACGCTCGATCATTCCGCACTGGCGCGCTTCGTCGATCAGGCGGCGGCGAATCAGATTCCCAGCGTCTCCACGAATCTCGAAGCGGCGGCGGACGTCGCGGCGTCATCGCTGGTGCGGTCCGGCGGACAGGGCGCGCGCGTGGCCGTGTTCCTCACCGATGGCGAGGACGTGGCGGGCAAGCTCGAAGGCGCCATCGGCGCGCTCAAGCACGATGGCATCCACGGCTACGCGGTGGGAATCGGCACGACCGCCGGAGCCAGGATTCCCGACGTGGATTCCGCGGGCGTCGTGCGATACCATCGCGACCGGCTGGGGAACGAAGTGGTGTCGCATCTCGAAGAGCAGAATCTGCGCGACATCGCGCGCGAGACGGGCGGTGTGTACGCGCACTGGTCGGGCGACGCCAGCGTCATGCCGATCGTGGCGGGCATTGCGCAACTGGCCACGGGCGCGGCGGAGTCGCAGGCGCGCGCGGCGATTCCGGATCGCTTCCAGTGGCCGCTCGCGCTGGCGATTCTGGTGCTGGTTTTCGAATCGGCGCTGGGGTTGCCGCGGCGCGCTGGTCGCGCGATGCGCTGGCGCCGCCGGCTCGCGGGCGGGGTGGGGGCGCGGGCGGGCGCTCGGGCGGGTGTGATGGTTCTCCTCACGGCGGGACTGTTCGCCGCGATCGGCGCGCAGGGAGAGCCCGGCGAGCACGGAGGGCCCGGCGCGCTGTACCATGCTGGCCGGTTCCGCGAGGCATACGACGGCTTCCGCGCCAGGCTGCAGGCGCTGGGCCCGCGGGCGAGCGCCGACGAGCGCGCCACGCTCTCGTACGACATGGGGAATGCGCTCTACCGCATGGGCCGATTCCAGGATGCGATGAACGCGTATCGGCTCTCACTTGGCGGTTCGCGCCAGGTGCGCGCGCGCGCGAGCTTCAACCTGGGCAACGCGTACATGAAGTACGCGGCGGGGCAGACCGACCGGAAGCCCGGGCTGCGCGCCGCGATTACCGCATTCGAGGATGCGCTGGTGGCGGACCCGCACGATGCCGACGCGAAGTGGAATCTGGAGCTCGCCGTGCGGACGCTCGCCTCGGAGAACGACCGGTTCGGGACCGGGCTGGCGCACAAGGCGGAAGGGGGTGGCGGGAACCTCACCAAGGCGGGGTATGCCGGCCAGCCACAGACCGGAGCCGGAGCGTCGCCAGGCGGCGGATTCGGCTCCTCGCAAAGCGGCGAATCGGTGAAACAGATCACCGAATCGCAGGCGCGCCGGGAGCTGGACGCCATCCAGAAGGCGCAGGTCATGTCCCAGAACAGCAACCCAATCAGTGGCGAACACTCCACAACTCCTGGCAAAGACTGGTGATGCGTTCGCGCCACGGAATCGGACCCCATCTTTCAAGCGATTGCACTGATTAGACTTGTCCAATAGCAAACGGAAGCTTTGCCGGGCGCGGCGCTTGCGTTAGCCCGGTCGTGGTCTCTCACCGGCCGACGCGGGCCGGATCAGCTCCGAAGCCGAGGTCATCCTTGAACGATGTGTCCGCAGCGATTGTGATATTCTGGGCCATGATTGGCGTGGTGGTGGGCGCGCTGATCGCGGCCTTTGTTGCGCGTGTTCAGCTCACCGGCGTGCGGCGCGTGCTGTTGTCACGGATTCGCGGGCGTGACCGGGTGATCGAGCGGATGAAGGGCATGATCGCCGAGATGACGTCGCACGCGCAGCAGCATGATGAAGTCCTCGCCGAGCTCGCGGTACTGCGCCGCGATCGTCCCGCGCTCGCCGCAGATCTCGACAAGGCACAGCGGACCATCGCCGCGCAGCAGCAGGCGCTCGAGGCGGCGCGCGCCGCCACGCGCGATGTGGATCTGCGGCTGACCGCGGCGCTGGAGACGGAGCGGCACGAGAATATCGCGCGGCGGGCAGCGGCGGCCTCGGAGCTGGCCGCGGCGCAGGAGAGCGCGCTCAACCTGCGTGCCGAACTGGCCTCGATGCGTGACGCGAGCTCGCGCACCACTGTGCGACTGGAGGCGGACCTTGCCGCCGCGCGCAACCTGTTCGAGCGCACGACGGCGGAGCTGCACGTCGAACGGACGGCCGCATCGGAGCTGCGCTCGGAGCTCATGGCGCGCCTCAAGGCACTCGAGGAGGACCGGGCCCGGCTCGAAGGGGCGCTCGCCGCGGCGCAACGCGAGTTCACGGAGAAGAGCGCGTCGCTGCGGTCGTACGTGGCTACTCTCAAGGAGCAGTACGCGCTCGCGACCACGGAGCGCGATGCGGCGGCCCGGGAAGCGGAGCTGCAGCGCACGCGCGCGCGCGACGTTCAGCAGCAGCTCGACGCCGCGCGCGGCGAATACGCGAGCCGGCTGGATGAGGAGCACGTGGAGTCGGTGAATCTCCTCTCGCGCGTGTGGGACTACGTGCATAACTATCCGCGGTTGCGGGAACGTCCGGTCACGTCGCGGTCGGAGCCGGAGGCACCCCCGGCACCCCCGCCACCGCCGGCTCCTCCTCCGCCGGTGGAGGTGGCTGACATGGATGTTCCGACTGCGCCTCCGGCGGCTCCCACGCACCACACGCCGGTGGAGCGGGAGGTCCCGCCCGCGCCGGCAATAATGGCCGACGCGCCGCGCAAGGAAGATCGGTACGACATCGAGCAGGCGATGTCCGAGCCGGAGGTGGTGCAGGAGGAGCGGCCGGAGGCGCCGCAATCGGATACGCCGCCGGAGCCGTCCGAGCCGCCGCGATCCAATCTGTCCCCCGAGTCATCGCGATCCATTTCGCCGACCGAGGGTACCATTCAGGTACGCCGTCCGGTGTCAGCGGTAAGACGCGACAACGAGGTGCTCGTCATCTGCGATGACGGAACGATCTGGGCGCGGCGGCCCAGCGGGTGGGTCCAGGAACCACCCATACCGGGCGCCGGGCAATAGAACCGGAAACGGGCGACTGGACTGGGGAGCCTCGTTCCCCCTTGCCTGTCGCCCGTCCTCTATATTATGCAGTATCCGTTTCCCATTCCCTGACTGACATGAATCGCACCAATCCCGCACTCAAGGAATCCGTTTTTCGTGGCGTCGCCGCCGATGTCGGCGCGGCGCGGATGACGATCTCGGGGACGATCTACAAGTCCATCCTGCTTGTCGCGCTGACTGTCTTTTCCGCCGGCTGGGTCTGGGTGGCCACGAAGGGCAATCCCGCGATCGTGGGGCCCGCCACGCTCGTGGGCGCGCTGGGCGGACTCGTCGTCGCGTTCATCGCGATCTTCAAGCCGGCCACGGCGCCGTTCACGGCGCCGCTCTACGCCGTACTCGAAGGCCTCGCGCTCGGCGCCATCTCGGCGATCTACGACATCCAGTATCACGGCCTGCCGCTCATGGCCGTGGGGCTGACGTGCATGGTGCTGCTCGCCATGCTCATCTCGTATCAAACGGGATTGATCCGTGCGACGGATACGTTCCGGCGTGTCGTCATTTCGGCCACGCTGGGCATCGCGCTCTTCTACGTGTTGTCCATCGTGCTATCGCTCTTTCACGTCGGAATGCCGCTGCTGCAGAATACCGGGCCGCTGGGCATCGGGCTCAGCATCGTGTTCGTGGCTGTCGCCGCACTGAACCTGGTGCTGGATTTTGACCTGATCGAGCGGGGAGCAAAGCAGGGTGCACCGAAGTACATGGAGTGGTACGGCGGCTTCGCGTTGCTCGTCACGCTCGTGTGGCTGTATCTGGAGATCCTGCGGCTGCTGGGGAAGGTAAGAAGCCGGTAGCGCAGCGAGCATAGGGGCAGCCCATGGGGCTGCCCCATGGGCTGCCCCTGTTACCGTGCCGCGTTCCACGTTCCGTTGAACGGATACGCCTGCCCGCCCTGGTTTACCGTGCAGCTCACGTCGCCCGAAATCGCGTTCACGGGCGTACCGCTGACGGTCCCGCTGTAGTGACAACCGCTGTTCGTGTACGTCACCGTGTGGCCGGCGATCTGTCCGTCCGTGATGTCACCATCCACGCTGGTGGCGGTCGTGTCCGTGGGCAGGTCGCAGCTTCCAGTGGAGCCCTTCACCTCGCCCGTGAAGGTCGCGCCGCTCTGTGTAATGGTGGCCGGACCAGCGGCCTGGCAGCTCATCGCGAGCGCGTTGTTGTGCACGGTGACGCTGATCCGCCAGGCACCGGCGATGTCGGGAGGCGGATCCGGCGCGGTGCTCCCATCGCCGCCGCATGCACCCGCCGCCACGCACATCACGACGACAGCGTATCGAGCCACAGATCGCGCGTATGCCTGCATACGGACCTCTCCCGCGAAGGACCACATTCCAGCCACTGCGACTTCACGTGGCGAATCGCTCGTGCGCGCGTTCAGAGACCCGCATACGCGGAAAAAGTTTCGCCAACTGGCGGCCTCAGGTGATGCCGCTATTCCGCCATGATTTCCGAGCGCCCTTCCAGTGCCCGCTTCTGCAACAACATGACCAGCGGCACGGAGATGATGAACAGGATCGTAATGAGCTGGAACACGTGATTGTACGCCAGCACGGTGGCCTGGCGAATCACGCGGATGTTGAGCAGGTCGAGCGCCCGTGCGTGCGCCGCCGCGGCGTCCAGTCCGAGACGCTGCATGGCGGCCGCGGTGGCGCGCAGCATGCCATTCGCGATGAGTTCGCGCTGATTCAGTTGTGCGGCCAGGATGTCATGATAGCGCGACGTGGAGGACGTGAGCACCGTCGCCGCGGCCGCAATGCCCACGCTGCCGAACACCTGCCGGACGACGTTATAGAGACCCGTCGCGGCGGTCATCTTCGCCCGATCAATCGTCGCGAGCGCCGCGGTGCTGAGCGCCACGAAGATCAGACTGAAGCCGACGCCCTGCCACACCTGGGGAATGAAGATGTCCCAGAAGCCCGTCTGGGTGGTGAGCGTGCTGAGCTCCCAGAAGGAATATCCGCTGATGACGAGGCCCGCACCCACGAGCAACCGCGGTCCGAGCTGATTGTAGAAGCGGCCGGCGATCGGCATGATCACCGCCATGGCCAGGCTGCGCGGCATGAGGGCAAGACCCGAGGTCATGGCGGGGTAGCCGAGCAGCTCCTGCAGGAAGAGCGGCAGGAGAAAGAGACTCCCGTAGAGTCCCATGCCGAGCACACCGCCAATGGAGGTGGCGGATGAGAACGACTTGTTCTTCAGGATGCGGAGATCCACCGCGGGGTATCGCGTGACCAGCTCGCGCCAGATGAAGAACACGAGGCCCAGCGCCGAGATGACGGCCAGCGCGACGATGAAGGACGAGTCCCACCAGTTGTCCTGCTGTCCCTCCTCGAGCATGAGCTGCAGCGCGCCCAGGCCGACGGTCATGAGGCCGAGCCCCAGCCAGTCGATCACGCTGCGTTCCCGGATGAGATAGGGCGGGTCCTGGATGAAGCGGCTCACGAGAACGAGGTTGAGCACGCCAATGGGCACGTTGATGTAGAAGATCCAGGGCCACGAATACGTGTCGGTGAGCCAGCCGCCGAGCGTGGGGCCAAAGGCGGGCGCGAGGACGACGCCCATGCCGTACACGCCCATGGCGAGTCCCTGCTCCTCGGTGGGGAAGCTCTCGCGCAGAATGGCCTGGGAGACGGTGATGAGTACGCCGCCGCCGAGTCCCTGGATCACACGGAAGACGATGATGAGCGGGAGCGTGCGCACGGCGCCGCACGCCATGGACGCCAGCGTGAACGCGACGACACTCGCCATGTACATGTTCTTGCGGCCATAGCGTGCGCTGAGCATCGCGATGATCGGCATGATGATCACGTTGGCCAGGATATAGGCCGTGATCACCCACGTGATCTGCTCGATGGTGGCACCGAGCGTGCCGCTCATGTCGGGCAGCGCGACGTTGACGATGCTCGAATCGAGCACCGCCATCACGGTGCCGGTCATCACCGTAATGGCGATGAGCCATTTGCGCGGGTCGCCGTCGGCTGGGTCGTGCGTCGTCACGTGAGTCGCTCCACTACATTCTTCATATCCGGTGGAGGCGAGGGTCGCAAGATGAAATGGTCATGGAAGCTCGGGCGGTTCGCGGGCATCGATGTACGCGTGCATGCAACGTTCCTGCTGCTCGTGGCATGGGTGGCGTGGATCGGGTATCGGAACGGGGGCGGCGCGGCAGGCGCGGTTGCCGAGGTGATCTTCATCCTGCTGGTCTTTCTCTCGGTCGTGCTGCACGAGTACGGGCACGCGCTCACGGCGCGCCGCTTTGGCGTGTCGACGCGGGAGATCACGCTGCTGCCGATAGGCGGCGTGGCGCAGCTCGAGCGCATGCCGCGCGAGCCCAGGCAGGAGCTGCTCATCGCCTTGGCGGGGCCGGCGGTGACGGTGGCGATCGCGGTGATCCTGTGGATCGTGATGGCGGCGCTGCACATGCCGGCGAATGTGAATGCGCTCGTGGAGGAGAACGCCCCGCTGTTGTCGCGTCTGATGTGGGTGAACGTCTGGCTGTTCCTCTTCAACGTGCTCCCGGCGTTCCCCATGGACGGCGGACGCGTACTGCGCGCGGCGCTCGCCATGCGCGTGGGCTACGGGCGCGCCACCGGCGTTGCCGCGGAGGTGGGGAAGGGGTTCGCGCTGCTGTTCGGCATCGTGGGGTTGTTCTCGAGTCCGTTTCTCGTGCTGATCGCGCTCTTCGTGTGGCTGGGTGCGGCGGGCGAAGCGGCGTCGGTGCAGACACAGTCGGCGTTCGCGGGTGTGCCGGTGGAGCGCGTCATGATTCGCGACATCCAGACGCTCGCGCCAGGCGATCCACTCTCGCGCGCGGTGAGCGCGGTGCTGGGCGGGTTCCAGCAGGATTTCCCCGTGGTAGACGGCAATGGTGTGGTGGGCGTGCTCACGCGCAACGGGATGGTGAAGGGCCTGTCCGAGCATGGCCCCGACTCGCCGGTTGCCGACAGCATGCAGCGTGAGTTCGAGACCACGTCACCGGCGGAACCGCTCGACGACGCCTTTGCGCGGCTGCAGGCGTGCCGCTGTCGCACGCTGCCCGTGATCGATCGCGGCCGGCTGGTGGGCGTGCTGACGGCGGAGAACGTGGGGGAGTTCTTGATGATACGGGGGGTGGGTGGGGGGCTGGGGGGCTAGGGGGCTAGGGGGCTGGGGCCGCCGGGAGAG
>Ga0207652_10003687_pt1 | contig 12594 bp, 14 predicted proteins | sample KBSC63BmetaG_FD_184334 | JGI IMG/M metagenome (GOLD analysis project Ga0207652, IMG submission 184334) | Corn rhizosphere microbial communities from Kellogg Biological Station, Michigan, USA - KBS C6-3B metaG (SPAdes) (version 2) | ecosystem: Host-associated > Plants > Roots > Rhizosphere ... | reverse complement strand
GGGCCCGCGGGCGGCGATCGATGGCAGGGCGTGAAGGTCCCGTTCCTAGCCGAAGATCCCGCGGGGTCAAGCGGCGACGCCGCAACGCTGTCGCGCGCGAGCGGGCGACGCGGGCGACGCGGGCGAGCGGCGAGGATAAGAGGATCCTCAGCGGCCGGACGTCGCCGTCGCGAGGCGCACCGCGGAGAAGCGCGGATGACCGGCGCAGCTGGGCGGGTTCAACTTGCGCAGCTCCAGTCGAAAGCGGCCCGCGGGCACGCGCGCTTCCAGCGCGTCCAACATGCGGCGCGCCAGCGACTCCAGCAGGCGGTGCGGCTCGCCCACCCCGACGGCCACGACGGCCTCGGCCAGCCCGCTGTAGTCGACGGTGTCGGCCAGACGGTCACTGCGCTGGCCCATCTCGCCGTCCAGCTCGACCTCCAGATCGACCTCGAACTTCCGCAAGCTCTTGCGCTCGAGCGCCGTGGCGCCGTGGCGCCCCTCGAACCCGATGTCGCGCAGGACGATGGTGATCATCGTGCGACCGTGACCTGGATCGGCGCGCTCAACCGGCGCGCGACTCGGCCGCCTCGGCCTCGGCTTCCTTGCGCATCTTGCGCTTGATGATCTCGCGCTTCACCGGGCCGCATTGATCAATCAGCAGGCGGCCGATCAGGTGGTCGTTCTCGTGCTGCATGGCGCGCGAGAACAGCGCCTCGCCGGAGATCTCGAACGGCTTTCCTTCGAGGTCCAGGGCCCGCACGCGCGCGCGCATGCCACGCTTCACGGGGACGTAGATACCGGGAAAGGACAGGCACCCCTCGTCGCCCGTCTGGGCCTCGTCCGAGAGCTCCACGATCTCGGGATTGATGAACACGCGCGGCGGTGAGCCGTCCCCGTCACCGGCCACCGGGCCGTCGATCAGGAACAGCTTCACCGGCACGCCGACCTGGATGGCCGCCAGACCGGCGCCGTTCGCGTCGAACATCGTCTCGGCCATGTCGGCCACCAGCGTCCGTAACTCTTCGGTACCGAAGGTCTGCACGTCCTGGGACTTCTCGCGCAGGCGCGCGTCGGGATAGCGGAGGATGGGGCGGATCGCCATGGAAGGATCAGGATGACATTCGCCGGAAGAGGTGACAAGCCACGTCCCTCTTCCCGCCCCACCGCCGTCGCGGGCTTCCGTCCTCCTCTCCGCCTGCGACCCGGCCCGCCGGCGGGCCAGGTTCCAGGCCGCCATGTCGTCGATAATACAGCGGAATCCGCTGCGTTGACTTTCCCGTAGCCACCTCGTAACTTGGCCTCCCCGCGGCCATCTAAGACTTTCAATGACACTGAAGCGTTACGCGGAAGCCGATCTTCCCACCGCCTACGGGCCCTTCCGCCTGTACGTGTACCGCAAGGTCGATCAGGCCACCGGGACGCCCGGCGATGGGCCGGGCGTGGAAGAGCACATGGCCATCGTGCGGGGGGACATCTCGCGCGGCAGCAGCGTTCTGTGCCGTGTCCACTCCGAGTGCTGGACGTCCGAGGTCATCGGTTCTCTGAAGTGTGACTGCCGCGAGCAGCTGGACCGGGCGCTGGAGAAGATCGCCGCCGAGGGGGCCGGCGTGGTGGTCTACCTGCGCCAGGAGGGCCGCGGCATCGGCCTGGGCAACAAGATTCGCGCCTACGACCTGCAAAACCGCGGCGCCGACACGGTCGAGGCGAACCTGAAGCTGGGCTTCGAGGCGGACGCGCGCTCGTACGACGTGGCGGCGCAGATCCTGGAAGACCTGGGCGTGAAGTCGGTCCGCCTGCTGACGAACAACCCGCTGAAGATCGCGGGGCTGGAGGCGGCGGGCGTGAAGGTCGTCGATCGCCTGTCTCACTGGGTGGGCGAGAACCAGCACAACGCCGGCTACCTGGCCGTGAAGCGCCGCAAGATGGGCCACCACGCCGACGTGCCGGTGAAGCTGCGGGCCCTCCCCTCCGCGCGCAAGTAAGCACGCGGGCCTGCCCTCGGCGGGCAAGTGATGGCATAGTCACGCGCGTGAAGATCGGAGCGCGCCATCACCACCTCGTCTGATTCGTTGCTGGAACGGGTCCACGCTGTCCTGGGCCAGGTGAAAGATCCTGCGCTGCAGATGGACCTGGCCTCGGCCGGGATGGTCAAGCAGGTGGCGGCTCAGCCCGACGGCCAGGTCGACGTCGGCATCGAGCTGACGACGCCCGCCTGCCCCTCGAAGGACGTCATCGCCCGCTCGGTCGAGGCGGCCGTGCGCAAGCTGGAGGGGGTCACCAGCGTCAACGTGTCCTTCACGGCCGTCGTGCGCGGCCGGCCCAACCGCCCCGACAACGCGCGCCTGCCCGGTGTGCGCAACATCATCGCCGTGGCCGCCGGGAAAGGCGGCGTGGGCAAGTCGACCGTCACCACGAACCTGGCGGCGGCGCTGGCCGCCACGGGCGCTTCCGTCGGCATCCTGGACGCCGATGTGTACGGCCCCTCCATCCCGCAGATGATGGGCGAGCCGCAGAAGATGGCGGTCACCGAGACGGGCAACAAGATCCTGCCCGCCGTTCACCACGGCATGAAGGTGATCTCGATCGGCTTCTTCGTCGAGCGCGGCGGCGCGGTGATCTGGCGCGGGCCGATGGTGCACAAGCTGCTGCAGCAGTTCATCGAGGACGTCGAGTGGGGCGAGCTGGACTACCTGCTGGTGGATCTACCGCCCGGCACCGGCGACGCGCAGCTGTCACTGTCGCAGCTGCTGCCCATCACCGGCGCGGTGATGGTGACGACGCCGCAAGAGGTGTCGATCCTGGACGTCGAGAAGGCGCTGGGCATGTGGAAGCGTGTCGAGGTGCCGGTGCTGGGCCTGGTCGAGAACATGAGCGGGTTCATCTGCCCGAGCTGCGGCCACCACGAGGAGATCTTCTTGCGTGGGGGCGGCCGCAAGCTGGCCGAGCGCGAAGGGATCACCTTCCTGGGCGAGGTGCCGCTGCAAGGCGCCGTCAGCCGCGGCGGCGACAACGGCCTGCCGGTCGTGCTGGCCGATCCGACATCGCAAGTCGCCCGCATCTTCCAGGGCATCGCCGGCACCGTCGCCTGCGCCCTCTCCGTCCGCAACACCCCCGAGCCCGGCAGCGGCATCCGCAGCAACAAGCTGACGCTGATCCGCTGACGCGGGCGACGGCCGGTGATCGGCCTGCCCTCTCCCTTACCCTCTCCCGCTCCGCGGGCGAGGGCAAACAGTTGGCTCCGTTCGCGCCGCCTGCTTCATAGTTGGAGCGAACGAAGCAGCGTCCGCGACGCGAGTCCAGCCGAGCGATGGCCCTCGCGAGTCCAGCCGAGCGATGGCCCTCGCGAGTCCAGCCGGGCGATGGCCTTCGCTCGCGCAGCGGGAGAGGGTCCGCGTGGTCTCGCGGCGCGCGTCCCGCTAGCCGCTTTGCTGCTGCGAGCCGCGCTGCAGTTCGCGCAGCACGGCCTTGGCGACGGCCTTCAGCGTGTCGAACACGCCCACGCCCGTGGTGGCGCTGGCCTCGAATTCGGGGACGCCGGTCGGGTTCAACAGCTCGCGGAGCTGCTCGACGGGGGCGACGTTCGGCAGGTCGCGCTTGTTGTACTGGATGACGTAGGGAAGCTTGTCGAGATCGTAGCCCTGCTCGGCCAGGTTGATGCGCAGGTTGTCCAGCGACTCGATGTTCGCCTCCATGCGCTCGATCTGCGAATCGACGACGAACACCATGCCGTCGACGCCCTTCAGGATCAGCTTGCGGCTGGCGTCGTAGAAGACCTGACCCGGCACCGTGTACAGGTGGAAGCGCGTCTTGAAGCCGCGGATCTCACCGAGCGACAGGGGCAGAAAGTCGAAGAACAGCGTCCGCTCCGTCTCGGTCGCCAGCGAGATCATCTTGCCCTTCGCCTCGGGGCTGGTCTTCGCGTAGATGTAGTGCAGGTTCGTCGTTTTCCCGCACAGCCCCGGTCCGTAATAGACCAGCTTGCAGTTGATCTCGCGGGACGAATAGTTGATGAAGCTCATAGGCGGAGGGGCTTCACCTAGTCGTTGAACAGGTTGTCGATGTCTTTGTCCGTGATCTCGGTCAGGATGGACGGCTGCGCCTTCGACTGGGCCTTGTTCTGCACCTGATCGAAGATGCGGGTCATCTCGTCCGACGACTTCTTCACGCGCAGGCGGACCAGACCCAGCGACGAACGCTCGTCGAACAGCACCACCAGGATGGCGCGGCTGGCCACCAGTGTGATGTGCACGTGGATCTTCTCGCCCTCGTGAAACTGGCTGGTGAAGTCCTTCTCACGCAGGATCTTCGAGATACCACCCGTGGCAGCGACGTTGCCCGCCGTCAGCGACGACAGCGACGTCACGTCCAGGTCTTCCACGTCGCCCGCTTCGGCAATTGCTTGGCCGTCGCGGCCAATCAAGAGCACCGCCTTCGCGTTGGCGTCCCGATTCAGCCGCTGGCAGACCATGGCGATCTGCTGCTGCTCTTCGGGAAACATCACGTCGGGGCCGGCCATTGCGCTCCTTCAGGGAAGTTCAAACACGTCGAAATTCAAAAGGTTACCAGAACCTACCGTCAGAAATAACACCATGCCCCGACGGGTTCAAGCCAGACGACGTCATATCTCGCGCCGGCCGTCGATGGCCCGGGCCAGGGTGACGTGGTCGGCGTACTCCAGCTCGCCCCCGATGGGGACGCCGGTGGCGATGCGGGTGGCCCGGATTCCCAGCGGCCGTACCAGCTTCGAGATGTAGACCGCCGTGGCCTCCCCCTCGACGCTGGGGCTGGTCGCCAGGATGACCTCGCTGACGCCGGACGCACAGCGCTTGATCAGCTCGGACACGCGCAGATCCTCGGGCCCGATGCCGTCCAGCGGCGAGAGGATGCCGTGCAGGACGTGGTAGCGCCCCCGGTAGCCGCCCGCCCGTTCGATGGCGACCACGTCCTGCGGCTGCGCCACCACGCAGATCAGGCTCGCGTCACGGCGCGCGTCGCCGCAGATCGCGCACGGATCGCGCTCGGTCAGATCGCAACAGATGCTGCAGAAGCGGATCTTCTGCTTGATGTCGACGATGGCCGTGGCCAGGGCCGCGGCGTCCTCGGCCGACCCCCGCAGGATGTGGAAGGACAGGCGCGCCGCCGTCTTTTCGCCGATGCCGGGCAGCTTGGCCAGCTCGCGCACCAGCCGCGCGATCGGTCCCGCGTACGCCATGCGCGGTCAGCCCCCGAAAAGCGCGGGCGGCATGGGCAGCCCGCCCGTCACGCGCGCCATCTCTTGCTGCGCCAGCTCGCGGGCCCGGCCGGTGGCCTGGTTCACGGCCGCCACCACCAGGTCCTCGATCATTTTCAGGGCGGCCGCGTCGTCGGCCGGCGAGCCCTTCGCCGGCGTCATGCCGACCAGCGCGGGATCGATCGTCAGCGAGAGCAGGTCGCCCGCGCCCGAGACGGCGCAGCGGACCAGGCCCCCGCCACTCTCCCCCTCCACGCGCCGGCGGTCCAGCTCGTCGCGCACCCGTGACACCTCGGCCTGCAGCCGGCCCGCCGTACGCAACAGCTCTTCCAGCCCCTTCGGTGTGCCGCCTTCGCTCATGTCTTGATCTCCCGGATGGCGGCGCCGAACAGGTCCTGCGCCTTCTGGATCATGGGGTGCTGCCGCGCCTCCTGCTCGCGCTTGCGCTTGTCCAGCGCCATCGCGTCCGCCTCCTCGACGATCTCGGCGCGCATCACGGCGGCGCTCCTGGCGCCCGCGTCCTGCTTCACGGTCAAGCGCACCGGGGCGCCGAACTCGGCGGCCAGCGCCTGCTCGATGTCGTTGCGCTGCTTCTCGGCCGCGTCCCCGTCGGTGCGATCCGCGAAGCCCAGGGTGATGGCGCTCGCGTCCAGCTGTAGCACGCTGGCGTTCGCCAGCAGCGCGGCCAGCCGGGGACGTTTCTGCTCCAGCACCGTACGCGTGCGGCGCCAGCCCTCGGACGGTGCCGGCGCCACGCCGTTGACCGGGGCGTTGCCGTTCGCCGGCGCGGGCGCAGGCGCCGGGACGACGGCAACTGGCGGCGCCACGGCGGAAGCGGCGACCGCCGGCGCCGGCGCCGACACAACGGGGGGTCGCGCCGGCGGCGGCGACGCATACGACGCCGGCCGGGGCGCGGCCGTCGCGGGGCGTCCGTTTCCACGGCTGCCTTCGCTCGAGGTGCCACCGCCGCCCCCCGGCGCGCCCAGCCGCCCCTCCAGTGCCTCCAGGCGATCCAGCAGATCACCGAGCGGTTCCAGCGGCTCGGCCTGGCACAGATCGACGGCCGCCATCTCCAGGATCAGCCGCGGATGCGCCGCCTTGCCGGCCTCTTCCACCGCCCGCGCCCAGCGATCGAACAGCACCGGGACGCGATCGGCGGCGGCGCCGGCGCCCGGCGACCGCGTGGCGGTGCCGGTGGCCGCGCCGGCCAGCGCGCGCAGCACCTCCAGCTCCTCGGCGGTCGCGTCGATCAGATCGGCCAGGTCGGCGCCCCCCACCCGCGCCACCACCTCGATGTCGCGCAGCAGCGACAGAAACGCCCGCGCCAGCTGTCCCAGGTCCAGCCCCCGTTCGACCGCCGCGGCCAGCAGGCGCAACGTCGACGCGACGTCGCGGTCCAGCACGTGGCGCGCCAGATCCACCAGCAGGGACCGGTCCGCCACGCCCAGCACCTCGGACACCACGTCGCGCGAGATGGTCGCCTCGCCGACGTAGGCGATCACCTGATCCAGCAGCGACAGCCCGTCACGCACCGAGCCCGCCGCCTGGCGGGCCAGCAGGCGCAGCCCATCCGGCTGGAACGGGATCGCCTCGGCCTTCAGGATGCCTTCCAGGTGCGCCACCAGCTGGGCGGTGGGGATCAGCTTGAAGTCGTAGCGCTGCGTGCGCGACAGGATGGTGGTGGGGATCTTGTGCGCCTCGGTGGTGGCGAAGATGAACACCACGTGGGCGGGGGGCTCCTCCAGCGTCTTCAACAGCGCGTTGAAGGCGCTGGTCGACAGCATGTGGACCTCGTCGATGATGTAGATCTTGAGGCGCCCCTTGGCCGGCAGGTAGCGCACCCCTTCACGCAACGTCCGGACGTCGTCGACGCCGGTGTTGGAGGCGCCGTCGATCTCGACGACGTCGACGGAGTTCCCCGCCGCGATCTCGACACAGGACTCACAGACGCCGCATGGCTCTGCCGTGGGCCCGTTCACGCACGACAGCGCCTTGGCCAGGATGCGCGCGGCGCTGGTCTTGCCGACCCCGCGCGCCCCCGTGAACAGGAAGGCGTGGTGAACGCGGTTCTGGGCGATGGCGTTCGTCAGCGTGCGGGCGACGTGCTCTTGCCCGACCAGCTCGGTGAAGCGCTGCGGGCGATACTTCCGCGCCAGGACCAGATACGACATGAGGGGGGGAATCTACCTCACGCAACCCCACTCCCCAACGCTTTCCCGGTCCGCGCCCTCGTCGCGTGAACGTCTCCCCGCGCGGCACGGCGCGCGCGCGGGACGACCGTCAGCCGGCCGGGCCTGCCGCCGCGACCCTGTCGCGGCGGCCGGGAGCCCGGATCACGAGGAGGTGACGGTCCCGGCCAGGAGCTGGTCCAGGAGGTCGGGCTCGATATTGCCGCCCGAGATCAGCACGACCACGCGGCGGCCCCGGACGAGATCCGGATCCTCCAGCAACGCGGCCAGCGCGGGCGCGGCCGAGGCCTCGCACAGGATGCCCAGGCTGCGGTACGCGTAGACGATGGCGCGGCGGATCGCCACCTCGCTGACCAGGGCGATGTCGGGAAAGTAGTCGCGCGCCATGCCGAACGTGCGCTCGCTGACGGCGCCTTCCAGGCCTTCGGCCAGCGTGGGGCCGCCGTCATACGTCGTGTAGGCGCGACCTTCGTCCAGCGAGCGGCGCATGGCGCAGTTCACCTCGGGCGACACGCCCAGCAGGCGAATCCCGCGCGGCACCATCTCGACCCCGATGCCGCCCGCCAGGCCGCCGCCGCCCACGGGCAGGACGATCTGCTCGACGTCGGGAAGCTGGGCCAGGATCTCGCGGGCCAGCAGGCCCCCGTTGCCCGCGATGACATGGTCGTCGTCGAACGCCGACACGAACAGCAGGCCCGGATCGCTGGCGGCGCGCCCGCGGGCGGCGGCCTCGGCGTCGTCGTACGTGGCGCCCGCCACCTCGACCCGCGCGCCCAGCGCCGCGATGCCGGCGCGCTTCATCTCGGGCGTCTGGGTCGACACCAGGATGGTCGCGTCGACGTCCAGCGCCTGGGCCGCCAGCGCGACGCCCAGCCCGTGATTCCCGGCCGAGGCCGCGATGACGCGTGGCCGGGCCCCGCCCGGCTCGCGCGGGATGGCCGCGAGGCGCGCCACCGCGCCGCGCAGCTTGAAGGACCCCGTGCGCTGCAGACACTCCAGCTTCAGCCACACGTCGGCGCCGGTGCGGCGGCCCAGCGCCGGCGCGGGCACCAGGGGGGTGACGCGGGTCAGGCGTCGAACGCGCTCGGCGACGGCGCCGCCGGTCACCTCACGCCAGATGTCGGGATCGAACAGACGCTCCACGTCAACAAGCTAACAGAGTTGCGAGACGAACGGTCCGCGCGGGCCGCAAGGGCGGCAAAAAGGCGGGCGGCCGACACGCGCGCGCGGTACGTTTTCACGATCATGTCGCAATCGTTCGTGTCCCTCGACCGTCTGGTGAAGGGGGGTCACCTGGCCGAGAGCGAGGCGGCGCGCACCGCCTGGCTGTGGGACGAGATCCGGCGCCTCAAGCGCGAGAAGAAGGCGTTCATCCCGGCGCACAACTATCAGGTGCCCGAGGTGCAGGCCATCGCGGACACCGTGGGGGATTCGTTCGAGCTGGCGGTGAAGTCGCGCGACATCGACGCCCGCTTCGTCGTCTTCTGCGGCGTGCGCTTCATGGCCGAGGGCTGCTACACGCTGGCCCCCCAGCGCCCCGTCTACCTGCCGAACTTGCAGGCGCTGTGCTCCCTGGCCGAGGTCGACGCCGACGAACTGGCGGAACGGCAGGAGTTCCTGCGCGGGCTCGGGCGCAAGTTCTCGACGATGACGTACGTGAACACTTACGCGGACGTGAAGGCGCTCTCCGACACCTGCTGCACCAGCTCGAACGCGGCGAAGATCGCGGCGCGCCTGGACACGCCCGACATCCTGTTCGTGCCCGACCAGAACCTCGCCTACCAGGTGGCGCTCAAGACGAAGCGCATGTACCTGCCCCCGCCGCCCGCGAACCAGTTCGATCCCAAGGGCTACCTGGAGATGATTGAACCGTTCCTGCGCGAGGGGGAACGGCAGGGACTGGTGGGCAACGTCTTCGCGTGGGAAGGCGCCTGCCATGTCCACCACCAGATGACCGTCGACGACATCACCAAGCTGCGGGCGCAGGATCCCCAGGTCGTGGTCATCGTCCATGGCGAGGTCCGCCCCGAGCTGCAGAAGGCGGCCGACGAGGTGATGTCGACCGCCCAGATGGCGAAGTACGTCGAGACGCACCCCGAGAAGCAACGGCTGGCCATCCTGACCGAGTGTGGGCTGGTGGTGCGGCTGGAGCTGGAGCACCCCGAGAAGCAGTTCTACAAGCCCTGCCGCCTCTGCCAGTACATGAAGGCGACCGACCTCGAGAGCGTGTACGAGACGCTGCGCGACGAGCCCCCCGAGCGCCGCATCACCGTGCCCGAGGAGGTCCGCGCCGGCGCGGCGCGGGCGATGGAGCGCATGATCGCGCTCGCGAGCTGAAGCGGCGAGGCCGCGCCCTACCGGTCGCTCAGCCGCAGACGGTCGCGGCCAGGTCGTACTCGGCCGAATGCGTGACCTTCGCGCGCAGCAGCGTGCCGGGCGCGGGCGCCGGCGCGTCGCCGGCGGCGTCGGCCAGGCTCAGGTAGACCTGCCCGTCGATCTCCGGGGCCTGCCCCTCGTGGCGGCCCATCAGCAGGTACTCGGACTCGTCGCTGGGGCCCTCCACCAGCACCTCGATCTCGCGGCCCTTCATGGCGCGCAGCTTCTTCTTCGAGATGTCGCGCTGGATGCGCAGCAGCTCGCGGCGGCGGGCGTCGACCTCTTTCTTCGGAACGCGGTTCGGCAGCAGGGCCGCCGTGGTGCCTTCCTCCTGCGAGTAATTGAACACGCCCACCCGATCCAGCTCGGCCTCGCGCACGAAGTCGCACAGCCGCCGGAAGGCCTCGTCGGTCTCGCCGGGATGGCCGACGATGAACGTCGTCCGCAGCGTCAGGCCGGGCACGCGCGCGCGCGCCCGCTCGACCAGCTCGCGCACCACCCGCTCGCCGTAACCGCGGCGCATCTTCTTCAGCACGTCGCTGTCGACGTGCTGGATCGGCACGTCCAGGTACTTGGCCACGCGCGGGCGCGCCGCCATCACGTCCAGCAGCTCGTCCGTGCAGGCGCTGGGATAGGCGTAGTGCAGGCGCAGCCAGCGGAGGCCGTCGACGCCCGCCAGGCTGTCCAGCAGCGACGCCAGCGTGGGCAGCTTCCCGCCGAACGCCGCGGCGTCCAGGTCGGTGCCGTAGGTGGTCAGATCCTGCGCCACCAGGCAGATCTCCTTCGTTCCCCCCGCCGCCAGCGCCTCCGCCTCGCGCCGCACCGAGTCCGGCGTACGACTGCGCTGCGGGCCGCGCAGCTTGGGGATGATGCAGAACGCGCACGGCCGATCACAGCCCTCGGCGATCTTCACGTAGGCCGTGTGGCGGGCCATCGAAGCCTGTCGCGGCGAATGATCGTCGTACAGGTAGCGCGGCGTCTCCAGCACGCGCACGCGATCGGCGCTGCCGGCGATGGCGTCGGTGATGGTGCCCACCTCGTCGGTGCCCAGGAAGTGGTCCACCTCGGGCATCTCGGCCGCCAGCTCCTCCGGGTACCGCTGCGACAGGCAGCCCGTGACCACCAGGCGCTGGCAGGTGCCGGCCTCCTTGTGGCGCGCCATCTCCAGGATGGCGTCGATGGACTCCTGCTTGGCCTCGCCGATGAAGCCGCAGGTGTTGACGACGATGACCTGGGCCTGCTCCGGGTCGGCGACGATCTGATGACCAGCGCCCAGCGTCTGACCGAGCATGACCTCGGTGTCGACGCGGTTCTTCGGACAGCCGAGCGATACGAAATGGACGTTCATGGCGTGCTGCGAGGGTCCGGCAGTGTAGCACCTGAGGCTGCCCCTGGCAGGCCGGGTTACGGCGGGGGTCGACCGGGTAGGGTCCTGGCCGTACCCCCGCTCGGGAGCCGTGCTACTTCGCGGGCGGGCGAACGTCGGGCCCCGCCTTGCCGCCAGCCGGCGCCATCCCGGGGCCCTGAGCAGGATTGCCGGTGACGTCGGGCGCCTTGTTGCCCGGCGTTCCCCTCCCGTTGACGTTACGGGGCCCGGCCTTCAGCTTGATTGTTCCCAGGCTGATTTCCCGCGCCAGCCGCTGACCCAACTCTAGCCGCTCGGGCATCGACAGTTCGGCCAGCCGGGCCGAGAACGCCTTGTCATCGCTGGGCGACCAGCCCTTGGTCTCGCCGTCGGTCAGCTGATCTTTTGCCGCCTTGATCACCGCTGGGTCGTCAGGCTCTGACGCCGGCGGATGGAAACCCTGCTCGCGTTCGGGACAGCCCGTCAGGGCCAGCAGAGGGGCGGCGACAATGACCACCGCGACGATGGACGCCAACCTGGTCATGGCTGCCTCGGCAAGTACTGCGAGCTGTTCTCCACATGGATCCACGTGCACGCGCCCCCCGTGTGAGTGGTGGGATTGATGTCCGTCCTGAACTCCAGGTACGAGTCGCTGTTGATGGCGGCCACGATGGCCGCAAAGCTGTTCCCCATCTGCCCCCAGGTGGTGTTCGTCGTCACCGCGCTCATGCACTGCAGCGGCGTCTGTCCATCCCCTGAAGAGGCTTTGCAGATCACGCTGGCCCCCTTGCTGTTCCCCTCGATCCAGCAGCCGATGTACTTGTCCGGCACCTGTGAGTTGGAAGGCTCGTAGCGCGCTGTCCCGATGGCGCCCGTGGCGGTCAGGTTGCCGTGGTTGTTCAGAGTATCGGGGAATATCGTGACGTCGACACCGTCGTCTCCAGTGACCTTCTCTCCCCCGTTCGCCACTGCCATCCCCTCGTTGGTGGCCGCCAGTCCCCCCATCACGCCGACCACGGTCAACGGAATCACCAACAGCATTCGTCTCGGTCTCATTCGCTCCCCCCTTCTTGGTTCACGGGACCACACGGTCCCTACTGGCACTTGGCCGACTGTTGCCCGGCGCTGGCGCAGTCGGACTGCGCCGCCCAGTTCAGCCGGCAGTTGCCGGTATCTCCGGTGGTCGCCAGCTGCTCGCTGCGATCCCACCAGCTAGCGGTACGACCCCGGCAGTACGCCAGGCAGTCGGTCGAGCCGCCGCCGCTGGACGAAAACTGCAGCGACGGGCAATTGCGCGCGACCGCGGCGCAGTAGACGGCGCAGCGGTCGCCGTTGCAGGTGCTGCCCCCCGTGGGACTGGCGCTGCCGCAGCTTCCGGTGGTGGCCTCCCAGACGCGACAGCCAATGGTGTTGCCGCCGGCCTGCGAGCCCTCTGGCCAGCCGAAGCCGTGGCAGATCGCCAGGCAACCTGG
>Ga0207652_10003686_pt1 | contig 12595 bp, 10 predicted proteins | sample KBSC63BmetaG_FD_184334 | JGI IMG/M metagenome (GOLD analysis project Ga0207652, IMG submission 184334) | Corn rhizosphere microbial communities from Kellogg Biological Station, Michigan, USA - KBS C6-3B metaG (SPAdes) (version 2) | ecosystem: Host-associated > Plants > Roots > Rhizosphere ... | reverse complement strand
GGGGGGCGTGCTCCAGCTGTCGGCCGCCGTCATGAGCTGCGCGTCCGGCATGCTGCCCGTCAGCAGGTAGGACAGGCTGGTGGCCACCTCGTAAGGCGTGAGGGGGAACTTGCCGCCCGACGACGTACCCAGCTCGCTCTTGTACAGGAAGTAGGGCGACTGCAGCATGGCGCTGATGACCGCCTGGGCGCTGTCGGTGAAAGACGTGCCCAGCGCGAAGATCTTCTTGTAGGCGGTGACCCGGTCGCTGGACAGCGGGCTGCGGAAGGCCAGCTTGCCGAACTGCTGGATGAACTTCGTCTGGCAGGCGTCGTCGGTGGTCTGGCAGGGGGTGAGCTTCGACAGCACCGACGAGCTGCTGGTCGCCCAGGTCGCGATCGCCTCGGCGTTGCTCTCCAGCTGATCGGCGTTCAGGTCCTGCACCAGCAGCGAGCCGGCGTCGACGCCGAAGCCCAGCACGGTCGGATCCTGGAACACGGTGGCGGTCGGCATGCTGCTGTCCTTGCCGAACAGATCGTTGACCGTGGCGGCGAACTCACCCGCGCTGAGCCGGCGCAGCATGCGCGGGCCGGGGCTGTTCGTCATGCAGGCCTGCTCGGCCGGCAGGGCCGAGGGCGGCGCCGGCAGCGTGCTGCCGCTGCCGCCCGAACCGCTGCTACCGCCCGACGCGGACCCCGACGACGACCCAGAGCCGGTCGAGCCGCCGGAGCTGGTAGAGCCGGTGCTGCTGCCCGAGCCGCTGCTGCTGCCCGAGCCGCTGCCGATGGAGCCGCCCGAGCCGCTGGTCGCGCCCGTGCCTTTGCTTCCACCGGAGCCCTTGCTGCCCCCCGAGGCCGTGGCCTTGCTGCCGCCCGAGCCCGAGGTGCCGACCTTGGCGCCTCCGGAACCTGGGTTGTTGCCGTCGTTGCCGCCGGAGCCGTCCCCGGTTGCGCCGGGATCGCTGACGCAGCCGACGGAAAGGACGAGAGAAGGCACCAGCAGCGCGCGTAGCAGCGGCCAGCGAAGGGCGCTGCCCGGCCGCGCGGCGAGGGCACGCAAGGGACGAGGGGGGGAGTCTTGCTGCATGGCGGGCTGCCTCTTTCAGGAACGACGACCGCCGGGGAAAATGCCCCGGACGGGACAGAACAGGCTTTCCATTAATGTCGAGCTACGTTCAGGGGACCCCACCACGCCCGAACCGCCCCCCGCCGCCCAGCTCCGCCAACTAATGTCGTGTCGAAGACTACTACACCGATACACTCAGGCTACCCCGATTGGGATCACAATTCGGTCGAATTCGTCGCCGAGTTGACCCGCCCGAAACAGGACGATATGTAGGTGTTTCTCGGCCATGCGCCCGGTACTCGTCTCGCTGCCCTCCAAGGTATTGTTTTTCATCGCGCTGGCGGCAGCGGCGGTGCTGTTCGCGCGCGACCTGATCAGGAAGCGGCGGGAGGGGGCCAGCCTGACGGCCAACCCTCTGCTGCTGGTGGCAGCCGCCCTGGCCCTGGTCCGGTTCTTCTCGCCCACGGCCAGCTTCGTGCCCGATTCGCAGACGTTCGCGCAGCCGTGGCACCCGGTCCCCATCTACGCGTATGGCGTGATGCTGGGGACCTCGCTGATCCTGGGCTGGTTCCTGGCCATGCGGTTCGCCAAGCAGGACGGGATCCCCACCGACGACGCCGCCGCCATCTACATGTGGACTGCGGTGTGGTCCATCATCGGCTCGCGCGTCCTCTACGTGCTGACGAACATCTCGATCTTCGCGGCCGATCCGGTCGAGATCATCAAGATCAACAACGGTGGGCTGGTGGCGTACGGCGGGATGATCGGCGGCCTGCTGTGCAGCATCTACCAGTGCCGCAAGCGTGGTATCCCCCTGCTGCAGTGGGCTGACGCCTCCGCTCCCTCCGTGGTGCTGGGCACTGGCATCACCCGGGTGGGCTGCCTGCTGTTCGGCTGCGACTTCGGGGCGCGGTCGGACGTGCCCTGGGCCATCCGCTTCCCCAAGGGCAGCCCCGCCTGGCACCGCCACGTCGATCTGTACGGGCTGCCCTCGGACGCCCTGAAGTCTTTTCCCGTTCACCCCACCCAGGTCTACGAGACGCTGGTGGGCCTGGGGCTGTTCGCGGTGCTGTTGCTGGTGCGGCGCTACCGGCGCTTCTCGGGGCAGGTGTTCGTGGCGTGGGTGATCGGTTACGGGATCCTGCGCCCGCTGATCGAGATCGTGCGCGACGACGACCAGCGCGGGAACGTGGGGCCGCTCTCCACGTCGCAGTTCATCGGCATCGCGTCGGTGGTGCTGGCGCTGGGCCTGCTGGTCCACCTGGTCCGCAAGGCCCGCCAGGACCCGGACGGCATGCGCCTGTGGCTGCACCCGGTGGTGGCCGGTGGTCCGAACGACGCCGCGAAGCCCGTGGCCGGCAAGCCGGTTCCCCGCCGCCGCAGAGGGCGATGACCACGGCGCTGAAAGCGCCGCTGAGATTCACGGCGGTTGGTGGTATAAGACCGCTTTTTCCAATCAGAAGTGAGGGACACCGATGAGCCTCAAGCGCAGTAACTCGACTGGAAAGTCCTTCGGTGCCGCAGACGCGGGCGGGAAGATCGACCGGCAAGAGCTGTTCGACGAGTTGAAGAGGCTGGCGGCGCTGGGCGAGCCGTTCACCGCGGTGACCGTGGCCCTGGCCGTCGGTGCCGGCGAGCCCCACGTCGCCAAGGCATTGCTGGGCCTGGCCGCCGAGGGGTATCTCGAGCGCGCCGAGGGCGGACGTTACCGCGCCAGCGCCATGGCGGAGATGAACCAGGCCGAGTTCGTGAAGGCCTACGCGCGCGCTTCGAAGGTCGATTCGACGCGGCAACGCGACCTGTCGGAGATCGGGCGGCTGAAGCAGAACAACGATGTGATGCGGCAGCGGTTGCTGGTGGCCATCGCCGAGCGCGACCACTATCTGGCGGCCCTGCGCACCCACGGTATCGATCCGGGGCCCGCGCCTCAGCCGGCCGCCGGCGCCCGTGCCGACAGCGAGGCGGCGCCGGCCGCCGAGTCTGAGGCGTCTTCCGCCCAATCGGCGGCCACTCCGCCGGCCGACGCGGACGCGGCCGAACCACGGAATTGACGCCGCCCGGCTCCACGCCCGTCACGCTGGCGCCATGGACGTGACGGTCGTGCGCCACGGGACGGCGGAGGATCGGGCGCCCACCGACGGCGCGCGCGCGCTGACGCCGGTGGGCCGGGCCGAGGCCGAACGCGCTGCCCAGCGGGTAGCGTCGCTGGAACCGCGGGCCGACGCCATCGTCTCCAGCCCCTACCTGCGGGCGTTGCAGACGGCCGAGGTTGTCGCCGGGCCGCTGGGGCTGGCAGGCACGGTGGCCGTCGACGAGGCGTTGCTGCCGGACGCGCCCGCTTCCGGTGTGCGAGAGCTGCTGGTCCGGTACGCCCAGCACCGGCACGTCGTCCTGGTGGCGCACGAGCCCATCCTGTCGGCCGTGTGCGCCCTGCTGACCGGTCAGCCCGTCGCTGGCTTGAGGCGCGCCGAGGTTCTGTCGATGCGAGACAATGCGAGCTCCCCCGAGGCCCGCACCGGCCAGTTCTCGCTCCGTTTTCGAGGCTGAGCTGCAACCATCTTCGCGGGCGGCATCACAGTGGCTGCACAGGGCAAGGAGCACGACGAGAGACGCATGGCGAGCGCCCACGACGACGACGGCGAAGCAGGACAGACCCGGATCCGCCCCGCGCCCGCCGATCCGGGACCCGCGGGGCGCGATCGCGCCTATCTGATCGTGCTGGCGGGGATGAGCCGCGGCCAGATGTTCAAGCTGGACAAGGCGCGCGCCGTCATCGGCCGCGGTGGCGACGTGCAGATCCGGCTGTCCGACGAAGGCATCTCGCGCGAGCACGCCGTCATTCACCTGAGCGCCGAGCGGGTGCTGGTCGAGGACCTGGGCTCGACGAACGGCACGTTCTGCAACGGCATGCGCGTCAGCACGCGCGAGCTGGACGACGGCGACAAGATCATGCTGGGGTCGACGACGATCCTGAAGTTCACGTACCACGATCGCCTGGACGAACAGTTCCAGCAGCAGATGTACGAGTCGGCGTTGCGCGACGGCCTGACCCGCGTCTACAACCGCAAGCACTTCGACAACCTGATCAGCAAGGAGTTCGCGTTCGCGTCGCGCCACGGCTCGCCGCTGGCGCTGCTGTTCATCGATCTGGACTTCTTCAAGAAGGTGAACGACACGTGCGGTCACCCGGCGGGCGACTTCGTGCTGTCCGAGGTGTCGGGCGTGCTGACCAGCGCCGTGCGGTCCGAGGACGTGGTGGCGCGCTTCGGCGGCGAGGAGTTCTGCGTGCTGTGCCGGGGGACCGACGCGGCGGGGGCCCATGAGCTGGCCGAACGGCTGCGCGTCGAGATCGAGCAGCGGCGGCTGGTCTACGGCACGAGGGTGATCCCGGTGACCATCAGCGTGGGCGTCGCCGCCATGCCCGACCCGACGATGACGCAGTCGATTGCGTTGCTGGCGGCCGCCGACAAGGCGCTGTACGAGGCCAAGCGCGCCGGCCGCAACCGGGTCGTGGTCGCCGCGCCGGGCGGCTGAGGGCCGCGCGCGCCGGCGCCTCTCCGGACGTTGCTCAGAATGGCAGCAGCGTTCCGATGAACGTGCGCAGGCGCTGCCGGTACCCGAGCGGTCCCGCGGCCTCGGCCAGTCGCGAGGCAGGACCGGCCAGCACCCACAGCCGGAGATCCCCCAGCCCCTCGCTGCGCAGCAGGAGCGCCTCGTTCCATCCCGGACCCAGCGTGGCCGCCATCTCCGCCAGCGTGGTGCGCTGGGGTGTTCCCAGCGGCTTGTAGATGTGAAGCGCGGACTGGACCTGTGACGCCACCAGCTTCACCAGCTCGCCGGTGGCGTGTTCGATCATCGCGTCGTTGAGCCAGCCCTCGGGCCAGCTGTGGAAAGCCGCCGTCAAGGCCCGGCTGCTCGTCGTGTCGAACGCCAGGACCACCTCGATTCCCGAACCGCCGCGCAAGCGCAGGCGGACCATGCGGCTGCACAGCGACTCTCCGCGGCTGCTGCCGTCGCAGCGGGAGAAGGTGACACCGAACATCCGCTGCGAGAGATTGGACACCATCTGGGCGATGGTCGATTCATCGGGGAGGCTGGTCATCGGACGCTCTCTTTCTTCTGTATCGCGCGGTCAGGGGCGCTTCACGCCGCCCGGGTCTCTGGGGAACGAGTTTCGCGAAACGCGGTGATGGCGACGCCCAGCCGTCGAACCTCGCGCTCCAGCGAGGCGAGGTAGTCGTGCAGCAGCTCCATCTGCCCGGTGGCGGCGGCGCGCTCCACCCGTTCGGCGCCGGCGCTGGCCGGCCCGGCGCAGATGGCCAGCAGCGCCCCTTTCAGCTTGTGCGCGGCTGCCTTGATCGCGGCCGGATCGTGGGCCGCGAGAGAGGCGGAGAGCTCCTGCAGTTGCCCGGGCGCGTTCGCCGCCGTCAACGCGAGGAGCTCGTCGCGCAGCGCTTGATCGCCGTCCAGCGTGTCGAGCAAGCGGCGGGCATCGAAGGCCGCCACGACGGCGGAGGAAGGCGCAGGCGGGGAGGCGTCCGCGGGCTGCGGGCGCTCCATGGTCTCGGCGGCGCCAGTCAGGGCGGCCACCGTCGAGAGCAGCTCGTGCCGCGAGACGGGCTTGGCCAGGAATCCCGAGCAGCCGACATCGAAGCACTGGTTCCGATCTTCCTTGAAGACCCCGGCGGTCAGCGCCACCACGGGGATGCGGATGCGCTCGGAGCGCAGCGCGGCGATGGCCTCCAGGCCGCCCATCTCGGGCATCTGAAAGTCCATCAAGATGAGCGCGAACGGCGCCCCTGCGCGGACGCTGTCGCGCGCGGCCTGCAGGGCCAGCCTGCCGTTCGCCACCACGGTCACGCGAGCGCCCGCTGACTCCAGCATCCGGGAGACCAGGAACTGGTTGTCGGGCGAATCGTCGGCGAGCAGCAGGGGCAGTCCCGCTCGTAGCCGCGGCGCGCGGGCGTTGCCGCCCTTTGATTTGGGCGCCTGCGGGCTGGGCCCCAGCGCCGTCGCCGTGGCCTTCGTCGGCAAAGCGACAGTGAACGTGGAGCCCTGGCCGGCGGCTGACTGGACGCGGATGGTGCCGCCCATCGCTGTCACCAGGCGCTTGCAGATGGCCAGGCCCAGTCCCGTCCCCCCGAAGCGCCGGCCGATGGACGAGTCGCCCTGCAAGAAGTCCTGGAACAGGTTGGCCTGCTGTTCCTCTGTCATGCCGATTCCCGTGTCGGCCACCGTGATGAGCAACGTCCCCCTGTCGCCGAGGCCCTGGTAGCGCACCGACACCTCGACCTGCCCGCGGGGGGTGAACTTCAGCGCGTTCCCGATCAGGTTGATCAGGACCTGCCTCACCCGGGTGGCGTCCATCAGCATGCGGTGAGGGAACAGCCCCTCATCGTCGACGGAGAGGCTCAGCTTCACGCCCTTGACCTCGGCCCGCTGCTCCATCCAGGCGCACACCTCCTCCACCACCTGGCGCGGGGAACATTCGCTCATGTCCAGCCGCAGGCCGCGCGCCTCGATCTTCGTGATGTCCAGGATGTGATTGATGATGGCCAGCAGGTGCTCGCCGTTGCGCCGGACCAGGCTGACGAAGCGGGCGTGCTCGGCCGGCGGCAGGGTGGGGTCTTCCAGCAGCTCCGCGTAGCCCAGCACGGCCGCCAGCGGGGTCCTGATCTCGTGGCTCATGTTGGCCAGGAACGTCGTCTTGGTCCGGTTGGCGCGATCCAGCGACCGGTTCGCTTCGACCAGCTCGCGCGTCCGCTCGTCGACGCGGGCCTCCAGGCGCAGGCGCGAACGTCGCTGCTCGGACAGCAACGACACGGTCACCGCGGTCAGCGCGGACAGGCAGACCAGCATCGCGATCTCGACGACGGTGCGGCGCTGCTGGATCTGCGCCAGCGCTTGCTCGTGCCACGCCTCGATGTCGGCCAGGCGAGCGCCGAGGGGGGCGGCCACCAGCGCGCCGACCTCCGACTCCATCCGGGCGTGGTAGCGGGCCACGACCTCGGCGTGCACCAGGATGTCGGTGATCGTGTCCAGGGGGGCGCCCCGCAACCGCGCTCGCCGCGCCCCCAGGGCCTCGCGCAACACCGTTGCCTGGCCATCCAGCTCGGGCGTGCCGTCGAGCGCCAGGCGCAGCAGCGTCTGCAACAGCTCGTCGGCCAGGACGCGCACCTCCCCGACCGAGCCGTCGCTGCGCGACGCCTCGTCCAGTTCGGCCACCAGGTTGGGCAAGTGGGTCAGCGAGTTTCGCAGGATCGCCGAGCTGGCCTTGAAGTCCTCGATCAGCTGGTCCTTCTGGCGGGCCGCGATCAGCAGGCCGGCTCGCCGTCCCAGCAGCGTGGGATCGTCGATGGCCAGCGCGTCCTCCAGCTGATCCAGGTCGGCGCGCGCGCCGTCGAAGGCGCGCGTCGCCCGCACCACCGCGTCGTAGTTGTTCAGCAGCCGGTAGCGGACCTTCATGACGGCGAAGCTGCGCTCCAGGTCCAGGCGCGCCAGCTCATCGACCAGCGCGGTGGCCCGCTCGTGCCGGTGCATTCTGGGGTTCAGCTGGCCCAGGATGATGCCGGCCATCGCCCCCACGGCCAGGGCGGCGGCGATGAAGCTGGCCGTCCTAATGTGCCGTCGCACCCGCGCCCCCTTCCGGCGTTCCCGCCAGGCTGTCGAGGAACAGCTCGATCGAATGCACGTCGGCGGCAGGGAGGTGTCGGCCCAGCTGATAGGAGGCCATGATCACGATGGTCTCGGCCAGCGTGGAAAGGCTGCCGTCGTGCAGGTAGGGGGCGGTCCTCGACACCAGACGCAGGCTGGGCACGCGAAACACGAAGCGGTCGTCGTCCCGTCCGGTCACATTGAAGCGGCCCAGATCGGACTCCGACGGGGCCCCATGCTCGGCGAAGAAGTCGCGGATGGCGCCCAGGCGCTCGAACATGTTGCCGCCCACGTTGGCGCCTTGATGACAGCTGGCGCAGCCCAGCCGCTGGAACAGCTGGTAGCCGGCGCGCTCCTCGCTGCTGAGGGCGGTCGCGTCGCCCTCCAGGAATCGGTCGAATCGCGAGCCGCGGTACACCAGCGTGCGCTCGAAGGTCGCGATCGCGTCGCGCACCGCTGCCGGGGTGACCGGGCTCGCGTACGCCGCCGCGAAGGCCCGCACGTAGCCGGGATCCCGGCGCAATTTCGCCGTCACCTCGTCCCACGACGAGCCCAGCTCGCTGGGGTTGGCGATCGGGCCATCGATCTGCGATTCGAGCGAGGCGGCCCGGCCGTCCCAGAACTGTCGGAAGTTCAGCGCCGCGTTGAACACGGTGGACGTGTTCCGCTCGCCGCGGGCGCCGCCGATGCCGATGGCGCGGACCTGGTGGTCGACCCCGGCGCTGTCGAGGGGGTGACAGCCAGCGCACGACAGGGAATCGTCGTGGGAGAGGCGGACGTCGTGAAACAGGCGTCGTCCCAGCTCGGCGCGGGCGGGATCGAGCGGGCCGGCCGCCGGGATGGGCGTGATGGGGCCGTAAGCGTCGGGCGCGCTCGCTTCGGGCGCCTCGCGAGGGAGCGCCGCCAGCGGGGCAGGGCGCCCCGGGCCACAGGCGCCCGCCAGCAGCAGCACGACGCCGGCCGCTGCCCAGGTACCAGGTGCGCGCCCTTTCCCGTCCGGCGTGGCGCCGGCGGCCGTCGTCGCCGCCGCTGTCACGGACGCCCTCCCGTCCTGGGGACCGGTGACATCGCCAGCACGGCCTCGACGGTGGTGCCGCCGTTGCGGATGTCCAGCTCCTGCGCCAGCGCGCGCACCAGCTGCAGACCCCGCCCCGCTTTCGCGTAAGGACATCCCTGGGCGGCCTGCTCGCCCGGCACGAAGCCGCGTCCGGTGTCGGCGACGGTGATCACCACGGCCTTGCCCCCGCAGCGCGCGACCAGACCGATGTCGACGCTGACGAAGCCGTCCGCCAGCGAGGCCAGCCGTTCGTCACGCAGGCGGTGGTAGGCCGCGAAGCCGCCGGGCGTCTCCTTGATCCCCGAGTCGAGAGCCAGCAGGCCGTGATCGACGGCGTTGGCGAACAGCTCGGTCAGGATGACCTGGGCGTCGACGCGGCGGGGACCGAACAGGGCGGGGGTGGCCAGCAGATCGAGCAAGGGAGCCAGCGCGTCGGCGCGCTTCACGGCGCTCGCGTCGAAGCGCACGTGCAATGAAGCCCGGGTGGCGTCACGTCCCCGGGAGGTGCGACCCGCCTCGTCCGCCAGCGCCGCCGCCAGGGCTGGCGTGTGCGTGATCCCCACGAACGTGATGTCGTCCTCGACCGCGCGCAGCCCGCGGAACGCGGCGTGGGCCTCGCGCAGCGGCGCGGTCCAGTCCGCTACCCGGCCGGCCGCGGTCAGCTCGCGTTCCACGCGCTCGATCCCGAACATGGTTCCGTCCTTGCCCCGCGATTCGGGGAGGCCGTCGCTGAAGACGGCCAGGCGGGCGCCTCGGGCGAAGGGCAGCTGCACGACGGCCCGGTCGACGGCCGCGCCCGGCAGGATGCCCAGCGGCGGGTGGCGCGAGGGCGCCCGCGCGACGAGCTCGCCGTTCCCCGAGAACACCAGCGCGTCGGGCAGGCCTCCGTTCCAGACCGCCAGGCTGCCGGACACCAGATCGATGTCGACCAGGCAGGCAGCCAGGAACAGGTCGCGGGGAAACATGCGGTGCAGCTTCTCGGCCAGCTCTCGCACCAGGTCGCCCAGGGCGAAGGCCTGCTGGGTCATCGCGAAGAAGACCTCCGAGACCGGCAAGGCGCCCACCGCGGCGCTGAGCCCGTGACCGGTGAAGTCGCCTACCAGCAGGCGCAGCTTGCTGCCGGCCTGCGCCGCCAGCAGCAGATCCCCGTTGAATGCCTCCAGGGAAGATCCTTCGGCGATCACGTCCGGCAGGTCCAGGCGGCTGCGCCGCGTGACCCGGTCGAAGACACCGCGCGCGATCTCGTAGTCGCGCTGGGCGGCGGCGCGCCGGGCGGTCAGCTCGCGGTTCTGGTCGCGCAACACGCGGAAGACATCCGCCGCGCGCAACAGCGCGTTGACCTTGGCCTCCAGCAGGGTGCGGCTGATGGGTTTGAGCAGGAAGTCGTCGGCGCCCCGGGCCAGCCCCTCGCTCAGCAGCGCCTCTTCATTGCTGGCCGTCATCAGGATGACCGGCAGGTACCGCTCTCCCGCCGCCGCCTTGATGAGCGGGGTCGCCTCGAAGCCGCCCATGCCCGGCATGTGGATGTCCATCACCACGACGTCGATCAGGCCGCCGGGGGCCAGCGCCAGGGCGTCCGCTCCCGAGGCCGCCTCGACCACGTCGAAGTTGCGCCGCAGCAGGCCCTTCAGCAGGGTCCGATTGACCGGTTCATCGTCGACGACCAGCACCGTGGCGCGCCGGGGGGGCGGCGGCGGGCTCGGTGTGGGGGCGGTCAGCCAGGGCACCGGCTCACTCGATCGTGAAGAGCGACTGGAAGTTCGCGATCTCGAGGATGCGCCGTACCGCCGGCTGGCAGTTCACCACCCGCACGTGTTCGGCGCCGGCCTCTTCGCGCAGCACCAGCAGCATCCCCAGCGCCGAGCTGTCCAGGTACTCCGTGGTCCCCAGATCGACCACGTATTCACGGACCCTGCCGAACGAGGCACAGGCGTGCCGGAATCCGGGGTGGCAGTTGAAGTCGAAGCGACCTTGCACGTGAACCGTGACCGTCGTGCCTGCCAGCGTGGCGCGAACGTGGCTTCCTGTTTGCGATTCGGAACGGTGACTCATCAAAATAGCTCCACGTCGCCGGGGCTCATGTCGAGCTGATGGACCGGGTCCGAGGCTGACAGGACGTCCCCGGCGGACGCCTGCCGTACCTCTCGCTCACCCGGTGAGAAACCTTCGCCGCCACCCATCTGGGAAGGCGGCGGGCCGCCGGACGCGGCGGCGCCGATCCGTTCGGCCCGCTTCACCATGCTGCCGATCAGCTGGCTCATCATGTCCTCGAACTGCAGGGCGGTCACCGCCGCGGAGGTGGAGGTGGCGATCCGCTCGCCGACGACGCTGGCGTTCGCGACGCTGTCGGCGGCGGTGGCGCGGAAGGCCTCCAGGCTGGGGAGCATCGATTGCACCCGCTCCTTGCCCGTCAGCGCCACGTTCAGATCGCGGGAGGCCATCTCGGCGACGATGCGGCGCACCTCGTTGATCGTCGACTGGGCCCGCCCGATCTGGGCCCCGATCTGATCGTTGAACTTCTTCGTCCGCTGGCTCAGGTCGCGGACATTGCTGGCGATGACGGCGAAGGTGCGGCCCGCGTGACCAGCGTGCGCCGCTTCTATCGTGGCGTTCACCGCCAGGATGAAGGTCTCCTGCGAGATCTCGTTGATGCTGGCCACCAGCTTGAATACCTCGTCCAGCTGCACGGCCATGTCGTCGATGCGGTACACCGTCTTCATGCTCTGCGCGCTGACCGTCGCCAGCATGTCGGTGAACTGCCGCAGGACGCCGCCGGTGTCGTCCACGAACTGGCGGATGGTCACGGCGCTGTCCTCCGAACGACCGAGGCCGCCCTTGGTGTCGGACAGGCTGTTCAGCAGCGAATCCATGATCGAGCGCTGGGCGGTCGTGTCCGCCTGCATGGCGACGAAGCTGTCGCCCAGGGTGCGGATGGCATCGGCCAGGATCGCTCGTGCTTGCTGCCCCTGGGTGCGCAAGGCGCGCAGCTCGGCCTCCACGACGGCGGTCGCGGCGGCGGAGGTCGCAGCTTCCCGGTCATCGGGAAACGTGGCGGCAGTCGTGGTCGACGAGGGTTGAAGTCCTGACATTGTCCCCACTCTCTTCTCGGGTAGGACGCATGAACGGATGACGCTGTCCGCGGCCTGATGCCGGTGGGCACGGCCCGCCGGTTGCCAGACCCCCTTTCATGAAGTGGGCCATCCGCTCGGGGCCGCCGGAGGCCCGCCGTCGGGCCCCCCGGCGCGTCGGCTATGGCGGCCGCACCAGAGCGCTCTGGCGGCGGCGCCAGGGTCGGCGGGCCAGCACGCCGCGAAAACCGTCGCCAAGACCGCGCCAGGACCGCGCCAGGACCGCGCCAGGACCGCCCATAGATCGAAGGCAGAGCGCGCCTCGCCGCTGGCACGACCCTCGCACTGTCCGGGAAACATGCAAAGGCCACCGCGTGAGATTGAAGCGGCCCGCCGCTCGACGAGCGGCGCGCTGGCCTGCCGCGCGGCCGGCGCGGGGGAGCGCCTGAGGTGAGCGACGCCCACGTGGTGCAGTGCCCGGCGGTGCTCGACCTCGCCTGCGCGCCCGAGTTGCGGGACACGTTGCTTCGTGCCCTGTCGGGCGGCGCCGACGTCGACGTGCACGCGGCGGCGGTGACCCAGGCAGACACCGCCTGCTTGCAGCTGCTGTGCGCGGCGGCGGTGGCGCTGGCGCGGCAGGGCCGGGCGTTGAAGCTGGTCGAGCCTTCGGCCGCGTTGATTCGGGTGGCCGAGCGGCTGGGTGTGGCGACGGTGCTGGGTGCGTCAGGCCCCTCACGTCCCGGCGCCGCGCCCGACATCGATACCGCGAGAT
>Ga0207652_10003681_pt1 | contig 12611 bp, 14 predicted proteins | sample KBSC63BmetaG_FD_184334 | JGI IMG/M metagenome (GOLD analysis project Ga0207652, IMG submission 184334) | Corn rhizosphere microbial communities from Kellogg Biological Station, Michigan, USA - KBS C6-3B metaG (SPAdes) (version 2) | ecosystem: Host-associated > Plants > Roots > Rhizosphere ... | reverse complement strand
GCCGACAACGATACCGATCCGGAGACTAGCAACACCGTCGATCTCGGATCGATCCTGAAGATCGAGGACGACGGCCCGAGCATCGAAACACCCGCCAACAGCATCGTGTCGTTCTCGGCGGGTTCGACCACGGGTGATGTGGCGATCAGCGCCGAGTTCGGGCAGGATGGCGCGGGCGCGGTCTCGCTCAACGACATCCCAGACGGCTGGGCCTTCGACAATGCTGAGCACACCTCAGCGTCGCTGACCGTCAATGGCGTCAAGCAATTCGAAATCGTCGTGGACAACGACAGCTACAACTTCACGACTTTGGTGAACCCGGCGATCGAATTCCAACCCCTCAACTTTGCGGCCATCGCGTCCGGTGGGCCGCAGGAGGCGCTCTCGGTGCCGACGACGAGCACCACCGACAATACCGTGATCCAGTTCAACGGGCTGCTGTTCACCAACTTCACCGACCCCACCGCCGCTGCGAACAATCCCGGTGCTGCTTCGACGCAGGATGATCTCAACCCCGACAATGTCGGGTTTGGCGTCAAAGCGGGGCAAGCGTCGCAGATGAACAACAACGAGGGCTTCTTCGCGCAAAATACGGATGCCGCTACCGAGATCAACGGCCTCCGGTTCGACATCGCGGGCATCGGTAACGTCAAGACCGTCAACGTCGAGTATTGGCTGGTGGACGAGGGGGTCGCCTCCACGCCGGTTACGCAGACGGTCAATCTGCCAGGGGGCAATCAGGTGTTCGACAACTTCACCATCCACTCGGACACGAGCGTTGACCAAATCTACGTGCGGTTCTTCTTCGACGGAGACTCGACCAACAAGGGCGTTCGCATCCTGAACTTCGAGACGGAAGTCGCCAAGCCGGTCCCGGATCAAGTGTTCGACTTCGGCTTGCAGGTCACGGACAAGGATCTGGATTCCGCCACGACGACCACCAACTTCCTTATCGGGGTGGACGGCACCGATCCGGACCACACTGTGTCGGGCGTCGTCGTCTGAGGCATTAATGACCGGGCCGGCCCGGCAACGGGCCGGCATTCCGGGGAGACTGCCGTGTCCCCTGCCACCACCAGACCCACACAATGCGAGCTTCGGGGCGCGCTCAAGTCCTGCCGATCAGCATTCATGGCCGCTGCCCTGATGAGCGGCATGGCCAATGTTCTCCTGCTGACCGGATCGTTCTTCATGCTGCAAGTGTACGACCGGGTTCTTCCCAGCCGCAGCGTGCCGACACTGGTCGGACTGGCGATCCTCGCGGCCGTCCTGTTCATGTTTCTGGCGGCCATCGACAGCACCCGCGCGCGGCTCATGGCCCGGATCGGTAACTACCTCGACGGGGCGCTCAGCGGGCGGGCATATCAGGCGGGATTGCGGATTTCGGTCGTGGACCAGGCCAGGGGGTCCCTGCCTGGCCGCGATCTCGATCAAATCCGGTCGTTCTTGCAGAGCCCTGGCCCGGCCGCCTTTTTCGATCTGCCCTGGGTGCCGTTCTACGCTGCGCTCTGCTTCCTGTTTCATCCCTGGATCGGATACGCAGTCCTGCTCGGCGCGGTGCTGGTCATCATCCCGACCCTGTGCACCGAGATCACCACCCGTTCGGCAGGGAAGCGCATCCAGGAGATCGGGCTCAAACGCCAAAGCCTGGCGGAAGCCTCCCGCCGCAACTCGGAGATCATCTTGGCGGTCGGAATGACATCGGCCATGACCGATCGCTGGATGGCGCTGAACGAAAGGTTCGCCGCCGAGCAGCAGCGAATGTCGGATGTTGCCGGCGGGTTCGGTGCGATCACCAAGGCCGTGCGCATGGCTTTGCAATCGGGCGTGCTGGGGCTCGGGGCCTACCTTGTCATCCAGGGCGAATCGACCGCTGGCATCATCATCGCCAGTTCGATCATCGCGGCGCGAGCGCTGGCTCCCGTCGAACAGACGATCGCGCACTGGAGGCATTTCGTCGCGGCTCGTCTGAGCTTTGCTCGCGCATCCCGGCACCTCGCGATGGCGCCGCCGGAGGCCAGGCACACAGCGCTGCCCAAGCCCTGCGAAAGCGTGGCTGTCGAAGGCGTTGAAGTCACGCCCCCGCGCACGCAGCGCCCAGTCATCTCCGACGTCTTTTTCCGGCTCAAGGCGGGTCAGGCCGTGGGCATCATCGGCCCGAGCGCCTCCGGCAAATCATCGCTGGTGCGCGCCCTCGTCGGGGTGTGGCCCACGGCTTCCGGAACGGTGCGCATCGACGAGGGCGCCGTCGACCAATGGAGTTCGGAGATGCGAGGCCGGCATCTCGGCTATTTGCCCCAGGATGTCGAACTCTTTGCCGGGACCGTGGCCGAGAACATCTGCCGCTTCGAGTCCGAGCCCGATGACGATGCAATCGTCGCCGCCGCCCAGGCCGCTTCGGTTCACGAGATGATCCTGCGCCTGCCGCAGGGCTACGAGACCGAGATCGGCGAGAACGGAGCCGCCCTATCGGCTGGGCAATGCCAGCGGATCGCGTTGGCGCGGGCGCTCTACAAGGACCCTTTCATCGTCGTGCTCGACGAGCCCAACTCCAATCTCGACCAAGAGGGTGACGCGGCTTTGACCAAGGCGATCCTGGGCGTGCGGGCGCGCGCCGGCATCGCCATCGTGGTGGCCCACCGCCCGTCGGCGCTCGCCGCGGTCGATCATGTCCTGGTATTGGCGCGAGGCCGAGCTCAGACATTCGGGCCGAAGGAACGCGTCCTTGCCAATGTGACGCAGCTTCCGACCGTCGCTCCGAAGCCGGTCAGGCTGGCCGGAGGAGAAACTTGATGAAGGCACCGCTCAGCATGCAGGCGCAGAGCGCACGCCGTTCCATCCGCCGCAACATGCTCGCCGGCATTTCTCTGGTCACCTTCCTGGGTGCAGCGCTCGGCGGATGGGCGAGCACCACCGATCTGGCGGGCGCGGTGGTGGCGGTCGGCAGCGTGGTGGTCGATAGCCATATCAAGAAGGTGCAACATCAAACGGGAGGCACCGTGCGCGATCTGCTGGTCAAAGAAGGCGCACGGGTGACCGCCGACGACGTGCTGATCCGGCTCGACGACACCCAGGCCCGCGCCAGTCTGGTGATCGTCAACACGAACCTGGCGGAACTCTACGGCCGGCAGGCCCGGCTCGAAGCGGAGCGCGACGGCGCCGAAACCATCGACTTCGGCCCCTTGAGCGCCGTGGCCCTTCCGGGTGGTACCGAAAAGATCATCCAAGCCGAGCAGAGGCTGTTCGAACTGCGCCGGACGGCGCGCGCTGGGCAGAAGTCGCAGCTCAGCGAACGCGTCGGGCAGTTGCAGGAGGAAATCGAGGGCCTGAAGGGTCAGCATGACGCAAGGGCCAAGGAGATCGGGTTCATCCAGACCGAGCTGACTGGCGTGCGCGAACTCTGGAGCAAGAATCTGATTCCCATCCAGCGCGTGACGGCCCTGGAACGTGACGCGGTCCGCATCGCGGGTGAGCACAGCTCGCTGATCTCCACCATCGCCCAGACGAAGGGCAAGATCACCGAGACGACGCTCAAGATCATCCAGATCGACCAGGACCTGCGGAGCGAAGTTGCCAAGGAGCTGCGTGAGATCCAGGCCAAGATCGGCGAGTTTCAGGAACGCAAGGTCAGCGCCGAGGACATCCTCGGAAAGATCGAGATTCGCGCCCCGCAGAGTGGCCGCGTGCATCAACTCGCGGTGCACACGGTGCGCGGCGTGATCGCTCCCGGCGAGCCGATCATGTACATCGTGCCTGATGGCGACATGCTGATCGTCGAAGTGCGCATCGCACCGCATGAGATCGACCGCGTCCACTATGGCCAAATGGCGATGCTGCGCTTCACCGCCTTCGATCAGCGCACAACGCCGGAACTGATGGGCGAGGTGGTGCTCGTCTCTGCGGACGTGACCCAGGACGCCAAGACCGGCGTAAGCTATTTCGCCGTGCGCATCGCGGTTCCGGATGAGGAGGTCGCTCGCCTCAAAGGCACGACGCTTGTTCCCGGCATGCCGGTCGAAAGCTTCATCCAGACCGGCGAGCGAAGGGTGATCTCCTATCTCGTCAAGCCGATTCGCGATCAGGTTATGCGGGCGTTCCGGGAGAGATGATCTCTTTTGAACTTCGGTCGGTAGATAGTCGTCCCGTATAGGGCATCGCTCGAGCCGGTCGCTTCACAAGTCTTCTCAAGGATGAGGACAGTTACCTCCCGCCGTCCGGCCCCATCACGAGATCAGGCAGGTAGGTTGAAATACCCGGCAAAAAGCATAGCACGACCACCGCCGCCATCATCAACAGCACGAACGGCAGCGTGCCCCAGATGACTTCGCTGAGCGGAATATCCGGCGCGACGTTGCGAATGACAAAAATATTCAAGCCGACCGGCGGGTGAATAAGTCCCATCTCCATCACGATGGTCATGACGACGCCGAACCAGATGATGTCGAAGTTGGCCGCGCGCAGCGGCGGCAGGATGATCGGGGCGGTCATCAGGATGATCGAAACCGGCGGCAGGAAGAAACCGAGCACGACTACCATGACGAGGATCGCGGCCAGCAATTCCCATCGCGGCAGGTGCATGGCGACAATCGACTCCGCGGCCGATTGCGAGATATGCAGATAGCTCATCACGTAAGTGTACAATAGCGACATGCCGATGATCATCATCAGCATGGTGGAATCGCGGATCGTCGATTTCAGGATCGGCGCCAGATCGGAAGGCCGCCACACGCTGTAGATCAGCGCGATCAGCATCAGCGCCAGCAGCCCGCCGAGGCCCGCGGTTTCCGAAGGCGTCGCGTAGCCGCCGTAGAGCGCAATCATCACCCCCGTCAACAACAAGACGAACGGCAGCACCCGCGGCAGCACGCTAAATCGCTCCGCCATGGTGAAATCGTCGCGCTTGAGGATGGCCGAAGTCACGCCGGTCTTTGCGTAAAGCAAGTTCGCCGCGGCATATTCTTTACGAAAGTGGATCACCGCGTAGGCGCCGAACAACGAAACCAGCAACAGGCCGGGTCCGATGCCGGCGAGGAACAAGCGCCCTAACGATTTTTCCGCAGCGACCGCAAACAGGATCATCGTGATCGAGGGCGGCAGCAGAATGCCGAGCGTACCGCCGGCGGCGATGATGCCGGCGGCGAAGCCGCCGGAATAACCGCGCTTGCGCATTTCGGGAATGCCGGCTGAGCCGATTGCGGAGCAGGTGGCGGGCGAGGAACCGGCCATCGCGGCGAACAACGCGCAGGCAAACACGTTGGCGACGCCAAGCCCGCCGGGCACGCGGTGCAGCCAGGCGTGCAGCGCCGAATACAAATCCTGCCCCGCGCGGGATTTGCCGATCGCAGCACCCTTCAGGATGAACAGCGGGATCGACAACAGCGTGATCGAGGCCATTTCCTCGTAGACATTCTGGGTCACGGTATCGAGCGAGGCCGAGGGCATATAGATGCCCATGAACACCACCGCGACCGCGCCGAGCGCGAACGCGATCGGCATCCCCGAAAACATCGCAAACAGGGTCGCGAGGCCGTAACTGATGCCAATTCCAAGTACGGTCATCGGCGCGCCACACCGCTGAGTGGAATCGCGATCTGCAGCAGGATCTGCACGCAGAGTAACGTCATGCCCGAGGCCATCAGCACGTAGGGGATCGCCAGTGGCGGCGACCACATCGAATTCGAAACCTGGCCGTCGACCCACGCTTCATGCGCCAGCGTCCAGGATTTCCAGGCAAAAAATGCGCAGAACAGGAAACTTGCGACATCGACGAGCCATAGCCGGATACGGTTGACCATCGGCGACAGCAGCCCGACGAACGCCTCGATGCCGATATGGCCGCGTTGTCCCTGCACATAGGCCGAGGTCATGAAGGTGGCGCCGACCAGCAGGAATACCGCAGCCTCGTCCTGCCAATAATTCGGGCTGTGAAACAGCGCGCGGCCCAGCACGCTGTAACTGAGAATGACGCAGGCCGCGATCAGCGCCAGCGCCGCGAACACAACGATGATGTTGTTGCAAAAGCCCAGCGCACGCTCCAGCGCCGCCACGAGCGCATTGCCCGTGACGGTGGTGGTGCGGTCGTTTTGATCCGGGATCGGACCATGCATCATGCGGAGACGTCGCTCGCGAGCTTCAGCAGTTTGGCTGAAGCCGCAGTCTTAGCACCATAATCCTTCCAGGCGGTATCGCGCGCAATGTCGCGCCATTTGCCGACGGTGGCCGCATCGAGCACGCTGACCTTGGCGCCTGCCTTTTCGTAAACCTTGGTGACTTCGACATCGTCGTCCTGCGCGCCCTTCTTGCCGAACGCTTCAAGTTCGGTGCCGACGGCGCGAATGATGTCCTGGTGATTTTTCGGCAAGCCGTCGAAAATCGACTTCGACATCAAAACCGGCTCCAGCATGAACCAGTACGAAGCGCCGGCGCCTGATGTCAGGGATTTGGCGACCTCCTCGAGCCGGAACGAAATCAGGCTGGTGGAGGAGGTGATGCCGGCATCGCAGGCACCGGTCTGCATCGCCGCGTAGAGTTCGTTGGACGGTACCGACAGCACGGCTGCGCCCGCGGTCTGCAGCACCATGTCCATTTCGCGCGAGCCGCCGCGGACCTTCAGGCCCTTGGCATCTTCCGGGGCGACGATGGGCCGCGAACGGCTGGCGACGCCACCGGCCTGCCACACCCAGGTGAGGATGATGATGCCCTTGTCGGCCAGGAAATCCGTCAGCGCCTTGCCGACCGGCTGGCTCTTCCAGCGCAGGCCCTGATCGTAGGTCGAGACCAGACCGGGCATCAGGCCGATATTGGTCTCCGGCAATTCGCCGCCGGCGTAGGGAAGGGGATACAGGCTGATATCGAGCGCGCCTTTGCGCATCGCCGAGAATTGCGCGTTGGTCTTGATCAGCGAGGAATTCGGATAGACTTCGGCGGCGATCTCGCCGCCGCTGCGTTTTGCCACCTCAGCGGCGAATACCCTGCATAACCGGTCGCGGAAATCGCCCTTGTCGATGGTGCCGCCGGGAAACTGGTGCGAGATTTTCAACGTGGTTGCGGCGTGGGCTGTCCCGGTCCCAAATCGCAAAATGGCGGGTGCGGCAAGCGCGGATGCGAGGACGTGGCGGCGTGTCAGCATGGGTATCTCCCTTGAGCTATTTTATTTGGAATGTTCGGGTGGGCCTTGCGGCATATTAGCCCGTCTTGGCGGGAATTTTCTCTAGTCTGATAGTTCGAGGCCGAGCTTGTAGCAAATCCGGTCTTATTGCGGTGCACACTTGCTCGAAGATGCGACCGAAAAAGACGGACAACGTGTTCTAACGGGCCTCCATTGCGAACCCCGAGGCGCTCCGAAAAGCCGTTCTCGGAAAAATCTTCACGCAGGCGGTAACAAACGAGGCCGCGGCACCGTCGTGAACAGGAGCGGCATCAGTCGCTTTCAAAACCGGTTTCCAAAGGAAAGACCAGCCAATGACCATCAGCACCCGCATCGCACTCGGAGTATCTGCCGCCGTTGTTTCGCTCAGCCTGGCGCTTGCGCCTGCCGCCTTCGCCCAGGACAAGATGGGCAAGGACGACGGCATGAAGAAAGACACCATGTCGAAGGACACCATGAAGAAGGACACCATGTCCAAGGACGGCATGAAGAAGGATGACGGCATGAAAAAGGCCGATGGCATGAAGAAAGACGACGGCATGAAGAAGTAATAGCCGCGCCGCTTCGTCGTCCCGCAGGCTCGCCTCAATTGGGGCGGGCCTGTGATATCAGAGCGTCACACCGGCCCGAAGCCGGCGGCAGCTACTTTCGCTTCTTGCGGGCGGCGTAGCGCGCGTCGCGCGCAGCCTTGCGTTCGGCTTCAAGCGCCAATTCTTTTGCCGCGGCCTCTTCCTTTTGACGCGCGAACTGGATAGCGGCCTGCTCGGCTGCCTCGGCCTCGCGGCGCTTCTTCTCGGCCTTGGCCGCGTCGCGCGCCAGTTTGGCCTTGGCCCGGTCGGCGGCCTGCGCCTCGCGCTCGGCCTGCCGCTGCATCACCGCAGGGTCATCGAGACCCGGCTTTGCGCGAAACTTGTTCAGGAGGTTCTGCCTGGCTTGCTGCGCCGCCTTCTGCCGGTCCGCGAAGCTAGGTTCCTTGAATCCACTCATTGATCGGCCTTGTCGCTTTCATTGTTGGTGGTGAGACGATGGGGTCTGGCGCGCGCCGGATGCGGAAGGTGTCCCCACGATCAGCAGCGGTGTACAGCCGCTCGCGCCCGGACGCCATCAAATATCCGCTGGCTGGCGCAATGTCGCGCGAAAACTGAGGCTTCGGTCGTGCCGGCACCGCGATACCTGCGGCCGGAACACACGATTCAGGCTCACCAAAGAGCGATCGAGCGCGCCATAGGTCTGGGTTGGCGCGGAGGATGCGAGGCTGTGACAGGCCGGTTAGAGCCAGCCGGCGCCCAGGTCCATACCGAGAGTCGCCAAGCAGAGCGAAGCAACCAAACCAAGACAGCAGAATCCCACGATTGTCTTAAGCGAACGATCGTCGACCCGCACAACCGAACCCATAGAAACCATCGAAATGGTCGTCATCCCCAACTCCCCGAAGGTCAGCCCCGAAATGCATCGGGCCTGGGAGGTTGTAGGGTTTAAATGTTTATGGGCGATTGCCACGCATCGTTAATCAAACGGTAACACTTCGCGATCATCGGGCGCCGGTGGCAAGTTTGACGATGACAGGCGAGGGCGATGCTCCAATTCGGAAGGCCCGCGGCAAATCGCGGACGATCCTCCGTCATTTTCGGTCATTAAGGAACGTCAGCAAATCCTCGATCATGAAGTAGCCGGTCAGGTACACGATGGTACCGACAATCATCAGCGCGAACGTAAGCCCCACCCATAGCGGCGCCGACTCTCGAGGTTGCATCGTTGGTCCCCCAAAACCCAGCCACATCCAAGCGTGAACGTGGACGGAGGGCAAGGACGATTGCGACCGGCGGCCTATTTCTTGGTCTGCAGCCCCAGCTCCGCAAGCCTGCCGCGAAGGGCCTGTCCCGCGAGCTTGTCCTTGGCTTTTTCGTCGACCAACAAATTGATGAAAGCCAGCCGCTTTGGCTCATCGTCCGCTTCGGCCAATAATCTGCGATAGCGATCAAAATCGAATCCAGCGTCGTCTGACTTACTCATAGCCCGCGCCCTACCCTCACCGGTCCACCAATCATTGTTTCGCAACCCGCGTGAGCATGCAAGGCCCGGCACATCTGGTTTGCGCTGTGCAGCATACGGAGCCGCGATTTTCCGATGAGGGATTGCGTCCCGGCCGGCGCGCCGCTGCCGCAAAAACGGGCAAGGGCGACGAATAGAAATCAGCGATGTGAAGCAGGTCACACTCAAAACCCGCAAGATTGGCTATCACGGTGCCAGCTTGGTTATGGGAGACATCGATGCCATCATCGGAGGGGCAAAGCGGAGGGAGCCGCGGCATTAATTGGCCAGGAATCCTTGCGACCTTGCTGGTGCAGGTTCTTGTCTTGATCGCCTTGTCGGTCGCAGCGGTCACCTATGTCAATTGGTCTTCGGAAGCCGCTCTTGCTGAATTTGTCGGCGCCCTCAAACCATCGGTGTCCGATCACTCGCGCCGGTTTTCCAGCCCGATCCGGCCCGTCAAGGGCCGAACCTGCACGCGCAGAGCGTGATGGAAGCCGGGCGCTTGCTGCCCGGCCGCGGTAATGCCCAGCCGTGAACACCCCGCAAATCGCGCCAGGCGATCCCTGGCGCGCCGATAGCGGGCGCCAGGATTATTCGCTCTGAAAGTGCGCGCTGCAAAATGGGCGTAATCATCTGGCCCGCTCTTGACCGGCGCTTGGGTGGTTAAGGCTGCGGCCGGCAGGCGTCAGACCAGGCCAGCAGAAGGACGATCAGATGCACATCAACGAAGACGCCGTGAGCTCTGCTGCATTCTCACTCGCCAAGGTTTTGGTGGCTGAATTGGTGCGGAAGGGAATTTTCGACCGGGAAGAGCTGATTTCGGCGATCTCCAGCCAAACAGAAGAGCTCCGAAAGATTGCGACAGCGACCAATGAAGATGCCGCGACATTACTGACGGTGTATTGCGAGGAGCTCTGACGGTCTGAAATTGTGTGAGGGTGTATCGCCAGGACTTTTTGATGCACGTTCCGCAGACCCGCCAGGTCCTCCGTCTCAAGGGGGCCGCCGCTGAAGTCAAAGGTGTTCTACGATGGATGACCCCGAACAAGGCCAAAACCGGCGTCCCGCGATTGCAGGACTTGGGATTGCGGCCGTCTTGCTGGTGGTCGGCTTGTGGTTGGCGCACGAGCTGACGGCGACCAGCAAAATGCAGGATTGCCTGATGTCGGGACGCACCAATTGCAACGTGATCGAGCCGGCCGCTAAATGACGATGAGGAGCCGAGGGCGCTGAGGCGGCCTAGCCGAACGATCTTGCGATTTGAGAAAACATTGCGGTTACCGCTCTGGAGTACCGAGCGTCGTTATAATGCTCATCCACAAAATTGAGTATGAGGAGAGCAACCACCGCGGCCGTTACAACTCTCATGGCTGTATTTTTGCGCCGATCATTTAATCATTTCTAAACAGGGTAGAGCGGGGGCCCGGAGGGTAATTCTGAGCCGCACCCAATCCCTCTAAAGGTTGCCCGGCGGCTCCTTCACCGAAAATAATGGCTAAGCCGGACGGCAAAATTGATCTTCATCAGGCGCCGCGGCCAGCGCCCGAGCGCTTCTAGCGCGCTGGTTCACCATCGGCATCGCCCTTCCTGAGCGAAGGGTGACAGTTCATTCCGGAGACATGGGTTACAACGATTGCGGCCTGGAGGGGCTGACTGATCGGTCGCGATGACCCTACCGGAAGGCGAGGATTCGTTCCGGGCGAGGATGCCGACGTGAGCGTGCATCGGAGGTCCCGCGATCTGCTGCATTGCCCTTCCGCAATGCGGTGATATCTATTAGTGAAAGACGTGATGCGAGATGGACTGCCACATGCTCCTAACGCCATCTGTCATTTTGCCACTGTTGTAATTTTGGTCCCAAAGATAGAGGGCCGCGAGAACGATGAGCGAGGCGACGAAGTTTCGCATTCACTTCTCCTTCGCGTTTGGGCGTTCGTTTAATACTCGACCTGGATTTCCTGTGAGCGCCGATAGAACCCTTCGACCCAGCCGGCCACAGCTCCTGTCGCGAGCCCCGGCTCCGCGCTGAACCTTAACGGAAACACCGCCTTTACGCCCTTCCCAAGGGCCGAATAGAAGGCTTGTCGCACATCAGCCGGTACACCAAACATCCCTCCCCAGAAGCGGAAGCAGCGTTCGCCAACAAACATGTGTGGCGATAGTACTCCAAGGTCCGCTTCGTGGAAGGCTGGGGTTATGAATCCCCGCAGGCGACTTCCATCCCGCAACTCAAACGCCGCCCGCACGAGGAACATGCCATCGGCCTGGCTCACCGGCAATGCGCCGGTAAAGGGTCGAAAGGTCTCTTCGTCGATTGCGTCGTACCAGGGTTGTCCATCATCGACCCCGTGGCAGCTAACCCATACCGGATGCCGGTCGAAGTCGGCCGGATAGAGATCTCCGAACTGCTTCAGCTCTGGCATGGTGAGGGCCTATTTCCTCTTCTTCAGCCCCAACGGGTTTTTGCGTTATAATGCAGACGCGTGAAGATTCCAGGAGGGGCCCGCCGAACAGAATTGAGGCTTCATGCGAAGCGTCCCTGTATTAGCAGCATGTGCATTGCTCGTCTCGTGTTCGCCAGAACCTGATATGACGAGCTCAACAAACTCGTGCGCCGCGAAGCTCTACAGCACATACAACGCAAAGGACTTCAATCAGTGCGTCGATGTATGCATCAACTGTAATCGCGGTACGACTACCACTTGCTCAACGTCGTGCACGTTGAAGGGCGCGCGCTAGTGGGGCGACCTTTGGGCCAGGCCACCGGGCGAGTTTTTCTCCTTATGTCTGGGTGCATCCGGACGAGGAACGGTAAATTTCGCTATGCAGGCGGCCATCGAAGGGCGGTACCACCTGGTTTGAATAATTAGCCTTCGCGCGGTAGGATCGCCCGTCATGCCTATCCTCCGTTGGCTCATCGCATTGGTGTTCGCGTTGCTCGTGACCCTGGGACTGGCCGCCGGCATTGCTGTTGGTATCCAGGCGCTATTGCCCTTGATGATGACCGGATGGATTGACGACCGATGGCTCAAGCCCCTCAGCCTCACGACCATCGTATTCTCGCTCCTCGCGCTGACGATGTTGGCAGTCCGCGAGTATCGTCGGCGGCGAGCTGACAAATCCGGCTGAGAGAGTAGTGGCCGCGCCAGCTCTGCCCGTGCCTTGGCTTGGGGTGTTGCGTCGGCGACCGAACAGACAATCTTTTGAAGGCCGAGATATGCTTTCGCGCGCGATTAGGCGTCAAGCCGCGCGCGATTAGGCGTCGAGCAAAGTCAGGAAACGGCGCGCGTCTCAGAATGTGGCTGACATCACCCGGCCCGCAACCAGGGGTGAGCCATGGACCGCAAAGCAGCGTGTATAGCTCAAGCCTCAGTGTGTCGTGAAAAGGCGCGGACTGATCCCGAGCGCGAGGAATACTTGATCGATGGAT